>Ga0105239_10002750_pt1 | contig 22090 bp, 14 predicted proteins | sample KBSC44metaG_FD_92761 | JGI IMG/M metagenome (GOLD analysis project Ga0105239, IMG submission 92761) | Corn rhizosphere microbial communities from Kellogg Biological Station, Michigan, USA - KBS C4-4 metaG | ecosystem: Host-associated > Plants > Roots > Rhizosphere > Soil | place: Michigan, USA... | reverse complement strand
CGCCTGGCTTCGCCTGGCAGGAAGATCGAAAGGATAGCTCTCCAAAGCCGTATGCAGCAATTCGGTCTGGAAGGCATTCGGCTTGGCATCTACCTTGAGCGCATCGATCAAGCTCTCAAAACAGCGTTCAGAAGGCTGCACACGCGGCAGGCCTTCCGGGGCGATGCGCAGCAGAAGGCGGAAGGAGGGCAAGAGCGACTGCGACTCAGGTACGTTTACCACCGTCTGGATCACGGCCCAGGCCTGCGCGCGGAACTGCTCCAATTGGGTCTCATTGGTATCGAACTGGCGTCTCTGCAGATCTCTAAGCTCCAACACGTCGGTGATGCCCGTAGCGTCGATTGTGTTCCAGGCGGTCTGTACCGAAAGTTTCAGGATCAGCCGTGTCTGGTAATCACTCTCCTTTGTGCTCCATACCTCATAGGCATCCTTACGATTTGCCTCCACGGCGTGGCGAAAGGCCCGCGCAGCCTCCACAAACTCGGTGGTGACGAGTTTTTTGCGCTTCTGTATCTCGCTTGTTTCGGCCCGGCCATCACGCGTGTAGTCTGCCTCCAACTGCTTAATCTGCAGATCGATCTGAGACGTATCGACTTTGGGCACAACAGGTTGCGGCCTCTTATAGGCGGCCAGCGCGGAGCGAGTCCGTTCTACATTGCTCTCTGCGTCCGCGATGGCGGCAGCGAAACCTTGCCTCCGCTGTTGAAGCTGTGTGGCCGAAAGGGGTTCGATTCTAACATTTTTCTTTCCCTTTTGTTTCTCTTCCTGGAGGTGCTGCTCATCGTTCATATGGTCGATCTGGATCTCCTGCTCAGTTCGATCACAAGCGCTGCAGCGCCTCTCCTCTTTGTGCTTCTCAAAGTCATCGCGCTTGCGCTTCCATGTTTCCAGTTCCCCGGAAGCGGCGGCAAAATCCGACTGCAGCGCGTCGAAGGCAGGGTCCTCTATAGGAGGAAGAGGTTTCCCAGGAGTTCTTTTAGCAGCCTGGAGCGCTTCGACCTCCTGGCGGTTCCTGGTCTTCTTCTGCTCCAGACGATGGCTGGTTTCACGCGACTCCTGAATGGAATTACTGCAAACTCGGAGACGCTGAAGCGTGTCGTCCACCGCTTGAAAGGAAGGCAAAGAATGCTGCTCGGCAGATACCGGAGGCATCCCTAGAAGGGAGGTGACTCCAATGAGGCCGCAGAGCAGTCGAACCCTATCATACCGTCGTGTGGGGAGAGAGGGCCGCTCCTTTTCCACGCTTCGGATAGGCACGACAGCAACCGTGGTTCGTAGAAGGGATCCAAAGCATCCTGCCATAACGAACCATCTCCTTTTCATAGAATCTATTTCTGTACCGGGGCGATAAGAAAGCATTCTCATTGTTTTTAGATCGACAGAAAGTCCTTACGGTCCACCAGACGAATTACGCCCCTGAAAGAGGTCTTTATCTTCGGGCAACGCTTCCTGCTGGAGGATCTGGATCACCGGCATTCTACCGGGCGCTCCGACGCCTGGGCTGGAGGGTGGCGGAGCCGATGCCGGTCGGAAAGGAGCGGCCCCCCCTGGCAATGGCGTTCCGGCCGCAGGCGAAGATCCTGTCGTCTGTGGCGCGGAAACAGGAGGATACGCTGGGGACGGTTGGATCGAAACCACCGGGTTTTGCATCGGAAGGCCCCCGGGTGCAGAAGGTGATCCTGTCGGCTGCGTAGGTAGTGGTACAGCGGGTGAGCGCTGCAGCACGGTCGTGTTTGACGGCTTCGGCGGTGATTCAAAAAGAGGCTGCCGTGAGCCATGTAAAGCGACCAGGGTGCCTTTTTCATGCTGATGTAGACCGAACAGTAAAGGTAATCCCCACGCAGCCAGCAGTGTGAGACTCCCCAGACTAAAGAGCACAATGCGTTTCCGAATAAATTGAACGTACCCTGGGTGACCGGGCGGTGGAGCGGTCGGTAGCATAAAGGACTGTTGGGCGATGTTGCTGACATACTGCTTTCCGGAAGAGCGATCGGTCAATACGACCTGAACCCCTGGGTCCACGTCCTGGTCCACTACCTCGTTCCCCGTGCAACTGATCTTCACTTCGTGCTGGAAATCATGAAGTATTCGAGGATAGTAGTTCTTCAGGACCTCCGCGGTCTGCACAATCGTCATGTTGGGTGAGTGAGAGCTGCCGGCGAGGTATTGCAGCGTGTTTCTATCCAGAAACTGCGCCGCCTGTTTGCTGTAGAGGTCGCGGTCGGAGCTTTTTCCGCTTTTGAGAAGAGAGGCGTCGGGCCGACTGTGCCCGGGCTCTCCGATACCGATCATATAGAGCGGAATACCGGCCTCGACTGCCTTCTCATGTACCGCCTTGCGACCGGTCTCTTTTGCCAATACATGCTCGAGTTCGCTGCCGAGTATCAAGGAATACGAGTCGTCGTACCCATCGGTCAAGACGATAATCGGGGTCCGTACTCCGTGACCTTTCGCTTTGACAAAATCCAGAGCGGCGTTGATACCATCGTACAGGCGCGACACATGATAGTCGAGGTATTTTGCGGAACTTGGCAACTGACCGGGTTCGCCGTGTTCCTCATTAGAGCGCGTCGGTAAATTGCGCAGTTCTCTTCTGGCGCTGTTCTTGTCCAGCCAACTGATAGGACCCGGGTCGCCGGAAGAATCGAGTGGTCCGATCGTCGTCCCAAACGGTACCAGAGCGCACTGGTCATCATCGCTCATCTTGTCCACAAACAGTTCCGCACTCTGCCGTACGACATCGATACGTCGCGCACCATGGTTGCTGAAGCGATAGGACATACTGCTGCTGATATCCAGCACTAGAACCGCATGAATTCCCCCTAGCGGGCCGACAACGGCTCGTCCCGTCACTTCCGATGGTTTTGCGGAAGCCGTCAGCCCACTATCGAACAGATCTTTTTGTACACCATGTGCGTCTCGAAGGCTGAAGTAGATATCGAAATGAGGGTAGGTTTTAGGAACGATCTGGGTTATCTGGACGTTCCACTCATCGCTCTCTGGCTGGGTTCCGCAACCCGTGCTTGCTGCCAGAGTCAGAATGCAGAGCATCGCCGGCAACCGCCAACCGTCGTGTCGCAAGCCCTTCCATCCCCGAATGGCCTCTCGGCACCGATGGACCATCCAGCGCGTGGCTATCCGGGTTTTATCAAGTATGCGTGTCGTATGCCGCTCCATATTCCTGCCCTTCCGGTCGGTTACTGTATCAACGGTACAAAATACCCTCGCGGTCATTCGGGTTTTCCGGTTCCAGGCGCCCATCCTCCATACGGCGAACTTTTCTGTTTCTCAACAAGAGAAAACGAAAGGTCGTATCGCCCATCCGAATCGTATCTCCGTTATTCAGCGTCTGCGGATGTTTCAGCGGCTGATTGCTGTTGTTAAGGAACACAGAGGCGCGATCGATGGGTTCGATAGCGAACTCGCGGTTCCGATTGGTGATACTGGCGTGCTCCTCAAGCAGTTGACGGTCTGTGATGATCGGCACGCTCACCTTACGCGAATGCCCGACGATGTCATGAGGGCCTCGCGTACCCAGAGGCAGATACTGATTTTGCAGTTTGTTCATGGGAGCATCCTCTACCAGTAACACCGCAGAATTCGAGAGAATACATGCGAAGGAGATACTCAGGCCCAGCAAACCCCCGAACGCGATCCATGCTATCGCGTCGCCGCCCATCTTAGTATGAGAGATAGCCAGGAGATGATATAAGATCGCAGCCAGAGTACCCCCGATCGCTCCACCAGTCATCCCGCGCAGAGTGCGCTGCCCACTGGCCCACTTCCAACCTTCTCCTGCGCCGATAAAAGTCCCCAAACACAAGAACCCAACGATACGACCGCCGATGTTCAGGCCGATGGTCGGAAAAAGCAGCAAAGCGACCGGATAGGCGATCCCACCTACGACAGCGCCATAGAGACCGCCTTTCACACCGTCGCCGATTCCTGCCTGCCAGTCTACTATCATGGCACGCTCCCGACCGCAGATGAAGCCGCTGACACAGGCTCCAATCACGACGCCTTTGATGATCGCCCGCCCATATTGGGGAAAGGAGGGGTAGTTGACAAGATCCAGCAGCCAGGCGGAGATAAACCAACCGGCCAGTCCGCCCATCGCTCCGATGCACATGTAGTAGTATGCTGCCCATCTATTGGACATGAGATCCTTCCTCCCTGATCCTCTCACTGCTACCAAAACGCGGTCAATCCCACGGATACGGAGAGATCGGCCGGATTCACTGGCCAGGATCTTCGATATGCGTAGGAGGATCGTCTCCCTTCGCTCTCGTCGTCTTGGAGGGATGCTTCGAAGGAGGAGACGGCTGTTTGTGCGTGATGTGAGGATGCGGTTTATGGCTTACGCGTTCATCCGATGTCCGATCGCCTTTAGATCTCTCCGACTTTGCCTTGCTCACATTGTGCTTCTCTTTTTTATGTTCTCCGGAATGGGAAGTTTTGTTCGCCGCGAACCTCTTGAAGTCGCACTGCACAGACTTGCTATCCGATATGTAGGCGTTGTTCATCGTACCATACAGCCAATATCGAATATAAAGAGGCTGGCCCTGATAGACGATGAGAGAGCGATCGGTATAGCGGGCGGTTCGAACAGGATTTAACGCAACCTTCGGAAGGGGTGTAAGATCTTCCGGAGGAACATCCCCTGCCTGGATACAGGAAGCCATGTCCGTGAACTGCTCCCGATACAGTTTCATAGTTCCGGGCGGGACTGCCTCCGGCAAGAGCTTGCTGTTCCAGGAGAGTTCGATATTAAGGTGATTGCTCGTTGGTTCCTGGGTCACGCTTTGTCTGACGTCTATCTTCAATCCAATCTGTTTGAGAGAGAGCTCTTTCGTTGCGCTCCAGTCCGACTTCGCCAGAAGAACATTGCCTTTCGATTTCGCCACGACCTGGAACTGATAGTATCCCGGACTAAACTTGCTGACCGGGATGAAATTCCATCTCTCCGGATGGACGGGCAGGGCTTCTGCCTTGACTTCTCGAATCAGAATCACGGTGGGCTGGTTCGCCTCTCGAACATTGAGCTGCCATTTCAGATCGCTGTTGTCGGCAGTAGAGATGTTGTGCAGTACGAACGCTTGTCTGTTGACCTCACAAAGTAGATGCGGGCGCAATTCTGTGCCGGTATCGATCTGCAGCATCTTGATGCCCAGAGGATGCGTTGGAGGCCGGTGAAACTTACTCCATAAAAGCCAGAAGGTTCCAAAACAGGCGGCCGCAATAATAGACCCTAAAAGAGTGCTTCGAAATTTTCCGAAGACCGATTTAACTTTCTCGAAATCAAATAGTCGGGACCGATTTGAATCAGGATGCACGATCCCATCATCGTCAGGAGACGTGTCGTCGGGCAGCGTCACAAGAGACGACCCTATCTTGCCGCCCTCCAGTAGGGGACGCAGATGCGGAAACAGGCGTTCCAGGCCGAACTCTGCGACTTTTGTGTTATCGAAAAAGATGCCCCCATAGCCAAAGGGGTATTCGTCCGACCGGGAGATATGGTCGATGACCATACTGAACTGCCAATATTCAGTAAGCAGCCCATTCTCTTTTCCGAGCGCCTTACGATCATCGGCAGAGTGGAAGACGCCATGCCCGGGATGGGAGTGAAACACCCCGATATAGATCAGGTTTCTGCCTTCGCGCAGGTTTAGCGCTCTTAATTTCGGGCCGGCCTCCGCCCAATTTTCCTGTGTGATCGTGAACTCGATCAGCGTGCCGTCACCTACCGGCAGATAGTCCCGGATGTAGACACGAGCTATCTCCTGCTCATCGTCGTTCTTCTCCTTGATGATCTCTCCGGCAAAAATACCGCCGGTCTCACGGCGCGGTCCGCCGTGCAACGGCGCGGCAGCCAGTGCCTGTTCCAGAACCATCTGGAACAGGCTGCTTCTGATCAACAGTTGTACGGGATATCCGGCCGGTAGTTTGATGCGCCGAAACTCTTCGTCTTCTGATAAGTCATTAAACTCAAGAAAACGTATACCTTCACCATCATCGGAGACGTTCGCCGTCTCCGTCTCTTCCAGTGCAGGCGGCAATATAGGATCTTCCTCTGTGCCCTCTGTCGCTGCATCGTCCGCCTCAGACGGCGCCCTCGTCTCTTCATCTCTATCAGCCACGGTGGATCACTCCCCTGAGACGTTCCGGATGTTACAACTCCAGCGTGATGATCTCGGTCGATTGAGATGGGACAGCCGGATCGATCCCGGACTTCCAGGAGGCAGGCATCCTGAGCGCAATCGCACGGGCGTGATACCTGTCTCGGAACGGGATACCCTGAGGATACTGTCGTAGAAAGCCCCGAACCCACTCGAGAGCGCTCCGATTCATCAGATGATCGGCCCCAAACGGCTCCTCAAATGCGGACGGCTTAAATCCGCGATAACAGATCTGCATCACTAATTTGCGAACGCAGGTCGCCAGGGAATTCATCTCTCCATCCCAATCCTTAAAAAGACAGGCCTGCCTTGTATCGACCCGTACATTCGGATGACACAACAGCGGATCGACATAAAAATAGGTCGGTTCCTGTGTCGGATAGCCTTCCATAACACGCAGTTCGACTCGAAACTTATCGTGAAGTTGTAGGGCACGCGTGGTCTTATTCAGCAATGGGCCGGCACCCCATGCCAGATCCTTCCCGTCTATTTGCCGATGCAGTTCGGCCTGATCCATATCGACCATAGGACCGGCGACGCCCGTAATCGTTATGAGATAGCTCAGATGGATGCCGTTTCTCATCTGTCCCTTCGGCTCGATCTGCAGGACGTCTTTGTTCAGACGCGCCATCTCCATCAGTTCATCATGGTCTTTGTAGAGACGAGCTTTATCTGTAGGGTGCGGCAGGCCGCCAAACACCGTATCATCTCCGATGATGTCGATGGTAGAATCTTCCGGGATGGCCATAAATCGCTCGTTTGCATCCAGGAAGTGACCGTCAAACGCCAACTTATACTCTACTGGATTGCCGGCATCATCGACGGTTCGCAACATCATCTTCGGGTTACTTACCAGGGCACGAATCACTTGCTCCACCGTTGAGTTCGGGGGAATCATCGCAACGGTGGTCCTCTTCTGCATCTGATCCTTAAAGGTGTATCTTCCCAAATTCACATCCTCCTAGGCCCTGAGGGAAAGCGCTCTCCTGCCATAGCGCCCACTCCTCTCTAACGCACCGTTATCCAAAGTAGACGTCCTCGCGAATAGGGCTCGGAGAGGGAGGACTTTCCCGTCTGAGCGAAGCTAAAGCTCTTTCTATTGAACAGCACGAAGCCATCAGCCATTAACCGGCCATATGGTCGACGTCAGGAGCGCCGCAGGACGGACAGTGTTCTTGCGCTTGAGATACACACCACCTGCAGACCGCATCCCCACAGTAGGGGCATTTGCCCACAGGATTTCGGGCCACATCGAGGATCACCTCACCCCCTTTATCTTTATGGGCCTTCTTCCTATTACAGATATTGGTGTTGAGATTCTCCCACTCGCCTTCCCAACTCGGCCAGATCGGCCAGGGTAAATCATAGTTGAAAGTACAAATAGGACATTTAAGCTTATTCGGTTGAATGCACTTTAGAGAGAAAGTGTGCCAGCAACGCGGACATCGGCGCACAGCATCGTTCTCGGGAGAGTTGATTTCGTCGCCTTTGTGGTTAGCGCAGTCACATTGATAAAAATTGACGGGGATCCATCCTGTCGGCCAGTCTGGTTTGGGTGGTTCCACCGGCTTTGGTGTTGGCACCGGCTTAGGCGTGGGCTGCAGCGCCGGGGTGTGGATCAATCGAATCGTCGGCACCACACTCGGCTCCGGTCTAGGGGGCAGCTCAGGCGACGGCTGTGGGATCAGGACGGGTTCCCGCATCGGCACACAGGCGCACAGCATGGCAGTTCCCCAGACCATAAACATCGCCATGGCTATTTGGGGGGGAGCGCTCGGAACCCCACTCAGAGAGAGGATAAGCCCGAAAAGCGCGCAAAAAAAGAGGCAGCCCGGAAAGATCCACCAAAGGTGGACGCCTCTGCGCGGGTCAGGAGATTTAAGGCGCAGTGGGAAAGCTACCCCGACACCGGCAAGAAAGGCGAAACAGGCGAACTCCGGACGCCACTCTGGAATCTGCTGCCATAGGAGCGCCCATAGTATTCCACCGAATGTGCCGACCAACCAGCTGAGCATGAGTCGTGTATTGGTTTCTATCATCTCGGTATCCAACCCAGAGCCTTTTCGGAATCACCCTCAAGCGCATAGTGTATTTGCGCCGTGAGTACGTCTCGGCCTGTCTCATAGGAGTAGACGGACGCGGTCAACACATCGAAAAGCGGAACCCCAAGTTTCTCCAGGGTCGTATCCCAGAACGAATCCGCCTCGGTCGCAGGCAATGGATCGCCTGTTCCGCCCAGCGTATCCGGGAAATACCCCTCATCCATTGGTTCCATGAGGAGCACGGCGTCATCGACGGAGCATACCGGACATCGTTCGGAACGCATCCCCAGTCGGAAGGGATTCAAATCCTCGTATCCACAACGGCGACACCGTAACGCGCGACAGTACTGAAAGCCCAGCTCCACACATGCCGTTTCCCCGAGATCCTGGCGTACCCGCGTAACCATCTCTCGTAGGGTAGTGGTTTGAGCGGAAAGCGCCGGATCACGCACAATGGGATCGAGTGGCAGGACAGGCTGACCGACAAGTTGATGTATCAATTGAAACTCAAATATATCCGTCCGCACGATAAGGCAACGATCTTCGATGCCTCCGTTGCCCCATATTTCCGGGGCAAGCATGCGTATCACCTCTTGCGTCTGAAGCGCTCCTGCCAACGACGCCATCGCCGGCGTGGTCGGGATGCGTCCTGCCCCCTCCACACGTATTCTTACATCGTGGCAGTGCAGCCAGTTAGGATTCGCCTCCTTCGACATCCGCGCTTGTTTCTGGGCATGCGCCCGAACGGCTGCATTTTGCAGGGAGTTCTCATAGCGGATGCCTCGTCTGGGGGAGAACTTCTGGATAGCCGCTTTCAGCAGGCCCGCCATCGCATATGGACCATTCTGGTGTATCATGCCGCTCAGGCCTGCATCGATCCAGTCCTTACCCACGCGCCCGCAGTACTGATCGATCAGAAGGCGCGAGCCACGATTATCCACACAGCAGACGACTGCGTCCATATCTTGCCACACTCCGAGGCCGATATCGCTTAAAGGCCGGTCGAACGTTGTGACCTGAACTGCCGGATTCAACTCCCGCAGCCGATCACGAGCGACCTCAACTTTTTTCCGGCCTTCGTCCCCAGGCCGAAAGAGAACCGAATGGCTCAGGTTTACGGACTCCACCGTATCGAAATCACACAGAAAGAGATGCCCTACATTAAAGAGCGCCAGATTCTTAACGACCTCGTTCCCCAGCGCTCCTATACCGATTACCATCACCCGTGCGTCCTGGATACGGTCGAGATGGGAAGCGTAGCCAGGGATACGCATATAGGCGTCATTGTAATCTCTGGAGGCCGGATCAGTGGACATGGAATCCCTTCTCTAGTGAGCATATCGGTAATATGTCTACACATTATACACGCTCTTTTGATACAAATGCAATAATAACGACCGCTTCAGCGGGTTGCGCTGGCCCGCTCCCTGAAGCGTGATAGGGCCTCTAATAAACGACGCTCCTCCTCGGAGATTCGCTTTGGAATCTCGACTCCGAGCTGCACACGCAGTTGGCCTGCGGGATGGCTCCCCAGGGCCGGCAGCCCCTTTCCCGGTATCGTCAGCACACTCCCATGGCGTGTCCCTGGCAGTACGGTCAAACGTGTCCGTCCTATAGGCAACGGCGCCTCGGCGTCTCCCCCCAATACCAGAACAGGGTAAGGTACCTCGACCTCCACCAGAATATCGCCACCCTCTATCTGAAAACGGTTATGCGGAGTCAGATGCACTTCGAACAGCAGATCGCCGCGTTTCCCATCGCGCTGCAGGACGCCTTTGCCACGTACCCGTAGTAAAGAGCCTTCCCGCACGCCCGGTGCGACTGTAACCGGAACGGCCTCCGAACGACTTATTGTGCCTTTTCCGCGACAGGTAGGACAGGTCGCCGGGCCAACAGTAAAACCGGTCTGTCCTTTGTTCGTCACTCCAGCGCCATGACAATCCGGACAACCCCCCTGCTGATCTACCATATAGCTGCGTTGCGCGCCTCCGTATGCCTCTTCGACGGTCACGGCAAATGGGATCGGCTTTGAGAGGGGCTCGTTCGTCTTTCCGGCGGGGGCTTGCCCTGTTCCGGTCGAGGATCTGGACGATCCGGGCCGTTTCCCCACAAGCCCACGAAACAGATCGTCCATCGGGCTGTTCTCTCCAGGCCAGAAGGACGTATCCGAGTGTTCAGGAGCTTGCGTGTGCCGGGTGGCCCGTGGCTTCTCTGGTTTAGGCGGCTGTGGCGGCACCTCGGTTGCACGCCGTCGCTTATCGTATTCTGCGCGCTTGTCCGGGTTCTTTAGAATGCCGCCTGCCGCATTGATGAGCTCAAATCGCTCTTCCGCCCTGGGATCGCCCTGGTGCTTGTCGGGATGCATGGTACGCGCTCGTTCCCGATAGGCGGCCTTGATTTCGTCGTTCGTCGCGGTGGGCGCAACGCCAAGAATGTCATAGTAGTCCGGTTCCAACGATGTCAAGCCTCCGTGTATCTCATCTCAGCCGGGGTGGCGGCCGCGGGAGAGGGCATAGTTCTGAAAGACGCTCCGACGACGGAGAGCGGAGCCTGCAGAGCGGCCCCTATAAGACCTCCGTTTCCACGTCTTCCGGGGTGTTATCCGAAGTGGGCGGCGGCACGTCGTCGGCAAACGCTGCCACATCCTGGGCATGAAGCATCGCCTGGATGGCCCTGTCCTGAGCCCCCATCACCGTTTTCGTGCCTTCCAGGATCGCATCGGGATCGTTGCCGCGCAGGGCATCCCGCAGCACTTCAAGGGCTGTTTCGAGCGCCTGGCGTTCCGCATCGGGATACGAGGCGCCGGTTTCGTTGAGGCTGCGCTCGATGGCTACCAGCACCGCATCCCCCTGATTTCGGGCGTTGGCGCGCTCCAACGCTTTTTGATCCTCCGCAGCGTGCCGCTTCGCATCTTCCACCATCTGTTTGATCTCCGCCTCGGTTAGACTGGAAGAGCTGTCGATGCGGATACTCTGTTCACGTTGCGTGGCACGATCCTTGGCCGTCACATTCAGGATGCCGTTCGAATCCAGGGCGAACGCCACGTCGATCTGAGGAACTCCCTTCGAAGCCGGTGCAATACCGGTCAATTGGAAAGTGCCCAGGCGTTTATTGTGCACCACAAGGTCACGCTCCCCCTGGAATACCTGGATCTCTACAGCAGTCTGAAAGTCCTCCGCCGTGGTGAACATTTTGCTGACGCGCGCAGGAATAGGGGTATTGCGTTCGATCAGACGCGTCATCTTGCCGTTCAGCGTCTCGATACCAAGAGAGAGTGGCGTCACATCGACCAGGACGACATCCGTGATTGCGCCGGAGAGCACTCCTCCCTGAATAGCAGCCCCCACCGCCACAACCTCGTCCGGATTGACTCCCTTGTGCGGCTCCTTCCCTCCGCCCAGTTTGCGAACCAGATCCTGGATCATCGGCATACGCGTCGAACCGCCGACAAGGACAATCTGATCGATCTCGGTATCCTTGATCTTCGCATCTGCGATCGCCTTCTTAAAGGGAATCGTGCAGCGTTCCACCAGGTTGCGGCTCAGATCCTCGAAACGCGCCCGTGTCAGGTTAATGTCCAGATTGACCGCTCCTTCACTCGATTGCGCGATAAAGGGCTCGTTGATATTGCACTGTTGAACATTGGAAAGATCGATTTTGGCTCGCTCTGCGGCGGCCCGTATCCGCTGCATCGCCTGGCGATCTCCGCTCAGATCGATGTCGGTCTCCTTTTTGAACTCTGCCAGGATGTAGTTAATGATCACGGTGTCCCAATCGTCGCCGCCGAGATGGGTATCACCATTGGTGGACTTGACCTCACAGACGCCCTGGCCTACCTCAAGAATGGAGACATCAAAGGTGCCGCCGCCCAGATCGAAGACGAGGATCGTCTCATTCTCTTTTTTATCGAGGCCATAAGCCAGCGCCGCCGCCGTAGGTTCGTTGATGATACGTGTCACGTTCAACCCGGCGATTGCGCCCGCATTCTTCGTAGCGGTGCGTTGCGCATTGTCAAAATAGGCAGGGACGGTGATGACAGCGGTATCGACAGGCTCGTTGAGGTAGCTCTCTGCATCCGCCTTCAGTCGTTGGAGGATCATAGCGGAGATCTCTTCCGGCGTATAGGCTGTTCCGTTCAGCGTCACCTTCTCGCTGGTGCCCATCTTTCTCTTGATAGAGAGAACGGTTCGGTCCGGAGTGACCACCGCCTGCCGCTTGGCAGCGGCCCCGATAACGCGCTCTCCAGTCTTGGTAAAACCGACGGCAGAGGGCGTGGTCCTACCCCCCTCGCCATTCGTGATTACGGTCGGAACTTCGCCTTCCAGAACCACCACACAAGAGTTCGTGGTGCCTAAATCGATACCAATGGTTTTGCCCATGGATGCGTTATCCTTTCCCAATACTTACGAATAATGTCCGATGGACTGCCTGTCCTTCGGAGCCAGAGAGGGGGCGGCTTGAAATGGGTGATTCAGATAGGTCGCTCCATCGAGTTTGGCGTACTTCTGCTGAAAGACCACCTCTACTGGAAGAGGTCCGAGCGTGTTTCCCGAACGATCCTGGTCTCCCTTAGAAGAGAGGACCTGATAGTGAAGATGAAGCGGCAAAAAGAGACATGTCAGAATCGCGAGTTTCTGCTCTAACTTCTTATCGACAATATCATCGCGATGCGCCAACGGTACATAGAGGACCACATGAGGCTGCGCCAGGAGGCCTCCCGCCAGCACGGCGGTTCCGCCCACCTCCCGGGTGGGGTGCTTTTTTCCCTGCGTGGTTGCCTGCTCCCGCATGGGAGTGCGCAACTGCCCATAGAGAGATCCAAGTTGTGCATCGGCATGGTCATAGCGGCGTACAAATACCTGTGTCTCCGCATCCAGAAACGACTGAACGGCCACCTTGAGAAGGACGATCGGATCGGAAACCTCTCGTCTCCACGCAACCAGTGTCCAGAGCGTCTTCTGCTCGGCGTCGCTAAAAACGGTGAGATCCAGTCCCTCCACCAGGCCGGTGTATTGATCGCGTTGGGTTATCGGGCCAATTCCGAGCAATGCGCGATGTTCCACCCACTGTCGAAGCATCAAAGCGAGCAGAGTACGGGCATCACACCCTCCGACCGTGGTAAGTGCGGCGCCTTGCAGCGCCACTGAGCTGTTCTCCCGGGCAATCTGCCCACTCCCCCAATCTGCCGGCGGCCCATGGAGATAGCTCACGCCCCAGAGCGCGTCAAATGCGATAACGGCGCGAAAAGCCTCCGTGGTGAGGATCTCCACCAACTCTCGGATGCGCGCCGTGCAGTTATCAGGGGTCTCCCAGGCTACAACGGTTTTAAATTGCTCAAGCAGCCGTATTTGCGCGTCAAGACGATTGCGGTTATTGCTCAACTCTTTCACAAATTCGAGCAATGATCTGCGTTTATCGCGCTCTTCCGTTCTTCGTTGAGGGAACAGCAGATCGTTCCATTGCACAAGATCTCTGTAGGGCTGAGATCCATGGCGGTTTTGTAGGGGGATCAGCCTCTCGGCGGTCTCACGAAATCGCCCTCGTCCTGTTTTATCCCTTATGAGGCCGATGAGAGCCACAATCTCGTCGCGTACCTCTCCAGGAAGAGATGTCCAGCCATCATTGCGTACACCCCCGGCGCTTCTCAACAGGCCGAGCAGGCGTGCGGTAAGGGCTGTCATATCTACCTGGTTGACGTCTCCTTTAGGCGAATCAAGTTCATCCGCGTACCGCTTCTGAAGTTCCATCACCATTCGTGACAACGGATCGGCATCCGCGTAGTCTTTGGGCAGCTCGGAAAGTGCAAGCCTCTCCGATGTTTCCAACCCTTTTTCCAATCCGACGAGAAGAGGTTTCTGAAAATGTGCGAGGCGGCCCATCTGATACACCCCGCCCGCATTCTCGCGCCAGTCCCGGCGATACTGCGCTCCCACATTGATATGCAGGCGCTCAAAGGGGTCGCCAAGAGCAGGCCCCTGACTCACTTCCGGTAGGGAGGGAGGTCCCACAATGGGCAACAGACGAATTTTCTGCTCCGCAATCCCGGCTTCATAGAGCTTGATCCATGCCGCCAAAAGGTAACTTGGACGGTTGAAGGCAGAGATATCAGGCAATACGGGCCTCCCTAAACGATAACGCCTTCGATGCGAAAAATGGAGATCACATAGTATTGCGAGACGACGGAGGCCAGGTAGTCTGCCGCCTCCGCCAACAGATAGTCCGGAATATTAGCGGCGCTATTCTCCGGTTCGAACCGAAGCTGTATCTTTTGCACCATAGGCACATAGTAGGGCGCGGAGATCTCCACGCGTTCTACTTCGGCGAGATTGAACCTCTCCGTGTCCGCCCAGACTGAGGGCCACAGATAGGAACGGCGATGGGCGCTGATATCGTTCGGATAGTGTACGATATCCAGGATTGCGCCTCTATATTTCAACTTGACGGTACCGAGAGCGGCCTGGCGCTCCTCCAGGATCTGGATAATGTCTCCCTCCGAAAGCAAAGGAGGCCGGAACATATTGTGATACCAGGCTTTTTGCGCCCATTCCTTTTCGGTATTCGGCGTGTTGAGCGACATCCCACCCACGGCAGGAGCCAGGAGAACGGCGCTCTGGTGCGATATCCTGGGTATGACATAACGGGAGGCGTCATTCAAAACCAACAATTCGGGCCTGGCGTCTATCTTACCGACGCTTCCATAGTAGACCCGCGCCTGTCGAACTGAAGCGGCGGAATGCGCGAAATGCAGCACTTTTCCCGGCGCTTCCGGATTGTCTTCCGGAAGCGCCGTCAAGGTTCCTGGGACCGGCTGGCCTGCGTCATCCAGACCAATCCCTGTAAAGACGCTCCACTCCTTGATTTCCGGGCTATAATCGTGGAGACCAGCCTCAGCAACCAACAATCCGTTTCTCTCACCTGATTGAGGAGGGGAGAACTGCCCCTCGCGTACGGCAGCCTGCACGACCGGTATGGGATTGAAAACCACCGCAACCGACTCCAGGCTGGCAAGTGTATCCATCGCCTCCGATGTCCGGGGTACGCCCTCGATATAAAATGCGCCAAAAAGATCGATCTGACCGTCCGGTTCCGGCTGTTCTACAGGGGAATTGACGCGCGCGGCGTTAGGGCTAGCTTCCTCGCCGGACGTAAACTTCATGATCTTGCGTGTATAGGGATAGAAAGCCGGAAGCCATGTATCCAGGACACGCTGCTCCAGACGCGCCGTCGCCATATCGCGTTCGAAAGCCATCGTCTCTTCATACCACTGGATGTTCAAGGGCTTCGAATTGCTCTCGGACGGCGGATACAACTGCCAGTCCATGGTCTCCAGTATGGCAATAGCATGCTCAGGCAAGGCAAAGAATGCAAGTACACCGTATTTAAATACCGCATTGATATCCGTATTGGGCGCCATTTTTCCATGGAGACGGAGAAGCGTCGGCTTCGAATCGCTTTCGGCGCCTGCAGGCGTCTTTTCGTCCTGACGGTTGCGTGTCGGTTCCGATGGCTGCGGAGAGATCTCCGCGCTCTCAAACTCGATCGGCTGCAGAAACACGCGCCCACAGGGAATCCAGGGGCGCTCCGCCGAATCGATGAAGATTCGGTCGCGCGTGATCTCGACCCACTCCTGCGGCATGCTCTCCGGCATCACCAGCGTCTGAACAGGAAACCGCCACGTTCCCCGATTCGGAAACAACTCCTGTGTCAGGCGGGCTATTGCGGCATTGTAGCTATACTCATAGTGCTGGTGTACAGCGTTTTTCCAACCTGCCAGCATCTTCAAGAACGGCTCGTATCTCTTATCCAGACCGGAGATCTCTGTCCGGAACGCATCATCCATCGACTGCAGGAGGGTATGAACCTCTGGAGACCAGCCCTCTGTAGAATCACTCATCGCTCCGGCCTTTCCATGGTCTCTCCAGTGGAGGCATCAGGATTTTTACGGCACATTCAACCCGATTATAGAGTAAGATGTACTCTGCCACATAAATGTGCAACGTTTCTAATTATCCGGCGTCGGGAGGGTGGGCGGTCTGGGCGCGATGACGGAATCGGACTTCGGAGGCTTCTCCTCGACACTCTTCCGCGGCACGGAAGGCGCTGTGGTCGGGGCGGTATTGATCAATACCTGCTTGCTGCCGTCGATGTGGACCGGGCCGCCGCCTGCTTTGATCTGGACGGTCTTGCCTTCCAGATGCAACCCCTCCTTGGCGTGGACGGTGATGTTTCCCGTGCTCCGAATGTTCAGATCCGATCCTTTAAAATGGATGAAATCCCCGGCAGATTCACCGGGAGTGATGTAGACTTCCGCATGGGATCCCTCCATATGCGCTTCAAAGAACAGCTTGTTCTTACATCGGATACGTACGATCTCGTGGGAGTCCTGGGTGGTCATGACGATCTCATTACCGGACGGTGTACGCCAGCGTTTGGACGCATGTGCGCTGAAGTCAGGCTCGACGGCCTTTTGCCGCACCGCTCCGATAACGACCGCTTCCGAATCCCAATCCCCCAGGAATTCGACAAGAACCCGCTCTCCGACTTCGGGCAGAGAGTAGAAACCGCTGTAGACGCTGGCTTTCTCTTCTTTGGGATTTTTGCCGCCTCCATAGGGAGTGAGCATATGCAGCCAGGCGCGATTGGCGGAGGCGGCCGGTTTATCCAGATGCTCGAACTCGAACTCGACCTGGATTCGTCCCTCTTTATGAGGGTCTTTCTCATTGTCCCTCACATAGGCCCAGAGGGTGCGCGATGGCCAGGCAGGCATCACATGCTGTGGCTCATACGGCAGGGTGTACTGCTGGAGGTCGATCTGTTGTTTCAGATACTGTTGATCCTGCTCTGCCTCGAAGGACATGCTGCGAATGATATGCGGGGCGCCGTCGAACGAGACGATCTGACCGACGCTAAACTTGAGCAGCGTGGTAGCCGTCTGATTAATGTTTACACGGATATAGACCGGATCGGCCTGCCCGTGCTCTTTGCTGAACTGCAAACGTCGAGGCTTCTCATCCGGAATCGCATAGTAGTCGTTCGTCTTTTTGTCCAATTCGCCAAGCAGGGTCTTGACCTTTGAGAGCGCTGTCATGGTCGTGCCGGTCCCGCCGTTGGGAGGCGTCTCATAAAAGTTGACGGCGCCTTCGAAGGAGATCTCTCCCCAGCTTTCATCTATCGAAGGAAACTCTGCCTTTTTCGCGCCGCGCGCGCCGAGGACCACCTCCCCGGTTCGCGGCGTAATCGCCATCGGGATCCCCCAGGCTAGCATCATTCTGCGCAGGTAGGCGAAATCGGTCTCTCCGTACTGAACGCTGAGCGCGATATCGAAGGTCAGGTCAGAGGCTTTCTGGATACGGATCAACTTTTCGGTACGTTGGATCTGTGTACAGATTTTCTCGAGGGTACAGGCCTGGAATGCCCGGTAACGCGGTACGAGGTCGGTCCGTTTGCTGAACGAGACGCACCTCAGTTTTATGTAGTTATGTCCTCCGCGCCGCATACCGGTGACTTTCTCCACATATCCATAAAAGCAGCCTGCTTTTCTGCCTACATTTTCATCCCACGTTACCGTGACCTCGGCACCCAACGCTTGCGCCGCCACCTGTGCTGCGGGTTGCGCGACGTAGCCTGCCTGCTCATCCCGCTGGATTTCGAACTCCGCCCATGCATGGGCGTACAATTGAAAATGAAGTTTGGCACTTTGGGCAGCCCGCGCTTGCAGAGCAGGCACGCCTTCCACGGTGACCTCGAACGGCATCTCCAGACTCCCTTCCGGATATCGGCACAGAGAAAATAGACAAAATTGGGGGAGAGACAGACAAAAACATCCGGCACGTTGCAGAGCGTCGCGCCGGATATCTGCCGAGAAGAGACGATTAGACGCCCTGGTCCTTCTCCTTTTTGCCGGCTTTGACAGTCAGAATATTCTTCCCATCATAGGTTGTACCGGAGGCCAGCACACCTTTCAGGGATACCTGAATGGTGGAGGTATGTCCCATCGCGTCTTCGGTTTCCGAATGGGACGTGATGAAACATTTATGGAGGGTCCACTCCTTGTTCAGAACGCCATCGCGATCGTAGGTCTCGATGACGACCTTCTTATAGCGATCGGGGCTCTGCTTGGCGAGCATCCACTCCACCAGGCTAATGTCTTCTGTCGCCGGCATCGAGAATGTGCAGTTCACCGTGGGCTCGACCGTTCCACCGCCTCCGGCGAGCATGAACGAAACATGATCGACTTTCGTGATCTCTTTCCCACTAATGTTGATTTTAGGCAAGATTGTCTCCTTTCAATGTCTCAGTCTTTCAATCTGGCTACTCATCTACTGTGCATCCTGGTCTCGCATGGCGTGTTGGGGTGTAGGTTGGGAAGTCTCTAAACTCCGACGTCCTTCTCTTTTTTACCGCCCTTGACCTGCAGGATATTCTTCCCGTCATAGGTCGTGCCGGAAGCCAACACACCGACCAGAGTGACATGAACGCTTGTCTCATGTCCCATACCATCTTCGGATTCTGCGTACGAAGCGATATAGCATTTATTGAGCGTCCAGGACTTGTTCAGAACGCCATCGCGATCGTAGGTCTCGATGACGACCTTCTTATAGCGATCGGGGCTCTGCTTGGCGAGCATCCACTCCACCAGGCTATTGTCTTCTGTCGCCGGCATCGTGTATGTGCAGTTCACCGTGGGCTCGACCGTTCCACCGCCTCCGGCGAGCATGAACGAAACATGATCGACTTTCGTGATCTCTTTCCCACTAATGTTGATTTTCGACATGGCTGTCTTCTCTCCTCATAGAGTTCGAAAAATCGGATATCGACTGACTTCGACCCTCACTGCAGCCAGGGGGCAGTGCGCCATGACTATGGCCGAGACGCTAAATCCGGGTCTTACAAGGGCAGAAAGTAAAATTAGAACCGTATATTGTACGTACAGCAGCACCAGTATGTAGTTCTAACTCTACTCTTTTTCGTTTTACGTCTATCGTTTAATGATCGTTAGCAGAATTCCACCCAGGAAATGGATTCATATATTTCTCAGGTTCGGGCATCATCTTGTCGAATACATCCTTCACGTCTTGTTTTGCCTGCGCCTCATCTGTACTGTCCAGTTTCACCAGATTAACGAGACGAGTGTGGTACTCGCTGCTGCGAAAACCATGCAGCTGAGCGAATGTTTGCTTGTCGCTCGTTCCATGTCTGCGCATGGTTCGAAAGACCGAGACGGGCTTTTCGTGCGTAGTAACGTCGAAGGGATCGGCAAAGACTGCAAAGGGCATCTCAGGTTGCTCCAGCAGATCACATATCCCAGGTTCCAACGCAAAACTCCTCGGTACTGCAGGGGAGCCCATATAGGGATTCTGCTCCAGATCGACCGCTATCCCCGGTATTCTTAAATCCACATTATCGCTCTCGGATCGGCCATGCATCCATTGCTTATACTTCAAACAGATCGCGATATCATTGGCCATCAGGCGTCCGGCCGCAACAAAGCAGGAACGGACGATCAACTCCAGCACCGGCACCTTTACTTCCGAGGCTTCTTCCGGGTTGGTTGCGATCACAAGGCCACCATCCCGGGGAATCAACACGAAATCGGGTATGCAGAGGACTGCCGCTTCCCCTATCCTGTTATCTACAATATGATCTACCGTATAGTCAGCGCGTATACGTTCGAAATCCTCCCTATCCGCCTGCCCCGGCACGACTTTGTCTTTCGGCGAAAAGAGCGTCTGAAAGCCATAGTCCGCACCAAACTTCAGCAGAATGCTCAGCTCGGGAAAGAAGGTTGTCGCACTGTCCTGTGTTTCCCGAACGGGCTTATTCGGGATAGACGCAAAGAACGCTTCATCCACCGAGGGCTGCGGAGAAGAAGGACCCGATTTTGGTTGTGTTTTGGAAAACGGCGCTACACAGGGCACAATGGCGAAGGACAACGCATCTTCATACTTGTTTGTAGCTTGATGGCATTTCTCAAAAAAACGCGCAAGAGGCTCTTGGTAGGGTTTAAACTCCGACAGATGGGCATTGGCGATGATCACCTGCGGCCTGATGTTGCCGAAGGAAGAACGCTCCTCCGGAAAGGCTCTTTTAAGCTGCTCCTCGCTCGGAAACTCGTTAAACAGGAGATAGATGCCCAGGATCTGTTCCATGAGCGGAGTGATCATTCTCAGAAACTCTTCCACCGAACGGCCATAGATGCGATCAAACGCGCTGGAGTCTATCGGCGGATCGACGTAGGACGAGGTGACCGAGCGGGGACTCGATGCCGCGGCTACGCGCTTACCGACCAGGCCAACGGTATGCACGCCACTCATCGTCCGCATAATGAAGTCGGTGAGGGGCGACCTCCCCGTGCCATCATTCCGGTGTATCGGGGTTTTGAACAGTTTCTCCCCATCCTCGTCGCCGGATTGCTGAACCGGGCCGCTGTGGAACACGGTGGTGGGTAAGAGGGAGAGGACCTCCCCGATCTCTTCGATAAAGGCCGTCGACGCGTTGTTGTAAGGCGTTATCTGATGCAGTTGTGCCTCGGCTGTTGCTTCTCTCAACTCCCGATCCGCACGTTCCAGTTCGACGGCCGATCGATAGAGATCGGTGAGATCGTAAGGGGACGAGAGCCAGAGTGGGGCGTCGAGGTCCACACGACACTCCGAATAGTCGGCGGATTTCGATGACGGTGCGGCCTGCTCTTCGGAGTCCGAGGGAACAATGTCTACACGGCCGGACGGAGTATTGACTCGTCCGCGTTGGGCGACCAATCTCCTGATACTTTCGATATAAGGATGATCCGGCGTGAGCGTTATCTTGCGGTACCTCTCCTTCTTTTCCAAAGAGAACAGGATCTGCGGTCCGGCCGGGTAGCCTTTGGCTACCGAGTCCGCCGGCGCTATTCCGTAGTAGAGGCCCGGCCGGAACTTTACCAGAAACTCCTCGAAGGAGGAGACCGTCAATTCGTTGCGCACCCTGCCCAGATCCTCAAGTACCGACCTGGATTCGTCGCGGAACAGGTTCAGGAGCGACGGAGTCAGTTCTTTTTGGTTGTCGGGCGTGAAATCATCCTCCGGATCGAGATATTGATCGGTATTTACCCTGGTAAAGACGATGGCCCGAGGAGGCTGCCTCAACATCTCTCTGATATCACTGGCTGGGGGCGGCATCATGCTCTCCTTTCGCTAGAACTGGATCTGTAGATCCCCGATACGCCCCTGCTTGAAACCGAACGACATGCTGAACTTGTTGCCTTCCGCGCCTTCACGCTTGATGGTGAACGGTTGATCCTCGACCAGCGCGCTCGGGAAGGAGTTGACATAGGAACCTCGACCGCTTCCAGGACTGTGCCAACCCGAGAACGTTACGATCCAGTTGACGCCGGCGTCAATCAACGCGACAGCATCCGGCTCTTCTTCAGGAAACTCACCGCCATAACTCAGGTCATGCGCTGCGCGTAGGAGCCGGATCAGGTAGTGTTCCTGGCGGAAGAGATGCAGCAGACGGTAGTGCTTGGTACCGTTGGGATTGCTGATCCGGCGCAGGGTTCGCGGCACTGTCAGAGCCGGTGAACGCCCGGAAACATGCGTGAACACCGCGAAAGGCATGCTGGATTCCAGCAGCGTGCTGACGATGCCGTCTTCCAGAAAGTGATCTGTCGGCAGATCGGTCTCTCCCAGATAGGTATTGGTGGAAAGATCGACCCCCACGCCGGGCACACCCGGGCGCACCATGCCGGGATCCCGGCGATGCAGGCGCAGTTTACGCTCCAGGTAGGGAGGCAGATCGTTGGCCATCAGACGCCCGGCTGCCACAAAACACGAGCGGATGATCAACTGCGGCACATCCGCCCCGATCTCCTGATCCCCCTCGAACTTGCGACCT
>Ga0105239_10002749_pt1 | contig 22104 bp, 12 predicted proteins | sample KBSC44metaG_FD_92761 | JGI IMG/M metagenome (GOLD analysis project Ga0105239, IMG submission 92761) | Corn rhizosphere microbial communities from Kellogg Biological Station, Michigan, USA - KBS C4-4 metaG | ecosystem: Host-associated > Plants > Roots > Rhizosphere > Soil | place: Michigan, USA... | reverse complement strand
TGAAAACGCTCATGAACAAGCGCCACCAACTGCGCTGCTTTTAATGAATAACCGCCTAATTCGAAAAAGTGATCGTTCAGGCCCACCCTGGGTACCTGTAGCAATTTCATCCATAACCCGGCCAGCGCTTTTTCAGTTGCCGAACCCGGCGCTTCATATTCAACGGCCAACATATCCGATGCTTCGGGTAAGGGCAGGCGTTTTCTGTCAATCTTTCCATTGCCCGTTAGCGGAAACTTTTCCATTCTCACAAAAAAAGATGGAACCATATATTCCGGCAGTGAATCGAGCAGGTATCTTCTCAGGCTGGAAATATTTAAAGTAGCGGCGGCAACAATATAGGCGCATAAATACCTCGTCCCTGCTTCTCTTTCTATATCTGTCACCAATGCATCGGCCACTTCGTTGTGCAGCATTAATTTACTTTCAATCTCGCCCGGTTCTATTCTGAACCCACGTATTTTAACTTGCTCGTCTATTCTTCCCAGGTATTCAAAATCGCCTGTTATTCCCAGTTTAGCCAGGTCACCTGTTCTGTATAGCTTTTCACCTGGCATGTAAGGATGATCGATGAATCGCGCAGCCGTTAGTTCGGGCCTGTTCAGATATCCTTTTGCCAGCCCTGCACCGCCAACACAAAGCTCTCCTGCAGCGCCCCGTGGCGACAGGTTCAGATCACGATCGAGGATTAACACAGAAAGCGTGGGAATCGGCTTCCCGATATTGCTGGTATTGCGGATGATTTCGGGCAGTGCAATTTCTTTATAGGTTACATGCACCGTTGTTTCTGTAATTCCATACATGTTAATGAGCCTGCACTGCGGGTATCTTTCTTTCCAGCGGGCCAGCTTCCCTGGTTTTAACGCCTCGCCGCCAAATATCACATACCGTAACGCAAGGGCAGATGAAGGATGACTCATTTCTTCTTCAATAATATTGTAAAAAGAGCCTGGCGTTTGATTGAGTACCGTTACCTGCTGATCTTTTATTACCTGCAGAAATACCGCAGGGTTTTGGGCAGTGGCTTTGGGAATGACGACCAGTTTACCTCCGAACAACAACGCCCCATACATTTCCCAAACCGAAAAATCAAAACAATAAGAGTGAAAAAGCGTCCAGGTATCCTTCTCTGTAAAATCAAACAGGTTTGTATCATTGAACAGAAGCCTCACCACATTGCGGTGCGTGATCATAACACCTTTGGGATTTCCGGTAGATCCTGACGTATAAATGATATAAGCCAAATCGTCAGGCAACACGCGGGTAGATGTATAGGCAGCCTGCACATCCAGGCGATCGATATCAATTCGTTTGCCGCTAAAATGCAATCCGGCTTCTATATCCGAATGCGTTATTAACATGGCGGGCTGGCTATCTTCGAGCGTATACCGTATACGGGCAGCCGGGTAATCGGGGTCAATGGGAAGATAGGCGCCGCCGGCTTTTAATATCCCCAATAAAGCGACCACCATTTCGGGGCCCCTGTGAAGTAGCACTGCTATGATGGGATTTTTGGCTCCGGGTAAGGTCTGTTGAATGGCAGCAGCTACCTGATTTACCTGCTGGTTCAATGCATGATAGGTTATTTCCTCATCGTTCCATACCAGGGCTATACGGGCAGGAAATTTCACCGCCTGTTCTTCAAACAGCTCATGCAGGCATTTGTGCGCAGGATAATTTACAAAACAATTATTGCCTTCAGCCAGGATCATTTTTTCTTCCGCTGCCGTGAGGATGCTGATGTCGGCTATAGGCCTGTTAAGGTTAGTGGTAATTGCCTGTAGCAGGTTTACATAGTGCTGCAGTAAACCAGCGATAGTAGATTCACCGAAAAGGTCATTGTTATATTCAACTAGCAGTTCAATGGCATCGCCGGTCTTTATTCCATGTACCGACAGGTCGAATTTACTGGCTTCGTAAATATCTTTAACTGGTGTCAGCAATGCGCTTGCCAGTGTTATATGGTCCCTTTCTTCATGCTGAAAAGAGAACAGGATGTCGAATAAAGGATGCCGGTTCCTTTCTCTTTTCAGATCCAGCCTGTCTACCAGCATTTCAAAAGGATAATCCTGGTTTTTTAAGGCTTCTATGCTTGCCTGCCCTACTTCAACAATAAGGTCCTTAAGGATTTTTGTGCCCGAAGGATGCGCCCGCAGGGCCAGTGTATTTACAAATACACCGGTCAGGTTATGGGTTTCTGCCCTGGTACGGCCCGCTACAGGCATACCAACTACGATATCCTCATTACCGGAATACTTGTATAAAAGGATATAGAAATTGGTTAACAACAATTGATTGATGGTGCATCCCAATTGATTAGTCAGCATGTGAAGGTTAGCACAGATGTCATCAGCCAATTGAATGCGCTTTGTTTTGCCGTTAAAGGTTTTATAGAGAGGTCTTGGAAAATCTGTTTGTAAATTGAATGCGGGCACTTCTTCTGAGAAGACTTTTAGCCAATACTTTTCCTGCTCTTTGATGGTTTCAGAAGCCAGGAAATTATGCTGCCATACCGCAAAGTCTTTGTATTGAATCGTGAGCGGCGCCAGGTTTTCCCCATTGCAGAGCCGTGTCAATTCCCCAATCAATATATTGGCAGAAACGCCATCGGATATAATATGATGCATATCCAGCAGGAACAACTGTCTGCCATTGGCAAAATTATACAACCGGGCTCTTAATAAGGGCGGCGCCGACAGATCAAAAGGTTGAATAAATGAACGGATAAGGTCAGGGATGTCACCCGCCACTACTTCCGGTTCTTCTATAATAAATGGAAAGGGTTCCTGTACGCATTGCACAGGCTGTCCGTTCCTCATTTCGAAAGATGTTCTTAATATCTCGTGCCGGGCAATTAAAGTAGTGAAGCATTTTTCCAGCAGCCCTTTGTCGATAGTGCCGCTTACCCACCAGCCAACCGGTATGTTGTAGCTGTTTTCCGCACCTTCAACCTGGTGTAAAAGATACAGGCGATTCTGCGAAGAGGATAAAGGATAAAATGCTTTAACGGGTGCTGGTTTTATAACGCTAACCGCTTCCTGTTTTTGTTTATCAATGTAGGCTGCCTGCTCTTTAATGCTTGGACTGGAAAAAAATACATTCAAAGGCAAATTCACACGAAAAGCCGAAAATATTCTGGCAATTGCATTGGTTGCTTTTAACGAGTGGCCGCCGAGCTCAAAAAAATTATCGGTTATGCCAATATGTTTCCTTTTTAAAATATCCTCCCATATGGTCAGTAAAAGAACTTCCGTTTCGGTGTTGGGCAGTTCCCCGGTTGCTTCCCCATCTTCTATATACAAAGCAGGATCGGGCAATGCCTTTCTGTTCACCTTGCCATTGGAGGTTAAAGGAAGCCGGTCCAATAAAATAAAACAGGCAGGCGCCATATACGATGGCAGATGCTGCTTCACAAAACCGGTCAAACCGGTAACAGTTGCGCCTGTTTTGCTTACGTACCAGCCTACCAGCTCTTTTCCGTTCTCTGTGTCATGAAAGGTAACGAGCGCCTCTTTTACATCCTGATGCTTCAGCAAAGCGCTTTCAACTTCCTGCAATTCTATTCTGTAGCCACGTATCTTAACCTGGTTGTCTTTGCGGCCGGTGAATTCAAGATTGCCATCGGGAAGCCACCGCACCATATCTCCTGTATTATACAGTCTTTCATTGTTAAAAGCGTGTTGAATAAACTTTTCATTGGTGAGGGCTTCCTGGCCTGCATAGCCGCGGGCAACACCTTCGCCTCCAATAAAAAGCATTCCCGGCACGCCAACGGGAACCAATTGATGTGCCGCATTACAAACCCGGTAAATATAGTTTTCAAGCGGCTTACCAATTGGTGTATTGCCCGACACCCGTAAACAGTCGGCAGTGCCCTCATAAAAACCGGCATCGATACATGTTTCCGTAACCCCATAGCTGTTGATGATGCGCATGGCCGGGGCAAATCGCTCCACTAAAGTTTTAAAATGAGTTACCGGGCAAACATCAGAACCGAGGATCAGGAGTTGTAAGAAGCTAATATCTTTCTTTTGCTCATACACGTACTCCATTAAAGGAACGATCAGTGCCGGCGTAGATTCAATGATATTTACCTGGTGTTCATATATCAGTTCATACAACGATGGAATATTCAGCCGCATTTCCGACGGGCAAATGATCATTTTTCCCCCGTTGGTAAGGGTTCGCACAACATCTCCCGTAAATACATCAAAAGAAAAACCAGCTACCTGAAGAAGCGAGCCATCAAAGCGGTTTAAATGGTAGGCGTTTTTCCAGGCCTGCGCTATGTTACTGAGTGAATGGTGCTCCACCATTACTCCTTTAGGGTTTCCTGTGGTGCCCGAGGTATATATAACATACGCCAACTGATCAGGGAGTATCTTTCTTTTTACGGGCGATTGTGTTGTCACAGGAATGTCTTCAACAAACAATACGTTTGTTATGGATCCTGATCTTTCCTTCCAGGCAGCATGTGTTATTAACAGGGATGCTTTGCTATCCTGTAATAAATAATTTATCCGCTCAGGTGGATAGTCAGGGTCTATCGGCAAATAAGCAGCCCCGGCTTTCAAAACACCTAATAGCGCAATGATCATCCATTCTGAGCGTTCGACCATAATGCCGATAATGGTTTCCTCATTGCCCGGCACCAACTTTTGCAGATGGACTGCTACCTGGTTGGACCGGCTATCGAGGTTGCCATAGGTGATTCTTTTATCTCCCGAAACGATCGCGATATTTTGCGAACGCTGGTTTACCTGCTCTTCGAACAATTCAAGGATATTTTTTTCGGATTGAATACCCTTATGGTTACCAAAATGGTCGAGTTGTTTTAATTCATCCGCGGTTAAAAACTGCAGTTCATGAAAATGCCTGTTTTCAAATACGATTTGTGCAGCAATATGCCTTATCCTGCCCAGGAAATTCTTTCCATTAAAAATGCGCTCATTATAATCCAGATTTAATTCAAATGCCTCCTGCCTTTCTACTACTCTTAGCTCTACCTGGTTATTTATCAAATGATACAACTGTAAAAGAGGGCCTGTTTCCAAATTTGTTATAGGCCGGCCAAAGTGTTCATAGTTATAGAAGAAGGATAGTTGTTCCTCTCCAATGATACGGTTTTGCAGAGAAAGGGAGATATGCCGGAACTGGTTTGCCTCCGTTTTCTGCCGCTGCAGATAACCACACCACTCAGTAAAAACAGACACGTTATTAAGCGCATCCTCCTTTATCAACAAAGGGAAACAATGCGAAATACATCCTGTTGTATTTACATGTTGCCTGCTTCGCCCTGCCACATTTTCCCGTATACAAAAATCATGATCTGCATTGCAGTAATACTTTACCAGCAGCGCATAGATCGCTTTAAAGAATACCGATGGCTTCAACCTGTTTTTTTTGCAGTAAGCCATGATTGGAAGCGCTTCCTCTGCAGCAATGATCAACGAATCAGAAAAGATTATATCCGTTTCAGACAATGCACCCGAATACGATAATGGCTGCACATCAGAAAGCTGTTGCCTCCAAAAATGTTCGGTAGCGGCTGTGTCGAATTTAGCAAGGTGATTAAACACGTATTCCCGGTAGGGAGTGGCCTCGGTGATTAAACTGTTTCCTTCTTTGAGCAAGTGATAGGCCGCGGCAATTTTTTCATTCAGGAGCCTAAAGGACACTCCATCAAAAAAGAGATGATGGGCGCTTGTTGCGGCGATATATTGATGTTCACTAACCCTGAATAAATAATGTGAAACCCCGGTATTATCCAGGTTATGGCTGGCATGGCAATACTTTCTTATCAGAGCTTTAACATCCTGATGAAAAGCAGGTTCCTCACTAACATCAATACATGTAAAGTTTATTTCCGCCTGCCTTTTTACCCCCTGAAACACCTCTGTATCTCTGGTGATCAATACCGACCGAAGGCTGTCTTCCTGCCCGGTGACCTTTTCAATGGCCATTTTCCAAAGACCGGCATCAACGGGGCCATCAATTTCAAGATATACGAGCAATCGTAGTCCGCTTCCTTCGGGGTCTAACGAACAAGTTAAATAAATATCGCGCTGCGTAGTAGTAAGCCCGTAAACCGATTCAAATTCCTGATCTGAAACACCCAGATATCCATACAATTCCGGCTCGATACCATAATACAATAAATAATTGTCAATAGCATGTTGCGGATTCGCTATCACCTGCGTTGCCAGATTATTGAAATACCTGGTGAAGAGCATAATGGTGCTTTTATCAAAGACGCTTGTATCGTACAGAACCTGGAGCTCCAGCTCCTCTTTCCTACTGTCAAAACTAAAGGCGATATTGAATCTTACCGCGTTATATACCTCCTGTAGCAGATCAATAACCGGGTCAGATGTACTGAAAATGCCCCTGTTAATCTGAAATTGCGGATCATCCACAGAGATCATCACGTCGAACAGGGAGTTTGCTTCGGGCTGAACTAGTTCAATGATCCTGTGCAGGGGGAATAATTGATTTTCCAGCCCCTCCAACGTGGTTGTTTTCACCAGCTGCAAAAATGTTGCAAAGGTGTTTGCGCCATTAACGGCGTTGTATAATGCCACGGTATTGATCAAACAACCTGTTATTTTTTCAGTTTCTTCTTTTACCCTGCCGCTTAAAGCGGTACCGATAATAATATCCCGTTGCCCCGTGATTTTATATAACAGTAGTTTCAGCAACGCCTGTAAAATCATGAACACCGTACAACCCGATTGTGCTGCCAGTTGTTTTATTCCATGGTTGAGCATCGCTGTATACCTGGCGGTATACAGCGCCCCTTCCTTCCTTGCATAAGGCCTACGGCCAGTGTAGCGGGTCAGGGAAAACGAATGAACATTTTGTAATGTAGAAAGCCAGTAATTTTTCTGCCTTTCACCTTCCTCGCTTTCTATTATTTTTTGAAGCCAGTACCCATAATCTTTATATTGAAACTCCTGAACTCCGTTGATCGCTTTTCCCGTCAGCAGCCATTCATAGTTTTCAATCAATTGTTCCATCAGCAATGGAACAGAAAAACCATCTGAGATAAGGTGATGGATTGTAAAAACAAGCAGGGCTTTATTTTCGGGTAAGTATACCAGACTGATCCTGAACAGGGGCCCTTCCGCAAGGCTAAAACGGGTTTGAATATGATCGCTCAGCACAGCTTTAACCAGTGAATCCCGGTACTGGTCAATATGCGTGACCTCGATGTGGGCATGCACACCGGTTTTTATTTGCTGGTAAGGAATACCGTCTATTTGCGGAAACGATGTTCGTAAAGATTCATGGCTGTTTATAAGAATGTCAAACGCTTTTTTCAACGTAGTAAATTGCACCGGTCCGTTCAGTGCAATAGCTATAGGAATATTATAAAAGGTTTCCTGTTCCTTTTGCTGAACGGTAAGCCATATTCCTTTTTGTGATGGTGACAAAGGATAAAAGTCCTTTTCAGGGGTTTTTTCAAATTCAGGCAAACCCGATGCCTGTCCGGCATCTATTAAGGCCGCCACATCTTTCAATGTCGCCCGCTGGAATATTTGGCTAAACAGGAGTTTAATACCTGTTTGCCTGTATACTCTGTTGATGAACTGGCCGGCTTTTAAACTATGGCCACCCAGTTCAAAGAAATTGTCGTTAATGCCTGGCTGCTCTATTTCCAGCAGATCCTGCCAGATAGCAGCCACCATTTGTTCCATGCCGGTTCCCGGCGCCTGGTATTGAAAGGAATTTTTTTGTACTCTGCCGGGCACAGTGCTTAAAAACTGCCGATCAACCTTCCCGCTAATCGTCATCGGGAGCGATTGCACCGCTATGAAATCAACCGGCACCATAAACTCCGGCAACGAATTTTGCAAATGGCGACGAATATCTTTTTGCAAAGCGGCACAGCTATCAGAAAACAGGGGCATGTTCGTCCATTTCCTGTTGGTCAATTGTTTACCATCACCGGCATAAGGGGCAACGCCGGTTTGCGCCAGGTACCTGCCGGCTGGCACAGAGCTCTCTGAATTTCTTTCTAATAACAAATGCATTTTTAGCGGATCGGGGGCGATGTACATATGGCATTGGTAACCACGTGTACGGGCATTCGCCAATATCTCTTCCACCTGCTCCGTTTCTCTATCTGCACCTGCGATATAGTGTGCAAGCTGCCCTGCATTTTTTACCTTTTGGTGGGCTAATGCTTCGGTGAACAATTTCTCTTTTTGTAGCCTGGGGTTGGGTACATGTAGCAACGCTATTACCCCCTCTCCCCTGTTCAACTGTTCAATGATTATCGTTTTATCGCTTACCTGGTCCCATTGCGTCCATCGCGGCTGCTCTGGCCCTGTACTTGTACTGCCGCCTACCTGCAGTACTACCGTATACCTGTATCTGCTTAACTCGTTTGAAAAATCCCCTTGCTTCCATGTTATGGATACTCCGGAGACGGCAGGATATTTATTTTGAAGTTGGAAAAACCAACCCGGATCAATACATAATTCCTCTTCTTTGCACACTTCCTGATCCACCCGCCAGTTAAATTCTTCAATAGGAATAGTATCCGCACATTTCCCTAATTGTAAGCGACCTTTAAAGGCTGTAAGCAACCGCAGGTCGCGAACGTCACCTATTACAATATGGCCTTTCTTCATTTTTAACATCTCGATGCAGCGGTCAAGCACCGTTGCCAGGTAAGCCTCTGCCGGAAAATGCTGTATAATAGAATTGAGGATGATCAGGTCCACTTCCTGACCGGCGTCCAGCACAACTTCATGTGCAGCACATACATTAAGTATCGTTTCAGGGTAAGTCCGTTCACCCATGGCTATTCTCGCCCTGATCTTATCAATAGCTGCCGCGGAAAAATCAGTGCCGGTATAATGCTGTATGTGACCGGCAATCTGGTAATAAATCATCCCTGTGCCTGAACCTACCTCCAACACGTTACGGGGATGTAGCGCCAGAATCAACGCACTGATATCGTTCAGCCATAATCGCATATGAGCGGCTGAAATCGCCTTGCCGGTAAAACTGTCATTCCAGCCGGTGATGTCAAACTCCGGGTCTGTTATCTCCCCGTCGCCTGCAGTTGTTTTTATAATTTCAGGTCCGTCTATACTACTGTAAGTATCCTTATATATCTGTTTCCAGCTTTCCACCTGTTGAAGGCATAGATCCTGTTCTTTTATAGCCAGTTGTTGCAGACCGGGAATATAAAAGGTCACCAATCTTTTATCTGGTCCTTTAACCACCACTGCTGTCTGTTCAACCAGTCCGCTTTGTTGCAACACGCTTTCAATTTCCCTCAGTTCTATACGGTATCCGCGAATCTTTACCTGTTCGTCTATCCGGCCCAGGTATTCGATATTTCCATCTTCCAGCCATCGACCCTGGTCGCCTGTGCGGTATAATAACCGGCCTGTATCAAAAGGTGATGGAATGAACATGGCGGCTGTTAGTGCAGGATTGTTCAAATATCCCCTGCCTACCCCAGTCCCGGAAAGATATATTTCTCCCGCTACGCCTTCGGGTACCAATTGCAGATTGCTATCTAATATGAATACCTGCATATTGCCGATGGGTTTTCCAATCGGCACGTTCCTGCCGGTATTACTGGTTTCTTTATATATAGTGGCAACAATAGAACATTCTGTTGGGCCATAACCATTATAATATTCCTGCTCATTGCGAAGATGCAACGCTGACCGGGGTATCGCTTCTTCCCCCGCCGTAATCAATACGCGTACGGCCGACAAAGCGGCTTTGTTAATATGACGCAGGTATGATGGCGTTAGTACCAGTACGGTAATCCTTTTTTCCTGCAGAAACCGGGAAAAGCTATCGACATCGGCAATAATATCTTTGGAGACAAGGAATAAAGCAGCGCCTGAAAAAAAGGCCAGGAAGATATCTAAAACAGAAACATCAAAAGAAAAAGAGGCAAATTGAACACAATTTTCCGACGGGGTCAGATTAATAACTTTTATATATTCTTTCAGCGTATTTACAACACCCCTGTGTTCAACCACCACTCCTTTGGGCTTACCGGTAGACCCACTGGTATACATGATGTAACAGGCATGACGGGGCGTAATTACCAAAGAAGGATTGATCCTGCTTTGTTGCAGGTATTCTTCTGCTTCCATAAATATGGTAGTGCCATTAAAACCATGTATAGCCATCCCCGTTTCAGTTAGTAATAACTCCGTACCTGAATCTTCCAGCATATACCTTTTCCTCATTTCAGGATAGTCAGGGTCAATGGGCAGGTAAGCAGCTCCTGATTTAAGAATACCTAGTATTGCAATGATAGCATGATGGGATTTTGAAAGAGAAAATGCCACTATCTGTTCGGGGCGCACGCCGAAATGAAGGCGAAGGTAATGCGCCAGGGCATTCGATCGGGCATTTAGTTCAGCATAAGTGAATTTTTGTTCTTCAAACTCAAGTGCAATTTTTTCGGCATATTTTTGAACGGCATTTTCAAAGTGTTCCACCAATGTATCTGATGGTATGGTAAGCGAAGACATGGATAAGGCCTATTTGGTTCTATAAATATTTTTCAATAGCTATAAGCGGTTATAAATTTAGGGTAAAAACCGTTATAGCCCGACGGCTTCATGAAATATTAATTGTTAACGGGGTTCACCGTTGTAACATGAATTTTTAATTTTATCATGACGGGACTGGTGGGATTCAATCATATTATTAAATGCAACTATAATGGAGCTACTTTATTTCAACACCAATAAAATGCCGGATAATGTAGTGGATATGTATTTGCAAGTGCTGCCTGGCTTTATGCAACAGGAAGTGAAACGTTTCAAATTCCTGGCAGATCAGAAACTACGACTTGCGGGAAGGCTTATGCTGAGGCAAAGCTTACAACATTCAGGCTTAACACATCTATTGAATGATTTTAGAAGAGATTGTAATAACAAGCCTGTTATTGATGGCTGGAAATGGTTCAACATATCACATTCCGGTGATCTGGTTGTTTTTTGTAGTGACGAGGATTGGGTCGGTATAGATATTGAAAAAAGAAACGAATGTGATTATACGGGAATCATGAAATACTTTCATCACGAAGAGCAGGAGTATATACTGGACTCAGATGATGTTCAAAAGGCATTTTACGAGATATGGGTTAAAAAAGAAGCATTTTTAAAAGCTGCAGGCACCGGAATAATAAATGGCTTAAAAAATTTTAGCTGCCTCGCTCAACAAATAGAATTTAGGGGCAGGACCGGGTACTTCCACGAATTCAACATTCATCCGGAATATGCCGGGTTCATATGCTGTTTTAATAATTCGCAAAATATAGAACCCCGCAGGTTTGAGCCGGAAATGAAAGGGAATTAAGTATCACGGCCCATTTCAAAAAGCAGGCAAGGTACCATTACGTAGAAATTACCGCAAGTACTAAGGCTAGCCAAATTTCTATCGAAACAAAATTTTATATGTGGAATTTTAAATGAATGGTGTCTATAGAAAAACAGCTTTTGAGAAATGGTTGGATTAATACATTTTTCCCGCAAATTCGCTGCTTGTATAATGTTAACTCTTTTGGTCATTAATACGGTGCTCCTACCGGGTACACCTCCGCGACCAACCTGGATAAGTGAAACATTCATTTTTGGTTGCAGCGCATTATGCCTGGTTATTCCTTTTGTAGTGCTGCCCATATGGGTTTCCCGGGAAAAAAGAAAGCTAACGGATACATCTCTAGAGTTTGTAATACTTCAGTATATATCCCAGACCCCAAAGAATTACGACTGTTATTATTGGAATAAGAGGATTCCGCATTCGGAATTTTCCAATTTCTTTCAATTGATAGTCCCAAAGAAAACTAATTAGAATTAATCCTCCCAGCAAATTGGGAAGGAATACTTTAAGGTAAATATTGATAATTTTTAAGGTTGGTAAAATGTAAAGGCAGCCCCCACGGAGAGCCGGAGGGCGGGGCCGATAATGGGTTCACGGCCGGATGAAACCTGCTCTCTAACGAAAGAAAAACGAGGAACTTATCAGGTTCCTCGTCGTGGGTGGCGGTCATAGTTACAGACGCTGGTCAGTAAAAAAACTGCTCTTTTACAACCTTTCCATCCTTTACCTGAAAAATCCCGATCTCTTCGATCGTCGTGCGTGGCCTGCCTTTGAACGTGACATCCTGCCTCAGGACGACGCTGAAAAATTCGCCCGCGACGAGTGGTTCGCTGCAATAGTAGCTATGGATCGTTTCGATGGTTGCCCGGCGTGCGATCCCCTTGGCTTTGATGGCTTCCAGGCCATGCGTGATCACGGCTAGCCCCGTTGCCGCCGCTTTTTCCATTTCCTGGCATACGACGTCCTGGGCGTAGAAGGGGTCTTGTCCGGCTATAGGTTGACAGTTTTGCTAATCAAAAAGCATGGAAAAATCAAGTTTAGAAGCCTATTTGAACCGTTACGAGTATACTCAGGCATTCAAGGAGAAAGTCGTTCTGGAAGTATACTATCAAGGCAAAGACATTCACCAGGCTGTTCAGGAATATGACCTTCCAAGTGTGTATACTGTACAAATGTGGATTCGTCAATTTCAGAAGCAATTAGAAAGCGGAATGATAGTTTTGCCAGCTATGACAGAAGAACAAAAGGCTAATCTTAAGGCTTCAGAACAACGGATTAAGGAACTCGAAAAAGCATTGGAATACGCCAACCTGGTAATCTTCAGTTTAAACCATTTGTTGGACTTTGCAGAAAAAGAATATTCACTTCCTATCAGAAAAAAGGGTGGTACCAAACAGTAAAACTCATAAAGGATAAAAAACTCGCAAAGATCACGGTCGGTCGTCTTTGCAAACTGTTTGGTAAAAGCCGACAAGCATTTTACGCCCGGGAAGATTACCTGGAGGAACAATATCAGATTCAAACTATTGTATTGGAGTTAGTGGCACAAATACGTAGAGAACTGCCCGGTATCGGCACTAAGAAATTGTACTGGTGCCTTAGGGAGCCGTTTAAAACGCATGGAATAAAAATGGGACGGGATAAGTTGCATGAGTTGCTCACTAGAAATGGGATGTTGATTAGAAGAAAAAGGGGTGTTCCCAAAACAACTAACTCCAGGCATTGGTTGAAGAAGTATCCAAACCTAATACAAGAGCTGGTTGTAGCGCAATCTGAGCAGTTATGGGTAGCTGACATTACATACCTGTGTGTAGGCTATGATTTTAACTATTTGTCACTGATCACAGATGCGTACTCCCACAAAATCGTGGGATATTGCCTTTATCCCAACCTTTCTGCTCAAGGTTGTTTACATGCACTGGAGATGGCTCTAAGAAGTCGGACCAAGTTTCTTCCAAACATTATTCACCACTCAGACCGCGGTACACAATATTGCAGCTTTGAATATGTTCTGGAATTGAGAGAATCAAGCATTGCAATCAGTATGACACAAGACGGTGAGGGTTACGAAAATCAAATTGCTGAGCGTATGAATGGCATTTTGAAAACAGAGTTTAACCTGAACAGGATCTTCAAGAGCCACGAAGAGGCAAGGATTGCCGTGCAGTTAAGCATTGAAGCATACAACAACAAACGGCCTCACTTGAGCTGTGGTTACCTCACACCCTTGCAAGCTCATGAAACAACGGTTGCATTTGAAAAGAAATGGAAGAATTATCGAACAAAAACATTTTCCGGCCAAACCCTCCCCTGATTTTAGGAGGGAGAGTTTGGCCGGAAAATATTATGAACTAAACGCAAACACAGCCATGATTCGAGCGCCAAATTTGACAAGCAAATCAGGACTAAGGAAAATTTTAATTACGGAAAAGACAAGAAAAAACGGTTGATTTGCAAAAAGAAACCGTCAATTTATTAATCACTCCAAAACTGACAACCTTTTTCAGGACGATACCAGGTGTCCTGGATTTCGAGGAACTTCCTTTCGGTCATTAATTGCTGGTAGCGACTGGCGAGTTCTTGCGTTGTCATAATTGTTTGATTGATTTATTTATGGGGACAAAGATCAGGAGGGGGAATGACAGCCCTATGTCAGGAGGATCTTTTTGCCCCACTGATTTTATGCCGGCTGTGTTATCTTTGCTGCAGCTATGGCAACTAAAAAGACATACGAAGAACTCGTTAGAAACAATCCCGGATCCCTGGTGGCGCAGATCGTGACAACAGTAGTCAAGCAGAAATCCGTCGACGTTCACTTTGAAGAGGAGGACGATCAGCAGTGGGCCATCGTTAAGGTGTATATGGAGGAGGACCATGAGATGGCGATCCGGTTGCAGACAGGTGACAAATGGATATTACAGTTTGGTTATTACGATGACGACGATGAGTTCACTGAACTGCTCCAGCCGCTTACCCCGCCCGACATTGATCGGATTCCGCAAGCGTTGCAAAAAGTCATGCGCAAGGTCCTGACCAGTGAAGAAGGGTTGCGGGTACCAGGGAATTTGTTGTCCAGGTAGACGTTCGGATTGCTGACGCAACAAGTAATCAGCTGATATATATCGGATTACGCATTTATCCGCTTGACTGTTGACCAAAAGGGAATAGTGTGGAAGCCATCGGGAGGCCGCATTTTTTATTTTTCATGACTACATATACTTACTGTATCCGCTTAAACACCGATATAGGAACAGTTCCATCAGGGCGCGGCGTTACCCGCCAGCTTAAGATATCTCCCTGGAGCGTAAAAGAACGAACCTGCACCGTTTGATCTGAATTAGGGAAAGTAGCCCGATTGATATTGAAGGTGATCGTTTCTTTTTCATTGTCTATACTGTAAGTGCCGAAATGACAACTCTGACTAAAAACGGCATCCTTATATTCTTCGGGTGTGCCTTTGTCCCGGTCACCTGATGCGAATTTGAGACGTTCACTCTTAAAAATTTCCACTACATAATTACCATCCTCCGTAAAGATGGCAATGCCATGTGGGTCGGTGCCATAATCAGGTACCTGTTTGCCATCCGGTAATACTTTGTCTGCAGCAATCAAACGCCAGGCGCCTGCCAATGGATTTGTTTGTGCGAATGCGGGCACGGAAACAATTGCGGTCATGATGGATAGAAAGCCATTCTGTACCATTCTTTTCATAAATTAGTTTTAATGATGAATTGAATGGACAAATCTGCGGTTTATTACGTTCCTGTACAATCATATTCAACCAATGGAAGCATTGCCTCAACAAACGCCTTAAAACCTTATAAGCTCCCAACCTTCTCTTGTAAATCAGTCCTTCGACTTTAAGCCCACCTAAAAGCCCAAAATTAAGCTGCTCATATTGCCAGGAATGTATTCCCGGTTCTCAGCAATTTATCCGGTTAAAATGAAATTGCGTTTATGCGTTTGAGAAAAAATGGCTTTAACACTTTTATGCCAAGATTTTTTTGTTTCTACCGTTCTTAATCAAATAATTTGAAATGAGGCTTCAACATTTGAAACCATACTTTTTCAGCTTTTTGGTTTGTTATATGTATTCTTTTACCAATGCCCAGGTACCTTCCAGTAATAATTCTGTTGGAAATGAATTCGAAAAACTAAAAGGAAAACTTGAATGGCCAGTTGGTAATATTAAAGAGATTATTACCTATCAACAGGTTCTTGAAAACACAAGAAAGAGTTATACCAGTTGTACTCCACCTCCATACCTCATTATCAAAAGTGACAGTTCTATTATTGTAAAAGCTTCTGCAGGAGGGCAAGTTTCCAGGATATTTGAAATCGAAGGTACTTGGTCAGTTATGATTAAATGTGAAAATTATTTCCTGGTATATTCAAATCTTAATACAGTCATTTTGAAGCGGGGAGATACAATACAATCGAACCAGCCAATAGGTCAAATTAATACGCCGGATGATAAAAATTTATTTACGCTTGAACTAATGCTGCTAAAAGCCACCAAATATATTGACCCTTATAAATGGTTCAAACCTATGGAGAAGACGAAATTAATATTATAATGTTCGCTCTTAAAACCAACTTTCTATCTATTGAAGAAACGGTTCGACCGTCCGGTAGACCTAAAAAAATAACGCCTTGCAATGCAAGGCGTTACCTACTCTGTGGAGTCCGGCGGCAGATTGTCGAACCAATTAAAGGAATCCTTTAATCGCATTAATATTGGAATATTTTAATGGGTAAATTTCAGTGCATATAACTTCCGGAGATACTTTTACATCGGATTCATTTTTTTACTTTATCCAATTGCCTGCAAGGCAAGTTGATTTTAATCAGTACAGGTTTTGATTGGTGTCATGTAACAGAAAAGGAGAAGCGGATACATTTGTGAAATACTTAACCATGTTTTATGATACCAAAAAAAATGAAAGCAGCCGTGCTGTATGAATTTGGCCAGCCATTACAAATAGAAGATGTACCTGTAAAAGAACCCGGACCAAATCAGGTGCTGGTAAAGGTAATTACCTGCGGTGTTTGCCATACCGATTTGCATGCCTGCGAAGGCGATTGGCCTGTTAAGCCTAAACAACCTTTAATTCCCGGCCATGAAGCGGTTGGCTATGTGGTAGCACTTGGGCGTGATGTACAGAATGTAAAAGAAGGGGATATTGTAGGAGTGCCCTGGTTATACAGTGCTTGTGGTTATTGCGACTACTGCATTACCGGGTGGGAAACCCTTTGCCAAAGTCAGCAAAACGGAGGATACAGTGTTGATGGGGGTTATGCGGAGTATGTAATTGCCGATGCGCGTTATGTGGCACATTTTCCTGCCAATATTAATTTTCTTGAAATTGCTCCTATTACCTGTGCCGGTGTTACGGTATATAAAGGGTTAAAGGAAACAGATACCAAACCGGGTGAATGGGTGGCTATTTCTGGTATTGGCGGTTTGGGTCACCTGGCCGTGCAGTATGCCAAAGCTATGGGTCTGCATGTAGCTGCTATAGATGTTTCGGATGAAAAACTTCAGCTGGCAAAAAGCCTTGGCGCCGAATTAATTGTTAACGCCCGGGAAACCGATCCCGGTACTTATTTGAAAAAAATGGTTGGAGGAATGCATGGTGTTCTGGTTACTGCTGTTTCACCTATTGCATTTAAGCAAGGTTTATCTGCTCTTCGCCGCAAGGGGACCATCTCATTAAACGGATTGCCGCCTGGCGGCTTTGATTTGCCCATATTCGAAACTGTGTTAAATCGTTATACGGTAAGAGGGTCTATTGTGGGCACCCGAAAAGATATGCAGGAAGCCATTTCCTTTGCTGTAGAAGGAAAAGTAAAGGCTACTGTTCATGCGGCGCGCCTGGAAGATATCAACACAATTTTCGATGAAATGAAAAAAGGTGAAATTGAAGGCCGGGTTGTTTTGGAAATAGCCAAACCGTAATTCAGGCGGTTCTTTTCTATCATCATTCTTGACAGACATGCATTGCATATTTTATTAAAATACTCAACGAACTGTTGTTTAACACAGCAGTTCGTTTGTTTATATGCTTTACCGGGAAAATTAGAGGAACCGTGTCGATTTATCCGGTGCCGCTATTCGCGCAAATACATTACTTTCGCCGCCATTTTACACATTTTCTTATGAACCTCGAAGAACAATTACAGCAAAGAAGCGGAAATACCTGTGAATTATGCAAATCGGGCAACGCGTTAATACTATATGAAGTACCCGGTACAGACAATAATAATGCCGATACCACTATCCTCATTTGTAATAACTGTCTGAACCAAATTGAAAGAAAAGCAGAATTGAACGGTAATCACTGGACTTTTCTTTCAGAAACCATGTGGAGCGAAGTACCGGCCATTCAGATTGTTTCGTGGCGTATGTTGAATCGCTTAAAGACCGAAAGCTGGGCATCGGATAATCTGGATTTGATGTATCTCAGTGATGAAATGCTTGCCTGGGCTAAAGCAACAGGCGACCATGAAAATGATTCAGTCGTTGAACTGCATAAAGATTGTAATGGTAATCTGTTACAGAATGGCGACTCTGTAACGTTGATAAAATCGCTGGATGTAAAAGGATCTACCCTAAATGCCAAAATGGGTACGGTAGTAAAGAACATTCGTTTGGTAGAAGATAATACCGAACAGATTGAAGGCAAAATAGAAGGACAGTTAATTGTGATCCTTACCAAATACGTAAGAAAGCAGAATAGCTGACAGATAGGAATGGATGCACAATATCAAATACAAAAGGCACACATTTCTGTGAGCCATTAATAATGACCAGATTGTCGAACCAATTAAAGGAATTTATTAAGCGTATTAATATTGAAAAGCAATTGATAGAAAAACATCGGTTCATCTCTAAAATGTAAACAGACATTATGTAGTATGGCTGTAAAGGATCAATGTCACCTATTCTCCCCGAGATTATTTTCTTTCCATGATATAAAAGACGGTATCAATAAAGAATAGCACATCATTTCTGGCAATAACATTTTCATCGTGCATATCCTCTAATATCAATCCAAACTCGGTACTAAAGTAATCCTGGCGCTTAGTATGTTCAAAACCATTAAAATTCAAATGTTCTTTGATGTTCGCCAAGTCAGCCTGTTCCCCTTCAATGAAACGTTGCTGAATAAGAGCTCGAAGCTCTCCTTCTTTGCCCAAAGTAAAACCCATGAATTTATAGGCAGTATTAGGAAACAACAGATTATGTATTACCAAGCTGTTAAAGTACTCAAGCCAGGTGGCATAGTACACCGCATCATTGTTTTTAATAACATGCAATTGATCTGGAGCCAGATAAATTTTAGACTCTCCACCTTCAGTCAAATATTGAGAACCTGCAGGCAAGGATGGCATCCAAAGCCCTTTATCTTCAGCATAAGCTTTTAAGAAGCGAGCCTGTTCTTCTTTGATAATGGAGCGACTTTCGAATTCTTTTTTAACAGTTGGATCTGAGCCAAAGCTTTGGCAAAGGAGATTTCTGATTGCTGTGCAATGATCTTCTTGCCCTTCAAGGACATCTCCTCTAACGATATTTTGAAGTTTTTGACGGATTTCATCTGAGATCATTTAGGCAATAATAAGAAAAATAGTGAAGATTAGAAAACATGTCAGACGAGTCAGGAAGCGCCCGGAGCAGTGGTTGGCTAAAAATATGATAATCAATTTATCTAAGTCATTATCAATAAAAACTCCGAAAAAATGACGTTAATCAAGATGTTAGAGTTTCAAAAAACCTTGCGTTAACAGTTGTTAGTTTTCAAAAGAAAAGTCATTAGTTTGCAATCACTCGTTGTCCATCATAGTCAATCTTCGCCATGATTGCATGCAAAGCCATAAATCACAAAGGCCAGCAGTGCCGAAACCAAAGTATAGATATTACAGGCTACTGCAGATATCATCATCCTGATACATCATTACGTCCTTCCGATGGTAAATACTTCGAAGAAGAAGTATTAAAAACACTTCGTGTACTTGGCTATAAAGTGGATAGAAACGTCCATATAAATGGCTGTCAGATAGATATTTATGCCGAATTCTGGACAGGCATGATTCCCATGAAATTGATGGTTGAATGCAAAGATTATAGTGATGGCGAAACCGTTGGAATAGACGAGGTTAAGCTTTTTCACAGCGTGCTGATAAGCGCTCGCAATAATGGGGCAGTGGATAAAGGGCTTTTTATTACTACCAACGGCTTTACCGCGCCCGCCAAAACATTTGCCCGAACTGCAGGCATTGAGTTGGTAACTTATAGTGATCTATCTACTCAACTGGTAAATTTCGATGCCTACATCGACCAGCTTATCGACAACTATGAAAGTTCAGAAGTATGCCAATATTATATTGATCTATCGGGAACAGAAATAGAGGACTACGAGGGTAATGAGGAAGCGTTCATGCACCGACCCATCGATCACTTTATCGAACGCTGTTTGTACACAGACCAGCGAGGAAAACTGGCCTTACTTGGAAATTTCGGAACCGGCAAATCTACATTCTGTCGCAAATATGCACATGACCAGGCTCGCAACTACAAAAAAGATAAAACTGCACGCATCCCAGTCATTATTGGGTTGAAGGACTATGATTCCAAATTTCACATCCAGGACCTGGTACTCAACACCCTTCAATTCCGATATGGGGTTGACATCACAGTTCCCAAATACCAGGCCCTGCAACGGATGGGTAGATTTATCTTTTTGTTCGATGGCTTTGACGAAATGGACGCAAAAGCCAATCCCGATACCATTCGTGAGAACCTCAGAGAATTGAATAAGATTTCAGAAATCAAAGAAAATAAATTTATTGTCACTTGTCGAACACACTTTTTTAGAAGTAAAGTGCATGCTGAAGTGCTGGGCGACATTGACATACTATACATACCCGAGTGGGGAGAAACAGAATTGACAGAATACCTTCAAAAACGATTTGGAGATAAATGGGAGAGTTATATTAAGCGTATTTGCGGTACACATAATCTGCCAGAGCTAGCAAAAACACCTTTGTTTCTGGATATGATCGCAGAAACGCTTCCAAGCCTGGGAGACCATGTAAAGCGCATAGAACTATACCGGGTTTATACTGATAAGTGGATCAAAGACCAGTCAAAAAGAAAGGGCGCCTTGCTAACAGCAAATGAGAGAAAAGTATTTGTGAAAGAACTGGCTGTTAAATTATTTATAGAAAACCGCCCCTCTTGCAATTATCGGGACTTTACCGACATGATCAGGGAGTGTTTAAATCGCGTGCAATCGGAAGGTGATAAGCGCTTCGAAGCAGATGACGCGGTGCAACTTGACTATCTGGGAAGCGATATCCAAACGTGCACCTTCCTGATAAGGGATAAACAGGGGAATTATTCCTTCAGGCATAAATCCTTTATGGAATTTTTTGTAGCCCAGGAACTTGCTGAAGAAATAAAACGAGGATCTTTTCGATACCTGGAAGGAAGTATTCTGCCCGTGGAAATCAGGGAGTTTTTAATTGATTTTTTGAGCAATGATGACGATAAAGATTCACCCATTGATCCGACTGATACACCACCACCAATTAATCCTTCAATCGATTCATTAAAGAAAGGATTGGAAATTGCGGAGAGTGAAATTCTCAAAGACAACCTGCTTACTATTCTTAGCCGATTAAACATCTCACTTCCTGAAGCAGAAAAAAAGCCGGAAAAGGAAACCGAATCGAGCGAGATAATAAGATTTATGAAAGGGGATGTGGCGGCTTTTGAAAGTCTATTTAAGTCTTATTCGCAGCAAGTAATTTATATGTTGGTGAGGGGTGGTGCAGACACAGACGTTGCAGAAGATATTGTTACCGATGTATTCTTTAAAGTGTGGCAGAGAAGAGATCATATAGAAAGCATTCATCATTTCAAGAGCTATCTATATGCAGTTTCACGGAATAAATTGATAGACCATTTACGTAAGAAAAAGCGGTTCGAAAAATTAACTGAAGACTTTATCTTCCATAATTATCAGGATTCGGTTAACTTAATAGAAAACAAGTATAAAACCATAGATATCGCATCAACACTCATTAAAGGAATAGAGTCTCTCCAGGGACGAAAACAGCAGGTAGTTACGCTATATTTTATGGAAAATAAAAAATTGGATGAAATAGCCGTAAAACTTAACGTAAAAACAAGTACTGTTTCTTCGATTCTTCATGAAGCAATTAAAACACTTAAAAAGTATTTTAAAGATCAAGGAATCGTCGGTGGGTCCTATAAATGAGTAATGAAGTCGATAGTGCGCTTCTATTGAAGCGATCGTTAAGGGCCTAATCGACTCTAGAAATTGGTCCTGCTTTCTTTAAGGATCGCCCTACTTTTGAATTCGCTTTTAACCGCTGGATCTGAGCCAAAGTTTAGGCCAAAGAGATCCCCGCAAATCAAAAGGCATAAAAAAGGCTCACATTTCTGTGAACCTTTTTTCGTGGAGTCCGGCGGCAGATTGTCGAACCAATTAAAGGAATTCTTCAAGCGTATACATGTAGCAAATCGACCGAGAGGCAAATTTATTACCATATCATAAGGATAAACAGAAGATTTTCAAAAATATCTAGTTAAATTTAAATACCGTACAGTCGTGTAACTGCATCATTCCAATATGTTTTGGTTTTATTATTTTTTAAGACAACCCCAATGCCCCCCTGATCGCAGACCTTAAGCATAGAAATTTAAAC
>Ga0105239_10002747_pt1 | contig 22110 bp, 17 predicted proteins | sample KBSC44metaG_FD_92761 | JGI IMG/M metagenome (GOLD analysis project Ga0105239, IMG submission 92761) | Corn rhizosphere microbial communities from Kellogg Biological Station, Michigan, USA - KBS C4-4 metaG | ecosystem: Host-associated > Plants > Roots > Rhizosphere > Soil | place: Michigan, USA... | reverse complement strand
GCTTGATCTCCGGTTCTGCTGTGGACTGCTCTGAGCTTACTACCTGTGTCTCGGCCTCAGCTTTGGCACGCTTCTCAGCAGCCTTCAGCTCGCGAATGTCGTCCGAGAGCGGATCGTCCTCAGCCATGACCACCGCACGAGTCGCAGAAGGGTGGCCCAGGACGTGGACGCTGGGAAGGATGCGACGTAGGGTCTGCAGGCGGAGTAATTCACTCTGACCCGCTTCGTCGATCTTCGCAGCCGTGCCTCGCTTCGTGGATTTGATGGCACTCTCGGTCGTGATGATGAGCGTATCTTTGCTCTTCAACTGAATTTTCAGCTTGGCCGCTTTGAGCTGTCGGTGCTTTTGGATGGCGTTGATGATCTCGGGTACTGTGATGTCCAGACCAAGGTCGTCAATCGTGTCAAGAGCAATGAAGAGATGGATGCAGCTTGGCCGGTCCAGGAGGTGTCTGACCTCGATTGCTGTCGTGATGTCTTCTAAGTACAGAGCCTCGATTCTGCCCTTGACGATTCTTGCTAGAGATTCGGGGATGGTCAAGTCTCGACGACGCTCGAGTCGACAAGTGATGACCGGGGTACTGATGTCCTTGGAGGCGTTGATGATTTCCTTGATACGCGGCACACCTGCTGTCAAACTCATACCGGCAACACCGGCAAAATGGAAAGTCTTCAGCGTCATCTGCGTTCCAGGTTCGCCAATGGACTGTGCCCCCACAGCTCCCACAGCATGTCCGGGTTCAACACGTGCTCGCTCATACTTTTCTAAGCAAAGATTGACAAATGCCTTTAGTGTCCTCTCTGATAGTTTGGAAGTCAAGTCGAAGCGATCTCTTGTGGAAGGTGCCGCAATACCCCGGGCAAATCCATCTTGTGATGTGGCGGCCTGCTTCTGTTTCTTGGTTGTCTTGGTGGGAGCCCGTCGCGGTGGAGCGACTTTTCTACCAGATCGTCTCGAGGACCCATCAGGAGCGGCCTCTTCTGCCTCAAGATCATCGAATGCCTTTCTCTTCTGGGAAGACGAGGCCCCGGGGGCAGAAGGGGGCAAGGCGAATTGCTTCTTCTTTGCTCTTGCTTCGTTGAATGAATGTGATTTCGCCATGACGAAGTCGTGAATAGATTTCAAAAAGGCTCGGTGACTTTCATGCCCATCAGCAAGTCGGTCATTGTCGGTGTCATATGGCAACTCGACACCATTGAAATCAATTCTAGTCAATTGATTGCGCTTAACCGAGAGAATATCTTCCATGATAGAATAAATCTCGGTATCCTTAAGACCAGGATCGCTTGTATCATATGTTGTTGCCTCCACATGAGCATAGGTTCGTTCGAAGTCAACAGGTTTAGCACTTGCTTCCATGTCGACAGGATCGAGTTCATCGTCACCAAAACGAAATTGGACAATGTTCGATGCTGAATTCCGAACAGTCCGATCGTATTGAGTTGAAAGATCTTCCAAAGACTTCATGAGACGTCGGGACATATATCCAGTTTCCGCAGTCTTCACCGCAGTATCAACTAAACCAACACGACCGCCAACGGCGTGGAACAGGAACTCATATGGTAAAAGACCGCTGAAGAAGCTGTTTGAGACAAATCCTTTGGAGGGGGGGGATCGCTCATGTTTGGCGAAGTGAGGGAGCGTGCGGTCCTGAAAGCCATCTTGAACACGTTTACCCTCAATGTCTTGTTGGCCTAGAAGGGCAGCCATCTGTGTGACATTGATGTTTGAGCCTTTAGATCCTGAGGTAGCCATGACCATAGGCGTGTTCCGCTTGCTGAGCTGGGTCGTGAGAACCCCTGCGATATTGGTACGGACGGTACTCAACACCCGGACCTGTTCTCCCTCAAGAGTTCCAGCATCATCCAGACCGGCTTTCCGTTTGAGTTTACCAGCCTTGGAATCCCGAACAAATGAGCTACAATCATCAAAGACTTTTGCTATCATGTCGGTCTTTACTCTGACTAGCATTTCAGTAGGCGTAACATCACTGATACCGACCGTGAAACCCTGATTACCAAGCCATCTTGCACAGAGTTTCGAAAGTCGATTCATACCTTGTGCAGAGGCGTCTGGGCCAAAGTCACGATATAATATGTAGAACAAGGAATTCTTCTTTCCCGAACCGACCGTAGATTTGTCCATTCGGCCGCACATGATCTCAGAATTCCGAATGCAAAGGAAACTGTCGTCTTGCAGATCTCGGTGAAGGCCAGGATGATACTGCTTATGATCTCGACAGGTAGCATCAAGATTGACTGTGACAGGAGATCGCCTGTTAGGTCGCATGAGCACATTGAAGACTTGTTTGCCAGTCCATAGGGTCTCTGGTTTGATGATTGTGGGTGGTGGAAGATCGAATTCAGTATTTGGTTCCAACATACCCACACAGAGCGTAACAAAGGTCTTCCTGTCATAGAATTGTTCGAGACTGCTAAGGAGAAAGGAGGCTGTGATGAAATCTTGGATGGCGGAGATGATAGGTTCACCGTTTTTGGGGGTGACAATGTTATGTTTAACACCCATCAGCAAGGTAGCCTCAGTTCGAGCTTCCTCAGTCTGGGGAACATGAAGATTCATTTCATCACCATCGAAATCGGCATTGTAAGGATTGCAGACGCATTCATTGAGTCGAAAGGTTCGGTGGGGACGGACTTTGACAAAATGGCTCAAAATACTGAGTTTGTGAAGAGATGGTTGACGATTGAAAAGGACAATATCGCCGTCTTCGAGATGACGCTCGACAATATCACCTTCTTTCAGATCTTTTGCGACATTATGTGGATTGCCAAACTTTAAGAAGATTTTGAAGTCGTGGTCGACTTTCTGGACATAGTTTGCACCAGGCCACCGACTTGCACCATTTCGAACTCTCTGTCGCAGCTTTTCGATATTGATCTCATTGACCACTTCAGGATATGTCATGTTCTTCGCTACCAAGATAGGGACAGCGACTTCGTCTATTCGTAAATTAGGATCTGGTGAGATGACAGTGCGGCCTGAGAAGTCGACTCGCTTTCCAGAGAGATTTCCTCTGAAGCGACCCTGCTTGCCCTTGAGACGTTGAACAAAGCCTCTGATGGATTTCCCGAAATCACCTTTTGCAAGACCCGGGACATCGCTGTTAATGTACATGGCCAGCTGCAGAGAGAGATAGTCCCAGTGTTCAATGACGGACTGGACTGGAGCACCTTTTTGTAAAGCCTCCTCAAGGGCAGTATTAGCAGCAATAATATCACCAAGTTTTGCAGTGATATCATCTTCAGTGCTGGCAGCTTCTTGTCCCACGGATGGGCGGATACAGACAGGCGGAGCAGGAATGTAGAGCCATAAGAACGATTCGGGGCTGGCAGAGCGTAGACCGAGAAGTTCACGATCTGATTGTTTAATTCGTTTGAAGAGCTTCAGGGTACGCAGTGGATTCAAATCATCCATAGCCTTCTTGAGATGCTTCTCCAGTTCAGTATTGTTTCTTCTGGCGCTTTCGAAGGACTTGTCGAAAGCGACCTTTTCAGGCGGGGCAACCTTTTTGACGGACGCTGAGGAGTTGAAGGACTTGAATTTGTCGTGGGCAATCTTCATGGAATGTGTGCCCGCCTTACGAACAAGGCCATTGATAGCACCGCACTCAAAGCATGACTTTGTCTTCCGAGCCTGGTCAGCGACTCTTCTGATAGTTGTAGCTTGTCTCAAACTATCATCCCCAGCACGACGAAGCGCACCAATGAATTTTCTTCGGTCGGTCTCGGAAAGGAGGATGCAGGAGCAGTCCTGAAGAAGTTAGTTGAGGATACCTGTAGTAGGGTTTGGAGAGATAGCATGCCTTGCAAATGCTCTGGAGGATCTGTATGACTTTCTTGAAGTAACCAACATGAAAGACAGGCAGGACTAATTTTACATGCCCGAAATGGCCATTGCAAGTTTGGAGAGGCTCTCCGCAAGTCGCACATGAGTCCCTCTTGCCGGAGATGCCCATCCGCTTATCTAGAGGACCATATTCACAAAGAGTGCGACGCCCAGTCTGTGGAGGGACTTCAAACATGCGGCGGTCGACAAGCTCGACCTGGGACTGGTTGATAATGTCCTGGTCGGATAAAACTCCAAAGGCAAGTTCTTTGATGGCCTTGGGAACATTGTGTACGACCTGGTCCTTTCCTGGACCGGGCTTCTGTAATTCAGTCGCAACAGGCATTGTGCAGTCACCGACTCGCACAGAATTTGTATCCCGACAGTCGAGAGCAGGGAGAGGACATGTGTGGAGTAAGACGGTAGGGATTAGAGATTGAATTAACAGAGATAAGGCTCATAGGCCAGATGCTGAGTCACACGGGCATCTAGGAAAGGCTTCGGAGTGAAGTGTTGCAGTTACAGATGAGTTGACGGTGTGGTGGGCAACTCCCAAAAAAAGAACGGATCTTTGATTCTCCAAAAAGTCCCCGCTCGTACAGCCTTGTCACGTGTACAAAGCCTTGCCCCTCAATGCTCATGATGGGAATAACCTACTAATATGACGAGGTGATCTCCAGGTACAGAAGACTTTGAGAAGAGCAGGATCACAACGCTTCATCGTTCTTCATGTCATAACTCTACATATGTAGTTTCCATACCTCCAAGCCTAAACTCCACGCTAATATTATTCATTCGTTATTCAAACTTATTCCGCCAACCGGTAGCTGACCATTGTATCCACCTTGTGATTACTGGTACTAAAACTCCTGAGCTGGACCTTCTCTCCGTTCTTGATCTCTTTCGCATCGCTATCTCCCCACTCAATAGGCACATCCGAGTCCGCATCTGCATAGACAAGGACATTGAATGTGCAATTCCCATCGAGTATAGGCAGAAAGGTTACGGATGCTGTGATTTGGCGGAAGATGGCTTGAATTTCTTCCTGGATCTGGGCTTCTGTCTTTTCAGGCTCCGGCTCTACTGGTATAGAATCCCTGCGTCGTGTCAGCCTCGAGTCTAAACCGCCTCGAATTCCTCTTCTAGTTACGTACTCTGGTGCTGTGTTCTCCTTGTCTGATGCCTTCTTTGACGACCGGTGTTTCGTCGACTTGCTAGTCATATGGACGTCAAATTGCCATCTCTCAACATGCTCGCCAGTTTCTTTGCTGGTTATGACGACCACTAATCTCGAAATCTTTCCCCCAATCATCCATTTATTGAGTTGGGACATGATTTTCTTGACATATGCCTTGACTTGGTCATCTGAGGAGACTGGGCCTGTCAGTACCAGATTTCGCAATGCACTTTATTTTCCATACCGAGCATGTTGAGTCCATATTTCTTTACTGGCGTAAAATCTTCCGCTGGGTAAACCCCTCTTTGAAAGCTGTCGCTTGTTATTATCTGCTTCTCATCTGTCATCGCCGGCCAATACGTACAGGATGGTGTTTATAGAGTATTCGAACTGAAAAACGGTCAGTCTGCTGTCTGAATAAAAGTGATTGGAAGTGCAGGGACTCACAAATTCGGCGACAGTCTTGGATGACCCTATTCTCGTTATCAACAATCCAAGGACTTTAATTTTCGCAGCTTCTAATATGAACACTCACCACGCAGAGCAAGTTTATGCACTTGCGCTTTGTCTTTCCTCTCAGCGGCCATATTTGTTGCAGTTTGAGTGTGAAGTGTTGCGTTGAACTTGAATGCGGTTGGATGCGGTGGAAGGAGGTGCGAAGCAATCATTTATTGACATTGCCGTTTCCAGAGGGACCATCACGCCAGCCAATGAAATTCTAGCCCGACACGTGCAACTTCCGCGTCTACCTTGGAGAAAACAATTATGAAATTTCGAGCACTGTGCAGTTACTTACAAGGAGGTAGACATGCACCCACCTCCAACATATTCCCACCCATGCGACAATGGCTGCAGGTGTTTGCACGGCGAGGAGCTGCGATAAACACCCCCTTGGTCTCGTCATACTCCCATCCTAGTAATTACCACCAATGGAGACCTTTCGCCTCCACTTCCTTGCGACTCGCAGCCCCTAGCAAGCCTATCACGGATCTCGAACAACGACTGGCAGCCATCCCCATTGACCGCTATCGGAATTTTTGCATTGTTGCTCATGTTGACCATGGCAAAAGCACTCTCAGTGACCGCCTCCTCGAACTTACTGGCACCATCCAACCAGGCGCTAATAAGCAAGTCCTCGACAAACTGGATGTCGAAAGAGAACGAGGAATCACTGTCAAAGCCCAAACATGTTCTATGATCTACAACTATAAGGGATTAGACTACCTGCTTCATCTAGTCGATACCCCTGGGCATGTGGACTTCAGAGCTGAGGTCGCTCGGAGTTATGCTAGCTGTGGTGGCGCCCTTTTGCTTGTCGATGCGAGTCAAGGAATTCAGGCACAAACTGTTGCCAACTTCTATCAAGCCTTTGCTCAAGGGTTAACACTCATTCCTGTTATCAATAAAGTTGATTTGCCACATGCCGATCCTCCGCGTGCCCTGCAGCAGATGAAAGACAGCTTCGAGCTGGATCCGGACAGTGCTGTCGCAGTTTCCGCGAAGACTGGTCTGAACGTGGAAAGCATCCTACCTGTAGTAATAGAGAATATTCCTGCGTGGGTTTACAATCCTTTCTTGTTCTCGATCAAGCTTCTGATTTCTTGTTTAGGCCAACTGGAGATGACCAGGCCCCGCTAAAGCTTTTCCTAGTTGATTCGTGGTATTCCACCTATAAAGGTGTTATACTCCTTGTACGCGTTTTCGAGGGATCGGTTCGTGCTGGGGACCAGATTGTCTCCTTTGCTACGGGCGATAAGTATACCGTTGGTGAGGTTGGTATCATGTACCCTGACCAGGTGCCACAAAGAACTCTTCGGGCAGGCCAAGTTGGTTATGTCTATTTCAATCCAAGTATGAGGAAAAGCAAGGAGGCCAAAATTGGTGACACTTATACTAAGGTCGGATTTGAAAAGCAGGTTCAGCCCTTACCTGGTTTTGAAGAGCCAAAACCTATGGTTTTTGTTGCAGCCTTCCCCGTTGACCAAGGGGATTTTGAACATCTCGAGGACAGTATCAATCAGCTAACATTGAATGACCGAAGTGTAACGGTGCAAAAGGAAGCATCTAACGCCCTTGGTGCAGGCTTCCGCCTTGGGTTTTTGGGCACCCTGCACTGCTCAGTGTTCGAGGATCGTCTTCGACAAGAGCATGGGGCTAGCATCATTATTACTCCTCCTACCGTCCCATTCCGAATCAAATATAAGGATGGCAAAGAAGTGGTAGTTACTAATCCGGCCGAGTTTCCTGAGGATGATACTGTTCGTCGGAATGTGTCCGATCTTCTTGAACCCTATGTTTTATGTACCTTGACTCTGCCCGAAGAGTATCTTGGGCCAGTCATTGAGCTCTGCGAGGCAAATCGTGGCGAACAAAAGGCCCTTGAGTATTTCACCTCGACACAAGTCATTCTCAAATACGAAATGCCTCTGGCTCAACTGGTGGACGACTTCTTCGGCAAATTGAAATCGGGGACCAAAGGGTATGCCACGCTGGACTACGAGGAAGCTGACTGGCGTAGCAGCAATATTGTCAAACTCCAACTGTTGGTCAACAAGGAACCGGTCGATGCTATTTCACGAGTTATGCATCAATCCCAAGTTCGTCAAGTTGGCAAGCGGTGGGTTGAAAAGTTCAAGGAGCATGTTGACCGTCAAATGTTCGAGATTGTTATTCAAGCGGCTGTTGGAAGAGAAATCGTTGCACGTGAAACCCTGAAGGCGTTCCGAAAAGATGTCCTAGCAAAACTGCATGCTAGCGATATCACGAGGCGCAAAAAATTGCTAGAGAAGCAGAAAGAAGGTCGAAAGAAATTGAAAGCAGTGGGAAATGTGGTTATCGACCACTCCGCGTTCCAAGCCTTTCTAGCAAAATGATACGAATATAAAACGGACGTTGCTGGTTCCGGTTGCAGCTATACTCTGTATAAAGTCTAGACCAATTGATTCTCACGTTAAGTTTAACACACCTTCTCACCTACGGGGTGGTAACGACATGCAAATCCAACCACGAGTTGCGCACATCTCAGTACGATGATATCAACTAAACCTTCGCATGTACTCAAACCAGGCAGTGCCGCCCTCGAAATTGTCCAGTAGTTCGAGGGTTATATTCGCAGCGCTCTCAAAGCCCAAGCTCTTATAGAGAGGGTATCCTGCAGGAGTCGCCAAAAGAGTGACAGGCAAACGCACTCGCCTACCTTCCAACTTGGACAATCGCTCCTCTTCGAGCTTTGCTTTCTCTATACCCCATTCTACCTGGGTGGCTCCAAAACCATGACCGTCCCAGTCTGGATGTGTCCCCAAAGCTCCTAGGTAGAATTGATATTCATACATATCATGGATATACTTTTGTTCTGCCGCTTCGACTTGGGAACTCAGATGAAGAGCCCGAACAATGTTCATATCGAGATGGAGCGAGCACGGCAGCTCTAGGTTCTGAGCACCTTCCTTAACCCGAGCCCGGCCTCGTGATCCACCCATCAGGTTTTGGGTTTGTGCTCCGAGTCGCTGCTCATCGCCAGGGCTCAGACTCCCAGGAGCGAGCGGTCGAAACTCGGCCGGGAGCCTTCTCCTCTCACTGTGTGATGAATTGGCTTCATGATTGACCATCAACGTCCATCTTGCAACACTCTTCACTTCGTGGTATTTTGCATTGGTTGGCACAATCACATTGTAGTGCACCGTAGTATCGGTATTCAGGAAATCGTTCTGCACGTTCTCACGAATACACCTCCAATGAAAGTGAGGGAATGTTTTACGGAATTGATAGAGATATCGCCATGTTGGACCAGGACCGAAAGCATCTACTATCGTAGTTGTCACAGCATCTATATCCCAGATGGTCATCTCCCGGAAAATGAATGCTGGGGTGACACTTGCGCTCCTGAATGGTGCGAGCGATAGGATGGATAGCATAAATGCAATCAAACCATGAAGTACGAACATGATGATTTTGGTGCATGAGGACGATGCGAGCAACTAGACTGGTACCATCCTTCAAGAAAATGCCTCTTGATTGTTTCGTTAATCAAGTTTATCGAAGACTTCGAACTGGCATAGGCCTTTGCTGCTCCTTCGCTTGACGTTTGATCAACCTCCTGCTGCTATTGACCCCCATTACGTCAGGCCTCCAGGCTCCCATCTATGCTAGTACTACAGTCGGCCGAGGGGCAGTTATTTAAGCGTACCAGGCCTCAACCCTGCCTGCGATTTACAACATGAAGACCCACTTGATAACAGAATTGTTTCGCCCCGCGTCTTGAGGTACTTCAAGTATGAGATTGTAAAGCCATGATTCCAACCTTGATTACTTGTTCGTCCTGCCAGCGAGTCTAGATGACATCGCAATACTTAGGTAGGTGAATCCCGCGGCCCCTGAAATCTTGACACGCGGCCATGATTGCTGCTGGTGCACAAGCTATCCCTACTTCGAGGAACTGCATTCCTCGACATGCCGTGTGACCTTACCCTGTGAAAGAACAATCTGGTCTACCAGAGCGTGGCAGTCTAAAAAGTCTAAGACGACAGGCATTTATGCAAACATGGGGGTTTCATTGGAGTTCGTTCCAATATTCAATCCTTCGCTTCTTCTGGCGTTTTAATGCAGTCACTTGCAATCGTCTCTGCCGCCATCACATGTCATATGTTGGAGCCTTCTGCGTACATTCTATCATATACTAGGGCCTTCCATCACATCCTATTGCTTCTTCAAGCAGAGTCCTCGAACAGCCTATTGGCGTATCGTTCCAGTTTGTCCCCGAACCCTCAATGTCTGACCTATTTTCTGTTTGGTTAGCTGAAGCTGTTCTCGCCTATCACTGGAAAGTCGATAGCATATTTGAGTCTGGAAAGCCGTGGATACGGCTCTGCTGCGGACATGGCCGAGGCTCGTGTCTCCACGAACTCTTGGAGATTGGGATTGACTCGTCAGGTCTATTACCATTGCTGCCAATGAAAGATAACTCGTCCCAGTCCAGATCCTGGGAGACCGAGCTTCTTCATCCAGGAGTCACCAAGGGAGAATCTATACATGCCCAGACATGCGACAAAGGGTGCACAGCATTGCGGCATCTTCGCCATTGGAGGATAGGGTCATCGCTCAACAGCCAGCGCTATGGCGAAAGGCAGTGAGGATGCATTCACACTTGCAGGGCACATCCAACGGTAGGTCCACGGCCAACCAATCCTATTGGTACATGAAGATGTCGCCAGTCATCGGCCAGCGTTACGGCAAGGACCAGAAATCTAGGCTCACAGAGGTGGCATGATGAAGGGTTTTGCCGCTCCAGAGCTGTCTGTATTTGCTGCCATGTTGATTTCAACCTATAAAGCTGTTGGAGATCCCCATGGGTACCACAAACTCCACTCAGCCGTAAGTGCAGTTCTATATCAAGGCCCGTCGCCCTTTGTCAAGAGCTCACCCTTCTTCCACCTTCAAAGATCTTTCCATCAGTCCACTAAAGCTCTAAGCCCTTCAAGAGCCGGCATTTAATACCCAGACCCAAACAAAATACACCCACATCCCGATCAATCAATCATGGAACCCTGCGGATCCTGCTCGTGCTGCAAAGGCTCTGCTTGCACTGGATCATGCGTCTGCAGCGGCTGTGGTGTATGTTATCACTCTCTCACTCGTTGTACTCCTCTCGCTGGAGGTTAGAGCTAGAGCCATTGACTAACCCTCCACTTCACACCACCTAGCATTAAATTCTCGCCGACATGACCTCTGGAGTTGACCCCCACGTGACCCCAAATACTCAATAGCAATGATCAGTCCTGTCATCCAAAGTCATTTTTGACTTTTCTCATCAACATGAAGCCAAGACACGAAGGAGCCCAGACTTCACTTTCACCTTCCGATAGACTTGAAGCTATTCAGTGTCAAAGAACTGGTACAGGGCGAAGGAGCACGGCGGACAGGGAGTCATGTCATTGCAAGAAGGGCTACCCAGAACTCAGGTTGCTTTGATACTTGAATGTTCAAGGCGTAGACAGATTGTGAACACCAACCGGTTTCTATAGTAACACACTCAACTCTCATTTGAAAATGAGGACGATTTGTCCAGGAATTACTTGCACAAGTAGATTTCTCCTTCATGGCAAAGTCCGAAGTAGTGCGTAACCCTGTGTTATGGCACTATCATTTTCACGTGTAACCGTTGGTTAGCATACATGGATTCTGTTGAGCACTGGTGGGTAGTCTTGCGTAACCCATGACAAGATAATCAGGGGATGTGGAAGATGAGGTCAGGTCGTCGGAGCATACAGCACAAAAGAGCAGGTTCAAGCACTGGGCGAACTGGATTTCGTCAAGATAAAAATCACTCAAGAACGTTCTTTCTTTAATTTCTTTTCACTCTCTCACGATGCCATTCTCGGAATATGTACAGGTATGGTCCCTTTTCGGTCTCTTTGTCGTTTCGCCCTCCCCTCCGAGTTTATCTGGCGCCGATCGAGAAGGGCGATGAAAACGTCGGGGATTGGATGGGTGAGGATGGGCGTGTTTGTGAAGATATGTGCGCGCTAGTTTATTTATTTGAATCCGGCATCTCTCGCTCGCTGATCTTCCAGCTTGGCGTAGTAGTTATCTCGGGCCCTGACACGGGGCAGGTGGTATCCTTTTGATGAGGCTGTCAGTCCCGTTGGACATCGAGGTGTTATAGGAGTGGTATTTCATGCATGGGCACAATGCGGGCTGGAGCAGGATTCTTGTTTTCACGTACCGTACCACCACAGATATCCGAAGGTGGTTCCCAAACCTGTAGTAAATATCTCCAGTTAGCTTCCTACATTGGTGAACCGTGTAAATCCCTCTTCCTCGAAGATCTAGACTCCCGGGAATGCCTCAAGAAGATCGTGTTCCAAGAATTTCACCCGTCATGCGTCCCATTTTAGGAGAGGGTCTGGAAGTGTCGGCTTACCCCCAGCAATACTTATATCCAAGACGAGTCCTCGTCGGAGCATCTACAGCAGCAATTTGTCAGTCTCCAGCTCATAAGTCACATCGGGAACGCAGCAGGAGCTTGAGGGGCTGCTTGAGAGGGTCGTGACTCGCAGGGAACGTACTCCTTCGATCGGTTTGATAGGCATGGTGCCGGTCGAGCTCTCTTGGAGCTTGCTTCGTATGAACGGCGAGTTTCGATCGGACTTTGGATGTGGCGGATAGCTGTGGAATACGTCCACTTGCGATCTGGACGTGTATAGAGATAGGAGTGAGAGGAGAGGTGGTGCGAGGAAGCTGTTGAAGCTGCAAGGACTAGCAACCTTCAATCATGGGAAGGATCAGGTGAGGTCTAGTCTTGGCATTGAATATCACGTGGAATCTGTCTCTTGTAGTCACGTGAGCGTACCTTATTTCATCAGCCTGGGTGAAGATCCCAATGCACGGAGCGGAGCTTACCTACAACCGCGTCAATCGGGCCAAAATGACATGCCAAACTCACCCACTTAGGTGGATTCAACCCCACCAACGTACCTAAGGAGTGGCTAATTAATATCACCTTGACCTGATCCCTACAAGTTTGGCTGTGGCCTGAGTCTTCACGTTCTAACTGACAGGACTCCTCACCGAATATTTCTTCAATAACCCCTGACCTCTCTCGGTCTTGCAAGTCTCTCGTTCCTTCTACTTCTCGCCATGATCGCACAATGACCGCCAACAGCAGCCAAAAAGACCGACTGTGGTCTCGCCGAGAGATCGAGGGACTGATCGCAGAGGGGAGAAAGATCATTATCCTCGATGGATGTGTGATTAAAGCCGATGCATGGCTTCCTTACCACCCTGGTGGTGATAAGGCTATCCTGCATATGGTGGGAAGAGATGGCACCGACGAGATCAGGGCCCTGCATTCGCTGGACGCCCAAGCACAAATGCAGAAGTTCGTGATAGGAAGGATTTCTGGGAGATGGTCAAACTTTCTGCCTCCCATTCAAGGAGGTGTTTTCAGGCCTCTGAAGCAAGGTGCAGAGGACCGGGGCAAATCAGAAGATATCACCGGCACGTATGTCCACTTCGAGGGGAGTGCTAGCTCTTCCAGCAACGGCAGCATCCCCCCATCGCCCACTTTCGACCCAATTGACGCAAATGCTTCGACAACCCCGTCCTTTTCTTCAGCATCTTCTACCTCTGGCCGTGAGGATTCAGTCTTCAAGTCTAGCCCCCTGGAGGTCCGTCTTTCCGCGGAAAAATCCTCCGACATCCTCAAATACCCATCCCTGGACGAGGATACACAAGAGCGCATTGCACAGAAGTACCGAGAAACGGACATTCGAATCCGTGCTGCAGGTCTATACCAGTGTCCCTATGGCTCTTACGCCATAGAATGCGTCCGTTACACCTTACTCTTTGCCTCCTTCCTGATTGCTCTCCACTACTCCTACTTCGCCTTGTCAGGTGCATTGCTCGGAATGTTCTGGCACCAGTTGGTTTTCACTGCCCATGATGCTGGCCACATGGGTATTACCCACGACTTCCATACTGATACCTGCATCGGCATCTTTATCGCTGATTTCCTTGGAGGACTTTCAATCGGCTGGTGGAAACGAAACCACAATGTTCACCATATTGTGACCAACTCGCCCGAGCATGATCCCGATATTGAGCACATCCCGTTCTTTGCCATCACCACCCGCTTCTTCAACTCTCTCCGATCCACCTATTACGACCGCATCATGGAATTTGACATATTCGCCAAATTCCTCGTTGCCAGGCAAGACTGGCTTTACTACCCCGTTATGGCCTTTGGTCGCTTCAACCTCTACCGCCTGTCCTGGGAATACCTCTTACTCGGCCAAGCCCCGAAAAAAGGTCAAGCGTGGTGGCATCGCTACCTGGAAATGTTGGGGCAGGTCTTTTTTTGGGCCTGGTTCGGATACCTAGTCGTCTATAAATCCATCCCTACAGCCTGGGATCGATTTGTCTTCGTCATCGTCTCCCATGTTGTCACTGCCCCTCTTCACGTACAAATCACGCTCTCCCACTTTGCCATGTCAACAACGGATATGGGAACTCACGAATCCTTCGCTCAGAAAATGCTTCGCACCACCATGGACGTCGACTGTCCGACCTGGCTTGACTTCTTCCATGGCGGCCTCCAATTCCAGGCAGTCCATCACCTGTACCCGCGGATTCCGCGCCATAATTTACGTGCCGCGCAAAAATACGTCAAGGAATTCTGCGAGGAGACCAAGATCCCATATGTCATTTATGGATTTGGCCAGGGCAACAAAGAAGTCATTGGCAGACTCGGCGAAGTTGCGAAGCAGGTCAAGGTTTACGAGGAGTGTCGGAAGGTGTGTGTGAAGGAGATGTTGGAAGGCCACGGAATCGGCCACTGATGAGCTACTGCTGTCTTCTGGTGGGAGTGGACCGTCACTCAGCCCAGATTTGATTGCGAACCCAATAATGAATGATGAGGACATAGATGTTCTTAGAGATCACCAGGGATAGATAGAGCGAATTTACCAGAATGATCGACACCAGGTGGTTGATCAGATTCTTTGTCATAGTATTGCGCTTAGTATTCCCACTCGTGCTAGAAATCGTAGATCATCGTAGTGCGCATAACACAATGAATGGCGAAGAGAACACTCCCTCCTTACCCCTTCATCTAATCCATGGTGTTGCATGCCATTCCCCTCCCCCTCCATTCGTTGCATCCCTTACTCCAGCACAACCCCGTCCTCCACAACCCTTAACACAAGTTTCACCACGTCCTTCCCCTTACCTCTCAAATCCACCGCATTCCTGTGCAGCACACTAACCACGAACCTTCCTCTCCTCACAACCTCTAGCCTCCTCTCCGCGTCATGCAGGCACTGCTCGAGACTCATCTGCGGGGCGAACTGCGGTATTCGCACACGCTCCAGCTGAAGTGTTAGTGTCGCGAAATGCGTCCATGGGCTTATCGTTGGCATTGTGGGGTGGCTTGGGCCCGGAGGTGCTCGTGAATTTGCTGATGGCTCTTGAGATACTAGCTGGTAGGGCGAGACGTTGGAATTGTTTATATTAGTCGTCATCATGTTAGTGCTGAACAGCACCACACAGCCAAACCTCGCCTGCACCTCCCTCAGCTGCGCAATTATCGCAGCCGTCTTCGACGGTCCTGCTCCATAGTTCCCAGTTGAGTCCCTCCCCTGGAGCGGCGCGTCAAGGCGCGCCATATCCGCGTCGAAGCGGTCCTGCGCGTAGAAGGCCGTCGCGGAGTCGATGACCAGAAGCCCCAGTGGGCGGGGCGAGGATTTATGCCGCGTTTGGTCGAGCAGATAGCTTGGTAGTGATTCCAGGATGGAGAGAATCTGCGATGAGGAATTTGGGCGGAAGATGTGCATGTGTATTAGAGCTTCGAGGATGAGGGTGCTGGAGCTAGAGCTGGAGCTGGATTTCTCCGCTTCGCTTGTGTTGTCTACAGTACTCTGGAGGAGATGGTGGCGAAGGACCTGCAACATCCGCGAGGCAGAGAAGCGCCCGTCATTGTCGATCCACACTACCGCTGACTGTTTCCCGCCAACTTCGCGTGGGAGAGTTGCGAGGGTTGCCAAGTAGTAGAGCAGATGTGTTTTGCCAGATGCTGACTGTCGACTAGTGATTTCGATGGTGGCGGGTTTGCTCCTCTTCAGCTGGGACTCTGTTCTCTCGGGCGCTGCGGTGAGACCTTCTGCAGAATCGTATTCTTCTGCGTGGTCCTCTGGGCTCGGTGCTCCTGAGGACACCCATTGCGGGCGTCGAGGTGTCGGCTCATCTGGGTATCGGAAGTACTCTAGGAGATCATCTAGCTGTGGGATCCCGAGGACTGATTTTGGCTGAGGACATGTTATATGTCTCACGTCTACCAGAAGCTGGTCATGATGATCAGACCAGGTACTGTTGATTGATGATATGTAGATTGACGAGGCTGAGGTGGATGCGGGCATCGAAAGGGTTACTGAGCCAAGGGGAAGGTGTAGCGGAAACCTCTAATTTCAAGAATCACGCCAGACTCACTCACCTGCTCGAGACTTTCCTCACGCACCCCGTCCAGGAGATTGAAGCCGTATTGTTCGGCTGACATGATTGCGCCATGACCAGCCTGAATTTGCAGTCGCGAACCGTCTCATAGATAGCTCTCAAAACACAGGGGAAAGTTAAGAATTGAAAAGGACGAAAAGCCAGCGAAGTTATCACGCCAATCCCTCCCCCAATCATGGCTCCACCTGAGCACCCGTTCCCCGTACGCCAGCTGGAACAGCAGATTCACTACCACCCCGTCAATGGGAAACGCAAGGTGCGCAAACTCGGGGATTTCGACCTTCAGCGAGACTGTGAGCTGCTCGAGCTGGTGCAATACAGCTGCACCACCCCCGAGCAACAGTACCAAAAGGCTTTACAGAGCCCGACAAGCATGGCCCAGATGGAGTGTTTCCCGTTTGTGAGGTTGTTCAGAAAGTATGCATGTGCCCTGTTTGCACCTCTCTTCTATACAAGTCTGCTTTTGAGCGATTACTAACGGGAATGGGGTTGGATAGGTGCGTCAAGGGAAATCATACGTTCCACGTCGAGACGACCGCTTGGGAGGGCGAACACGCTTGGACTCCGCCCTCCAAAGAATCGAGTGCTACAGTTACGCCAACGGACAAAAGCTCAAAGTCTGGTTCGAAGAGTTTATTCTGGTCGTCGCAATCGCAATGAGCCATTCCCATTCCACCGGGGGTATCATTTTGTAAAATGCTATTTCAGCGATACTGTCATATCCTGAGTCCGCCAACGCCTTCGCTCTGTATAGTCAAGCAATCATGAAAATGGTCGGGATTAGAACTCCATCACATCGGCTTCCGTAGCCGCGGATCCAGATTTACGTTTAGGTACAGCCTCGACTGGCGCCCTCCTTTTCACCTGCACGTCGTCCGGCATTCGGTATGCCTTTTCGCATGTGACAATGGGCCCCAGCTCGAACCCTCCAGGCTCTTTCGCGAGGAGATCTCTCAGGGTCTCTTCAAACACGGCTTCTTCGGAGAGACTGACGCCATTCTTCCAACGCTTCCTAGGCGCAGTGCCTGTCGTCTTCTTCCTTGTGGCCTCGAAGTCCAGCGGATGAGTTGCGTCCAGTTTCACAGCTCCGGCCAACTTGCGCAACGCTTGCTCACCCAGCTTGCCTTCCTGCGTTGCCAATTCACGGATCTTTCGCGTATCCTTTTCCAGCGTGGGAAAGTGGGCCGTGTCTCGAAACGTGTGCGCAGAGGGTAGAGAAGGTAGACTGGAAGTATTGAACCCGAATCTCTGGAGCTGTCCGTGGCCGTCAAGCTCAGGGCCCAAAAAGTCGGAGGGGAGTTTCACTACGTTATGGAAAGTATCTTCAGGAGGAGGAGTTGGTAGAAGCGGCTGGTTGATGGGAGGATGTGTTATGTAGGGTTTCAGTTGGTCGTCTGGTCGAGGAACGTCGAGCACTTGGAGGGCCGTCTCGAAGTCTGTCGCTATAGGTGCGGTCCTCCGGGCTGCCAGCATAGATTGACGGACTTTCGAAAGGAATTTGAGAATGACTAGGACCAGGGTCAGTTTCTAGACTCGAGACTGAAGAAAGTCGGGAAGAATAAATTGGTGTATTTACATTCATCTACCGCGGCCACGAGTGACTCTAACGCCACAGATTCAATCACAGGGTATTCTAACTTCTCTTTCATCGCCACCTCTTCGCATATTGCCTTGATGCTGTCAACCAGTAATTTCTCGACGAGCTCATGGTTGATCAATGCCGGTTCCCTGGTTGGAACAGGCGGAGGCCTGTGTGTCAGCACATGATGATGCTGATACGGGATTTTCCTTTTCGGCGAGGTTGTAGACATCTGACGGCGAGGAAGGAATTCGAGGGAAGGGAATGGAAGCAGTGAGTGTGTACTGGTGTCCTTGGTTGAGTGTGATATGGTGTTGGAGTTGAAAGCATCACAATGGCGCAGATGGACAATCCAAATGCCAAGGGTTAGGAAACCTACCCGCGACTCACCCTCCTTCGGGACGATGATGCCGCCGCCCTGTGCGTAGTCGAGTCTTACCTACATTGGGTTAGTCTCACCTGTGATTCATCTCTCAAGGGGCCTTATCCCTGCTCGCCCTGGTGGGTCCCATTGCTGATAGCCATGATTGGATCTCTCGATCCGTCCCACTATCACCAGTTATAGTGCGAAGCACAAACAGGGCTTATCTAATCAAACTGTGAACTTCTTTAAAAGCAGCGCTGCTGGACGTATTTCTAGACGGGCTTTGACTTGCCCGCTTTACTTCAGAGTAGTCCGGAGCTGTTTTCGCTGTCGACCAGCACTCCTTACGCCTAATTGACCGATTCTGTAAGTGGTTTAATAGGAATTTGTTCAACTGCTATTCCAAGTAGTTTCAATCAATTCAATGGGTTTTGATTTCTGGTTTCTGAAGCTCAGTTGTGAGCAGCATGCAGATTTGATGCTGAATATGTGCTGAAGATAGCGTCCACATACGCGCACAAGATTTCCCGCGATTCGCCAGCCTCTACTCTCCGCAAGCTAATTATGACCTTGCTTCTTCCTGCTTGTTCCAGAATAATACCCCAAGTCAATTCCACAACAACATCCAGAAGATCGATTTTCCGACATGCCTGACACTATCCATGCAACTATAGTATTTGAGAACCCTAAGTTAGCCATCGACGACAAGGCAAGCCACTTTCCAAGTGACAAAAGCCGACAGTACAAGGCACGCCGGCCGCATACCAAGTCGCGCAAGGGTTGCAGCACATGTAAGATTCGCCATTTAAAGGTTACGAGGACATGATATCCCCTTTGCAATCGGCCGGCTAATTGCGATTTAGTGCGACGAGCATAAGCCTAGATGTGGGCAATGCATCCACGGCCACCGCGCTTGTAGCTACACCTCCTCGTCAGTCACCTCAAAATCCCCATCACGTAGAGGGTCGTTCCCGACCCCTGGAGTTACAAGACAACTCCCAGTAGATTTCCTAAATGGCTACTTCACCGGAATCTCGGAAATCTGGAAGAAGATCCACGGGTCGGTGAATCCCATGGAGCTTCTCGACCACTTCATGCACACAAACCATCGCAATTGGATTGGTGGGCCGTCTTGCCAGAAGATTTTACAGCAGCATGGGCCGAGGCTCACAGTCGAGGCCCCTTATCTTCGATTTGCTATACTTTCCTTCTCAGCCTCCCACCTTGCGACTGTTCGACCGAGGACAACGAAGTTCGACCTGGCTGGCGCCATATACTACAACTGCGCGCTGCAGTCGTATCACACTGTCCTTCACAACCCAGGAGCGGCAGAGCTCGACGCTCTCTTCGCATGTTCTATAATTCTCGCGATGATAGCCTACAAGAATCTCACCTCCTCGTCACAGCGGCGCGATCCAAGTGTAGATGAGGAGCCGGTTCTAAATATCACCGGGCTTCGGGCAATGGCTGGCTTTCGAATTCTCAAAGGCCTGCCTGCTTTGCAACCGAAGCTCGGCCAAAGCGTGATGATCGGTCAGTGCGAAAACGATGGGCTTGGTTATCTGAAGCCAGTGGCCGAGTATTCCGATAAGCTTGCCACTGTGGAGAGGTTGGAAAGGCTCTGCAAAGGTGACAAGAGGGGCACGACGCTCGAGGGCGTGTACGACGCCCCGCTCAGTTCCTTGCGCCACCTGATGCTGAGCGAGGTTGGAGACGGCATGATCTCGACATTTTTCTTCTTCACCAGGGGATTTGACTCTCGGTTTCTAACGTTACTTGAAATGAAAGATCCTAAGACATTACTCTTGCTTTGCTATTGGTACGCGATGGGAGCTCGGATCGGCCAATGGTGGATGGTTGACTCGGCCAGACTTGACGGGATAAAGCTACTCAATTTCTTACGCGAGATCCCAAGTACCGATATCCAAGGACTGCTCAAGTTTCCTTCGGTCAGCCTTGAATCCATCTAAATTTACCAGGTATATGTGGGAACTAAAGGTTTCTCAATGGCAATGCAGGTTAAGCAACTACCAATATCGACTCTGTCTGTGGGGGGTACCTTTCTGCATCAGTGGAAGCTGCTTAATGACTTCTTAGAGTGTAACTTGAAAAATGCCTCCACATCAATGGGCTTGACGCTCGGGTACCGGGGGGTGTCCAATAGCTTCAACCACGTCTTTCCACTCAGCATATGGAATCTAACAACGAAATCAGCCTGAAGCACTTCAAAATACACGGGGAAATTCTCACAGGTAAAACATGGGCATCCATCGGTACGGGTCTTCCGGGCCCTCATGGAAAGTTGCAGTCATCTTGTTCTTCAAGTCGTCCAGAGATCCGAGGCGCTCCAGCTCGAGCTTCTCTCCATAGACCCTCTCATACGCTTCGGCAACTTGTTTCACGGTTTTCTTGTCCCCAAGGACTCGAATGGCCATTAGCAGTAATTAGCGGAAATTGAAAGCGGAGCTCACCATTCAAGAACCCAACGGCGCTGGTGTCCGCGGCGACCTCGGCAGTGAACACAGCTGCATCCGCATACGTGGTCATCTCCATCGTCTCATCACCAGTTCCCCAATACTGGTACAGTTGCACCTTCGGCTGGAAGCACGGGTTGAACGGGCCCAGTACCATTTCCATGAATGCGCCGTTCAACACGTGAACCGCCTTTATCTTACCACTCTTTTCCTTTTCTTCGAGGTAGGCGTTGACATGTATCATGGGGTCCTTCGATGGGTGGTCTCCGAGTTCCAAGCCGCGGTAATCAAAGGCCCAGTCGGAAGCGACGTACCTAGCCACCTTCTCGTCAATGCAGGCATCGATGAGGGTCTTCTGGCCCTCGGTCATAAGCTCATTATTCCCAAGGTAGCAGCACATCGCTACCTCGGCCCCTTTCAACCCCCGGCGGAGTGCGCTCGTGTCGGAAGCTGATGCTTCGAATATCTCAACGTTTGGAGAGTTTCGGATGGCAGCGTCCACTTTCTCGGGAGAGCGCGCGATACCATGAATTCTGATCTGTGGGTAGTTTTGAAGAATGTGGTTCGCAATGAGTGTAGCCAATTTGCTGTTCGCTCCAGCGATTGCTACAATAGGTGCCGGCATTATGATTTCGATTGACGGGGATGGATATATCTCTATTTATGTTTAGATAGGACAGCACTATCAGTGGGACTGTGAAGTGATGATTTGGATGAACTGTTGTGTAGAGACTGAGGGCATCCCTCGATTGCCTTTTATACCTCGACACGGGTTGGATTGAGCCGCATACCGAAGGCAGCCCGGCATCGAATTGAATAGTAAATCATTATCAAGTGGGTCTAGTCAACTTGTGTACGTCATCACCCAGCTACTCGTGAGAGTTGTGTGGTTAGGCGTCTCGAAGATGTTATTAACGAGTACGTGCCAAAAGGAGTAAGGTGTGGGGCTCCACTGCTAAGGCGAATACGATCCGGATTGGGTAGCCGTTTCACATTCGTCGGCGGTATCCTGTCCACTTATTTAGTATCGGCATCAATCTAACTCTGAAGTGGAAATCACGTGGAGTGGAACAGCCTTTGACACAGCGAACGGTCTCGTGTGGAGGGAGGGAGAGGAAAAGCGATAGAGGCCATTAAGTTGGCACGAAAACGATAATGGGGGACGAGATATTTAGAAGGTGGGAAGAATTGTGTGCTGGAGAAGACTTCGCAGCCAGCGAGCCACGATACGGATCAGACGCTATTTGTACTCGGTAAATGTGAAGCTCGGGGGTATTTCAGAGGTAGGGAAGAGACACGGTCGACGGTAGGGGCGTGTTACAATGTGGAATTCGATTGTGGAAGACCCAGAAATGGGCCGCATCCACTGTAACCAAAATTGGGTTTCCGCAGGAGGACGGCGGGCGGGTATTCACTGCAGGGCGAAAAGGGACCGTTCACACAAGGGCAACGCGAAAGGTGAGTTACTATTGTTGGTGAGTAGAAGGACGGGAAGAGGTGAGAGTGGCTTTGAAAGCGGCACGGTCGGCGATGAGGCTGTACTCGTAAGTGAGGTTCAAGCAGCTTTGACTGTGCTTCTAATAGTGCCAAGCAATCATCTTCCACCTTTGAGGACAAAAGTCACGCTGCCTTACGGTCGCCCCCTTTATTCACTTTAGTTTCCTC
>Ga0105239_10002745_pt1 | contig 22112 bp, 21 predicted proteins | sample KBSC44metaG_FD_92761 | JGI IMG/M metagenome (GOLD analysis project Ga0105239, IMG submission 92761) | Corn rhizosphere microbial communities from Kellogg Biological Station, Michigan, USA - KBS C4-4 metaG | ecosystem: Host-associated > Plants > Roots > Rhizosphere > Soil | place: Michigan, USA... | reverse complement strand
TGCTGGCGCATCCGCGCGACGTCGCAGGCATCGGGCACCTCGTCGGGTACGACAGCCCGTCACAGTTCACCCGCGAGTACCGCCGCCTGTTCGGGGCGCCGCCCGGTCAGGATGCGGCGCGCCTGCGGACCGACGAGGAGCCGGTGGCGTCGTTCATCTGAGCCCGCGGCCGCTACCGCGTCAGCTCCGCCAGGATCGTCGCAGCCCAGCCCTGCTTGGTGTCGCCGACGTGGGTGACGGTGGCCGAATCGCGCCCCATCGACCGGCCAACTGCGTTCTGCCGCAGGACGTCCCAACCGCGCAACGAGCCCGCGGCGTACCCGAGTTCGGGTAGGCCCGCCAGTAGTGCCCGCTCGCCCTGCTCCATACGGGTAGTCAACGCGCACCACCGGTCGAGATGCAATCGATTTTTCGCTCACCAAAGGGCGTCGTAGTGCAGCAGCGCGCCGATGACGAGCACGGTTCCGATGCCCGCGAACAACATTCGCACGGCGAGCGGCCCATAGCGGGTGAGCGCGCGCACGAAGTTGCGCTGAATGTGCCTCGCCCGCATGGTCCGCCGCGTCGACAGCGCCAACACCAGAAGCGAGGGCACCAACGTCAGGGCGCAGTAGCAGACGATGATCAGCGGCCACGCCGTCGGCGGCGGCTGGCGCGCCGACAGCATCGCCAACGCGGTCAGATACGGCACCGCGGTCGGCGCCTGCCCGAACCCGATGACCAGCCCGACGATGCCGAGCAGCCACGGGTTGCGCCGCGCCACGTTCACCGCCCACAGCGGCGGCGTCGGCTTCGCCCTCGACGACGCGATCGCCGCGGTGATGAGCACCACTCCGAGGATCAACTGGCCCCAGTAGCGGATGGTCGGGGTGAGATCGATCTCGAAGCGATCGGTCAGGAAGTTCAGCCCGAGGACCGTCAGCACGCCGAACGTCGTGATCGCGATGAACACACCCGCCACGAAACTCAGTCCCGACGGTAGCGCTGACCTGCGACCGAGCCGGCTGTCGTACACGATGGCGGTCGTCACTCCCAGGTTGAGGACGTTGACCGAATCCAGGAGCGCGAACCCCAGGAGGGCCAGGAGGAGTGCCAGCATGACGCCACCGAACCTACGGGAGCGGCGCCCAGAGCATGAATTCGACGCCGCGGGGTATACCTGGTCTTCACGCGACCCGCATCGGAAGGACACATGACCGCAGCACGAGCGCAGCTTGACCAGCGTGACATGGCCGAAGCCCAGCGCATCGTGAGCGCAGTGGCAGGCGCGTTCTCCGCCAAGGTGGTGGGCCAGAACCACCTACGGGAGTCCATGCTGCTGGGCCTGCTCGCGGGCGGCCATCTGCTCGTCGAGAGCGTCCCAGGCCTGGCGAAGACCACCGCGGCCCGGGTGATCGCCGAATCGATAAGGGGCGGCTTCCGGCGCATCCAGTGCACACCCGACCTGCTGCCGAGCGACATCATCGGCACCCAGGTGTACGAGGCGGCCACCAACACGTTCGTCACCCAGCTCGGGCCGGTGCACACCAACATCGTGCTTCTCGACGAGATCAACCGCTCCAGCGCCAAGACGCAGAGCGCGATGCTCGAGGCGATGGAGGAGCGGCAGACCACGATCGCGGGTGTGGAGTATCCGATCCCCGAGCCGTTCCTCGTCATCGCGACGCAGAACCCGGTGGATCAGGAGGGCACGTATCCCCTGTCGGAGGCGCAGACCGACCGCTTCATGCTCAAGGAGATCGTGCACTACCCGTCGACCGACGAAGAGGTCGAGGTGATCTCGCGGATGGACGCCGGGCTCTACGAGAAGGACCATCGCAGCGCGCCGGTCGTCGCCACCACCGACATCCTGCGCGTTCAGCGCCTGGCCCGGGCGGTGCACATGGACCGTGCCCTCATCCAGTACGCCAGCCGCCTCGTCGGCGTCACCCGCGAGCCAGAGCAGTACCTGCCCGCCGGCACCGCCCGGCTGATCGAGTACGGCGCCAGCCCGCGAGCCACCATCGCCTTCTGCCGGACGGCGCGGGCGTTGGCGATCCTGCACGGCCGCGGCCACGTGGTGCCCAACGACATCGCCCGGCTCGCGCATCGCGTCCTGCGGCATCGCCTGATCCTCGGGTTCGAGGCGGCCAGCGCGGGCGTGACGCCGGACGCCGTGGTCGACGCGGTGCTGCAAGCGGTGCGGGTGCCGTGAGACACGGGTAGACGAACCGCGTGGGCAAGCATCTCGACGGCGCCAAGAAGTACTTCGGCCGCGACACCAAGGGATTCCTCGAGGGCGGGCGCTACGCGCTCGTGCACACCAGGAGCCTCGAGTTCGACGATCTGCGGCCGTACGTGCCCGGCGACGACGTGCGCGACATCGACTGGAAGGCGTCGGCCCGCTCTGGCCACGTGCTGATCAAGCGCTTCGTCACCGAGAAGCACCACAAGATCCTGGTGGTGGCCGACACGGGCAGGAACACGACCGCGCTGGCGCCGTCGGGCGAGGTCAAGCGCGAGGTCGCGGCGAACGTCATCGGCGCGATGGGGCTGATCACCCTCCGTCGCTCCGACGAGATCGGCATGGTGTTCGGCGACGTCCGCGGCTGCGTCGACATCCGGCTACGACGCGGCGAGACACACGTCGAATACCTGCTGCACCGGTTCGAGCAGCAGACCACGGGGCGGCAGGCCCGCAGTGACATAATCACCCAGTTGGATTGGGTGGCAAGGCATTATCGCCATCCCCTGCTGATCGTCGTGGTGTCCGACGAACCCGACGTCGACGACCGGCTCGGCGACGTGCTCACCCGGCTCGGCGGTAGGCACGACGTGATGTGGGCGATGGTCTCCGACATGCCCGCCGTCTCGTCGGCCGAGGACGAGCAGGACGGGTTCGACGTGACCAGCGGGCGCTTCGTCCTGAGTGCGGCCGCGGTAGGCCCCAAGGTGGTCGCCGCATACCTACGCGCCGAAGTGCAACGACGGGAACGGCTTTCGGAGTTCATGACCCTGCGCGGGGTGCCGCACGCAATGATCGCAGGCAGCACGGACGTCAGGGCGGGTCTGATCGCGATGACCGGGGTGTTCGCCCGTGCAGGATGACCTGCTCCGTCACGTCATCGGCCCGACGCCCTACTCGTCGTGGTGGCTGTGGGCGGCCGTGCTGGTGCTGGTCGTCCTCATCGTCTGGTACGCAGGCGTATTCGTGTTGACGATGCCGCCCCGACGGCTGCGCGAGCTGCCCATCGTCGGAGCCATGCACGGTGACATGGTGCGGCGTCGCTTCGCCAGGACGGTTCATCGGATCGGCGAGAGGTACCGTGCCGGTGAGCTGGGCGCCGCCGCCGCGGGGGCCGAAGTGAGCGCGGCGCTGCGCGGCTTCCTGCAGCAGACCACCGGCATCCGCGCCCAGTACATGCAGGTGGAACAGATCGCCAACGGCGAACTTTCCAGGGTCGCACCCCTTTTGGAGCAGCTCGAGGACGCGCAGTTCAATGCGGCGTCTCGGGTCGACGTCTCTGCGGTGAGCGAGTCGGCCGAGGAGCTGATCCGATCGTGGACCTGATCTGGTGGGTCGTGGCGATCGCCGGCTGTGTGGCCCTGGCGATCTGCATCGCGGCCGTGCTGTTTCGGCCGATGGACGCCGAGCGCAGGCAGTTGCGGCCATTGGCCAACGTCGCGCGCCTGACCACGCTGCCCGAGTACGTTCGGGCGGCCCGCATCCGGTCCTCGTCGATGATCGCCGCGATGATCCTGCTGGTCGTCATCTTCGCAGCCGCGGTGATCGTCGCTGCGCGCCCGACGGGATTGCCATCGACGGCAGGCACTTCCGGTGCGGGACAACCGGAGGACGTCATGCTCTGCGTCGACGGACCTGCGACGGATCCGCCCGCAGACGCGACCCTGCGGTACTTCGCCGAGCAGGTCAAGACGTTCTCCACCGAGCGCATCGGGCTGACGTCGCCGAACCGACGGGTGGTACCGCTCACCCGTGACTACCAGTACGCCGCAGCGCAGTTCGCGGGCGCCGGCGACGGCTTCGTGGCGCCGGTGTCCTACGACGACTACACGCAGAGCGCCCAGGACCTGCTGGCGATGTGCCTGACCGGGTTCCCCGCCTTCGATCAGCCGCCCACACAACGGCGTTCGATGATCTACGTCGGACCGGACGCCGACGGCCGCGGGCCCGCGCTCTTCACCGCCGACAAGGTCAGGGACTTGGCCCGCACCGGGGGTGTTCAGGTCAACGTCGTCCTGACGGGCTCCGACAACGGCACCCTGGCGTCGCTGGCCCGCGACACCGGAGGGCGCACCTTCTCGTCCGATGCCGACGTGACGGCACACCTGGCGGAGATCAGGGCCAACCCGCCGCCTGCGGTGCTCACCGATGACACCACCCCGCTCAAGCCAACCGAATCCCCTGACGTGCCACTGGCAGTGGCACTCCTGGCGGCGCTGCTACTCGCCGCGTGGCCGGTGGTGCGGCGATGACGTTTCAACCCGTACTGCCCCTGCTGCTTCTCGCCGCCGTCGCCGCCGCCATCGCGGTGGCGCGCGTCGTCGCGTTGCGGCGCTTGACAGCCGCAGGGCGAACGCGGGCCGCGCTCATGCGATGGTGCGGCGTGACGCTGGCGGCGCTACTGCTGCTGGTGGCCGCCGCACGCCCGGTGATCGGCAGCGGCGACCAGGGCACCATTCGCGCCGCGGGCGAACGGGAACCCAACGTGTTCATCGTCGTCGACCGCTCGGCGGACATGCGCGTCGAAGACCTGATCGGCGGTAGGGAGCGGATGGCCGGTGCGCGCGACGACATCTCGGCGCTGATCGACCGCTACCCGGATGCGCGCTTCGCCGTCATCGCCTTCGCATCACGTCCGTCGCTGGAGTGGCCGCTGTCGGCGGACACCTGGAGCCTGCGGCCGGTGACGTCGTCGATGACGCCGTACGCCTCGGCGCCCGACGCGGTGTCGCAGACCAATGTCGGCGCTGCCGGAAACGTGCTGCGCTACCAGCTCATCGGGGCGCGGCAACAGTTCCCGCGGGCCCAGAACCTGGTCTTCTACCTCGGCGCGGGTGCTGCCGAAACCCAAGCCCCACAGCGTCGATTCGAGCTGCCAGAGGGTTCGGTGGACGGTGGGGCCGTGCTCGGTTACGGCAGCAGCGAGGTCGGAGAGCAGGCGTTGCGCGGTGTCGCCGATCAGATCGGCGTGCCCTACGTCCCCCGCGACGGCACGACACCACTGTCCGGAGTACTCGAGGACCAGGGCACCGTGATCGGGCCGCCGCCACCTGTCCCCGCTCCGGCAGGCAGGACCGAGCTGTACTGGGCGCCCGCGCTTGGCGCTGCGATCCTCGTCCTGATCGAGCTCTACCTGGTGCTGCTGGAGTTCCGGCGGACTCGGTTGGCCAACGCGGACGTGGTCGTATGACCCCACGTCAGCGCCTGCGGCGACGGCTGCTGCTGTTCTCCGCACCCGTCGCGGTGCTGCTGGTGATCGCGCTGCTGAAGATGTGCTCGGTCGTGATTGCCGGCGGCTTGGCCCCGACCGACTTCGCGCAGAAGGACACCGGTGCGCTGCGCACCGACGTCGCAGCGCTGGACGTGCTCAACGTCGTCGAGCCCGCGAAGGCCTACTTCGCGGCGGGCAATCTCGCCGTGCTCGACGGCCGCCTCGAGGACGCCGATGCCCAATTCTCCGAGGCGTTGGCGCGCACCGCGCCCGCAGAGTCCTGCGACACCCGGATCAACCTCGAACTCGTCCGAGAGACGCTCGGCGACAAGGCTGCCGGGGTGCTTGACGTCGAGACGGCCGTCGCCCGATATCGCAGCGCGCTCACCGCCGTGAACGACGCCCCCGCGGGATGCTTCGCGGGCAACGCCGATCCCGACCCGGAGCGGCGGACCGTGCGCAACCAGGCGGCTGCGCGGCTCAACCAGAAGATCGACGACCTGCAGGCCCGTCCTCCGTTACCGCCGCCACCGGCGGCCGTGCCCCCGCCACCGCCGCCCCCACCGCCCGCTGGCGAATCCACGGTCGACGAACGGGATCCGCGGCTGCGGCTCAACCCTCAGTCGGGGGACCCGCTGCAACGGCTGCAGCAGATCCTGCGCGACGCGGCAGCCGCACGGAACGGCAGCGGCTGACCTCGTTCACTCTGCGCAGAGGGTCTGTGCCACTCGCACTTTCACACCCTGGGCGCAGAGTGGTCGGCCCGGTGGGATGAGGCTTGCAGCGTGTCGCGCACCGTTACCACCTCCGTAGCAAACCTTGTAAAGGCGGTGAACTGCACCTACCGTTGCCGACTTGATCGGTGAGCGGCACCTGTTTCGTGCCACTCATATCGGTGCAGCACAGGGGGTTTCCGACATGGTTCGACATGGCTGGGGCGAACGGCCACCAGACTTCCTCCTCAATGTGAGGCAAACCACATTCGGTCGCTGGGGCGTCCCAGTAATTGGCGCGCTGCTCGTCACGGCACTGACCCTTGCCGGGGTGCACTTGGCGACACCTGCCCCGCGAGCAGCACCGCGCCCTTGGCATCTGCGGCGTGGTGCTCGGTGGAACGTGGGAGGGCGTACGAGCAGTACGTTTGCTGTGTTGCACAGAAAGGGCGAGGTTATGGCACGTACCGCATTGCATCAGGCGGCCGTCTCCAGCGGTGAGCGCACCCAAATGCGCATCGACGAGGGCTTCGACGTCGACGAGGCCGACGTGCTCCTGCAGGCAGGTGCACACGTCGACCCCCAAGACAAATGGGGCAATACGCCCATTGGGCGGGCACTATTCGGCAAGGACGACACCATCGATCTCGTCCAACTGCTGGTGGATCATGGTGCCGACCCGACCATCGAAAACCACAGTGCGGTCAGTGCATTGAAACTAGCGCGGCGCCTTCAGAAGCTCGCCTATCTGACCGTTTTCGAGAACGAAGACCCTCCCCGCGATGAGTGAGCACGCGATCCTTCTTGATTGGGATCACGAACCAGAACTGGCTGTTGTCTTCGAGATCGAGGAGGAGATAGGCAGTGGCACCGTCCGCATCATCGCGCCCACTGTCACAATCCTGGCAGACCCTCCAGCGACCGTGACCCTTCGCCCAGGGGGTCCGGGCCCACCCGCGCACTGTGACCGTATAAGCGCAGAAGGGACGTGCCAGCCCACCGATGACACGCCGCCAGGAATCGGAGCACGCCGCCAGCACGTCAACATTGGTGCGCTGCAAGCCTTTAGCCCCCGACGGGTAACAGTCGTACCGCCGCGCAAACTATGCAAAGGACAAGGATGAACCAGCACAGGCTATTACGTTCTGAGCGTGCCCGCCGGTGAGCGGTAACGAATTATTGCTAGACATCGCGGCATTCCCCTACTACGGACAGATCGATGTGTCTGATGTTGCGGGACGCGACCTGCCGGAAGGCACCTCAGCAGATGGCCCGACCGCCTTCACGGACCACACCGTCTACGTCTACACGATGTCGGTTGATCAGGCAGTCGAACGTGACCAGAACGTCCGAGTCCGGGTATACCGCGGCAGTGACACAACAGGTCTGGGCTCATTGGTGTTCGACCGCGACATCGAATTCACCGAACCGCCACGGCTTGGTGTGTACCAGCCCCTCACCGACGAACCCGAAGATGGCGGCGGCGCTGTTTCGATCGAACGCACCGGACCCGTGCACATCCAAATCTTCATCAATCCACCCCAGGACGCCGAAGAGGTCAACGTCCTCATCCGCTACGACCTATAGGACTGCCCGTGACTGCCCTCGACATGGCTGCCCGGCTACCCGATATCGAAACACTGCGCCAACGTTGCCAAGCCGTGGCAATGCTGGACGCCATCCTCAGCCCAGACTGGGAGAGCCGGTACTTCTCCTACACCCAGGACTGGGGTGGATTCCCCTGCGCCCAGATCCGCAATGGCTCGGGCGACGACTGCTTCATCACGTTCGGTCCGGCCGGCGCATTCATCCGCGGTTTCGACCACGAATCGTCGATGACTCCGTGGCGGGTGGACCCACCGAAGCTGTGGCCGGGATTGGTGGACAATGTGCCCGCGCCCTTCGCCGAGTTCCTCACCGAGCCGGCATTCGGCTTCGATGGCGTCTTCGCCGCCACCTATTGCCTGTGGCGCCAACGCAACGACGGCGAGTGGAGAACCGGACCCGTCGACTACGCCGAATTCGCCGGGCGCCCGGATCCCGATGGGGCAGACCAGTTTCTCGAATTGCTCACCGATCCCACCCCTCACTCATACGTGGACTTCGCTCTCGGCTACTTCGAGGTGCAGCTCGATCCACGTGTGGTCGCACATGTCTACGAGCTGAATCCGCTGACAGAACAACTGGTCCGGGCACTCAACCCCGACGTGGGTCTCCACGACATCGCCGACGACATCGACACGAGTCGATACCCGACTCAATGTGACGCGGCGCCATCTTGAGTGTCGAGAATCTCGAACTCGTCGATTTCCACTGGCAAAGATGCACTCACACTGACGATTACAGCCTGATTGGACATGTCGATGAGCCCCAACGAACTGCTGCTCGACACCGAGATTTTTCCCGACTACGGACACATCGAGTTGTCGAATCGCGACGAGCGCGACATTCCAGAAGGTTCGTCGGCGGACGGGCCAGTTGCGTTCACGGCACACACGGTGGACGTCTTCACGATGTCGGTTGATCAGGCGGTCCACAACGACCAGGACGTACGGGTGCGGATATACCGCGGCACTGACGGCAGCAGCCTAGGCGCGATGGTCTTCGACCACAACATCGAATTCACCGGAGAACCTCGGTTGGCTGTCTACCAACCACTGGCGGACGCGGACGAGGGCGAAGAGATCCCGATCGAGCGCACCGGTCCCGTACGCATCCAAATCTTCATCAACCCACCCCAGGACGCCGAAGAAGTCAACGTCCTCATCCGCTACGACCTTTAGACCGCCGAAGACACGAGGGACCAGAATGACTCCGTGCAGGCCACTAACGTCCCGAGAGAGCCCGCCCGTGAGCCACAACGCCTCACTGCTCGACATCGAGGTTTTTCGTGACTACGGGCAAATCGAGGTCTCCGACGTCATCGGACGCGACCTGCCGCAAAGGTATGGCCAGACCACCGGCGTGGTCTTCACCGATCACACTGTGGACGTGTTCACCATGTCGGTCGATCAGGCTGTGGAACGTGATCAGAACGTCCGAGTCCGGGTAGACCGCGGCACTGACACCGCAGCCATAGGCACCCCTGGTGTTCGACCGCAACATCGAATTCACCGCGCCGCCGCGACTCGGGGTGTGCCAGCCACTCACCGACGAACCCGAGGACGGCGGTGGTGCCGTCTCGATTGAACGCACCGGACGCGTCCACATCCAAATCTTCATCAATCCACCCGCCGAGCAGCGGGCCCACCACCAGCCATCCCCACAGCCACCGCGACGAGATGCCGCCGCCGGCGAATGTGGCCACGTGCGTCGACACTGCCTGCCCAGCGGCAATGGCCCGACGGAGACCAACGCCGCGAAACCCTCCGCCACGCGACCTTCCCAGACCATGGCCGGATCACGCTGCGTAGCAAGCGGACTCACCAGGAGCGCCAAGACGACACACCCGGCGACACCAAGCGTCAACGCAATGGCGTCGAGCCAGCCCACGCGCGTCACGGCGTGAACACTTCCTCGATAGTCGGGGCCCGCAGCAACTCTGATCGGAAATTGTCGCGATGGAAAGTGAATTCCACACCGGTCGTTCCCCTGAGCAGATTCTCGGCATATCCGGTGCACATACCGGCGATTGAATACACCGTTCGTTTAGCACGCATGACGGCGCGAGAGGGTGTTGACTGTTCAGCACGTTCGATCCGGCACTTACGAGGTGAGTCTCATGGCACGCATTGATTTGTTTGCAAAGATTCCATTGATCGGGATGTCCCTGGTGTTTCTCGCGATGTTCATCGTCGCGGTCACCGCATATCTCCACGCCGGCTGGTATTCGATCATCGGCTACGCGATTGCAGCCGTGGTCGCAGTGTGCGGCTTCGTGATGACGTTTCGTGACGTCAGCGATACTCCAGGACCTCCGGAGCACTGGGACGCCCGTGGTAATCCCGTTGATCCTGCGTCGCCCGGAAACTGACTAGAGCGAGGACTGCTTCGATGACCACTGAACCCAAGCCGTCGACGTACGACAACTCCGCATTGACGGCGGAGGACGAGGGCTACCACAAGGGCCTCAAGCCCCGACAACTGCAGATGATCGCGATTGGCGGCGCCATCGGCACCGGCCTGTTCCTCGGTGCCGGCGGCCGCCTGCACAACGCAGGACCGGGTCTGTTCTTGAGCTACGCGTTCTGCGGCATCTTCGTCTTCCTGATCCTGCGGGCGCTGGGTGAACTCGTGTTGCACCGGCCCTCGTCGGGGTCCTTCGTGTCCTATGCGCGTGAGTTCCTCGGCGAGAAGGCGGCGTTCGTCGCCGGCTGGATGTACTGGCTGAACTGGGCATTCACGGCCATCGTCGATTCGACCGCGATCGCCACCTACTTCCACTACTGGTCGTCGTTCGGGAGCGTCCCGCAGTGGCTGATCGCCCTGATCGCGTTGGCGGCGGTGGTGAGCATCAACCTCATCTCGGTAACCCTGTTCGGGGAGCTCGAGTTCTGGGCTGCGGCGATCAAGGTCCTTGCGCTGATGACATTTCTGGTCGCGGGCACCATCTTCCTTGCGGGCCGCTACCAGATTCAGGGGCAGTCAACGGGTTTCAGCGTGATCGCCAACCACGGCGGGATGTTCCCCAACGGCACGTTCCCGCTGGTGATCGTCATGTCTGGCGTCGTATTTGCCTACGCTGCAGTCGAACTCGTCGGAACTGCGGCAGGTGAAACCGCCCACCCGCACAAGATCATGCCGCGCGCGATCAACTCGGTGATCGCCCGTATCGCCGTCTTCTACGTCGGTTCATTGTTCCTGCTGGCGCTTCTGCTCCCGTACAGCACCTACAAGGCCGGCGAGAGCCCGTTCGTCACGTTCTTCTCCAAGATCGGAGTCGAGGGCGCGGGCACGGTCATGAACATCGTCGTGCTGACCGCCGCATTCTCCAGCCTCAACGCCGGGTTGTATTCGACCGGCCGGATCCTGCGGTCGATGGCAATGAACGGCAGCGCACCGAAGTTCACGGCGCGGATGTCCAGCCGCGGCGTGCCATACGGCGGAATCTTCCTGACAGCGGTCGTCGGATTGTTCGGCGTCATCCTCAACCTCCTGGTGCCCGGCCAGGCGTTCGAGATCGTGCTCAACATCGCGGCCCTCGGCATCATCGCGTCCTGGGCCACCATCGTCATCTGTCAGATCCAGCTCTACCGCTGGTCGAAGCGCGGCATCTTGGAGCGGCCGTCGTTCCGGTTGTGGGGCACGCCGTACACCGGCTATCTCACGTTGGCGTTCCTGTTCGGCGTCGTCGTGCTGATGGCATTCGACCCGCCGATCGGCACCTGGACGGTGGCCTCACTGGTACTCATCATCCCGGCACTCATCGCCGGGTGGTACGCGGTCCGTGGCCGGGTGCTTGCCGTCGCTCAGGAGCGCGTCGGCTACACCGGCGAGTTCCCGACCGTGGCCAACCGACCGCCGCCGGGTGAGGACAAGTAGGGCATCACGAGTCGACGGCGTCGATCGCGCGGTAGATGCGCTGTTCGCTGACCGAGCGTGCGGTGCCGAGCTGTTGGGCCCACAGGCTCACGCGGAGTTCTTCGATCATCCGCGCGATGTCGCGCACGTCGTCGGCGGCCGCACGCCCTGGGCCCAGTGCCTTCACCAGGTCCTCGTAGGCGTCCTGCACCGCGTGCACCCGCAGCATGAGATCGCGGTCTGCCTTGACGGCGTGCGGGAGCCGCTCGAGCCTGCGGCTGATGGCGGTCAGGTACCGGGTGAGGTCGACGAGGCGCACGACGCCGGTGGCCGTGACGAACGCCGGGGGCAAGAGCCCGGCCAGCTGAGCCCGGACGTCGGCGATCGCCTCGGCCTGAGCGGCCAGCGGCTTGTCCGGCAGTGCGATCTGCACGTCACTCCATGCGGCAAGCACTCTTTCGACGCGGCCGACGACGTCAAGCGTGGTCTGCACCAGCGCGGCGGCGACCTCGTCCCGCAGTGCTGCGAACGCGTCCCGCGTCCACACGGGGGTAGGCGCCAGCAGGTCCACCGCGGCGTCGGCGCAATCGTCGAGCAATGCGCCGAGCGAACCATCCGGATTGGCGCCGAGCAGCAGGCGCGTGCGGGGATTCAACGCCCGCTCAACGGCTTTCACCGGTGAGGTGACGGCAAGCCGCAGCAACCTTCGGGTGCCGGGCTTCATCGCGACGCCCTGCTCGGCTTGGGTGGCGAACACGCGCACGTCGACGGCCGACCCCGCGTCGACCAACGCGGGGAACCCACGCACGGTGTGGCTTCCGGAACTGCGCTCCACGGTGCGCTGCAGCTCGGCAAGGTCGTCGGGCCAGGCGCGCAACCCGGTCCGCTCCAGACCGCCCGCGACGGCACCCGCGACCGCCTTCCGCACCGGCGCGGCGAGCCTTTCCTGCAGGGCGTCGAGGTCCTTGCCGCGGGCCACCTCCGCACCGTCGGATTCGACGGCGAACGTCACCCGCAGATGGGCGGGGATCTTCTCGATGTCGAACGCGTCGATCGGCACCAGTACCCCCGTGCGCCTGCGCAATTCGCCCTGCAGCGCCTGAAGCAGCGGTGCGCCCGCCGGATCGAGTGTGGTGAGCAGTGCTCGGGCGGTGTCGGGCGCGGGGACGAAGTTGCGGCGCAGGTCCTTCGGCAGCGACCGGATCAGCTCGGTGATCAATTCCTCGCGCAATGCCGGTACGTGCCATGCCAGTTCGTCGCCGCCCAATCGGGGCAGCACCTCCACCGGCACGTGCACGGTGATGCCGTCGTCCTCCGCGCCGGGTTCGAAGCGGTAGGTGATGGGCAGCGACAGATCGCCCGCCTGCCAGGTGTCTGGACGGTCGGCGTCATCGTCGTTGCGCAGCAGGTCATTTCGCGTGAACGTCAACAGGTCGGGGGTGCGGTGGCGTTGCTTCTTCCACCAAGCGTCGAAGTGTCGGGCCGACACCACGTCGGCGGGTATCCGCGCGTCGTAGAGGGCGTAGATCTCGTCGTCGCCGACCAGCAGATCCCTACGGCGGGCGCGTTCCTCGATTTCGGCGAGCTCCTCGAGCAGCTTGGCGTTGTCGCGGAAGAAGTGGTGCCGGGTCTGCCAGTCGCCCTCGACGAGCGCGCCGCGGATGAACAGCTCCCGTGCCACCACCGGATCGATCTGCGAGTACCCGACGCGGCGACGGGGGACCAGTGGCAGGCCGTACAGCGTGACCCGCTCGAATGCGGTGGCGGAGCCACGCTTGGCGTCCCAGTGTGGCTCACTGTAGGTGCGCTGAACGAGATGCGCGGCAACGCGTTCCACGGCTTCCGGCTCGATGCGCGCGGCGATCCGGCCGTACAGCCGGCTGGTCTCCACCAGGTCGGCGACGACGATCCAGCGCGGCGGCCGCTTGGTCAGTACCGAACCTGGCGCCAGCACGAACTTCGAGTTGCGGGCCCCTTGATACTCCCTGGTCTCGCCCTCCCGCACGCCGATGTGCGATAGCAGCCCGGCGGTCAGCGCCGCGTGCACGCGCGCCGGATCGGCGGCCTCGTCCTGCTCGCGGATGCCCATGTCGCGGGCGATGCTGCGCAGCTGACCGACGAGGTCCTGCCATTCCCTGATGCGCAGGTAGTGCAGGAACTCCTCGCGGCACATCCGGCGAAACGAGCTGCCGGACCGCTCCTTTCGTTGCTCGCCAAGGTAATTCCAGAGGTTGAGGAACGACACGAAGTCGGAGTGTTCGTCGGCGAACCGGGCGTGCTTCTGACGAGCCGCCTCCTCGCGGTCGGCGGGTCGCTCACGCGGGTCGGGGATCGACAGCGCCGCGGCGAGCACCAGCACCTCGCGCACACAGTTCTCGGCGTCGGCCTGCAGGATCATCCTGCCGATGCGCGGATCGAGCGGCAGCTGCGCCAGCCGGCGGCCCAAAGCCGTGATCGCCCCGTTCTCGTCGAACCCGCCGAGCTCCTGAAGCAGCTGCACACCGTCCCTGACGCTGCGCTTGTCCGGCGGGTCGAGGAAGGGAAAGTCCTCCATGTCGCCCAGCTGAAGCGCAGCCATCTGCAGGATCACCGCCGCGAGGTTGGTGCGCAGAATCTCGGGATCGGTGTAGCGGGGCCGGGATTCGAAGTCCTCGTCCGAGTAGAGCCGGATGCACACACCCGGCGCCACGCGCCCCGACCGGCCTGCCCTCTGCGCTGCCGACGCCTGAGAGATGGGCTCTATGGGCAGCCGCTGCACCTTCGTCCGCCGGCTATAGCGCGAGATGCGGGCGGTGCCCGGGTCGACGACGTAGCGCACGCCGGGCACCGTCAGCGACGTCTCGGCCACGTTAGTGGCGAGCACGACGCGTCGACCGGCGTGCGGTGCGAAGACCTTCTGCTGCTCCGCCGTCGGCAGCCGCGCATACAGAGGCAGCACCTCGGTGGAGCTGTCGACAAAGCCACGTAGAACTTCACTGGTATCGCGGATCTCGCGCTCGCCGGACAGGAACACCAGCACGTCGCCCGGTGGTTCGGCTTGGAGTTCGACGACGGCGTCGACGATGGCCTCGGTCTGATCGCGAAGCACCGTTCTGACCACTTCGTGGTCGGGGTCGTCAGCGTCTTGAAAGTTGGAGCCGTCGTCATCATCATCCGACGGCACCGGGACTTCGAGCGGCCGGTACCGGATCTCCACCGGATACGTGCGGCCGGACACCTCGACGATCGGCGCGTCATCCCCAGATCCATGTTCGCCTCTGGCGAAGTGAGCGGCGAACCGCCCCGGCTCGATCGTCGCGGACGTGACGATCACCTTGAGGTCGGGCCTGCGCGGCAGCAGCTCGCGCAGATAGCCGAGCAGGAAGTCGATGTTGAGGCTGCGTTCGTGCGCCTCGTCGAGGATCAGGGTGTCGTAGCGCAGCAGGCGACGGTCGCGCTGCATCTCGGCGAGCAGGATGCCGTCGGTCATCAGCTTCACCAGCGTGCGGTCGCTGGCCTGATCGGTGAACCGGACGGTGTAACCGATGGCGCCGCCGAGCTCGACGCCCAACTCGTCGGCGATGCGCTGCGCCACCGTGCGGGCGGCGAGCCTACGCGGCTGGGTGTGGCCGATGGTGCCGCGGATGCCACGGCCGAGCTCGAGGCAGATCTTCGGCAACTGGGTGGTCTTGCCCGACCCCGTCTCGCCGGCGACCACGACCACCTGGTTCTCGGTGATGGCCTTGGCGATCTCGTCGCGGCGCTGACTGACCGGCAGGTCGGGGTAGGTGATCGTCGGGACGGCGGCGATGCGGGTCGCGACGAGGGCCTCGGCGGCGACGAACTGCTCGGCGATCTTGCCGACGACAGCCGGGTCCCTCCCCCTGAGCCCCTTCAGCCTGCGGCCGAGCCGGGAGGCGTCGCGGATCGTCAGCCCGTCGAGCCGGGCGCGCAGCTCGGGTACGGACGGTTCGGACACTCGGGCAAGGATAGTTGACCACCGAGTTCGTACCTTTTTGCATCTTCGGCTTACATGGAGATGGTGAGTCGCCGAAACCAGAGTGCGTATTTCCGGTTGATCCTGCTGCTGGCGCTCTGCGCGAGCGTGGTCGCCGGCTGCACCGTCCCGCCTGGCGGAACACCGGGCGGAACGGCGACGCCACCGGGGTTGCCGACGTTTCCGACCGCGCCGACGACCACCACCAAGCCGCCGCTACCGACGGGTGCCCTGGTGGCCTACCGCGCGTCGACCGAGATCGGGCTGGTCGACGGGACGAAGGCCGTGGCCACCGCGCCCGGCACCTTTGCGCCGTCCAACGAACCGTTCGTCACCGAGGACGGCCGCTTCGTGTTCGCGCGGTCCACTGACGGAAAGCTGGTCACGCTCGACGCGCGCTCGGGGGAATCCAAGGTCATCCCCCTGCCGCAGGCCTCCCGCCTCGGCACGGCGGGCGCCAGCATGATCGTGTGGTGGGAGCAGCCGAACCGGCTGATGCAGCTCGACCTGGCCGCCGAGGCCGTCGCGCCGACGCTGCGCCAAACGGTGGACCTGCCACAGGTCGCCGACGCGTCGGCTCCCGCACTGCTTACCGCAAGGGCAGGCACGGCCGTCCTCTCCCGGGTCGAATCCGCGCCATCACCGTCGGGCGGTCCCGACACGTTGTACGCCGTGCGCGGCAACGTGCCTGCGTCGCTGGGCCGCGCCGATGCGAACACCCCGGTGGCGGTCGCCGAGCTCAGCCCCGACGGCGCCAGCCTCGCCTACGCGCTCTACCGCCGCTCGAGCAACACCTGTGGAACGGCCGCCGTGGTGGTGTCCAACGCCGACGGGTCGCAACAGACCTACGACGTCGCCGCACCGGGCCCGGCGACCAGCTCCCAGGTGTTGCACATGTGGTGGCTGGAATCGCACCCCATGGCGCTGAGCCTGGCGACGTGGCAGTGCGACCCCGCCAGCTCGTACTCGCCGCGGGTGTGGGAGCTCGGCCCCGACCGCCTCGTCCAGACGACTCCGCCGACGGTCGCGTTGCAGGAAGTCGAGGTGATCCCCGGCCAGCGCGCGCTGATCATTCCGCAGGGCGGTCCGACGCCCGAGCAGTCGGGCACGCTTGTCGTCGAGGACAGCGGACGCAGGTTCCCGGTCAAGGCGGACGTGACCGCGCTCGACGTGATCCCTGCGCAAGCGCCGCAATGACTCTCGGCCGGGGTTAGTCCGCGCCGACGGTGGTCAGACAGAACGGGTGGCGACGGCTGCGGTTGGTGGTCGGCTTCGCGAGCGTGCCGCTCGAGTCAATGCTTCCCGAGCGTGACGCCACGGCGAAATTCCCGCCGAATCTTCGCCGTGGCTTCACGTTCGCGGTGCGCAGGCCGCTTCCGTAGGCCGCATAGCGCGGGAACGGTAGTAGAGCACGACGGCGGCAGCCGCCACCTCGACGGCCGCGAGCGCCGTCGCGACGTCCATCACCGTCGACGCGTGCACCGGAGCGACCACGGACAATCCCGAGCCATGGTGGTGCGCGGCCGACGAGGGCAGGTGGATCGCGATCATCGCGAAGTTCATCAACGCCACCGTCACCCAACCGCGCACCGAGCCCTGCGTCCACAGGTCACGCGCGCAGTAGAGGCAACCCATGATCATCGCGAGCATCAGCGCAAGGGCCACGACGTTCGTCACGTGGCCGAGCACGATCCCGTGCAGCACGCCCGAGCACGCCGCAAGCACAGCACACACCCGTCGGCCGAGCACACCTGCGTTCATATTCGTATAGACGCCGACGGACCCCGGAATTCATCGCTGTGCGACCCGGCGGCCCGCGAGCGCGACGGTGAGGTCTTCCACCACGCGCGGGTCGGTGAGGTCGTCGCCGAACAGTTCGCGGAGCTGTCCCATGCGGTAGCGCACCGTCTGCGGGTGCACGAACAGCGCTGCGGCGACGTCGTCGCGGCGGCCGTGGTGCAGCAGCCACGCACGCAGCGTGTCGACCAGCTTGTCCCTGACCGCGGGGCGCACCGACTCCAGCGGCGCAAGCACCCTGGACCGAAGATCGGCAAGCGCAGCGGCGTCGGCGTTGAGGACCAGTTCAGTCAGGTGCCGTTCGGTGTCGATCGGATCGTCGGCGTCGCCGAACAATTCGATCGCACGCAGCGTGCGGTCGACGGAGAGACCGGCCTGCGCCCACGGTCGTTCCGGCCCGATCACCGCACCGGCGATGTCGATCGAGCGGAGCAAGGCCGTGCGCGCGCGGGCACCGACGTCGGCGACCAGCAGCACCGAGATCGAACGGCGCATCGCGGGCAGTGCGTCATCGGGCACCTCGAGGCTGCGTGCCCCCACCGTCGAGATCAGGCGCCGCTCGTCACCCCGCGGCACCGCGACGGCGGTGAGAGATCGCGGCGGCCGCCATTCGGCGCGCTCGGCGGTGACCAAGAGGTCTTCGGTGCTCGCGGACGCAAGGAGTTGGCGCGCAAGGGTTTCCCTGTGCCGTTGCCGCGCGAGGCCGGTCTTGGCGAGTTGATCGGCGTGGCCCGCCACGCTGGCCGCCGAGAGTCGATCGATGTAGGCGAACACCCGCTCGGCGAGCACGGCCAGCTGATCACCGGGCAGCTGGTGTGCCACCGCGACGGCGCTCCACTCCCGCCACGCAGTGCGGGCACCGCTTCTGAAGGCCGCCAACAGCACGTCGGTCGAGCGGCCCTGGCGCGCCTCGCCCTCGCCAAGCGCATACGCACCGTCGAGCGCCGGACGGACGTTGGGCGACGTGTCGGGATCGTCCCCCTCGGCGGTCAGCTGAAGGAAGGCCGCCAACGACTGCTGCACCGCCTGCTCGATGGTCGGGCCCATCCGGCCCGCGAACGCATCGGCGTAGCTGGGCACGTCGTCGACGACCGACGTCACGGTGCGCTCGGCCACCGACGGCAGCACCGACCACATCGCCGCCAAGAGCGCGTCGGGCAGCGGTGCCCACACCGTTTGCCCGCTATCCATGCTCAAGACACCTCCGAATTGTTCTCAAAGAACAAATATATGCGTAATTTTCACACGGTCGGGTCGAGAAGTAACACATTTCGACAATCAGACTAGAGCCATGACTTCCCTCATCGCTGGAACCGCGCGGCGGCCCCTGCGGTCCATCGCGCAGATGGTGACCCAACCACTGGTGCCGCGCGACTTCATCGACCTGATCGACCCGCTCGGCAGCTCACGCGACCTGCGCGGCCGGATCGACGCCGTCACCGCAGAAACGGCCGACGCCGCGACCATCCGCATCCGGGTCGGGCGCGGCTGGCGCGGGCATCAGGCCGGTCAGTACGTCCGCATCGGCGTCGACGTCGCAGGCGTCCGGCAGTGGCGCACCTACTCCATCACCTCGCGGGCCAACGCCAAGGCCGGCCGGTTCATCACCATCACCGTCAAGACGGTGCCTGACGGCGTGGTGTCCAACTACCTGGTGCGCCGGGCCAAGGCAGGCACCCTCGTCCATCTCGACCAAGCCTGTGGCGACTTCACCCTGCCCGCGACGCGACCCGCCAAGGTGCTGTTCTTGACCGCAGGCAGTGGCATCACGCCCGTCATGGGGATGCTGCGCAGCCACGCCGACGAGCTTGCCGACGTCGTCGTCGTGCACAGCGCTCCCACCGCCGACGACGTGGTCTTCGGCACCGAGCTCCGCGCCCTCGCCGACACCGGGTCGGTCCGCCTCGTCGAGCACCACACCGCCAAGTCGCCCCGGATCACCGCAGCCGACCTCGACGTCCTGGTGCCGGACTGGGCCGACCGCCAGACCTGGGCCTGTGGACCCGCTGCACTGCTCGACGACGTCGAGGCGCACTGGGCTCGGCACGACCTGGCCGACCGGCTGCACACCGAACGGTTCACCGCACCAGCGGTTGGCGGCGGCGACGGCGGCCCGATCAGCTTCACCAGGACCGGATCGACCATCGAAACCGAGCCTGGCGCAACACTTCTCGAAGCCGGCGAAAACGCGGGCGTGCTGATGCCCTCGGGCTGCCGGATGGGCGTGTGCTTCGGCTGCGTCATCCCCCTTCGCAACGGCGCGGTTCGTGACGTGCGCAATGGCGACGTCACCATCGGCGCCCCCGACGCCGGAGTGTTGGTGCAGACCTGCATCTCCACCGTCGCAGGCTCCTGCGAAATAGACATCTGAGCCCGATCAACCACATTCCTTGGAGGACACCATGACTGCCATACAGAACAAGCCGACCAGTCCCATCGCCCACCTGACCGACGAGGACGTCGAGAACCTCGGTCGCGAGTTGGACGCCATCCGCCAGCGGGTGCTCGACACCCGCGGCGAAGACGACGCCCGCTACATCCGCACCGTGATCAAGGCCCAGCGTGGGCTCGAGGCGGGCAGCCGTGCGGTGCTGTTGTTCTCGCTGTTCCCGCCCGCGTGGTGGCTTGGCACGGCGGGTTTGTCCGCGGCCAAGATCCTGGAGAACATGGAGATCGGCCACAACGTCATGCACGGCCAATGGGATTGGATGCGCGACCCCAAGATTCACTCCACCACCTGGGAGTGGGACAACGCGTCGACGGCCGAGCAGTGGAAACACTCCCACAACGAGGATCACCACACCTACACCAACGTGCTCGGCAAGGACGGCGACCTCGGCTACGGCATCATGCGCGTCGACGAGGACCAGCGCTGGACCCCCTTCCACCTGGGCCAGCCGCTGTGGAACGCGATCAACGCCATGATGTTCCAGTACGGCATCGCGGCCTACGACCTGAAGCTCGGGAAGAACCTGAAAACCGCTGAGCGCCGCGCGAACCCGGAGTTCCGCGCCCGCGTGAAGTCCACCCTGCGCAAGATCGGCAAGCAGAGCCTGCGCGACTACGTCGTGCATCCCCTGCTGTCGGGACCGAGTGCCGTCACGACGTTCACCGCCAACCTCACTGCCAACGTGGTACGCAACGTCTGGACGCACTCGGTGATCATGTGCGGTCACTTCCCAGAAGGCGTGCAGACGTTCACCAAGGCGAGCATCGACGGCGAGACCCGCGGTGAGTGGTACCTGCGTCAGATGCTCGGATCGGCCAACATCAGCGGTAGCCGCCTGATGCACCTGATGAGCGGCAACCTGTCCTACCAGATCGAGCACCACCTGTTCCCCGACCTGCCGAGCAACCGGTACGGCGAGATCGCTCCCCAGGTCAAGGACCTCTTCGACCGCTACGGCCTGACCTACACCACCGGCCCGCTGGTGAAGCAGGTCGCATCGGCATGGCGCAAGGTGATCCGGCTGTCGCTGCCCAACGACTTCGAGCGTCGACTTCTCGGTGGCCGCGCGCCGGTTTCTCAACGGAAGGTCGACGTTCGCGCGGCGTGATCCTCCGTAGTCTGGACGTGTGAGCATCGCCCTTGGGGACCGCTTCTCCCACGAACTGCCGGAGATGGCCATCAGCTGGCAGGCCGAGGCCGCACCCGACCCGCGACTTCTGGTGCTCAACGAGGCGCTTGCGGTAGAGCTCGCCCTCGACGTGGCCTGGCTGCGCAGCCCCGACGGGGTCGGCCTGCTTGTCGGCACCATGGTTCCCGACGGTGCTACCCCCGTCGCGCAGGGCTATGCCGGGCATCAGTTCGGCGGCTTCGTCCCGCGGCTCGGCGACGGGCGCGCCCTGCTGCTCGGCGAACTGGCCGACGGTCGCGACCTTCACCTGAAGGGTTCGGGGCGTACGCCGTTCGCGCGAGGTGGCGACGGTTTGGCCGCCGTCGGACCGATGCTGCGCGAGTACGTCATCAGCGAGGCGATGCACGCACTGGCCATCCCCACCACCCGATCGCTTGCCGTGGTGGCGACGGGACGCCCCGTGCATCGGGAGACGACGCTGCCGGGTGCCGTCCTCGCGAGGGTGGCGTCCAGCCACCTGCGGGTCGGCAGCTTCCAGTACGCCGCGAACAATGATCCAAACCTATTGCGCCGCCTCGCTGATTACGCGATCGCGCTGCACTACCCGAACGCAACCGATTACCGCGCTCTGTTCGAGGCGGTCGTCGCCGCCCAGGCGTCGCTGGTGGCCAAGTGGATGCTCGTCGGGTTCGTGCACGGCGTCATGAACACCGACAACATGACGATCTCCGGCGAGACCATCGACTACGGGCCGTGTGCGTTCATGGAAGCCTACGATCCGGTCACCGTGTTCAGCTCGATCGACTACGCGGGCCGCTACGCCTACGGCAACCAGCCCGCGGCGGCCGAGTGGAACCTGGCGCGGTTCGCCGAAACCCTGCTACCGCTGCTCGCCGACGACGTCGATCAGGCGATCACGATCGCGACGGAGTCCCTCGCCGGTTTCCACCGCCAGTACGCGGCCGCCTGGTCAGCGGGCATGCACGCCAAGATCGGCCTGACCGGTGTCGATGGCTCCGAGGACCAACTGGTCGGCGATCTCCTTGCGCTGCTCGAAGGAAGCCACGTCGACTACACGTCGTTCTTCCGACACCTCGCTCGGGCAGCCCGCGGCGACGCCGAGCCCGCGCGTGGACTGTTCGTCGACCTCGCC
>Ga0105239_10002744_pt1 | contig 22117 bp, 19 predicted proteins | sample KBSC44metaG_FD_92761 | JGI IMG/M metagenome (GOLD analysis project Ga0105239, IMG submission 92761) | Corn rhizosphere microbial communities from Kellogg Biological Station, Michigan, USA - KBS C4-4 metaG | ecosystem: Host-associated > Plants > Roots > Rhizosphere > Soil | place: Michigan, USA... | reverse complement strand
ATCCTTCTTTGGTTTGTAAATTCTGTCTTTGGGGTTAGGCCCCGGCTTGGGTTTGGTAGTTTTAGCAGTGTTAGTGTTGTTTGATTTTTTTTGTGGCGTTGATGATTTTGCAATGGGTTTTTGGCTGCTGCTTGAATTATTTTTTAGCTTTGATTTTTGTGCTTTTGCCGCGGCGTCTTTTTTCTGTTTCTCTTTCAGTTTTTCCTGTTCACGCTTCACTAAAAAATCCTCTTTTTGAAAGTCTGATTCGGGCACCTTTTCAAGGTACACGGTGCCGGCGCCACAATCACCTTTGGTTCTGTCATTCACGCTGGTAAAAGTTCCCTGCATTACTTCAAGTTCGCCATCCTTTGAGTAATCAAGATAGCAGGTCATAATGCACGGTTCACTTTGATCTGCAATTTTAACTTCAACCAGTTTTACTTCCTGTATTAAAATATTATTGGCGCTGGCCATGTAAATGCCCCGTAGTGTAGCCTTGCCATAGAATACGGTTGTTTTGTAAGAATAGGTTACGCCGTTAAGGGAATTGTTTTTTAGCTGTTCAATTTGTATTTCATATTTGTATTTCTGCCTGTAAAAACCTGTACCGGAAATAAAATAGCCCCGCCATATACCTGTAATATCCTGCGCGTTTAGGTTAAATGCAATAAAAAAAAGTGTAACAAGAATCACCAATCGCTTCATACAACAAATTTAAAATAATGGTCAGGTCTACTCAAATGTAAAACAGTTAAGGTTTTACGAAGATTGTCGTTTATAATTTTATTTTCTCTGCGTATCATTTGCTACTTTTGCAACCCAATTTAAATTGGTAGTATCAATTGAAACTGTAAACTAAGATAAGGATTTGATTATATGATTAACATTACATTTCCCGATGGTGCGGTAAAGCAATACGAGAGTGGCGTTACCGCATTGGATATCGCTAAATCCATAAGTGAAGGTTTGGCAAGAAAAGTACTTGCTGCAAGTGTGAATAACAATGTTTGGGATGCTACACGCCCCATAACGGAAGATGCTGCATTAAAGTTGCTTACTTGGGATGATGTAGATGCTAAATCAACTTTCTGGCATTCTTCTGCCCACCTGATGGCCGAAGCGGTGGAGGATATGTTTCCTGGTGTTAAGTTCTGGGTTGGACCGGCAACAGTAAATCCGCCAGGATTTTATTATGACATAGACCTGGGTGATCGCAAGCTTACTGAAGAAGATTTGGCAAAGCTTGAAAAAAAGATGAACGAACTCGCCAAACAAGGCAATGCTTATATCCGTAAAGAAATGCCAAAGAGTGAAGCAGTTGCTTACTTCAGTGAAAAAGGTGATGAATATAAACTTGACCTTCTTCAAAATCTTGAAGATGGTAAGATTACCTTTTACTCGCAAGGTTCTTTTACTGATTTATGCCGTGGGCCGCACATTCCCAATACAAGCTTTATAAAAGCCATCAAACTTACCAATATAGCCGGTGCATATTGGAAAGGTGATGAAAAGAATAAACAACTTACACGCATTTACGGTATCACTTTTCCAAGCCAGAAAGAATTGGATGAATACCTGCTTTTACTGGAAGAGGCGAAGAAAAGGGATCACCGCAAACTGGGTAAAGAACTTGGTATCTATACAATGGATGATGATGTTGGTCAAGGCTTAATTATGTGGATGCCTAACGGTACGGTTATTATTGAAGAGCTGGAAAAACTTGCAAAAGAAACGGAGGAGGCGGCTGGCTATAAGCGTGTAGTTACGCCGCATATCGCTAAGGAAAGTATGTATCTCACCAGCGGGCATTTGCCTTATTATGCAGACAGCATGTATCCGCCGATGGAGCTTGAGGGGGAGAAGTATTATCTTAAGTCAATGAATTGCCCTCATCACCATAAAATATATGCGGCGGAGCCTAAAAGCTATCGCGATCTACCTTATCGTATTGCTGAATATGGCACAGTGTACCGTTATGAGCAAAGCGGCGAATTATTTGGGTTGATGAGAGTACGTTGCCTTCACATGAATGATGCGCACATTTATTGCAGTAAAGAGCAGTTTAATGATGAGTTCAGGGCTGTAAACGAAATGTATCTGAAGTATTTTAAAATCTTCGGTATTGGCAAATATGTGATGCGTCTTTCACTGCATTCTCCTGAAAAACTTGGTGTTAAGTATGTAAATGAGCCCGAGCTTTGGAAAGAGACAGAAGAAATGGTGCGTAATGTATTGAAGGAGTCTAATATTCCTTATGTTGAGGTACAGGATGAAGCTGCTTTTTACGGACCTAAAATTGATGTTCAGATTTACAGTGTCATCGGCCGTGAATTTACGCTCGCAACCAACCAGGTTGACTTTTCACAAGGACGCAGCTTTAAACTTCAATATACAACTGCAGATAATGCATCAGCTACGCCATTAATCATTCACCGCGCACCTTTGGGCACACATGAAAGGTTCATTGGCTTTTTACTTGAACATTATGCAGGCAAATTGCCGGTATGGTTGTCGCCATTACAAGTGAAAATTCTGCCTATCAGTGACAAATTCCTTCCTTACGCGAAAGAGGTACAGGTTAAATTGCGTGGAGTGGGTGTTAGAGTGGAAATAGATGATCGCAATGAAAAAATAGGTAAAAAAATCAGGGAGGCTGAGTTAAGCCGCGTTCCTTACATGCTGGTTGTAGGCGAAAAGGAAATGAATGAAGGCAGGTTATCTGTACGCAGGCAGGGCAAAGGAGATGCAGGCAGTTTGTCAGTTGAAGAGTTCATTGGTATGATTGTAGATGAAATAAGAAATAGAAAATCTGGCGAATAATATTATTTTTACAGTAAGACAAAAAGTCTCTAAACGTTTTATTATTTCACTAAAACAAATTATTCACAAAAAAACAATTAATGGCATTACCACAAAGAACAGGAGGGGGAGGAGGTCGTTTCAACCCCAGGTTTAACAGGCAACCAGAACCGGAACATCGTATTAATGAGAGAATTCGTGTACCCCAGGTTAGATTGGTTGGAGATAACGTTACCGTTGGAATTTACCCTACACAGGAAGCTTTAAGAATAGCGCAGCAGCAGGAACTTGATTTGGTTGAAATTTCACCAAATGCAGATCCTCCGGTGTGCAAAGTGATTGATTACAAAAAATTCCTTTACGAGAAAAAGCGTAAGGAAAAAGAAATGAAGGCCAACGCCAAGCAAAGTGAGGTAAAAGAAATTCGCTTTACGCCTGGTACTGATGACCATGATTTTGATTTTAAAGCGAAGCATGCCGAAAAATTTTTGAAAGATGGCAACAAAGTAAAAGCCTATGTTCAATTTAAAGGGCGTGCAATCATGTTCCAGGACAGGGGCCAGTTACTTCTTTTAAAATTTGCTGAACGTCTTGCAGAGGCTGGCGTACTGGAGGGTATGCCTAAAATGGAAGGAAAGCGTATGCTTGTGATGTTTGCGCCAAAAGGTACTAAGAAAAAATAGCAACGTGTTGATAAATGAATGGAGAGATTGAATTCAGGCATTCAATCTCTTTTTTGTTGCCGTATGTTACGCGATAGATGTTAAGCTTCCATCCAGAGCGTCTTTGAGTTGGTTTAGCAAGATGGACAGGCTGTTGTCTTTTACCCTGTTTATTAAATAACCTTCTATAATCCGGTCTGTCCAGATAAAATAGGTAAGGCACTTAATAATGTAAGCCAGGCTTAAATTGTTTTTGCTAATATAATCTGAGAGAGATTTGTAACCAACTGCATCCTGCTGCACAGCTATATAATCTGTATCTGCAAGTTCATGTTCACAAAATATGCTCACGAAATTTTCAATCGTTTTGGTTGATAGTTTATCAGGCTTCTGATTGAATTTGTTGTACTGAATAAGCTCTGTTTTAACCCGCATAATGGGGTCTTTTAATTCAAGCAGCTTTACAAGCCCGGTATGATGATATGGTATTAAGGGATGCTTCACAGCACGAAGGATTAATAAGCGAATTTACCTCTCAATACGAATGACCAAAATCCTTAAAGCAATTTTATATGGATTTTAATAACCGCTGAGTTTTGAAGAAAACTTCTAATTTATTTTTGCATTCTGTTCGCCCGCCATGCAAGCGGGTCCATATTGTTTAATGGAACATTGTTTGTCGAATTTTAATGCAAGCGATGTCTGAAAATTATAAAAATGGCAGTATTACACAATCGTATTTCAAACGAAGAGTTAAAGCAACGTCTTTTACAAGAAACTGAACCGCGAACAACTATTAGTTTTTATCGCTATTTCAGCATTCAAAATCCACTGGAATTTCGTGATCACTTGTACAAGTATTTAAAAACATTAAATGTTTTTGGGCGAATTTATGTGGCAAAGGAGGGTATTAATGCACAAATAAGTGTGCCTTCCGGAAATTTTGAAGCATTCAAAAATTTCCTGTATTCAGTTGACCAGATGGATAACACGCGGCTTAACATTGCAGTGGATGATGACGGAAAATCGTTCTGGGTATTAAAGATTAAGGTGAGGGATAAAATAGTTGCAGATGGCATTGAAGACGCGTCTTTTAACATGGCGAACAAGGGTAAATATGTAAATGCCACTGGTATGAATGAATTGCTGAACGCAGAAGATACCATTGTAGTTGATATGCGTAATCATTACGAGTATGAAGTGGGGCATTTTGAAAAGGCAATTGAAATACCGTCAGATACTTTTCGTGAGCAACTTCCAATGGCCGTTGACATGTTAAGGGGAAAGGAGGAAAAGAATATCATTATGTATTGCACAGGAGGGATTCGTTGTGAGAAAGCCAGTGCATATATGCTTCATAAAGGATTTAAGAATGTATTTCACCTGGAAGGTGGCATTATTAACTACGCCAAACAAGTAAAAGAAAAAGAGCTTGAAAGTAAGTTTATTGGTAAAAATTTTGTGTTTGATAACAGGCTTGGTGAAAGAATAACAGAAGACATTATTGCAAAATGTCATCAATGCGGTAAGCCATGCGATAGTCATACCAATTGTAAAAACAATGGCTGTCATTTGCTTTTTATTCAATGTAGTGAATGTGCCGAAACTTATGATGGGTGTTGCAGTAAGGAGTGTAAAGACACTATCAATCTTCCACAGGAAAGACAAAAAGAAATACGCAGAGGTGTTGATAAGGGGCAGAATATTTTTAATAAATCCAAAGTAAGGTTAAGACCTCGGCTGGATATGCCAGGGAATAAGGATTAACTCATTTGATAATAATATCAGCCTATTAAATATTTTCTTTTTTGCGGATATTGGTCATGTAAATTTAAAATGCAAATCATTTCAGCTTCTGGCAAAAATTTGTATCTTTTTAAGGTTATCTTATTATAAACCAATAAAACTACCAGAATCATGACCGATGAAACTAAAAAAGAAGAAGGCCTCTTTGATAAGTTTAAAGACAAGCTTTCTGACATTAAAGAAAAAGCTGAAGAAGTTTGGGAAAAAGTAGAAGACAAGGCCGGTGAAGTTTGGGACAAAGTGGAAGATAAGGCAGAAGACATTTGGGATGCTACGAAAGAAAAAGCGGCAGATTTAAAAGAAAAGGTAAGTGATAAAATTGACGACCTTACAGGCAAAGCAGAAGAGCCTAAACAGGAAGAGACAAAACCCGCACAGTAAACACAAAGCCGGCAGATAATTATCATCTGCCGGCTTTTATTTTTAAATAATTAAATGAATCAATAAATCACTCATTTCGCTACTTAAGCTTTGCCAAAGCATCTTTAATTCTACCCCATGCCTTTTCTATGTTAGGCATGCTGTTGGCAAAAGAAAAACGTACACATTTTGGCTCTCCAAAGGCATCTCCCATTACAGAAGATACGTGCGCTGTATTGAGAAGATACATAGAGAAATCAGCAGAATTATTAATGGTATTTTCTCCATCGCTTTTTCCATAGTAAGAACTTACATCAGGAAAAATATAGAATGCACCTTCAGGCTCAAAACATTTCAGACCGGGAACCTGTTTTACCAGTTCAAGCGTTTTTACCCTTCTGCGGGCAAATTCTTCTGTCATTTCAAAAGTAGGTTTCAGGTCTGATGTAAGCGCCACTACACCTGCCTTTTGTGTAATTGAGCAGGTGCCACTGGTAAGCTGTCCCTGTATTTTTTCATTGGCTTTGGCTATCTCTGTATTTGCAGCAATATAGCCAAGACGCCAGCCTGTCATCGCGAAACCTTTACTTAAACCATTGATAAGAATAACACGATCTTTCAGGTAATCGAATTGTGCAATGCTTTCATGTTTACCAACGAAATTAATGTACTCATAAATTTCATCGGAAATAATATAAACATGCGGATGCTTTTTAAATACTTCTGCAAGCGCCTGTAATTCTTCCTTGCTGTAAACAGTACCTGAAGGATTACATGGAGAAGAAAACAAGAACAATTTTGTTTTATCTGTAATTGCAGCTTCCAGTTGCTGTGGGGTAATTTTAAACCCGCTTTCGAGAGATGTTTTTACTTCTACAACAATACCTCTTGCAATCTTTACCAGTTCGCTGTATGTAACCCAATAAGGAGTGGGGATGATTACTTCTTCACCATCATCTACAAGAGCAAGAATGGCATTGGCCAGGCTTTGCTTGGCGCCGGTGGAAGCTACGATGTTTTCAGGTTTATAATCAAGGTTATTATCGCGCTTTAGCTTTGTACAAATGGCTTCCCTTAAATCAAGGAACCCGGGAACCGGTGTATAATGGCTCCAGTTATCTGCTATGGCTTTAACGGCTGCATCCTTAATATGCTGGGGTGTATCAAAGTCTGGTTCACCAAGGCTAAGGTCAATCACATCAATACCTTTAGCTCTTAATTCGCGGCCAAGTTTGGCCATTTTCAAAGTTTCAGGCTCACTGAATCTTTGCAAAAGAGAAGATAGTGGCATAGTCTTTCTAATATATTTTGGGGAGCAAAAGTAAGTATTCTGTAATGGAATTATTATAAAATATGGCTCAGCTCATTTAAAAATTTCTGAACAGGTAAGCGCTTGATTGAATAATTTTTAAAAAAGGATCGCAGGTGTAACATGGCTTTATATTAAAGCAATGCATTGATTATTGCTTCTATCCGCAATTTATCAAGCCCTTCATTCGCATAAGCAATTGTGCCTTGTTTATCGATAATTAAAAAGGTGGGAAATGCGGTTATGCCATACTTTTTTGCAATCTCTTTGCCATTGATTAAAACTTTATAATCAACGTTGTGTTTGTTACAAAACCAGCTAATATCTCTTTTTGAATCGTATGCGTTAATGCTCAGGAACGCTACATTCTTGTTTTTGAATTTTTCTTCCAAACTATTTAGGTAAGGAACACTTTCAATACAGGGGCCACAGTTTTTTATCCAAAAATCAAGTAATATAACTTTGCCTTTGAGATCGGCTAAAGATAATTCTGCATTGTTGTTATAAAGCGGCAATGTCCAGTTGCCGGCATTAATTCCCGTTGCTACAAGTTGTAGTGTGTCTTGTTGCTTTTTTTTGTATTCATTGGTATAAGTTGAGTAAAACCACGATAACTCATTTGGTTGTACTGGATTGATTTTGATATCTGCAAATTTTGTGGCTGTGAAATCATTATTTGCGTCGTTGGTTTGAATAACACTGGTCGGCAGACTATCTTTTACATTAACAGTAATGCGATAAATAATCTGTCTGTTCAAAGAAATTGAATCGAATTGAGATCCCAAATAGCTAACTGTTTTCTTGTAAAGCGTAAGTGTTATCAGCCATGCAGACTGATTATCAATCATGGTGTCTTTTATTTCTTTTTTGATAGTCCTGTCAGCTATAAGTATCGGAACAATATTTCTAAGTGTTACAATAGAATTGTAGAAGAAAGACGGACGAAAAGATTTTTTTTGAGGTTGCGGCTCAACTACAATTGCCTTTTCTTTTTTCAGTAAATCAAACTTTTCAGTACCATTGAAGATTTCTTTCAGGTCATCACTTTCAAACTGGTATTTAAAACCTGTAAGGGTATCAGAACTATTAAATTCCAGGTAAATATTTCCTGTCATTTCATTGTGATAATTTTCAGAAGCATAATTAAGTTCGCGGCTGTAAACAAGACTGATGGTTTGAAGCTTATTTAGTTTGGCGTGAATAGCAATAAGAGCTTCTTCTGCTGTTATGTTTTTATTTTTTGGTGGATTGCCTATTGCCTTAAACGATGATGACAGGCATACAATAGTCACCAGAAATAATGAGGCCTGCTTCATTTTAAAATGAAGATTTACTTTGAAGAATTTATTTAAAAATTGCTGATACTATTATTGGTACACTTCTATTTCAAGCACTACATCTTTTTTGCCGTTTGTTGTGCAGATTTGTTTTTGTGTAATACTGTAGTGCTTTACCATTTTTAAATATTGGAGAAGCCTGAATAATTTCTGTTTCTCTGTATTAGTAAGAGACTGTGCATCGAAGCCGGTTAATTTGTTATACACAGCATTGGTATTAAAATTATAAGTGACTGTTGCAGGTGCTTTGTATGTGTTATATGCAGACGCGATATAATCAGCGGCATGTGCATTGTACCTGTTTTGGTAAACATATGGAGCACCTGATTTAACCGCTCCACTTATTGAAGCAGAGACATTATCGTTGTCTTCAGATAATTCATCCGGAGTTTGTGGCGCTTGTGGTTCTGCGGTATTGCCAGACTTATCTTCCGCCTGTTCTTCTGTATTTTTATTTCCGGAATTATCATCGTCGTCATCTGTCGTAAAGGATATCGTATTGCCATCTCCTGAAGAAATAACACCATTGCCGTGAGTGGTATTTGCTGACTTCCCGTCTAGTTTTATAACCAGGCCCTTGCGACGGTTTGCAGATGTGCCACGAAGTGTCACTTTTGCCTGCCTGTTCAATGTAACAGTGGAAGGCAAAACTTTTACTTTTATGGCTTGTACAGGAGCTGGGGCCGCAACCGGTGCAGGAGGTACAGGAACTACAGGTTCCGGGCTATCTTTCATTTCAAAATTAAAATCAAAATCTTTAGCCTGTTTTAAAGCATCTGTAATAGATTGCTTTATTTTCTCACGCTCATTTGCCGGTACAAAATCAAGAAAGGAGAGCTTTGATATTTGTGCGTTTAGTTTTTGTAAATCTACTTTTTGTGAACTTAAGTTCCAGTTAGCTTTAGCAAACTCATTCCTGATGGATGTATTGATAGCTAAAGTGTCAATCAGTGTACTAAAATTAATCTTCTTTATTTCAGCATAAGCCTTATTAAGTTCTGTCTGAATTTTATCAGATTCAGGTATTCCCTTTAAAGAACTTAAATCTAAATTTTTTACAGAATTTAAAGCAGCAGGAACAACAGTAGTTAAAGCTTCATTTGCAGCTGAAATGCTTTTTGTTGTGATGTCTGCTGTTTGCTCCTTTACTGTTTCTGAAACTTTTTTAATCTCTTCTTTTAAATCAGTATTTAAAAATGAAACCGGGTTAAAGAAAGGATTATCCGCATTAGCCATCACCGGCTCGGGAACATCGGGTTGTACAGTTGGAACTGGTGGTTTTGTTGTATCTGCCTGTTTGTTGTTAGATGAATTAGGATCAAACCATGCGATAGATGTTAAAATAAACGTCATCAGTAAAAAAGCAAATAACTGGTGTTTATAAGTAAATGTCTTTTCTTTCTTATTAAGCATTCTTCTTACCCTGCTTAACAAATCTCCTTTGCTATGCCCGGTGGCATTCATTGCAAAAGTTGGGTTTACATTAAGATATGCAAGCTGAAGTAATGCTTCTGCGTACATTGTCGGGTTGTATTGAAATTGCAATACCCAGTCATCGCAGCTATGCTCTCTTTCTTTTTTAATAAAGCGGCTTATTAACTGGCTGAAAGGATTAAAGAACAACGCAATTTCTATAATGCACTGAACCAGGTTGATTAGGTAATCAGCACGTTTAATATGTGCAAGTTCGTGCAATATCACCGCTTCAAGCTGAGGCACACTTAAATGATTAAGGCTTGCAACAGGTATTAAAATAACTGGCTTTAAAAAGCCTATCGTCATAGGACTTTTAACTACAGTGGACGCAAATATTTTTATTTTCTTTTCAATGCCAAGGTAGTCGCTCATCCGTTGCACAAAAAGTTTCCAGTCAACATCAATCTTTTGTAAGCCTTGTGAACGTATAAGCTGCGTTTGCTTGTAACCGCGGATCCATTTTGCTACTAAAAAAAGTAATAATAATATATAGGCGAGGGATAAGTAAGGCAATAGTTGTTCGGTCTTTATCATGGTTGCCCAAAGCCTGGTATTAAAATTATTAGCTTCTGGCCGCACAAATTCTGTAGGGTTGCTTAATGCAAATTCTTTTATTTCATATATAGCTTGTGCACACCTTGTAAAATAGTATTGCAGGGTTACAATAAACCATGTAAAACCAGTAAACTGGGCACTTAACGCAATTTTATAGCGTGTGTTGGAAGATAATGAAACAATACTGTTTAAAAGCACTACCACAATCCACAATAATGCCATCTGCCAAAGGCTGTTGATGATGGCATACCCCAGTGCCTGTAAAAAAGCGGAATGGGAGAGGGCCTGCATAAGAAGTAATTATTTTTTCAGGTTATCCAATAGTTTTTGAATTTCCTCCAGTTCCTGTCTGCTGGGTGCAGAGCTACCGAGCGCCTGCATTACCAGTTGAGATGTAGAACCTCCAAACAGGGAAGAAACCATTTTACCAACCATTTGTTTTTGCGTGTTTTCTCTTGTAATCACAGCTTCGTATATATGCGTTTTACTGCTGTCATCACGCTCAACCAAACCTTTTTCATGCATAATCTGCATCAACTTAAGCGTAGTGGTGTAGCCACTATCTTTATAGGCACTCAATTCTTCATGCACTTCACGAACGGTCGCTTTGCCCTTTTCCCACAGTATTTGCAAGATTTCCAGTTCGCTTTCTGTAGGCTTAAGTAATTTGTTATTGCTCATTTTTACGAATAGTTTCGTATCAAATGTAGTAAATCTTTCGTAATCTCTCATAAAACAAAAGATTTTCAAAAAAAATTAACTTGACCGGCAATGATGCAGGATGAGTGGCGGAGGCTTTAGAGAAAAATTTCGATTACTATTCGCCGGGAAAATCAATTGGAAACTTTCAATTGCCTGAATAAATTCGTTTACAAATAACGCTTATGAAAAATATAGCTCTTTTTATTGCATTTTCTGTTTGCAGTCTTATGCTTACGGCCCAGGAAAAAGGGACAACTAATACAGACAGTATCAGTTCTGTAAAAACGCCGGTTATTTTTAAAGCAGATACTTTATTTTATTTACAAAGCGCGCCTAAAAATGTAACAGTAACAGAAAGAGCTTTTCTCATAAGCAATCGTTTGAACGAAATTGTAGCTACAGAAAATTCGTTCAATGAAAAAGCTTTTCTTACAAAGCAAGACACAACAACGGGAAATTATATTGTAAGCTACAGCAATAGAATTATTTGTTCGCTTACCAATGAAGACGCAATTGCAGCAGAAAAGCCCTTAAAAGATTTGTCTGTAGATTACAGTAATATTATTAAAGACAGGTTGCTGAAGTATTATGCTTTTACCGGCACGAAAAACATCTTTATTTCTCTTGTAGAAGCATTGGGGATTATTGCAGTGCTGGTGCTGTTTATTATTGGTGTAAATAAAGCTTACAGGAAACTTTTTAAAAGATTTGTATTGAAGAAAAGCTTTAAGCCACTTCATACAGGTAAGTATGAACTTGTTTCTCCAAAACAAATAAAATACATCCTGGGAAGAATAACCGGCATACTTAGATGGCTGTTTATCCTGCTTGTCATTTATCTTGCCCTGCCGCTTATTTTCAGCTTGTTTCCCTGGACGCGGGGCATCGCCAACCAGTTGATAAGTTACGTTATTGAGCCGTTTATGGCCATCATTCATTCAGCTATTAATTACCTGCCTAATCTTCTTACAGTAATTATCATTTCCTTATTTGCCCATTATACCGTAAAACTTATCGGTTATTTCGCAAGGGAAATAGAAAAAGGAATACTTAACATTCCGGGATTTTATGCAGACTGGGCGATGCCCACTTTTAAGATAGTAAAAGCGCTTCTATACATTTTTGCATTTATTGTTATTTTTCCATACCTGCCCGGCTCTCAGTCCAAAGTTTTCCAGGGTGTTTCTGTTTTTTTAGGAATACTTTTTTCTCTTGGCTCATCTTCAGCAATTGCCAATGTTGTAGCCGGTGTGGTTATAACATACATGCGCCCTTTTAAAATTGGTGACAGTGTTAAGATAGGAGACGTAGTAGGTGATGTAATTGAAAAGACATTACTTGTTACAAGGGTTAGAACTATCAAGAATGAAGAAGTAACTATTCCCAATTCAACCATACTATCGGCCGGTACTATTAATTACTCTTCCTGTGCCAAAAAAGAAGGTTTGATATTGCATTCATCTGTAACTATTGGTTATGATGTGCCATGGAGGCTGATACATGATTTATTGATAAAAGCAGCTTCTCAAACTATCCATGTTTTGCAACAACCGCATCCATTTGTGTTGCAGACAAGTCTTGATGATTATTATGTGGCTTATCAAATTAATTTGTACACTGACAGACCGGAGATTGCTTCACGCATACGCTCATCACTGCATCAAAATATATTGGATGTATTTAATGATGCCGGTGTTGAGATTATGTCTCCTGCATATCATTCGTTGAGAGATGGTAATACTGTAACAATACCAGAAGATAAGCGGCCCGAAGATTATCAGCCGGATGGCTTTGTTATCAGGCAAAGGGTTAGCGTTAAACCTGTTTAGTTTTTTGTAGGAAATGGAGTGCCTGGGTTTAATGCGCATACCCGGAAGTAGAACGTTACATCTTTTCCGTTAAACGAAAGCCAAAGGCAGCCTGCGAATGGCGTTGTTCAGTAAATTTGTGGATTGTAAATTTTATAAAGTATGGAAACGGTTATTTCAACTCCGGTAACATTAACGGTGCCAGCAATAAAAGAATTTAAAAAATTAATGAGCCAGGATGGTTTTAATTCAGTAAACAGGTTAAGATTCGGTGTAAAAGGTGGGGGATGCAGCGGCTTAAGTTACATTCTTGGATTTGATGAAGTTAAAGATGGCGATGAAATATTTGAAGTGGAAGGTATACCCTGTGTAATGAATAAGGCGCATGAAATATATCTCTATGGTATGGAAATAGACTGGCTTGAAGGACTTGACAATCGTGGGTTTACTTTTAATAACCCGAATGCTTCTTCTTCCTGTGGATGTGGTTCTTCCTTTGGTGTATAATCACACTTTAAATAAAAATGTTTTATTGTAAAAGCAAAATGGAAACGTTTTGCTTTTTACATTTAAAGACATCAATCAAAATGTTATTAATTATTATCGTTGCAGAGATAATATCCACAATTGTTAGTAGTGCCAAACTAAAACAAGCTGATAACTTTATTTTTATTTTATTTGTGCTCCAATATTGAAAGTCATGAAAACATTCAGCCTGATAGCGTCAGTAACTGCAGCAGCAGTTTCTTCATTAATATTAGCAGCTTGTGGTGGTGGAAAAAAAGAAGAGCAAAAAACAACTAAAGATTCATCCGCTGTAACAAAAGTAGTACCCGGAACACCCATAAAATATGATAGTTCCAAGCGTTATATTTTTTTAACATGGGATGATTCTCCGCAACCTCCAGGCACTATCGTATGCAAAAATCTTTTTAAAGAGCTGGGAGTGAAAGCAACTTTCTTTGCGGTTGGTATGCATCAGTTCGATTTCTTGCGCAAGAAAATCATTGATTCTATCCGTGACAGTTACCCACAGTTTTTACTTGCCAACCATAGCTATACGCATGGTTTCAGGAACAACTATAAATCATTCTACTCTAACGCGGATAGCGCTGCAAAAGACTTTTTGAAAGCGCAGGAAGAATTGAAAGTGCCGGTAAAAATTATTCGCCTGCCTGGTAATAATTCATGGGTTGGTAAGGGTGAAATGAAAGGCCCTCACAGCACGATGAATGTTTGTAAAAAACTTGACTCATTAGGATTTAATGTAATTGGGTGGGATGTTGAATGGCAGTTTAAGGGCGGCTCAACACCTGTACAAAGTGCCGATCAAATGCTCGCAGAAATACAAAGAAAATTTGATAATTATATTACCAATGAGCCTAATGCAATTGTAATTCTTGCGCATGATCGCATGTTTGCAAAACCTCAATATCTTGACTCTTTAAGAAAGTTTATTACTGTTTTAAAACAAGACCCGCACAATGTGTTTGAAACAGTTGATCATTATCCATTAGTGCAGGAAAAATAAAGAATACATTTAAAAATTGATATGATGCCTCATGCAACAAGCATGGGGCATTTTCTTTTACTAAACCCTGCATAGGTTTAAAATTTGCTCAAAGGTGATTAAAATGGGGTTAGGCAATTGACTTGACCATCCTGAATTGTGTATTTTTGACACACGATCCTGGCAACCATTATTAACGCTCAAAAAAAATCCAACATGCCTTTCAATCCATTGCCTGATTCAAGGCTGCAAAACCGGTTGTTATTGCTGCTTGCTATTGTCTCTTTTATTACCATCTTCATCATGTTGTATGTTTTTTTCAAACACTACTGGTAGTGGTGTGTGAGAGGGGAGCTTAAAATTGCATGAAGAAACTTTGACACAGAATTTGCAAACAAATAATATGATAATTTAGTTTTAAATTATATAATCCCAATATGCTATCCCCCCAATCTGTTTCTATTTTTCTTGTAGATGATAATTCGTTGTGCCTTACTATTTACAGGAAATACTTGCTTAACCTTGGTTTCACAAACGTTCAATGCTTTGAAAGCGGCCTTGATTGCATTGCCAATATAGAGGAGCGTCCCGACATCATCTTTCTTGATTATTTTATGCCTCCGATAGATGGCCTTGACACGCTAAAAAAAATTAAAGCGTTGTATCCTGGTATTTGTATTGTAATGCTGTCCGCCCAGGCAGATACAGATATAGCAGTGCAATCGCTAAAATGCGGTGCATTTGATTACATCGTTAAAGGTCAGACTGAACTTGTAAATATTCAGGGTGTATTGGACCGCTTTATTCAATTGAAAAATGTTGCTTTGACAAAACAATGTGAAGAAAGTCCTGACCTGGAATCATTTGCAGTAAATAACCGTTGGTATAATAAAGCGAATATCTCAGCTTTATAATTTTTTCCTGATAAGCAGGTGGAAAAGATGAACAGATTTTTTAAGCTTCCTGCTGATTCATTTAAGGGAAAATAAAATTACCGCGACTGGTGCTTTGTATCCATTTGATTATCTTACACCAAGCAATTTTGCCGCTAAGATCCATTCTGAGAGAGAAGAAAATTATATACCTACCTTGTAGACTACCAACCTCTGTCAATAATAAAAAAGGCCTTATGCATAAATCATAAAGCCTTGAATTTTGTGGAGAATACCGGATTCGAACCGGTGGCCTCTTGCATGCCATGCAAGCGCTCTAGCCAACTGAGCTAATTCCCCAAAAGAGGTGCAAATTAAATATATTCAATAGAAATAAACAATTCTTATTTTATGAAAAAGATTGAGCTGGTTGTAGTTGAGGTATTTGTTATATAGCGCTATATTTTGATTAAAACATTTTTTACGATATACCATGTTGAAATTGCTGCAGATGAGCTCTGAAATAGTTGCTGAATCTTTATTCACCCATATTTTTTATTTGGTTTGCAAAAAAAGTGACTGTTCCAAAAACTGCTACGATATAAAGTGAGGTATTGTCCTTCAGGAAGAAGATATTGAAAATCGTTATCAGTATACAGAGTGTATAAATGATAATATTTCTTGCTTTTACTTTATTCATAAGTTACGGTTTGATCATTTGTATAAATATAGGAAAATAACAGAGAATTCAGTTCAGTATAAATAATTTGAGTGGTTAATGTAGAAAATGGTATTCGATATCTGCATGCATGATTTTATTAGCAAGAATTAGCTTCTTATTTGGTAAGCAAAAGTCGGTGATATTTGCCTGGGTAGGAGTAAAAAGCAATTCTATTTCGATTCTCAGGATCAGAAATAATCTTTTTTTAATCAATTCATTTATTATAGTTGTATGTAGAATCTCTTTGAACAAGGGATGAGGATATAATTTGGGATTCATCTGTTAACTCAATTTTCTTTTTTGATAAAGCTTTGAAAAGCGCCGTTGCCGCAGCCTTCCCCATTTCATAAGCAGGTTGAACGATAGCCGAAAGCGATGGGTTTAATATTACCGCAGAAGGATTGTTGGAGAAACTAATCACTTTTACATCAGCAGGAATAGATAGCTTTAAATCTTTACAGGCAAGGTATACCGGGATGGTAAGTTTATCAACGCTACATATAATGCCATCGGGTCTTTTTTTGTGTTGAAGTAATTTTTTGATAGCCGCAAATGAATTACTCCTTTCATCACACATCAAAACGTAGCTTTCTTTGAATTTCAGATGATTGACTTTAAGTGCCTGTTTATATCCTTCTAATCTTTCGTTACTAATTGATAAGTTTTGAGAAACAAGCAAAATAGCCGGCTGCACACAACCATTATCAATTAAATGCAGGGTGGCATTATAACCACTTTCAAAATCATTGGTTATAATTTTTGCAGTAGTTACATCATCGCAGGCGCGGTCAAAAAATACAACGGGTATATTTTCATCCATTAGCTGCTTTATATGAGTGCTGTCTTTCGTTTCGCTGGTAACAGAAAGTAAAACGCCATCAACCCGTCCTCCCTTAAATTCTTTAAGCATTGCTTTTTCCCTTTCATAATTTTCATGTGTGAGATACACCAGTACATGATAACCTTTTTCCTGTGCCACTGCTTCAATACCGTTAATAGCTTCGGCAAAAAAATTATCTGTCACTTCTGGTATTACCACGCCAACTGTGAGGCTCTTTTTGGTTCTTAAACTGCCGGCGTAAACATTGGGTGTATAGTTAAGTTCAGCGGCCAGTTGAAATACTTTTTGTTTGGTAGGTTCGCTTATTTCATAACTGTTTTTTAAAGCTTTAGAAATGGTTGTCGCCGAAAGGTTAAGACGTTTTGCCAATACTTTAATGGTAATATTTTCCATACAGCTATAACAGTTACTTTAACGATAAAGTAAATATACTTACTGCTTTATGATAAATTGATAGAAAATCAGTTGAACTTTAAGGCAGTATAGAAGAACCTTTTTACATAAATTAAATTACGATCGCCATGATGAATACAGCCGAAGCGAATCCCCTGCCTTCTCTCGATTTATGGGAAGAAGATTTACTGGAACGTTATCCAGATCCTGAAGCAATAGCCAAAGCAAAAGACACTACAGAATACAGGAATTACGATACACCGCCGCGAGATACTGTGCGTGAATTTTACAGGCTGCAACACATTCATCAAACCTATGAATTTGTCCAGGAAAAGAGAGCTGATTTTTTAAGATTTGATAAAAAGGAAATGAGTGTGTGGGACGCATTTAATTTTCTCAATCAACTGGTGGATGATTCTGACCCTGATACAGATCTTGACCAGTTTCAACACTTATTACAAACAAGTGAAGCCATACGTGCAGACGGTCATCCTGACTGGATGGTGTTAACGGGTCTTTTTCATGATATGGGAAAAGTTTTGTGTTTATTTGGAGAGCCTCAGTGGGCCGTAGTTGGTGATAGTTATCCTGTTGGCTGCGCTTTCTCAGATAAAATTGTTTTCTCTGAATATTTTAAAGACAATGCAGATTACAATAATCCTTTGTACAATACAAAGTATGGTATTTATGAACCTAATTGCGGCCTTGATAATGTTACCATGACATGGGGCCACGATGAGTACATTTATTATATGATGAAGGATTATTTACCTGAGCCTGCTTTGTATATGTTGCGTTATCATTCTTTTTACCCGCAGCATAAAGAAAATGCGTATGAGCATTTAATGAGTAATCATGATAAAGAAATGTTCAAATGGGTAAATCTTTTTAATCCTTATGATCTTTATTCAAAGAGTCCTGTGGCGCCAGACTGGAAACAGTTAAGATCTTATTATGAAGATCTTGTAGCCAAATATCTTCCGTCTACTATTAAATTCTAAAATGATCTAATAAATGATATTTACCGTTTAGCAGTGTATACCCCCATATATTCATTTTTTTGCTAAACGGTTTTCTATTTTAATGAATGCAGAATATTTAAGCCTGTAATGTGCTGCGCGTGTTTCCCAACATACACATGCAGATTAACTATTTTACAAAACTACCTGCCTGGTTTATGTACAGCCACATACAAGAAAGAAGAAAAAGAATAAGACCTGTTAAGTTTGATTACAGGTACATGACTATTAAAGATTTTGGAGAAATTGATAACAATCGCATACGACTTTACTGCATAAGAAACAGCAGGGGGAGCGAAGTTAAAATTACTAATTACGGAAGTATGTTAACCTCCTGGATTACACAAGACAACCTGGGAAATTTTACTGATGTTTTAAGTGGATTTGATAACCTGCAGCAATGTATGCATCAGCAAGGGTATGTACACAACAATAGTGATTTTAAAAAGGCAAGATGGAATGTTGAAATTGCAGAAGATCACTCGCTTTTGCTGCATTATGAATGGAGTGGTTACTGCAACCGTCAGCCTGTTAAAACAAATGTTATAAGGCATTATAAATATACTGATGAAGATGAACTTATAGTAGAAGATAAGGCATCATCTAACAATACGGCAATACCTGATTTGACAAATGATTTCCGTTTTAAGCTTGGTGATGCCATCAGCAATCATGAAATTATGATTAACGCAAGCAGAAACTGTTATGTAAACGTCATCAGTCAGGATAATAAAATAGCAACTGGTGTTTCTTTTGATTTAAAGGGTGGCCGGTTAATTTCAGACATAACAGATGAAGTCAATTTAAGGGATGGGATAAATTATATCCTGAGAGGGAAAAATGTTTTTTCTTCACCATCTGCAACATTAACCAGTTATAATACGGGGCGACGGTTGGAGATATATACAAATCATTCATCGCTGTTTTTTTCGGCAGATAATCAATCTGTTTGTTTGAAACCTAACTGTACTAATAAAGTATTAGATCAGTCATGTACATTTCATTCTATAACAAAATATAAAATTGTGCATTTTTAAAATCTATTACCTATTGATTTAATTTTTCTTTTGTAGCATTCTTACAAAGCCAATAAGAAAACCTGTTCCATAAGCAATGTGTATAACAGGGTAGGCGATTGCAATACGCGCCATTACTGCCGGGCTTTTTTTACTTGCAATACAGAAATAAATATCTGTAAGTAAATAACACGCTAACGGGATAAGCACAACATACATCTGGATACTTAAAGCAATAACAGCGGCCAGGCAATACAGCACAAATAACGATGGCACAAGATGCCTTAAACGGATAGCAGACTTATTTTTCTTTAATACAAATGGTTTATAAAGCCCGTATTCAAAATACTGTCTGAACAACGCCTTAACCGTTTCTCTTGGGTAATATTGAAGCCTTATTGCAGGCGACTGATAAATAGTAAAACCATTTTTTCTTGCACGGTAATGAAATTCATCGTCCTGGTTTCGCTTTAGAGATTCATCAAAGTCGCCGGTACCGCTAAAGATGCTTTTTTTCCATGCACCAAGATACACGCTGTCTGTAAAACCTTCAAAGTCTTCAAAGTGAAAAGAGCTGTCCCCGATGCCAAAGAGGGTGGAAGTAACATACCCGATGGCTTCCTGCATTTGATTTCCTTTTGCAATACGCATTGGCCCGCCCACAATATCAGCACCAGACTTGTCAAAGGTTTCAACAATCCGTTCAAAATAATCCTGTGCATATTCGGTATGTGCATCAAGGCGGATAATTATTTCTCCCCGTGCGTGCTTCAAAGCAAGATTGAGTGAAAATGGCACATAGCGTTGTGGATTGTGAAGTAGCGTTATGTGGGGATGCTTTTGGATATAGCTGTTAATAATATCGCAGGTGCTATCGGTAGACTGTCCATCAATAAAAATAATTTCCTTCTCAACGGGCATAGCGTTAACACAAAAATCAAGAACTTTTTGAATGAACCTGGCTTCATTATAAACGGGACAAATGACGGTGATCATAATTGGATGCAGAGGATATCAGTTTACAGGTTACATTATAAGCCCATTGCTGTTTGCTTCAGCAATAATAACAAAAACCTGTTAAACACAAAAGCTGCTATGGTTGTACAATGAATTTGACAGGAGAAAAAGGCTGCTTTCTAAATACCAAAAAGAGCATTCAATTTATAAATGATATGATTCTGCATTTATAATCATCAAAACAATATATTGATTAAAAAAAGCTGAAAGTAATAAATGGTTGTGCTATAAATATAACGGTAATGCATTAGTTAGCGGCTGTTGAACTATTATTGCGTAAGCTTTTGCAACAAGGTATTAGTTATCTTTTATTAGAATTGAGATTTAAATTGTTGCCGAAAAGCTGTTGATGGTATGAAAGTAAAAATTTTTGCACCGGATTTATCAGACGAAATAGATAAGAAAAAGTGTGTGCCTTTGTTTTATCCATATCCGCTATTAAAACAGGATTTTGAAGCTGCCGTTAAAAAACATGGAGAATGGTTGAATGGATTTGAGTTTGTTGATGAAATAAGCTTGTGTGATTTTGTTGCCCCCGTTTACTACGTGAATGATTATTATAAATGGAAAAAACAACATTTGCTTTTTGAGATAAATGCCGCTGCTGCAAAGGCTGGTAAGTTAACCGTCTGCTGGACAAATGGCGATGAAGGCATTACACCTGCACTTAAAAATTTTCATTTATTTAGAACCGGTGGATATAGGCACAAGAACAAAGGAAATGAATTTTGCTATCCATCCTTTTTTGCTGATCCTGTGGAGAAATATTATCATAACGTTCTTCCCTTGTTAACAAAAAAAGCAGAGAGACCTTTGATAGGATTTTGCGGGCAGGGTAGGGCTGGTGTATTAAAGCTGGTAAAAGATATCGGTCGAAATATAAAGCAACGCATACAGAAAAAAACGGGTCAGCGCTTTGATGATATTGAAAAGATGGAAAGCCCTGTTTACAACCGTTCACGCATGCTTGATATTTTGGAAAGATCTACGTTTGTTGATACGAATTTTATACGTCATAAGCTCTATCGGGCAGGTGTAAGAAATAAGGATGAAAGAGAGAATAGCAACCTGCAATTTTATGAGAACATGAAAGCTTCGCCTTACATTTATTGCTACAGGGGCAATGGCAATTATTCAGTTCGTTTGTATGAGACTCTTGCCAGCGGAAGAATACCATTAATGGTTAGAACAGACAACAACCTTCCCTGGGAAACGAAAATTGACTGGCGAATCTTTCCGCAGGTGCCTTCAACTGAAACAAACAATGTAGATAAAATACTTGCACAATTTCATCAAGGTTTAAGTGAAGATGATTTTGTAAACCTTCAAAAAAAAGCAAGAAAAATTTGGGAAGATTATTTAAGCTACCGGGGATTTATGAAGCAATTCATTGTTCAATATGGAGGTGTTTTCAATGAGTAACTTTAAAAGAATTGTCAGGAACAAAGTGAAAGAGCTTGCTTTTAGCAGGCGGTATTCATTGATGCCGCGTAAAAGAAAAGGAAAGCCTGTGCTTATTATTATGTTTGATAATAAAATAATGCATGGCGGTTTGCTTGACAGGATAAAGGGAATTATTTCTGCTGCTGCAATTGCAAAAGCAAAGCGTTTTGAGTTTAAAATCTTCACAGATACTACGTTCCCTTTGTTTAAATTTCTTAAGCCTGTAGATACTTTTTTGCAGGCAAAACAGGTAGATGTTCTTTACAATCGTTGGCTAAGTAAGCCTGTAGTGATGTATAATTTTTTGTCAAAGGATAAAGGCAAACTGCTTAAACCATTCAGTATAACAAAACAACAATTCCATTTCTATTTTAATACAAATGTGCTTGGGCTTTTTTATCCTTCCAATAACCAAAAAGAATCAGATGCTTTGTGGCGTAAGGCTTTCCTGGAAATTTTTTCTTTTGATGATTTTTTTCAACAACAATT
>Ga0105239_10002743_pt1 | contig 22119 bp, 20 predicted proteins | sample KBSC44metaG_FD_92761 | JGI IMG/M metagenome (GOLD analysis project Ga0105239, IMG submission 92761) | Corn rhizosphere microbial communities from Kellogg Biological Station, Michigan, USA - KBS C4-4 metaG | ecosystem: Host-associated > Plants > Roots > Rhizosphere > Soil | place: Michigan, USA... | reverse complement strand
CCGAGTTCGGCGTGGCCCAGCGCGGTGCAGAAGCGCCGGTACTGCTCGTCGTTGCCGCAGACCACCATCACCGCGCCATCGGCGCAAGGGAACATCTGCGAAGGAAGGCCGCCGTTGCCTTGCGTGCCACGCCGCACCGGTACGATGCCGGTCGCGAGGTACTGCGCGGTGTAGTGGGTCAGCGAGGCGATCACCGAGTCGAGCAGCGCGATGTCGACGTGCTGGCCGCGGCCCTGTCCCCCGTTCGCATCGCGCCCGTACAGCGCGGCGATCACGCCGATCGCGGCGAACTGGCCGCCGATGAAGTCGGCGATCGATGGCCCGGTCTTCACGGGTGCGCCGCCTTCTTCATCGGGATAGCCGGTCACGCTCATCAGCCCGCCCATGGCCTGGAAGATCGAGTCGTAGCCGGGGCGCGGCGCATACGGACCACTCTGGCCGAAGCCGGTCACCGAGCAGTAGACGAGGCGCGGATTGATTGCGCTCAGGCTCGCATGGTCGAGGCCGTAGCGCTTCAGGTCGCCGACCTTGAAGTTCTCCACGACGACGTCGGAGATCGCCGCGAGGCGGCGCACGATGTCCTGGCCTTCGGGCTTGGCGAGATCGAGCGTGATCGACTTCTTGTTGCGATTGGTGCCCAGCAGGATCGGCGACTCGCGGGTGTCGCGGCCTTGCATGTCCTTCAGGAACGGTGGACCCATCTTGCGCGAATCGTCGCCCGCGCCGGCGCGCTCGACCTTGATGACCTCGGCACCCATATCGCCCAGCATCTGCGCCGCCAGCGGACCGGCAAGCACGCGCGACAGGTCGAGCACGCGAATGCCGGACAGCGGCAGCTTGTTGTCGTCAGTGCTCATTCGCGGCCCTTCAGTCCGGTGTCGGCGATCACCTTGCCCCACTTCTGCTGCTCGCGGTGCAGAAACGCCGCGTAGGCGGGCGGCGCCAGCGCCATCGGCGTGAAACCGAGCTCCTCGAGCTTGTCGCGAACAGCCGGATTCCCGAGCGCCGCTGCAAACGCCGCGTACAGTTTTTCCACAATGGGCGCGGGCGTGCCGCCCGCGACGTTGATGCCGACGAAGGTGCCGGCGGAATAGCCGGGATAGCCCTGTTCCGCGATGGTGGGAACTTGCGGCAACGCCTTCGAGCGAGCCTGCGACCAGACCGCCAGCGCGCGCACCTTGCCCGCCTTGATGAGCGGCTGAGCTGCCTGCACCGACAGCAGGCCGATGTCGATCTGCCCCGCCAGCACGTCGGCGATGACGTTGCTTTCGCCCTTGTACGGCACCTGCAGAAAGCGCGTGCCCGATGCGCGCTGGAACAACTCCATGCCAAGGTGCGCCGGGCCCCCGCTGCCGGTGGAGCCGTAGCTGATCTTTCCCGGTTGCGCCTTGGCAGCGGCCACCAGTCTTGCAAGCGAGTCGCTCGCCGAGTTGATGGGGACGACCACGACGTAGTCGACCAGGTGGCTCAGCATCACCGGTGCCAGATCGCGCGCCGGCACGTATGAAAGCTTTGGGTCCAGCAGCGGCAGGATCACCATCGGCCCGCCGCCGCACAGGCACAAGGTGTAGCCGTCGGGAAGCGACTTGGCGACGAAGTTCGCCCCCAGCGCCCCTGCCGCGCCGGCCTTGTTCTCGACCACCACGACCTGACCGAGCGGCTTGCTCACCTCGCCGGCCAGCAGCCGCGCGACAACGTCGGTGGCGCCGCCCGGTGCGAACGGCACGACCATCGTGATCGGCTTCGCTGGAAATGCTTGCGCCCGAGCCGTCGGTGACCACGCGAACCACATCGCAAGGCATGCGACGCCCAAGGCGCGATGCGACGCAAACGACTTGCGGTTCGAGAGCATGTCGGTGGGTGTCCGTATCCGAAAGTGAGGCACGCGTCGACTCGTTGACAGTTCGTGTTGGAGCGTTAGAATACACGAACGATGTTCACATATTGGTTTTGACGTTCTATCGATAACCCCAACTCTTCGCTCATGCGCTTCGAATTTTCCGCCGACGATGAGGCCTTTCGCCAGGAGGTGCGCGCATTCTTCCGCGACCACCTTCCGCGCGATCTGGCGCGCCGCTTCCACATCGGCGCGCATCCGCCCGAGCGCGACGACGTGCGCAGCTTCCAGGCGCTCTTGCACTCGCGAGGTTGGGGTGCGCCGCATTGGCCCGAAGAATGGGGCGGCACGGGTTGGAGCCCGCTGCGCAAGCATCTCTTCATGGAGGAGCTGTACAACGCCGATGGGCTCGACTACGGCTGGCAAGGCCTGCACATGGTGGCGCCGGTGCTGATCGCCTTCGGCTCCGAGCAGCAGAAGCGGCGCTTCCTGCCGCCCATGATTCGCGGCGAGGAATTCTGGGCCCAAGGCTTCTCGGAGCCCGGTGCCGGCTCCGACCTCGCGAACCTGCGCACGCAGGCGGTGCTCGACGGCGATCATTGGCTTGTCAACGGGCAGAAGATCTGGACCAGCGACGCCGCCATGTCGGAGTGGGGGTTCTTCCTCGTGCGTACCGACGCCGCGGTGAAGCCGCAGCGAGGCATTTCGTTCCTCTTGATCAAGCTCGACACGCCGGGCATCACGATCAGGCCGATCGTGTCGATCGAAGGCGGCACCGGCCTGAACGAGGTCTTCCTGCAGAACGTGCGCGTGCCGCGCGACGGCCTCGTCGGCGAGGCAGGCATGGGATGGACCTATGCCAAGTACCTCCTCGAGAAGGAGCGCACCGCGAGCGCCTTCCTCTACTTCAACAAGCGCGAGCTCGAGAAGGCGCGCGCGAGCGCGCAGCGCGAGACGGTCGACGGCGTGCCGCTGATCGCCACGCCGGGGTTTGCCGCCAGGCTCGCGCGTGTCGAGGTCGACGTGCTGGCGCTCGAGTACTCGGTGCTGCGCGTGCTGTCGAACGAGAAGAATCGTCAGAACCCGGACGCCGTGGTTTCGGCGCTCAAGCTGCGCGGTTCGGCGCTGCAGCAGCGCGTCACCGAACTGCAAGTCGACGCGTTGGGGCTGCGTTCGCTGCGCCAGTGGAGCCATGACGAAGGCGAGGTGCTCGATGCCGACGAGGCGATGCGCTGGCCGGCCCACGTGCCCGGCCGCACGGCGCAGGCGCTGATCGCGCGCGCTTCGACCATCTACGGCGGATCGCAGGAGATCCAGAAGAACATCATCGCCAAGCTGGCCTTCGGCCTCTAGGCGCGCGGAGACCCAAGCATGGATTTCAACCTGTCGGATGAACAGCAGATGCTGCGCGACGCGGCCAGCCGCTTCGTGCGCGAGCAATATGCCTTCGAGGCGCGGCGCCGCTGGGCCGCAGCGGCCGGCTGGTCGCCCGAGCGCTGGGCACAGTACGCCGACATGGGCTGGCTGGGCTTGAGCATCCCCGAGGAGTTCGGGGGGCTGGGCTGCGGCTTCATCGAAACCGCGATCGTTGCGGAGGAGCTCGGTCGCGGTCTGGCGCTGGAGCCCTTCATCGGCTGCGCGGTGCTCGCTGCGAGACTGATCGAAAGGGCCGATGAGCCGGCGTTTGCCGCGCGTCGTGGCGAGCTGCTCCAGGCCATCGCCGCGGGCACGCGGCGCGTGGCGCTGGCGCACAGCGAGGCCGCGAGTCGCTTCGAGCTTGATCGATCGAGCGCCGTGGCGCGCGCCGAGGGCAGCGGCTTCGTGCTCGACGGCGTGAAGATGATGGCGCCGGCGGCAGAGGGGGCCGACCAGCTGATCGTGTCGGCGCGCCTGGAAGGCGAGGCGGATATTGCCCTGTTCCTTGTCCCGCGCGATGCGACCACGCTGCATTCGTACCCGCTGATCGACGGCACCCGCGCAGCCGATGTCGAGCTGCGATCGGTCTTCGTCGCCGCCGAGGCCCGCTTGTCGAGCCCGGGCTCGGGCCTGGCCCTGCTCGAAGAAGGGCTGGACCGTGCGGCACTGGCCCAGGTGGCCGAGGCGCTGGGCTGCATGGAGGCGGTGCTCGAGATGACGAGCGACTACCTGAAGACGCGCCAGCAATTCGGCCAGGCCATCGGCAAGTTCCAGGCCTTGCAGCACCGAATGGCGGAGATGTTCGTCGAGGTTCAGGAAACGCGTTCGATCCTGTACCGCGGCATCGCGCATCTCGAGGGTGCGCCGGCCGCGCGCCGGCAGGCCGTGTCCGCGGCAAAGGTGATGCTCGGGTCGGCCGGCCGCTTCGTCGGTGCGCAGGGCATCCAGCTGCATGGCGGCATCGGCGTGACCGACGAGTACCCGATCGGTCACTACTACAAGCGCCTGCTCGTGCTCGAGAAGCTGTATGGCGACAGCGACTGGCATCTGGGCCGCTTCATCGAAGCCCGGAAGGAGGCCGCATGAACTTCGACAGCTACAGGAACATGGCGTTTCGGCGCGACGGCAAAGTGCTGCACGCGAGCTTCAATCGCCCCGATTTCCTCAACGCATTCGACCCGCAGCTGCACGACGAATTCGAGCGCTTCATCTTCGAGGTGCCGCGTGACGACGCCACTCACGTGATCGTGCTGAGCGGCGTCGGCAAGGCATTCAGCGCCGGCGGCGACGTCGAGCAGATGCAGCTGCTGATCGACCAGCCGCAGCGCATGTATCCGGAGGCCAACACCGCGAAGCGCCTGATCAACACCTTTCTCGACATTCCGCAGCCAGTGATCGCGAAGATCAACGGCGCGGCAATGGGCCTGGGCGCGACCTTGGCGCTGTTCGCCGACATCAGCTTCGCGGCCAACCACGCGAAGATCGCCGACCCGCACGTCAAGGTCGGTTTCGTCGCAGGCGACGGGGGCGCAGTGATCTGGCCCCAGCTGATCGGCTACGCACGAGCCAAGCAGTACCTGCTGACCGGCGACGCCATCACCGGAGAAGACGCGGCGAAGATCGGCCTGGTCAACTTTGCCTGCGCGGCCGAGGAACTCGACGCCGCGGTCGATGCCTTTGCGCAGCGCCTGGCGGCCGGTGCGCGCCGTGCGGTGCAGTGGACCAAGGCCACGGTCAATGTCGGCCTGAAGCAGATCGCTGCCTCGGTCATGGATGCCGGCATGGCCTACGAGACATTGTCGAACCACACACGCGACCACGCCGAAGCCGTCGCTGCCTTTCGAGCCAAGCGCGCGCCGGACTTCAGCGGCAACTGATCTACACATGAAGGAGCAACGGATGGGTATCGTTCAAGACAAGGTCGTGGTCGTCACCGGCGCCGGCGCCGGTATCGGCCGCGACTTTGCCAAGGCCTTCGCGGCGCATGGCGCGAAGGTCGTCGTCAACGACCTGGCGCGCGACAAGGAAAGCGGCAAGCCGCTGGCCGATGCCGTCGTCGACGAGATCAAGGCCGCCGGGGGCCAGGCCGTCAGCGCCATCGAGAGCGTGGCCGAGTGGGACTCGGCGCACAAGATCGTGCAAGCCGCGCTCGACACCTTCGGCCGCATCGACTGCATCGTCAACAACGCCGGCATCGTGCGCGACCGCTTCATCTTCAACATGAGCAAGGAAGAGTGGCAGGCTGTGGTCGACGTGCACCTGAACGGCTCGTTCTTCATGACGCGCGCCGCGGCGCCGCACTTCAAGAGCCAGGAGAGCGGCAGCTACGTGCACATGACATCGACCTCCGGCTTGATCGGCAATCTCGGGCAGGGCAACTACTCGGCCGCGAAGATGGGTCTGGTCGGGCTCTCGAAATCGATCGCGCTCGACATGGCGAAGTTCAACGTGCGCTCCAACTGCATCGCGCCGTGGGCCTGGACCGCGATGACCGCGAGCATTCCGGCCGAGACGCCTGAGCAGAAGGCGCGGGTCGAGAAACTCAAGAAGATGGAAAGCGCGAAGATCGCGCCGCTGGCGGTGTATCTCGCGAGCGACCGCGCCGCGAAGGTATCGGGGCAGATCTTCGGCGTGCGCGCCAACGAGATCTACTTCTTCAGCCAGATCCGCATGATGCGCTCGATGCACCGCGGCGATGGGTGGACGCCGGAGACGATCGCCGACGATGCGATGCCGGCCTTCGAAGCGAGCTTCTTCGACAACGTGCCGTCGATGAAGCTGACACCGTGGGATCCGGTATGAAGGCCGAGCGCCGGGCCGTTGCCGAGCCGGCCTTCGTCCCCTCCGGGGACCGGCCGATGTATCCGTCGGAGGAGGGGTTGTCATGAAAGTGCTCGTCGCAGTCAAGCGCGTGATCGACTACAACGTCAAGGCGCGGGTCAAGTCCGACGGCAGCGGGATCGATCTGGCCGGCGTCAAGATGTCGATGAACCCCTTCGACGAGATCGCGGTCGAGGAGGCCGTGCGATTGAAGGAGGCGGGTGTGGCGACGGAGGTCGTTGCCGTGAGCATCGGCGTGGCCGCCTGCCAGGAGACGCTGCGCACCGCGATGGCGCTCGGCGCCGACCGCGGCGTGTTGATCGAGACCGCTGCCGAACTCGAACCGCTGCACGTCGCCAAGTTGCTGCGCGTGCTGGTCGAGAAGGAGCAGCCGCAACTGGTGTTCCTCGGCAAGCAGGCGATCGACGACGATGCCGCCCAGACCGGTCAGATGCTGGCCGCGCTGCTGCGCTGGCCGCAGGCGACGTTCGCATCGAAGGTGTCGGTCGGAGGCGACGGCGTTGAGGTCACGCGCGAAGTCGACGGAGGTCTCGAGACCGTCGCGCTGACGCTGCCTGCCGTCGTGACCGCCGATCTGCGCTTGAACTCACCACGCTACGCGACCTTGCCGAACATCATGAAGGCGAAGAAGAAGCCGCTCGAGACGATGGCCGCCGATTTGCTCGGCGTGGATCTCGCGCCGCGCACGCGGCAGCTGTCGGTCAGCGAGCCCAAGGCCCGTGCCGGCGGCATCAAGGTGCCCGACGTGGCGACATTGCTGAGCAAACTGAAGACCGAAGCGAAGGTGATCTGACATGGCCATTCTTGTTGTAGCCGAACACGATCAGGTGTCCATCAAGGGCGCGACCCGTGCCGCGGTCACCGCCGCAGCCCGGATCGGCGGCGACGTGCATGTGCTGATGGCCGGACACGACTGCGCCCGCGCTGCCGCCGAAGCAGCAGGCGTCGAAGGCGTGTCCAAGGTGCTGGTCGCCGATGCGCCCATCTATGCCCATCCGCCGGCAGAGAGCATTGCGGATCTGGTGGTTGGACTGGCGCGCGAGTACAGCCACGTGCTCGCAGGCGCCACGGCGGTCGGCAAGAACTTCATGCCGCGCGTCGCGGCGCTGCTCGATGTGGCGCAGATCTCCGACGTCACCGCGGTCCTCGCGCCCGACACCTTCGCGCGGCCGATCTATGCCGGCAACGGCCTGGCGACGGTGCAGGCGCTTGACCCCATCAAGGTCGTGACCGTGCGTGGTGCGGCCTTCGAAGGCGCTGTCGATCGTGCCAAGGACGGCTCGAGCATCGCAGCGATCGAGCCCGTGCCGGCGGGTCGGGCGAGCGCGGGCTCGCGATTCGTCAGCCAGGAATTGACGCAGTCGGAACGCCCCGAACTGACGGCTTCACGAATCATCGTCTCGGGTGGGCGCGGCATGGGCAGCGCAGAGAACTTCCGGCTGCTCGACCAGCTCGCGGACAAACTTGGCGCGGCGGTCGGTGCCTCGCGGGCTGCAGTCGATGCCGGCTTTGCGCCGAACGACTACCAGGTCGGGCAGACCGGCAAGATCGTCGCGCCCGAGCTCTACATCGCGGTCGGCATCTCGGGTGCGATCCAGCATCTGGCCGGCATGAAGGACAGCAAGCTGATTGTCGCGATCAACAAGGATGCGGAAGCGCCGATCTTCGGCGTTGCCGACTATGGCCTGGTGGCCGACCTGTTCGAGGCCGTGCCGGAGCTGACTGCGGCGCTGTAGCCGTCGGTACCCCGTTGTCCGTTCAAATATTGAATATCGTGCGAAAACCGTCGGTTAGCATCGAGTTCGGTCCGGTAGACGCGGTGACGCGGCCGGCCACAAAAAAGAACGGAGCACTGCCTATGGTCACCCACAAGAAACGCGAATCGACCGAAGTGTCCCAGCCGACTGCCGAGCGGGAAGTCACGGGCCCACGCTCGCTGGCGCGCTTGCTCGGCCTCTTCGACGTTCTGGCGCTGATGCCCAACGGCATGTCGCTCGCCGAACTCAACGTCACACTGGAAACGCCCAAGAGCAGCTTGCTCAACCTGCTGCGGCCCCTGGTGGCCGAGGGCTACCTGATCCACAGTTCCGGGGTCTACCGGCTCGGTCCGTCGATCTTCCGACTCGCCGCGAGCGTGATGTCGGCCTGGAACTTCCCGAAGATGATCCGGCCGTTCATGGAAGAGCTTGTCGAGCGCACCGGCGAGTCCGCGCTGCTCAGCGTGCTCAATCGCGAGTCCGAGGTGCTGACCTATGTCGAGATCATCGACAGCCCGCACCCGGTGCGCTACCAGATTCCCGTCGGCACGACGCGCCCGATCTACGCCAGCACGGCCGGCCGCTTGCTGCTGGCCTACACAGAGAAGTCCTGGCGCGACCAGTACGTGACCTCGGTGGCGTTCAAGGTCAAGACCGCGATTCCGATCACCCGCGCCTCGCTGACGCGCGAGCTGGAGAAGATCCGCTCCGACGGTGTGTCCAGTTCCATCGATGGCTATTCGATAGGCCTCGCGGCGATCGCGGCCCCGGTGTTCGACGGGGAAGGCAAGTGCATCGCCTCGCTCAATGTCGCCGGGCCCTCCGATCGTTTTCGCAAGGAGCTCGACACCTTGCGGGCCACCGTGAAAGACGTCGCTGCGAAAGCGTCCGGTGCGGTTGGTGGCGTCGAGTCGAAGCGCGCCGGCAAGACCGCCTGATTGTGCCCGCGGCCAGTCCCGCGGGCTGGCCTGAGTTGGCCGATCAAGCGTCGATCAGCCCGCCCGCGCGCGCCAGGCACCGCAGGTGGTGTTGCGTGTCGCCGAACAGTGTCTCGATGACCGTCAGGCGCCTGAAGTAGTGGCCGGCCTGGCATTCCTCGGTCATGCCGATGCCGCCGTGCAACTGGATCGCCTCCTGTCCGACGAGGCGCGCGCTCTTGCCGATCTGCACTTTGGCGGCCGAGATCGCGCGCGAGCGCTCTGCGGCATCGCTCTCGTCGCACATCATCGTCGCGTACAGAGCCATGCTGCGTGCCTGTTCGATCGCGACCAGCATGTCGACCGCGCGATGCTGGAGGGCCTGGAACGAGCCGATCGCGACACCGAACTGCTTGCGCATCTTCAGGTACTCGAGCGTGATTTCGTGAACGCGCTCCATGGCACCGAGGGCTTCGGCGCACAGAGCGGCGACGGCGCCGTCGACCACGCGCTCGATCACCGGCAGCGCGGCACCGGCTTGGCCGATCAGCGCGTCGGCGGGCAGATGCACCGCGTCGAACGTGATGTCGGCGGCACGGCTGTGGTCCTGCATCCGGTAGCCGCGGCGCGAGACTCCGCGGCAGCGCGCATCGACCAGGAACAGCGAGATGCCGTCGCGGTCGTCGGCTTCACCTTGCGTTCGGGCTGACACGATCAATTGATCCGCATGGTCGCCGGCGAGCACGAAGCGCTTCGCGCCATTGACGATCCAGCCCGTCCCGTCGCGGCGCGCCGTGGTCTCGACCCGGGCGAGATCGAAGCGGGCCGGCGTTTCGCTGTGCGCCAGGGCCATGATCAACTCGCCCGCCACGATCGACGGAATGTGCGCCGCGCGCTGCGCCGCCGATGCCGCATCGCGCAGCACGCCGCCGGCCAGCACCACCGTGGCGAGGAAGGGCTCGGGAGCCAGCACCCGGCCGAGCGCCTGCATCACGATCAGCGTGTCCACCGGGCCGGCGCCAAAACCGCCGTCCGCCTCGGCGAACGGCAGGCCCAGCAGGCCGAGCTCGGCGTATTGCGACCAGAGCGAAGCGCTGTAGCCGGTGGCTTCGGCCAGATGCGCCTCGCGCTGCTCGAAGCTGCAGCGATCGGCGAGCAGTCGCGACACGCTGTCCTGCAGCATGAGCTGCTCTTCGGAAAGATCGAAGTTCATAGGCCGAGGACGGTCTTGGCAAGGATGTTGCGCTGGATCTCGTTGGAGCCGCCGACGATCGAGACATGGCGCGCCCAGAAATGGTTGGGCGCGATCGCCATCGCCCAGTCGTCGCCTTCGACCTGGTTGTGTCGACCGGCGACGAATTCGGGGTCGAACTCGAGCGCGCTGTAGCCGGCGACTTCCAGCAGCAGCTCGGCCGAAGCCTGCTGCAACTGCGAACCCGTCATCTTCAGGATCGACGACTTCGGGTCCGGCTTGCCGTCCTGGCGGCGGCCGATCTCGGAGACGAGGCGCATCTGCGTGATCTCGAGTGCCTTCAGCGCGACCTCGAGCTCGGCCACGCGCTCGCGGAATCGCTCGTCCTCGATCAGGGGTCGGTTGTTGGCGATCACGCGTGCTGCCAGCTGCTTGGCGCGCTTCACCCGCATCTTGGACACCCCGACGCGCGCAATGCCGCTGCGCTCGTGGCCGAGCAGATACTTGGCGTAGTCCCAGCCCTTGTTCTCCTCGCCGATGCGGTTGGCCACGGGCACGCGCACCTTGTCGAGGAACATCTCGTTGGTCTCGTGGTGCCCGTCGATCGTGACGATGGGGCGGATCGTGATGCCGGCTGACTTCATGTCCATCAGCAGGTAGGTGATGCCCTGCTGCTTCTTCGCGCCCGGGTCGGTGCGCACGAGCACGAAGCACCAGTCGGCGTGGTGCGCGGTCGAGGTCCAGAGCTTCTGGCCATCGAGCACGTAGTCGTCGCCATCTCGCACGGCGGTCGTGCGCAGCGCGGCGAGGTCGGAGCCTGCGCCCGGCTCCGAGAAGCCCTGGCAGAACCAGTAGTCCATGCGCGCGATCCTGGGCAGGAAGTGGCGCTTTTGCGCGTCGCTGCCGAAGGCGATCAGGGTCGGGCCGATCATGTTCATGTTGAACGAGATCGGCTCCGGCGCGGGTGCCATGTGCAGCTCTTCCTTGAAGATGTACTGGCGCACCGGATCCCAGCCGGTGCCGCCCCACTCCGGTGTCCAGGATGGGGTGGCCCAGCCCTTGGCGTGCAGGATGCGCACCCAGCGCAGCATCTCTTCCTTCGAGATGCGCTGGCCCAGTTCGCACTTCGCACGGATGTCGGCCGGCAAGGCCTCCCTGAAGAAGGCGCGAACCTCATCGCGAAAGGCGAGTTCGTCGGCGGTGAATCGCAGGTCCATGAATGTTCAGCCTATCAAGCCGCGCTGGCGCAACTCGGCGATCTTGTCTGCGGCGAACCACATCGACAAGGTCCGATCGGTGTTGTCGGGCGTGACGGCTTGTGGCGGCGTCGGCGTGGCAGGGGGGGTGCGCGAGAAACGCGGCGCCGGTCCGGCTTGCACGATGCCGTCGATCTCGACGAAGGTGCCGCGCGCTTTCAGGTGATGGTGCCGGTGCGCTTCGCCGAAGGCCAGCACCGGCGACACGCAGGCGTCGCTGGTCTCCAGCAACGCGGCCCATTCGTCGCGGCTGCGGGTCTTGAATTTCGCGGCGAGCACCGCCTTGGCCGGCCGCCAGTGTTCGCGCGACATCTGCGGACCAAGGCTCGCGGCGTCGATGCCCAGCCGTGTCAGCAGTTCGCCGAAGAACTTCTCTTCGATCGGGCCGACGGCGACCCAGCCGCCATCGGCGCATTCGTAGCAGTCGTAGAAGTGGGAGCCGCTGTCGGTGAGGTTGGTGCCGCGGCCCGACTTCCAGATGCCGCCCGCGACCATGCCGAAGAAGGTTGTCGCGAGGTGTGCCGCACCGTCGACGATCGCGGCGTCGATCACCTGTCCGCGACCCGACTGGCGCGCTTCGAGAATCGCTGCGAGCAGTCCGACCGCGAGGTAGAGCGAGCCGCCGGCATAGTCGCCGACGATGTTGACCGGAATGCTGGGCGGCTGGCCCTCCCGGCCGATGGCGTCGAGGATGCCGGTCAGCGCCAGGTAGTTGATGTCGTGCCCTGCGGTCTTGGCGAGCGGGCCATGCTGACCCCAGCCGGTCAGCCTGCCGTAGGCGAGCCTCGGGTTGCGGGCCAGGCAGGGCTCGGGGCCGAGGCCCAGCCGTTCGGTCACGCCGGGGCGAAAGCCCTCGATCAACGCATCGGCCTGCTCGACCAGCTGCAGCACGGTCTCGACTGCGGCGGGGTCTTTCAAGTCCAGCGCGATCGAGCCGCGGTTGCGCAGCAGGGTGTTGAACTTCAGTGGCCGCGGGATGCCGAGCGATACCGCTTGCTTGCGGTCGACGCGGATCACCGTGGCGCCCAGATCGGCGAGCAGCATCGCGCACATCGGCCCCGGGCCGATGCCGGCAAGCTCCACCACCTTGAGGCCGGCCAGCGGCCCGCTCATCGGGCTGCTTTCCCGAGCACGCTGCCGGCGATGATGTTGCGCTGGACCTGGTTCGTGCCCTCGATGATCTGCACCACCTTCGCATCGCGGAAATAGCGATTGATCGGGTACTCGGCCGAGACGCCCGCGGCGCCGAACAGCTGCACCGCGTCGGTGGCGACCTTCATCGCGACGTCGGAGGCGAAGCACTTGCTCATCGCTGCCATCGGAGCGAGCGCCTTGCCGGTGACGCCGGCATCGACCATCGCCGCGGTGCGGTAGACGAGCTGGCGTGCCGCTTCGGTCTGCGTCACCATGTCGGCGATCATCCAGCGCACGCCCTGGAAGTCGCTGATCGCATGGCCGAAGGCGCGGCGCTCCTGGATGTACCTGACCGTGTGGTCGATCGCTCCCTGTGCGATGCCCACCGCGCGCGCCGCGACGATCGGGCGGCTCGTGTTGAGCGCCTCCATGGCAATCTTGAAGCCTTCGCCGCCTTCGGGGCCGAGCCGGCTGTCGGCCGGGAGCAGCACGTTGTCGAAGAACAGCGGGCACGACGGGATGCCCCGCGCACCCATCTTGTCTTCCTTGCGACCAATCGTCAGCCCCTTCAGGCCGGCGCTGCCCTTGTCGACGATGAACAGGTTGATGCCGAGCGACGCGCCTTGTGCATCCTGCGTCTTGGCGGCCACGAGAATGAAGTCGGCGATGTCCGAATTGGTGGCCCAGATCTTCGCGCCGTTGAGCACATAGCCCTCGGCGGTGCGGCGTGCGGTGGTCTTGATGCCCGAGACATCGGAGCCGCTTTGCGGCTCTGTCAGCGAAAGCGCGCCGCGCAACTCGCCACTGGCCAGGCCGGGCAGCAGGCGCTGCTTCTGCGCCTCGGTGCCGCCCGCCAGGATTGCGCCGAACGGCGTCCACTGCACGACCAGCAGGTAGCCGGTGTTGTAGCAGACGCGTCCGAACTCCTCGACCGCGACACAGGCCGCGAGCGTGCTGCCGGTGCCGCCGTACTCGGCGGGGAAGGGCAGCGCGAACAGGCCGAGCCCCTTGAGCAGCTCGAACATGTCTTGCGGGTACTCGGCGCTGCGGTCGATCTCGTCGGCGCGCGCCGCGACCTTCTCGCGCGCGACGCGCCGCACGAGGTCCTGGACGCTCTTGTGATCGTCGCTCAGCTCGTAGATCAAGAGGCCTCCATCTGCGCCAGTTCTAGGTTGAATATATGAACGATGTGCAGAAGTGTGAATTCAAGCAGGGCCTCTGTCAAGGCCGATGCGAGGGCTTGAACTGCAGATGTCCAGCGGGTCGCCGTGCATTGACATGGCCGCGAGCAGACGTTTATATTATGGAACATCATTCAATTAAGCGCGTTGCCAGGAGACAAGCATTGGACACCGCCGTCAAACCCAAAGTCCGTGTCGACTACGTTCCCGCCGAGCACTACACCTCGCGCGAGATCGTGCAACTCGAGAAGCGGCTGCTCTGGCCGAAGGTGTGGCAGCTGGCCTGCCGGCTGGAGGAGATTCCTTTCGTGGGCGACTACGTCACCTACGACATCAACGACGAATCGATCATCGTCGTGCGCCAGACGCCCGACACGATCCGCGCCTTCCACAACGTCTGCCAGCACCGCGGTCGGCGCCTGACCGAAGGCTGCGGCACCGCGGCCAAGCTGCAATGCCGCTTCCATGGCTGGCAATGGGACCTGGACGGCAAGGTGATCCGCATCGTCGACCGCGACGACTGGGCCGGTTGCCCCGACATGAGCGACGATGACTTCAGCCTGCCCGAGATCAAGATCGATACCTGGGCCGGCTTCGTGTTCGTCAACTTCGACCCTGACTGCGAGCCGCTCGGCACGTACCTGGCACCAGTGCCCGAGTACACGAACTGCTTCGAGTTCGAGAAGATGCGATACCGCTGGTACAAGTCGGTGCGCCTGCCGTGCAACTGGAAGGTTGCGCTCGAAGCCTTCAGCGAGGGCTATCACGTCTTCGGCACGCACCCTCAGCTGCTGGAGACGCAGGGCGACGACGTGACGCGCAGCTTCACCTTCGGCAAGCACGGCATGTTCGGATACCCGGCGCCGGCGCGGCTGCCGGGTGCGCCGTCTCCACGCACCGGCCGTCCGATACCGGACGACGTGCGACCCGGCATCGTCAAGTTCTTCCAGGACCTTGAAGACCAGCTGAAAGCCATCATCACCGACCGCGACCTGCAGGCGACCAAGCGCATCCTGACCGAGTGCACGGCCGACACGCCGCACCTGGAGCTGCTGACGAAGGCCGGACAGTTCCAGTACGAAGCGGCGATGGCGGATGGCGCCGGCTATCCCCCGATCACGCCCGAGCAGCTCTACAAGGCCGGGACCGACTGGCACGTGTTCCCGAACATGATCTTCCTGATGTCGCCGGACGGCATGCTGTTCTATCGCGCCCGTCCCGACGGCGACAACCCCGACTCCTGTTTCTACGACATCGGCTCGATCGCCCGCTATGCGCCCGGTGCCGAGCCGCCGCTGAAGCGCGAGTTCTATTGGGGCACGGCCGACTGGAAGACCGACACGGTCGAGCGCTTCGGCCTGATCCTCTCGCAGGACTTCGCCAACATGACCGAGGTCCAGAAGGGCATGAAGTCTTCGGGCTTTCGCGGCGCGCGCCCCAACCCGTTGCAGGAGTCGTCGATCTCGAACTTCCATCGCGTTCTGCGGGAAGTCCTGTTCGACGAGAAGTCGTCATGAATTGGGACGAGCGCTACGACCTCGTGGTCGTCGGCAGCGGCGGCGGCTCGATGTGCGCCGCGCTGGCGGCCAAGCAACTGGGCAAGAGTGCGCTGATCGTCGAGAAGCAGGCGCTGGTCGGCGGCTCGACCGGGTTTTCGGGCGGCGTGTGGTGGGTGCCGAACAGCCCGGTGATGAAGCGCGCCGGTGTCGCCGACAGCGCCGAGCGCGCGCGCCGGTATCTCGACGCCGTCGTCACCTACGACGGCCCCGGCACCAGCCCGGCGCGCCGCGATGCGTTCATCCGCACCGGGCCGAAGATGGTCGAGTTTCTCGAGCGCAGCGGCATGAAGTTCGTCTATGCCGACGGCTGGTCCGACTACTACGACGAGCTGCCCGGCGGCGAGCCACGCGGCCGCTCGCTGCTCGCGGAGCTCTTCGACACGCGCGAACTCGGCGAGTGGGAGCCGCGCCTGTCGCGCTACCGAGGCCTGAGCCTGCCGATGCCCACCCACGAGTTCGCCGATCTCATGTTGGTCAAGCGCACCTGGCGCGGCAAGCGCAAGGCGCTTGCCATGGCAGGGCGCCTGCTCAAGGGCAAGCTCACGGGGCAGCGTCTTGCCGGCGGTGGCGCCGCGATCCAGGGCCGCATGCTGCAGATCGCGCTGCGCGAACAGCTGCCGATCTGGACCGAGTCGGGCCTCGTGGAGTTCATCACCGAAGCCGGGCGCGTCACCGGCGTCGTCGTTCAGCGCGACGGGCGGCCGGTGCGCGTGCAGGCGAAAGAGGGCGTGCTGATGAACGTCGGCGGCTTCTCGCGCAGCGCCGAGATGCGCGCGCGCTTCCAGCCGCAGCCGAGTTCGGCGAACTGGACCAACGCCAACCTCGGCGACACCGGCGAGGCGATCGAGATGGCCATGGCGCTCGGCGCTGCCGTCGACTGCATGGACGAGGCCTGGTGGGTCGTCACCTCGCTGGCGCCCGACGGCCTGCCGCCCAAGCCGGGCGGCTACACGGCCGACGGCGCGGCGCTGCCCTTCATGCACCACCTCGATCTCTCGCTGCCCTATTCGATCATGGTCGACCAGCTCGGCGAGCGCTTCTGCGACGAGGCCGGCGCCTACATGGAGATCGGCCAGCGCATGTACCGCCGTCAACAGGAAACGGGCAAGGCCGTGCCGAGCTGGGTCATCATGGACGGCCGTCAGCGCGCCTACTACCCCTGGGGCACGGCCGCGCCGGGTCAGGTGCCCGACGAGTGGCTGAAGAGCGGCTACATGATCAAGGCCGATTCGATCGCCGAACTCGTCGGCAAGACCGGCATCGACCCGGCCGGTCTGGCACGAACACTCGAGCGCTTCAACGGCTTCTGCAAGTCCGGCGTCGACGTCGATTTCGGCCGCGGCTCGCGCGCCTTCGACCGCTGCCACGGCGACCCGACGGTCACGCCGAACCCGAACCTCGGCGCGATCGAGAAGCCGCCCTTCTACGCAGTGCGCATGTACCCGGGGGACGTCGGCACGGCCGGCGGTCTCGTCACCGACGAGCACGCGCGCGTGCTGCGCGCCGACGGCTCGGTGATCGACGGGCTGTATGCCACCGGCAACTGCACCGCGTCGGTCGTCGGCCGCTGCTATCCGGCGGCGGGCGCCAGCATCGGCGCGGCATTCACCTTCGGCTACATCGCGGCGCACCACGCGCTCGGCGCAGCCCTCGATTGACTCCACAGCAGGAGTGCTGACCATGACCCCCGAAACCCGCGTCGACAAGGCCATCCTGATCGACATCTATCGCCGCATGGCGTTGATCCAGCGCAGCGACGATCGTTTTCGCGCGGTCATCAAGTCCGGCAAGATCGTCGCGCCGTACTACTCGCCGCGCGGGCAGGAGGCGATACCCGCCGCGGTGTCGGTGAACCTCACCGACGACGACTACATCTGCACCATCTACCGTGGCATCCACGACATGCTCGCCAAGGGCGTGCCGTCGAAGCTGCTGTGGGCCGAGATCGCCGGCAAGGCCACCGGCACCTGCAAGGGCAAGGGCGGCCCGATGCACATCACGCACCCGCCCACCGGCGTGATGGTCACGACGGGCATTGTCGGCAGCAGCATGCCGATCGCCAACGGACTGGCTCTCGCCGCGCAGATTCGCGGCGAGAAGCGCGTGGCGGTCGCCTATTTCGGTGACGGGGCCTCGAACATCGGCGCCTTCCACGAAGCGCTGAACATGGCCGCGGTGTGGAAGCTGCCGGTGCTGTTCGTGTGCCAGAACAATGGTTACGGCGAGCACACGCGCTACGAGCTGGCGACCGCTGCCAGGCAGATCTCCGATCGCGCGGCGGGTTACCAGATGCCCGGCGTCACCGTCGACGGCAACGATCCGCTGGCGGTGTATGCGGTGGCGCGCGAGGCGGTCGCCCGAGCCCGTGCCGGCGAAGGGCCGACGCTGATCGAAGCCAAGACCTTCCGCTTTCACGGCCACGTTTTCGGCGATGCCGATGCCTACATGGCGCCCGGTGAAAAGGAGGCTGCGATGGCCAAGGACCCGGTGCCTCGATTCAGGAGCTGGCTCATCGAAGGGGGCGTCGCCGAAGTCGAACTCGCGGCGCTCGAGAGGGCCATCGACCGCGAGATCGACGACGCGGTGACGTTCGCGCTCCAGAGCCCGGTGCCCGATCTGGCCGAACTGCAGCGCGACGTGCTGGCCGAGGAGCTTGCCTGATGAGCACGACCGCAAAAATGATCGAGAAGGTCAAGCCCATGAACACGATCCAGGCCGTCAACATGGCGCTCGATGAAGCCATGGGCCTGGACGCGAACGTGATCCTGCTCGGCGAAGACATCGCCGATGGCCAGGAGGGCGGCATCGTCGGCGTGACCAAGGGCCTGTCGACCAAGTACGGCAATGCGCGCGTGCGCTCGACGCCGATCGCCGAGCAGGCGATCGTCGGCGCCGCGATCGGCGCGGCCATCGTCGGGCTGCGGCCGGTGGCCGAGATCATGCTGATGAACTTCACGACGGTCGCGATGGACATGATCGTCAACCACGCGGCCAAGCTGCGCTACATGTCGGGCGGCCAGACGCACGTGCCGCTGACCATTCGCACGATGACCGGCGCCGGCTTCGGCACTGGCGGCCAGCACGCCGACTACCTCGAAGCCTGGTTCGCGCACACCGCCGGCATCAAGGTCGTGGCACCGTCGTCGCCGGCCGACGCGTACGGGCTGATGCTGTCGTGCATCTTCGACGACGACCCGTGCCTGTTCATCGAGAACATGCCGACCTACTGGAATCCGGGGGCGCCACCGCAGACCGGTCAGCGTATCCCGCTCGGCAAGGCGAACGTGCTGCGCGAAGGCCGCGACGTGACGGTCATCAGCTACAGCCGCACGGTGCAGGATTGCGCCGCGGTTGCCGAGAAGCTCGCGCAGGAAGGCGTGCAGGTCGAGCTGATCGACCTGCGCACGATCTCGCCGCTCGACGAGGCGACGCTGCTGAAGTCGGTGGCCAAGACCAGGCGCGCCGTGGTCGTGCACGAAGCGGTGCGCAGGTTCGGCGTCGGCGCCGAGATCGCTGCGATGCTGAACGAGCACCTGTTCAGCGAGTTGAAGGCGCCGGTGCAGCGCATCGGCGCGAATCACTCGCCGGTGCCGTTCTCGAAGACGCTCGAGCAGGCCTTCGTGCCGCAGCAATCGGCGATCGAAGCGGCTGTCCGCAAGACGCTTGGCTGAAAAGCTTCACCCTGTCGACAAGGAATTCCCCGTGGCCACCCAGGTTCTGCTCCCCAAGATCGGCTTCTCGATGAACGAGGCGACGCTCGCCGAATGGATGGCCGCCGACGGCGCTGCCGTCACCGAAGGCCAGCCTTTGTATGCGCTGGAAAGCGACAAGTCCGTCCAGGAGGTCGAGTCGCCCGCGACCGGCACGCTGAAGATCATCGGCACGGTCGGCGAGGTCTACGAGGTCGGTGCGGTCCTGGCGGAGATCGTGTGATCGGCGCGGACCTCCCCGCCTGGCCGGCAATCGACTTCGCTGCCTTCGGCGAGGTCGAGGTCAAGCCGCTGTCGCGCATCCAGGGGCTGACGGCGGGATTTCTGGCGCGCAACTGGCTGAGCATTCCGCACGTCACGCATCACGACGATGTCGACATCACGGTGCTCGAAGCGCTGCGCTCGACGCTGGCTCCAAAGCCGAGCACGCTGGGATTCTTTGCGAAAGCGCTGGTCTCGGCGCTGCAGGCGTTCCCGCAGTTCAACGCATCGCTCGATGCGTCGGCAAAGAACCTGGTGCTGAAGAAGTACTTCCATATCGGCATTGCGATCGACACGCCGCGCGGCCTTGTCGTCGGGGTAGTGCGTGATTGCGACAAGAAGCCCGCCACCGAGATCGCTGCGGATATCGCGGCCTTGTCGGCCAAGGCCCGCGGCCGCGGCCTGCCGATGAGCGACATGGAGGGCGGCTGCATGTCGATCAGCTCCCTCGGCGGGATCGGTGGCACCGGCTTCACGCCCATCGTCAATGCGCCCGAGGTGGCGATCCTCGGGATCACCAAGGCCGAGTGGAAGCCGCGGCGCGGGCCGGGCGACGCGCTCGAATGGCGCCTGAAGGCCCCGCTGTCGTTGAGCTATGACCACCGGGTGATCAACGGAGCCGATGCCGCGCGGTTCCTGCGGCACCTCGACGAGGTCCTGGCTGCGCCGCCGGCCCTGCTGGCCCACTGAAAGACACCGCCATGCCGTCTCTTGCCGAACGCCCCGCCCACGTCAGCCCCGAACGGCTGGTCGATTTCGACTACCTTGCGCCCGAAGGCCACGAGCGCGACGTGCATCGAGCGTGGAGCCGCCTGCATGCGCCGGGCATTCCGGACATCGTCTGGACTCCACACTACGGCGGGCACTGGATCGCCACGCGCGCGGCCGACATCGATGCCATGCAGCTCGATTCGGCGCGCTTCTCGCACGCTGCGGTGAACGTGCCGAAGTCCGAGCAGATGATTCGTGTCGTGCCGCTGGAGATGGACCCACCCGAGCACACGCCGTTTCGAGCGCTTCTGTCGCCGAAGTTCGGGCCGCGACCGGTGGCCGACCTCGAGTCCAGCGTGCGCGCGCTGGCCATCGAGTTGATCGAAGGCTTCGTCGCCGACGGCGAATGCGAGTTCGTCGATGCGTTCGCCAAGCGGTTGCCGATCGTCGTGTTCCTGCGCCTCGTCGATCTGCCGCTGGAAGATCGCGAGACCTTGCTCGAGATGACCGAGGCCGCGGTGCGCGGCGACGGCGAGCGGCGCCAGTGGTCCTTTCAGCAGCTGCAGCAGTACATCGGAAAGTGGATCGTCGCGCGCCGCGCCCAGCCCGGGCCGGATCTCTTCAGCACGATGGTCAATGCGAAGGTCAACGGTCGCGACTACACGCCCGAAGAAACCTTCGGGATGATGGTCAACGTGATCTTCGGCGGGCTCGACACGGTGGCCTCGAGCATTGGGTTTCTGACGCGCCACCTGGCCGAGCATCCGTCGCTGCGCCAGCAACTCGTCGCTGACCGCGCGTTGATTCCGGTGGCCATCGAGGAGTTCCTGCGCCGCTTCGGGATTCCGAACACGGCACGCGTGATCACCCGTGATTTCGAGTACGGCGGCGTACCGTTCAAGGCCGGCGAGCAGATCATGCTACCCAAGGCGCTGCACGGCCTGGACGAGCGCCGCTACGCCGACCCGCTGACGGTGGACTTTGCGCGGCCGTCCTCGCGCCACGCCGCGTTCGGCGACGGGCCGCATCGCTGCCCCGGGGCCGGGCTGGCGCGCATGGAACTGCGCGTGTTTCTCGAAGAGTGGCTGAGCCGCATTCCGGACTTCGGCATCAAGCCGGGAGCGAGCCCGGTGACGAGTTCAGGCAACGTCAACGGGATGATGGTGTTGCCGCTGGTGTGGCCATAGAGGTCGTCGAAGGGACATCGCAGTACGGGTCTTGCGCCGGCGCGCTTCGTCTGCGAAGCGCGCGGCACTCATCCCGCGTCCTGCAGGATCAGTTCTGCACCACGCCATGCCATCGCCATCACCGGGCCGTTGGTGTTGCCGGAGATCATCGTCGGCGCGATCGACAGGTCCATCACGCGCAGGCCCTGCACGCCGCGCACCTTCAGTGCAGGATCCACGACGCTGCCGCCGTCGCCTCCCATGCGGCAGGTCCCGCAGGCGTGGTAGCCGCTCTGGCCGCCTTGCCGGAAGGCGTCGAGCATCTGTGCGTCGGTCTGTGTCGCCGGGCCGGGCCGGGTTTCGTGGTCGATCAGGGCGGCGAGACTTGGCTGTTCGCACAGCTGGCGCATGAAGCGCATCGTCGCGATCGCGACGCGGCAGTCTTCTTCGTCGGCGAGGTAGTTGGGGTCCACGTGGGCCGGCACGTCGGGATCGGGCGAGGCGATGCGCAGGCGGCCCTGGCTGTTCGGGCGAAGGCCGTAGCTGAAGAGCTGCATGCCCGGGGATGCCTCCATCGCCATGCCGGCCGCGAAGTCGAGCGAGAAGGGCGACATCATCAGCTGCGCGTCCGGGCGCGGCGCGCCGGCATGGGTCCGAAAGAAGCCGCCGACCGGCCAGGAACCGCTGCTCAGTGGTCCATTCTTGAATGCCAGGTAGCGGGTCGCGTTCAGGCCCAGACGCCAGCCGCTGAACTCGCGGTTCTGCGAGTCGCGCCACTCCTTCAGGCGCCACTGCGCCATGTAGAGCAGATGTTCGCGCATGTTGAGGCCGACGCCGGCGTTGTGCGCCACCGGGGCGACGCCGATCGACTGCAGATGCGCGGCGTCGCCGACGCCGGAGAGTTGCAGCAGGCGCGGCGATTCGAGCGCCCCGGCGCTGAGGATGATCTCGCGCGAGGCCGCGAAGTGCTGCAGGTGCCCGCCGATGCGGGCCTCCACGCCGACGGCGCGCGTGCCCTCGAAACGCACGCGCGTCACTGCAGCGTTGGCGACCACGGTCAGGTTGGGACGCGTCCGCACCGGTGCCAGGAAGGCGCGGGCCGCACTCTGTCGAAGCCCGTCGCGTATGGTGTAGGTCAGGTACGCCACGCCTTCGTGGTCGAGGCGGTTGATGTCCTCCCT
>Ga0105239_10002741_pt1 | contig 22129 bp, 14 predicted proteins | sample KBSC44metaG_FD_92761 | JGI IMG/M metagenome (GOLD analysis project Ga0105239, IMG submission 92761) | Corn rhizosphere microbial communities from Kellogg Biological Station, Michigan, USA - KBS C4-4 metaG | ecosystem: Host-associated > Plants > Roots > Rhizosphere > Soil | place: Michigan, USA... | reverse complement strand
CTCACCGTTAAAACTATTTATACCGGCAATCACGCCGATAATCAGCGAGATAGGTTAGCATCCAACAGCATGGCCGAAACGGAAAAAAGTTACCTGGATTACTATGCAAAAATATATACTAAAATTGAACGTAAGGATTCTGTAACTGTATTGGACGATATACAAAAGAACATCATTGCCACTACAGAAACCTACCTGATCAGCAATTTTTTTAAAAAGGACTCCACAACCAACCGTGTATCTGCAGGGCTTTTTGCTTACAGCATATCAGATATGTTTCCAGGTATTACCGGGCAAACAAAAACACCTGTATCATTAAGTTATCCATATAACCTGGAATACACACAGCAGGTGATATTACCAGGCGGCTGGGATATGACACCGGTAAACAACACCATTAACCGAGATTATTACCGTTTTTCTTCAAATTACAGTGCTGTAGGCGATAGCCTATTTTTGCGATATAAACTAACCTTCCTTAAGGATAATGTACCGCTTGATGAGCTCACCGAGTTTAAGGACGACATTAAAAAACTCAATAACAGCGGCCTCAGTTATAGTTTCTCTTACCTTGGGGCGGATGCTGCATCATCGGTAACAGGTATTAATGGCTTTATGATCCTATTGGCTGGTATACTGATAGTGGGCCTTGTTTTTGCAGGTATGCGGATATATCAGCGTGAAACACCTGCCATAGTTTTTGCTCATGGTTCAGGCTTTCAACCAATAGGTGGTTGGCTCGTACTGGTGGCCATAGGCCTGGTGTTGACAGCTGCCGCAGCGGTTTTTCGCCAGTTTTCAGATGATATTTTTAGCTTACATACCTGGTCTGCCTATAGCGGCAGCCGGCATGAATTTAACTATAAGCTGGCGCTTGTATACCAGTTGGCCGGCGACACAATATTAGCCGGTTATGCCCTGTTTTGCCTGGTGTTGCTGCTTAATAAGCGTGATATATTACCCCGTTTCATTATTGGATATTTTATATATGGCGTGATTTTTTTGTTTTTAAAGATCATCGTTGTACAGCCATTACATAAAGCCACTTTAACTAATGATAGTATATCGGTTTCTGTGCGCGCGTTTGTAATAGCCGCTATCTGGATTGCTTATTTCAAGAAATCAACCCGGGTTGAGGAAACATTTATTGTGCCGTATCCGCCATATAATTACAGCTATGAAGCGCCTGAAACACCAGCCGAAGAAGAGCAGTCGCACCAGGAAGGGTAAACGTTTTGCTCCGGTGGTATATTTTCATCATAAATCTTATGCAGGTTGACTAAAGGGATTTTTATCCCTCTATGTATTCTTCTCGGTTTTGCGTACATTTGTATAAACAACGGCCTTGTTTTCTATCCATATAGAAAACAAGGCCGTTCTGTTAAGAGATAAAATAGCATAAAAACAGTTTTTTTTGTATTTATATATTTGATTATCAATATTTTAATACTTTTTAAAGTTTCAAAAACTGCTCAAAACCGTGTTAAAATTTGTTAAAATTTGTTAAAATCGATGGTTTTGAGTGAATTTTTGGATGTTTTTACCCCGTTTTCGAGCAGAAAAGTGTTAAAATTAGGGGTTTAAAAAGTTTTTGGATCGCTACATTCAATAATATCCGGCGAACATTTAACAGCCTGCTGGAAATATTAAATTTTAAAATAAATTTGATTACTTTAACCATAAAAAGCTATCATGAAATTTCAACAGTTGTTAGAAGAGGTAAAACATTATGTCATATCATATTTTGATGTGCATCATGATCCCGAACTTGCATACCATAATCTTAAGCATACCAAAGACGTAGTTGCTGCAGCTACCCAGATCGCCAACCACTACCAATTGTCTGACGAGGATTTTTTTATAGTACTATCAGCAGCATGGTTTCATGACACCGGCTACTTTGTTGATAAAAGCAATCATGAGGTAAAAAGTACTGAGAATGCAACCCATTTCCTGAAACAACAAAAGGTAGATAACGCGGTAATTGATAAGGTAAATGCCTGTATCATGGCTACCGAAATGCCTCAGAAACCAACCAATCAACTGGAAGAAATTTTGTGCGATGCCGATCTGTTTCACCTGGGTACAGATGATTTCAGGGAAAAAAGCAAACTGATGCGTAAAGAGCTGGAGGCTTGCAGACACGTGGAAATTGATAAGGAAACCTGGCGGGCGGGTAATATTGCGCTATTAGAATCGCATCATTACTTTACCGATTACTGTCAGCTGCTGCTAAATGACCAGAAGCAAAAGAACCTGGAAAAATTAAAGGAAAAACAAACCGACGTGGAAGAAAAAGCCGAGAAAAAGGAAAAAGCTGAAGCTGGAAAAGTGACTGAAACAGACCATGTGGAAGCTGCCCTTGCTAAAGAAGAGGATCATCATGAAAAGAAGCATAAAAGCGATAAGCCCGAAAGAGGTATCGAAACCATGTTTCGTATAAGCTCGGCAAACCACCAGCGTTTGAGCGATATGGCCGACAATAAGGCCCATATCATGATCACAGTGAATTCCATCATCTTATCCGCCATTATCAGTTTGGTATTGCGCAAGCTTGATGAGCATTCCAACTTGTTGATACCCACATTTATGCTGCTTACGGTAAGTTTAACCACCATGATATTCTCTATCCTGTCGACCCGGCCGTCAATTCCACCGGGCATTTTTTCACCCGAGGATATCGAGAAGAAGACAGTTAACCTGCTTTTCTTTGGTAATTTTTACCGCATGTCATTAAATGATTATAGTGACGGCATGGTGAAAATGATGGATGATAAAGATTTTTTATATGGTAGCCTTATCCGCGATAATTATTCGCAGGGTGTTGTACTTGGCAAAAAATACAGATTATTGCGGGTTTCCTATAATATATTCATGTTCGGTCTTATTATCTCGGTAGTTGCGTTCCTAATCTCATCACTGATATAATCTGCTAAACAAAACATCTGCCTTTATGGATCATTACTCATTTTTTGACAGGGACCTGAGTTGGCTGCTATTTAACGAACGCATTTTGCTGGAGGCCGAAAAGGAAGATCTGCCTGTAATGGAAAGAGTGAATTTTCTTTCGATATTTTCTTCTAATCTTGATGAATTTTACCGGGTAAGGATGCCCGTTATACTGGCTGTTAACAAACTGGCTAAAGGTACCGCACACGAAAAAGAAGACGTTTTACTGGAAGCCCAGCAACTGATTGAGCGACAGCAACAGAAATTTGGACAAGTATTTACAGGCAGGTTGATACCATTGCTAAAACAGAATAAGGTAAACCTGCTGTTCAATGAACCTCTTCCGGAAACCGTTCGGGATAAAGTGGCCGATTATTTTTTTAGCCAGGTAATGGCTTTTCTACAGCCCATTGATCTTTCCGAGACCGGGAAAAAGTTCTTTCCGGAAAACAATCGCCTGTATTTCTTAATCACCCTTGAAGTTAAAGGTGAAAAGGAAAAAACCATACTGCTTAATATTCCCTCTAATCAGCTGCCCCGTTTTTACAGCATATCGGCAAATGACCAACAGTATATTATATTTCTGGATGATATTATCAGGTATAACCTTGACAAGCTATTTCCCGACGAAACCGTAAGTGGATGTTATAGTTTTAAGATAACTCGTGATGCCGAGCTCGACTTGAAGGACGAATATCATGGCGACCTGTCTGAACAGATCGAAAAACAATTGCTAAAAAGGGATATGGGTATGGCCACCCGGTTTTTGCACCAACCGGGTATCCCGCTACGCACCCTACACTCCATAACCGAAAAGCTAGGGTTGCAGGGTTCGAGTGTAGTAGAGGGTGGCGTATATCATAATCTGAAGGACCTGATGGGCTTGCCTGTTAGTTTGCCCGCTTTGCGTTACACCCGCTGGCCGCCAATTGTCAATATGGGTTTGATCGATAAGGAATCGTTGTTTGATCATATTTCAGACCATGACCATATCTTTCATGCGCCTTATCAATCATACAATAGCATACTACGTTTTTTTAACGAAGCAGCTATTGATAAAGACGTGCAGGAAATATCAGTTACCCTATACCGGGTAGCCAGCGACTCCCGCATTGTAAATGCTCTTATCAGCGCGGCTTGCAATGGTAAAAAGGTGAGGGTAATGGTGGAGCTTAAAGCCCGTTTCGATGAGGCCAATAATATTAAATGGGCCAAAAAAATGAAGGCTGCCGGTGTCGAGATCATCTATAGCGATAAGGCCTTAAAGGTGCATGCTAAAATAGCTTTGGTAAAAAGATTGGTGAATGGCCGGGTTAAATATGCCGGATTGCTGGCTACAGGTAACTTTAACGAAAGCACCGCAGCTTTTTATACCGATCATATTTTAATGACAGCCAATCCTGCTCTATTACGTGAAATGGAGCTGTTATTTATGTTCCTGGGTAAAAAAGCAAAAACATCAGAAGGCTATCTTATTGATTTTAAACATTTACTGGTTGCCCAGTTTAATTTACAGCAACGATTCCTTGAGCTGATCGATAGGGAGATAGGCAATGTAAAAAAAGGCTTGCAGGGTGCTATCACTATCAAGCTAAATAACCTGGAAGAGCGTATATTGATCTCTAAATTATACGAAGCCTCGCAGGCAGGGGTAAAAATATCGCTTATTGTACGCAGTATTTGCTGTATTATACCTGGAGTTAAGGGAATGAGTGAGAACATTACCGTTCGTCGTATAGTTGATCGTTACCTGGAACATGGAAGGATATTTATTTTTCACAATAATAATGAACCGGAGATTTTCCTGGGCTCAGCCGATTGGATGAACCGTAATATTTACCGGCGTATTGAGGTATGTTTCCCGGTTTATGACCAGGATATCAGGGCCGAGATCATGCAGATCATCGATCTGCAGTTAAATGATAATGTGCAGGCCGTGATGCTCAATGAAGACTTGCAAAACGTAAGCATTGAAAAACATGAACCCCTGGTACATTCGCAACGGGGTATATATGAACTTTTACAGCACAAAATTGATGAGAAAGTTTAAAAACGACAAAATGAAGGGAAAGATTGTTGCTTTGATCGTGATGGCATTTGCCGGTGCCGCGGTAATTTTGGGCATATCCTGCACCAGTAAACCTGAAGCTATCGTAAACCCAAAAGGTTACGATCTGGCAAAACCGGTAAAGTATAACATGCACATCAATTTAACGGAGATATCAGGCATTGCTTTCAGACATGGTAAAAGTGATTCTTTATATGCGGAGGAGGATGAAAATGGTAGTGTATATTATTTGAAATTAGGCGATAAAAAGGTGAATGAAAGTCGTTTCGCCAAATCGGGTGATTATGAAGATATCGCGATCTGTAATAATTACATGATCATATTACGCAGCGATGGTACACTGTTCACTTTTCCGTTTAACCAGGTAAGGAATAAAGAGATACCGGGTGTTAAAAAAGTAAAAGATGTGATACCAACAGGAGAATACGAAGGCATGTACGCCGACGAAAAAACAAATAGTTTATACATACTCTGCAAAAATTGTGATGGAGATAAGGGCAAGGTGAGCAGCGGTTATATTTTAAAACTGCAAAATGATGGTACGGTTAAACCGGCCGGCGGTTTTAGTATAAATGTTAAAGCTATAGAACAACAACTAACCGGTAAAAAGAAAGGCGCGTTTCGCCCATCGGCCCTGGCCAAAAACTTAAATACTAATGAATGGTATGTTCTTTCATCGGTTAATAAAGTACTGGTGGTTACCGATGCTTCCTGGAATGTTAAAAATGTTTATCCGCTGAATCCGAAGCAATTTAACCAGCCAGAAGGTATCGCGTTTGATGACCACAACAATCTTTACATTTCAAACGAAGGTGACCTGGTAAGTGCCGGTAACGTATTAAAATTTAACTACACAAAGTAATTTAATGATAAAAAGCAAAAAGTTTTTCCTGTTTTTAATATGGCTCTTTGTCTTTATAAATCCCGGACATAGTTTAGCACAAAATCTTGATGTTAATATTTTAAAAAGTATTAATCCGAGATATCCAACTTCGCAATATTGGCGTGGTACAAGTAATTCTGCCTATTATGTAGCAGGTGCCGCTTCATTTGGTACTTTAATTTATGGTTTGGCAAGTAATAATGCCACTGTGAAACATAACGCAGTTGAAACTTTAATTAGTTTGGGCGCAAATGTGTTGGTTACTGATCTGATAAAAATCAGTGTTAACCGTACCCGTCCGGCTGATAGATACCCGGATGTGATATTTGTTAATACCCCCACACATAACCAGTCTTTCCCGTCAGGGCATACCAGCCTGGCCTTCGCTACAGCAACAACGTTATCTATGCAATATAAAAAGTGGTATGTTACTGTACCCGCTTACGTATGGGCCTCTTCTGTAGCTTATTCAAGGATGTATTTGGGTAAACATTACCCAACAGATGTACTGGCAGGGGCAGCTGTGGGCATTGGTACGGCGTATGCAGGGCATTGGTTTACTCAAAAGCTGTTCAAGCAGTATCAGAAACCCAAGAAATATGACTAAATTAATACTATGGTTTTGATAGTAAGCACAATACCTGTTGTTTAATTACAAAACCGTTACTTACAAAAGCCATTGATAGTTATACCTTTGACATAGCAAATGTATATTAAGCGTTGTGACAAATTCGCGGCAATAAAAGAATAACCAGCCAATCCGTTGAAAGGTAGTACCCGTATCTTTCAACAGTTTTTAGATTTTTTAGCAGGGTAATTTAATATAGTAATGCACACAGAGATTTTAAATATAAATAAGGATGACTGTTTTTTATGCCAGGTAGACACCTGCCTGTCATTTAATCCGTTCGTGGAGCATTTAAAGGAGCGCATAAAAACCGAAAAAACACTTAAAAGTGAATTTTACAGGTATGTATTAAATAAATTTGAACATGATACCTGTATTGACCTGGATATGCACCCCGAAGATGCTGAAAAGTACCGGGAAATGCTCGAGCTGATCTACAGCATACTTACACCACCCATTTTAAATGAGCAAGAATTTTTTTGGGCTCTGAGCACACCAGTACCCGAAAAAATATTCTTTAGTACCGACGCTTTTTACGATTTCCATTCCAGCAACCAATCCAGCTTGCACGCCGTAAATATGAGCCAGGGCGATTTGTTTAGCCAGCGCCAAAAACGGTTTATATATAACCTGATACTGGAGCGCTTATACGGTTTTACAGCGGTGTCAAAAAATGAAATGCTGTTTACCAATGCCGATCCTGAAACAGGACTTTCAAGGTATTATAACATCCAAACCAACACCCAATTTGTCAATATAAAATTGATTGGCGACTTGCCTGAGATCAATTTTGATACCATAGAGCCTTATATTAATGATTATGAGGGGGTAGATATTTTAGAAGATATATTACCACTTTCTAACTTTAAGTTCGAAGGTTTTACAGTGATAACCCTTACCGATGTAACACTACCACACGCGATTGAAAGTATTCGCAACGAGTTGGTTAACCATTCCAATAAGGAAGCTGATCAATACGATCAGATCATCGATTCATTAAAAACGCTTTCCGAAAATCCGGCTATTGAATTTGGCTTATTGCCCTTTTTAACAGTCAATAATAAATTGATATTCGATACCAACGAATGTTCGCAAAGCGTGCTCATTTCATCTGCAAAGGAGTTTAGCTTGGCCGAAGAAACATTTTATGCCATCACCGACGATTACAAACTAAACCCGAAACCTGTATTTTTTAGATCACTTACCGAGGAGAAGGTATCAAAGCACCCCTTTCTGAATGTTTTAAAACAAGCTGGTATTAAATCGTATGGCATCTTCCCGGTTTATTACAACAAAAAGATGGCGGGTATCATGGAAGTGTATTCTTATCAAGAGATCGTGTTTTATGAAAAGCTGTTGTCGAAATTACAGACTGCTATTCCATTAGTGGCTCAGTTGCTGCAAAACAGTATAGATCAGTTTACCTTTCGTATAGAAACCATTATCAAAGATAAGTTCACCTCATTGCAACCATCGGTTCAGTGGAAGTTCAATGAGGTGGCCTGGAATTATCTGAAGAAAAGTAATCGAAAAAAGAAAAATCAGGAAATAGAGACTGTAGTTTTTGATAATGTATACCCTTTATTCGGTGCTGTTGATATCCGCAATTCGACCATCGAACGTAATAGTGCTTTACAGGAGGACCTAAAGGCCCTGCTGACCATTATTATGGAAACACTGACGATATTAAAAAAACATATCCACCTGACATTAACAGACAGGCTCATATTTAAATGTGAAGAGTGGCTGGAAAAAGTGAACGGCTTTATCACCACTAATGATGAATTGATGCTTGATGGGTTCCTGCATGACGAGGTTAATCCTTTTCTTGATCATTTTCGGAAAAATTACCCCAATGAAAAAGAGGTGATCGACCGTTACTTTGATTCCCTTGGCGAAGAGAACGGAGTATCGTTTACCAACAGGCGTAACCTGGAGGCTTCCATGCAACTCATTAATACCTCCATCAATCATTACCTGGAGCAGGTACAGGAAGAAGTACAGGGGTCATACCCTTGTTATTTTGAAAAATTCCGTACAGATGGGGTAGAATATGATATTTATATTGGGCAATCTATAGCTCCAGAAAAGATGTTTGATGTATTGTATTTAAAGAACATCCGTTTGTGGCAGCTTAAATCAATGGCCGAAATTGCCAGGCTTACGCATGGATTAACCGAACAACTTTCAAGGCCTTTACTAACCACGCAACTGATATTTATACACTCAAATCCTATAGACATTAGTTTCAGGAACGATGAAAGGCGTTTTGATGTAGAAGGTGCCTATAACATCAGGTACGAGGTGGTCAAAAAACGTATTGATAAGGTTTTAATAGCCGGTACTATTGAGCGTTTAACCCAACCTGGTAAAATAGCCATGGTTTATTTCAACCAGACAGAAGCAGCCGAATACCTGGAATATATAAAATACCTGCAGGAAGAGGACATATTGTTGGATGATCTGGAACAGCTTGAATTAGAAGAATTACAAGGTGTTACCGGTTTAAAAGCGCTTAGGGTTGGCGTTAATTACGAAATAGCTTTAGAAAAATAAAACTATTTTGTAATATGCAGTGGTTCTACTATTGCAAAACAAAAACCATATCATGCAGCTTGCTAAAAACGTGCTTAAAGTATTATTCCTTTCTTTGACGGGAATTTTTCTGTTAGGCCCACAACGTTTAAAGGCACAGGTTACAGGCGATAGTATAAAATTGGCTATTGAGCCCACCTACGATGATGTAAGTAAAACGCACCGGTTTTTCCTGGGCGAAAGTTACCGTAAGCTTTGGGCAGCACCGGTTAAGTTACCCATATTTCATATCTCGACTGAAAAAGGAGGTTTGAAAATACTGCAAAAAGGCGGGGGACAGCAAACCAAATCATTACGTCTGCAGGATTCTACCGGGCAGCAATGGGTATTACGTACCATTCAAAAATATCCTGAGAAGGGTTTGCCGGTTGATCTTAGGCCTACTGTTGCTAAGGATATATTGCAGGATCAGGTATCGGCAGCGCATCCGTTTTCGGCGCTTACGGTACCGCCGCTGGCCCAGGCATTGGGTGTACCGCACTCCAACCCCAAAATTGTTTATGTTCCCGACGATCCCGCGCTGGGCGATTACCGGAAGGATTTTGCTAACCAGGTTTTTTTATTTGAGGAACGCGAACCCCTTGATGCCGATAAAACAGACAATACTGCAAAAGTACAGCGAAAGCTACAGGATGATAATGATAACCGGGTTAATGAAAAGACGGTTTTAAGAGCACGACTACTGGATATGCTCCTGGGCGACTGGGACAGGCACGAGGATCAATGGCGCTGGGAAAAGATTGACGGCAAGCACGAAACCATTTATGAGCCCGTACCCCGTGACCGCGACCAGGTGTATTACAAAACATCAGGGGTATTACCCTGGATAGTGGCTCATCAATGGTTAAAATCAAAATTTCAGGGTTATAGTAACGAGATCAGGGATATCAATGGCTGGAACTTTAATGCCCGCTATTTTGACCGCTACTTTTTAAACCAGTTGAGCGAAGATGACTGGAAAGAGCAGATCAGCTATGTAAAATCCAAATTGACAGATGAACTGATCAACAAGGCCATGAAATTAATGCCTGATACTATTTATCAGCTTTCGGGTAAAGAGATAGCCAATAAAATGATAGCCCGCAGGAATGGATTGACCAAACAAGCGTTGGAATATTATCGCTTCATATCGCGCGAAGTGGAGATCCCAGCAAGTGATAAAACAGATCAATTCACTGTTCATAATGAACCGAATGGCGATTTAACTGTAACGGTTAACAAGATCAAAAAGGATGGCAGCGTTGATAAGGTAACCTATCACCGGACATTTAGACCCGCTGTAACCAAAGAAGTAAGGCTTTATGGTTTTGCTGGTGATGACGTTTTTTCAGTTACAGGTAGCCAGCCTTCACCCATCAAGGTACGCATGGTTGGCGGGGATGGCATGGATAGTTTCGCTGTGAGCGATAGTTTGTATAATAAACCTAATCTATATATCTATGATCGTTCAGATCAGAAAAATAAGCTGCCGGCAACATCACAGGCAAAAAATAAAACATCCACGGATACCACTGTAAACAGTTACGATAAAACCAGCTATAAATTCGACCGGTTTGAACCTATTATTTTAGCCAATTACAGTAATGATATTGGCATACTGCTTATTGGTGGTTTTTCTTATGAAAAGCATGGTTTCCGCAAAGAACCTTATTCGTTTAGGGAGGAGTTTTTAACCAATTATTCGCTCGAGCGGAAATCGTTATTATTCACCTACGTGGCTGAGTGGAAACAATTGATCGGTAATAATGATTTTGGTATTAATATACTGTCGAGAGGGCCAAATAACCTGAGTAACTTCTTTGGAATAGGCAACAATACCATTTTTGAAAATAAGGGCGATCATAAAATCTCCTACTACCGTAACCGGTATGATTATATTACAGGCGATGTTTCCTTACACCATACTTATGGTAGCTGGCGTTTAAGCGCTGGTATAGCCGGGCAGTTTTATAATAGCCAGGCGTCAAACAACACCGAACGTTTTTTGAATGATTATAACCTGGCATACTCCAATGAAAAAGTATTTAGTACCAAAGTTTATGGAGGAGTAACCGCCAATGCCCGGCTGGATACCCGTAACAAGCTTATTATACCCACCCAAGGGGTTTTGTGGAATACAACCATCAGTGGATTTTCCGGTGGTGGCTCAGGCAGCCATAATACCTACGGGCAGATATTGTCGGAGTTTAGTTTCTATTTAAACCCCGACAGGGATTCTGTTTTGGTAATAGCTAACCGTACCGGCCTGGGTACTACGGTAGGAGACGCGGCTTACTTTCAACTGATGAAGCTGGGGGGAGCGCAAAATTTCAGAGGTTTTCATACCAACAGGTTCACGGGCAAAACTATTGCTTACAATAACCTGGAGTTGCGCTTGAAAGTGCTTGATTTTAGCTCATACCTCTTACCAGGTTCATTAGGTATCATTGGCTTTAATGATGTAGGTCGGGTATGGCAACCGGGAGAATCATCCGATCAATGGCATGATGGCTATGGAGGCGGTATCTACCTCATTCCGGCTCAATTGGTGTTAATTGAAGGTGTGGTTGGTTTTTCTAAGGAAGGGGCTTTGCCTTATATATCAATAGGCTTCAGGTTTTGATGATTTACTTGCCCATATTTAACAAATAAATGAATATAGGTATTTATACTTACGGCACAAGAGGTGATGTACAACCCTATATTGCTTTAGCTTTAGGGCTCATGGACAGGGGCCATCAGATCACCTTATCAGCGCCAGAGAACTTTGAAGACCTTGTTTCGGGCTTTGGTATAAAGTTTCACCCGCTTTATGGAGATGCTGAGCAAATAATGAATTCGCCAGAGGGGCAAAGTGTACTGCAAACCGAAAATACCATTAAGCTGATGAAGTATTTTTTTAAGATACTTTATAGCATCAGAGTTCCTTTACGTAAAAGCTATATAGAAGGTATAAGTCAGGTAGATTTTATCATTGCTAATTCGGCAACATTACCCATTGTGAGTGCTATTGCCGAAAAGCAAAATAAAAAGTTGGCTTTAAGTTATTTTATGCCACCGGTAGTGCCTACCGCGGAATTTCCACTAAGCGACTTTGATTTTTTGAACTTTGGTTGGTACAATAAATTAACCTATAAAGTAGCACACAGCTTTTACTGGAAATTTGTAAAAAAAGAAACTAATGAGTTTCGCCGGGAGCTGGGTTTGCCAGAGTTGAAAGAAAATCTGATAACGCATATAGGTAAAGCCCAACCTTTAGATCTGTATTGTATAAGTCCATCTTTAATTCCGCAGCCCCGCGACTGGGAAGGCAACCATAAAATAACAGGCTTTTTATCCGTTCCCATTGAAAAACTGGAAACTGATGCATCCAACAAGGATGACCAAAGTTTAATTAATTGGCTTCAACAGGGAGAAAAACCTATTTATATAGGCTTTGGGAGTAACGGTGTGGGTAATAGCGATAAGTTCACTGATATTTTACAGGAAATATTGAATAGTACCAACGAGCGTATTTTGTTTTGCACAGGCTGGGCTTTATATCATGATTTACCTGTTCATAAAAATCTTTTTATTATCAAATATGTAAACCATGACAATATCTTACCCAAATGTAAGATTGGTATTTTTCATGGTGGTGCTGGCACACTGGCTGCCATGCTTCGCAACAATTTGCCTGTCATTATTATTTCATTCTATACCGATCAACCAGCCTGGGGTAAAATAATTGAGCGTAAAGGATTGGGTATACATATACCTCTTAAGCAATTAAAGGCCAGTAAATTATTAGAGGCGATTGCAAACGTTCAAGTAGATGTGGTTAAACAACGGGTATTACTTATGGCAGAAAAAATAAGAAATGAAAACGGTCTTGAAAATACGCTTAACGAGCTGGAAAAATATTTTATTCCAGTTCGTTAATATTTAAGAATTCCTTACAAAAAGAATTAAATATTTTCGCTTTTTGATTTGCCTCTCAATAAGATTTACAGCAACAAAATATCTATTTGGTGTGCATGAACCATATTAACTACCGGCGACCATGCAAAAACTGTAAAACGGCCATCCTGCGAAGCCACCAGGGCAATAGCATCCTTTTGGTCAAATACAAATTGAGCGGCCGATAAATGCCGTGTGCCGCCGTTTTGCGCTGGATGGATTATCTTGGTAGAGCAGCCAACCACAGGTTCGGTAACAATGATCTCCTCGACCCGAACGCTTTTAGACGATCGGCCGATCTTGGCGCCAAAGGCCAGTAGCTCGTGCTTATCGTTTATTACTGTAGCTCCGTCTATAGAGGTTAGTCCACCGATGGTATCCACCGCCCTGCGCAATTTTTCCTGCCAGGAGGTATGGTATTTTTCGATCCCCTCATGTATCATCAGGTCGGTAAGACCCGAGAAAGCCGGGGCTACGGGGTAGGATATCGGTGTAATGATCGATTCCATCCAGTCATCATTTTCAGAGGGTACTACCAGCAAGATACCGCCACGACGGTGCGCCTGCATCGACGCTGCCAGCTGTACCAACACATTCACCGGGTCATTCCAGGAGGACGGTAGGGTAAAATCAAGCATGGAAGTGAGTATGGTGGGGCAATCGGAAAGGGTTGAACCTTGCTCATCTACCACTTTAATATCGTCGCCTTTCAGTATAGCGATGTTTACAAATTTACCAAAGCCATCAACACGGCGGTGTTTAATAACTAACAGACCTGGCTCTATCACTTCCAATACAAAGCAATAAGCGGGTATGGCCAGCGTGGTACCCCAAACATAAAGCTCACCATCCTCAATCCATACACCTAAATGTATACCCGGCTGCTGAACAGCGGAGGCAAACTTGGTCAGGATATTTGGTGCCAGTGGTATTTTATGACCAAACAAGAGGGGTTGCCCGGCACTTTCGGGTGGTAGGAATGCCAGCGTAAACTTTGGCGAATACCCTTCTTCCCGGCGTAGACTTGCCCAAAATGCTATATCGATTATATTTTCAATGATGCTAACATCAGGAGTGGGGGCGGCAACATCTACATCGGCGGTGGCATTAACCAAAGAATGAAAATATTTAAAATGTCTTTCAACCGAAGGCGCTACAACCCGGGCAGCTTTATAAGTAGGTTCAGAGGTCATGCTGCTGGTTTTCATTTTTTTCAATAGAATGCTTGTTGTGTTACCAAAAATAACGCTATTTACCTGCTGGCACAAACAAATAGCTCAAAATTGCAATTAACGGATAATTCTGTTTTAGTAAAGTAATATCTTAATTTTATAATAGAGGCACATTGTCTTTATATTGATATTTGTTTGATATGTACCAAACGCTCTTACAATATATTATTGATTACTCGTTAATGGAGGTATCAGATCAGGAATTTGAAATGATACAAGCTGCTTTTAAATCCAAAAAGCTGCGTAAAAGGCAATACCTGTTGCAGAAGGGTGATGTATGCAAATATCTTTCATTCGTTTGTAAAGGCGCTATGCGACAATATTCTGTAGATGACAAAGGCGTTGAGCATATAGTAAGATTTGGTATTGAACGCTGGTGGATGGCTGATTATGAAAGTTTTACCACCAATACGCCTTGCAACTACGATATTGATGCCATAGAAGACACAGAGCTCTTACAAATAAGCAGCGAACATTTGGATGAGTTAAAGTCGAAGGTTCCGGCCGTAGACGCGATGATATCAAAAATGAACCAGCGGAGCTATGTATCCCATCAAAAACGCATACACTCATCTATCAGTCAAACTGCTGAAGAACGGTTTACCGATTTAATGAACACTTACCCTGAATTTCTGCAGCGTTTCCCTCAAAATATGATCGCCTCTTACTTGGGTATTTCTCCCGAAACATTAAGCCGCATCCGCAAGCAGATGACTTTGAAGTAATAGTAGCTGCACTTGTAAATTATCCATATTTTTGCCACTTTAATACAGGTATGGATCAGGTTACAGCTCCCGGGAAATTGAAATTACGAATTGCCTGCGGGGTATTCTTTTTTATTTCGGGCTTTGGGTATTCATCGTGGGCTTCACGTATACCATCGATACAGCAACAATTACACCTCAATGAGGGGCAGTTAGGGGCCGTGTTATTTGCTTTGCCCATCGGTTTAATGCTTACTATACCTATAACCGCAAAAATGTTAAAGCATTTCAGCAGCCGGAGTATTATGCTGGTGGGGGCTATTGCCTTTAATCTTTTGCTGTGTTTGCCTGGTTTTACAGCCTATATATGGCAACTGGTAGTGCTGCTTTTTTTCTTCGGTTCGGCACGTAATATATTCAACCTGTCGGTAAATGCACAGGCCGTGAGCGTACAAGGCTTTTATGACCGATCTATTATGGTTACTTTTCATGGTATATGGAGTATGGCGGGATTTGCCGGTGCAGCTGTGGGGTATTTGATGGTATCTTTTAATGTAGCCCCATCTTACCACTTACTATTTGTAGGAATAGGCATGATCATCATTACATTGATCTTTTACCCGCATGCTTACTATGAAAAACCAGTTAATAAGGTCAACCGGTCTGTTTTTACTTTGCCTGATAAACACCTGATCAAGTTTTCATTGATCTGTTTTGCATCTATGGCTTGTGAGAATACGATGTACGATTGGAGTGGCATATACTTTCAAAAAGTACTTCATGCCTCAAAACCAGCTGCAACGGCGGCATTTGTAGTATACATGGTGGCCATGACCATTGGACGCTTTACCGGTGATAAACTGGTGGCATCCGCGGGCATAAAAAAGGTGCTCAGTTTCAGTGGTATATTAATATTGTCCGGGTTGCTGTTTTCTGTTGTTTTGCCATATAGTTACACAGTGTATGTAGGCTATGCGATGGTGGGGATGGGGGTATCGTGTGTGGTGCCATTAGTATTTAGTATGGCAGGTAAATCTCAGAGTATGAACACCGGACAGGCATTAGCCGCTATATCTACTGTTGGCTATCTTGGATTTTTAATTATACCACCGGCGGTAGGTTTTATAGCCCAGGCGGCTGGGTTACGCTGGGCTTTTGGCATTGTGGCTGGTTTCGGAGCTTTGATCATCGTCATGGTATCAAAACTTAAGTCGCAAAACGAAGCAGTGGTTGCTGCACCATAAAGCCCAATCACTTGATAAATGTCAAGACTATTTTTTGCTTTATGTCATTTGGCAGCTTTGGCACTTACCCCACCTTTGTTATGTAAATAAAAACATAACAATAATGAAAAAGATAATTTTAGTAACAGGCACAAGTACCGGATTCGGAAAGTTAATAACCCAAACATTATCCAAAGAAGGGCATACTGTAATAGCTGCTATGCGTGGTGTAAATGATAAGAACCAGGCGGTTGCACAGGAACTTGCCGAATTGCCGGGAGTTGAAGTAGTGGAGCTTGATGTAACCAGCGATACCTCTGTTCAGGAAACCTTCGTGAAAAGCCTTGCCAAATACGGTCATATTGATGTATTGGTGAATAATGCAGGTGTAGCTGGTTTTGGCGTAACCGAAGCCTATACACTTGACCAGGTAAGGCGCCTGTTCGAAGTGAATTTTTACGGTGTATTGCGTACTTACAACGCGGTACTGCCATCTATGCGAGCCCGTAAAGATGGATTGATCATTAACCTTTCAACCGGTGCGAGCGGGTTTACCGTGCCCTTCATGGTGCCTTATATGGCTTCTAAATTTGCGATGGAGTCGCTCACCGAAGGTTTCCAGGCAGAACTGAAGGATTACGGGATCGAAAATGTATCCATCCAAAGCGGTGTATATCCAACAGAAATGAATACAGGCGTTAAGCCTGGGGTTAATGCTGACAAGGAGGATATTGTAGCAGCCTATGGAAGTGCAGCCGTTGATGCCTTTAACGCGGTGGGTACAGCACTGTTTGGTAAGATGGCCGAGTTTAAAATGGATCCGCAAACCATTGCCGACGGTGTGCTGGAACTGATCAATAAAGAAAAGGGTACACGCCCACTACGTTTTCCGCTGGATGCCATTGCACAGGGTACAGATCATGAGTTTGTAAAATCTCGTGCTGAAATCAAAAGCAGGTGGGCTAAAAACTACGGAGTTAGCTTATAATTGCATCAAATTAAGAGCCCGGTAAAAATGCCGGGCTCTTAATCATCAAAAACCACCATAAAATGAGCGATACTACTACCAAAACCAATGCACTATCATTGCTGGGTACAGCAATTAAAGTGGCGATATCCAACTGGGAGCTGCAAAATACCCGCCTCAATAATCTATTGGATAAATTAACAGACGACCAACTGGCCGCGCAAACCGCACCGGGACGCAACAGCGGTGTATATCTGCTGGGCCACCTGACTGCAATCAGCGACGGCATGTTCACTTACCTGGAGCTGGGCGAAAGACTTCACCCTGAGCTGGACAACCTATTTGTGAAAAATCCGGAAGCCGCAGGGTTGGAACGACCATCAATAGTAGAGTTGAAAGCTTACTGGAATAACGTAAATACACAGCTCAAACAACAGATGGAAGCATTACAGGCAGAAGCCTGGTTTACCAAACACAGTGCTATATCCACAGCCGACTTTGAGCAGGAACCGCACCGTAATAAATTGAATATTCTGATCAACAGAACTATTCATCAAGGTTATCATTTAGGGCAATTAGTTTACCTATTGAGTAAAACAAAGGTTTAAAGCGTTTTACCTGACAATTTAATGAAATGAATTTGACAAAAGGATGGTAAATAAAGTTTAGATCCTTTATACTTTTGCCTAACGCTGTTAAATAAATTAACAAGCGTTAAAACCGGGAGCAAAAATAGGTCCCGGTTATTTTTGAAAATTCATTTAACACTGTTAAATAATTTAATTAAGTAAAAAAGTGGCAAGCAAAGAACGGATACAACGCTTAAAAGAAGAAACCAGGATCAATATCCTGGATGCTTCTCTCCATATTGTAAAAGAGGAGGGTTGGCAAGCTTTGAGCATGCGTAAAATTGCCGATGTGATTGAATATACCGCGCCCATTATATATGAATACTTTGCCAACAAAGAGGCTATTCTGTTGGAACTTACCCGAAAAGGCTACCTGATACTTACCAGGGACTTACAAGAGGTGAGGGCCAAACATAAGTTGCCGGCAAAACAATTGGAAGCCATGTGGCTGGCTTATTGGGACTTTGCGATGGAGAACAAAGAGCTTTATCAATTGATGTTCGGAGTTGAAATGAATTGCTGCTGTGATATGGTGGCAACTCTCGAAGAATCAGAAGGGCCATATAACGAATTCAGTCAGGCTATTATTGAACTCATGCACATTGAAAATCCAACCAAGGATATGGTATGTTAAAATACTATACTTTTTGGTCTGTAGTACATGGATTGATCTCGATTAACATCCTGCGCCGAGGCTACTCTGACGAAATGAACCAACAAGTATTAAAGGATGCTATTGGAACAATCATCAAATCAATAGAAAGGGTTTAAAAATTTGCCCTTATTAAAACAATGTTAAATAATTTAACACTGTTAAACATATAAAGTTTAAACATCTATCTATCAAACATATAAATACATACAATCATGGACATCAATTTTTACATTTTACTCATTAACAGCATTAAGAAGCTTAAAACTGTTAAAACAAGCACAGCTTACCAGGAGTGTTAGCTGTATACAATCAGATCATAATATACATGAACATAACTCAATCAACATATATGCAGACCATAAGGTCATTTAAATCTCTATCATTTATCATCATCAAAAATTAATTATTTATGAAAAGTTTCATTTTAGCGCTTTTAGCACTTTCATTATATGGTTGTTCTTCAAAGCCTCAAACACAGCAGGCTCCACCACCACCATCTTTACCCGTAGCCGCTGTTACAGCAGGTACACAAACTACTTATCAGGAATACCCTGCATCAATAGAAGGTACTATTAATGTAGAGATACGTCCACAAGTGAGTGGTGCTTTAGATAAAGTATTTGTTGACGAAGGTGCTTTTGTAAGCGCTGGTCAGCCAATCTTTAAAATTAACGAACAACCTTACCGTGCAGCTTTAAATAACGCGATTGCCGCTTTACACGCTGCCGAAGCAACCCAGCTTAATTCACAACTGGAAATTGATAAGTTAACACCATTAGTTGAAAACAAAGTAGTTTCTGAGTATCAGTTAAAAACAGCCAAAGCGACCAACCAGGTTGCTAAAGCAAACATTGAACAAGCTAAAGCAAACATATCAACAGCTCAGATCAATTTGGGTTACACCCTGATCAAAGCTCCTGTAAGTGGTTACATTGGCAGGTTAATTAAAAAACAAGGAAGTTTAGTAGCTCCAACAGATGTTGATGCACTTACTCAATTGTCAGACGTACATGAGGTACACGTTTATTTCTCATTGGGCGAGAAAGATTTTGTAAACTTTAAAGAGCAATATCCTGGTCAAACCCTGGGCGATAAATTAAAACAACTACCAGCAGTATCCTTATTATTGGCAGATGGTACTGAGTACGCCAAACAGGGTAAAATCGATATGATCGATGGCCAGTTCGACAAAAATACCGGCGCCATCACCGTACGTGCAAGTTTTGCTAACCAGCAAGGTCTGTTACGTTCTGGTAACACTGGTAAAGTTCGTTTGAGCTTGGAACATAAAGACGCTTTAATAATACCTGAATCAGCTACTGTTGAAATGCAGGATAAAGTGTTTGTATTTACTGTAGGTGATAGCAGCAAGGTAAAAAAAGCGGCCATTACCATTGTTGGTAAAAACGGCGACAATTATCTGGTTAAAGACGGCGTAAAAGTAGGCGACCAGATTGTGTTAAGCGGTGTTGATAAATTACAGGAGGGTATGGTGATTCAACCTCAAAAGGCCACAGATAAAGTAGCCGCCGCTGTAACAAAAAACTAATACATACACTTAAACTTTAAAGTCATGTTTCAGAAATTTATAGAAAGACCAGTACTCTCAACTGTTATCTCCATATTATTGGTGATAGTGGGTGTGCTTGGTTTAACAAAATTGCCCTTAGAGCGGTTCCCGAATATCGCCCCCCCGTCGGTATTGGTTTCAGCTGTGTATCCGGGCGCTAATGCCGAGACTATTTTACGTTCCGTGACCCCGTCATTGGAAGAAGCAATTAATGGTGTGGAAAACATGACTTACATGACTTCCACTGCCAGTAATGATGGTACATTGGGTATCACAGTTTACTTTCAACAAGGCACCAACCCCGATCAGGCAGCGGTGAACGTTCAAAACCGTGTTTCACAGGCAACAAGCCAGTTACCTGCCGAGGTTGTACAATATGGTATAACTACTACCAAACAACAAAATAGCTTTATTGGAGCTATGGGTATTTACTCAGAAGATCCTAAAAAATACGACGCGACTTTTGTAAACAACTATGCACAGATCAATATTATTCCCGAGATCAAACGTATCCCGGGTGTAGGTTCTGCCAGTGTATTTGGTGGTATTAAGGATTACTCCATGCGTGTTTGGTTAAATCCTACTCAATTGGCAACTTACAAAATTACGCCTGCCGAAGTAATGGCCGCTATACAGGACAAAAATCTGGAAGCTGCGCCTGGTAGACTTGGAGAGCGTAGTAACGAAGCATTTGAATATGTAATTAAATATAAAGGAAAGCTTACCACACCAGAGGAATATCAAAATATTGCTATCCGCGCAAATGCAGATGGTTCGGTATTACGTTTAAAAGATGTAGCACGTGTTGAATTGGGTGCTTATAGCTATAGTAGTGTGAACCGCTTAAACGGATACGAAGGCATTACTATTGGTATTATACAATTGTCGGGCTCAAACGCCAACGAAATTCAAATTGCCATTGATAAGCTGATGGTAAAATTATCAAAGGATTTCCCGGCAGGCATCAAATTCAATCAGTTTTATCGTACCAAAACCGACCTTGATGAATCAATTGATCAGGTTGAGCATACATTGGTAGAGGCCTTTATATTGGTGTTTATCGTAGTATTTATATTCCTGCAAGATTTCAGGTCAACATTGATCCCGGCTATTGCGGTTCCGGTGGCCATTATTGGTACCTTCTTTTTCATGAACCTCTTTGGGTTCTCGGTTAACCTTTTAACCTTGTTCGCTCTCGTATTGGCCATCGGTATTGTGGTGGATGACGCGATTGTGGTAGTGGAGGCGGTGCACGCCAAAATGGAGGACAACCCGAACCTAACCCCGAAAGAGGCAACTACCGAGGCTATGCACGAAATTAGCGGTGCCATTATATCTATTACATTGGTTATGGCGGCGGTGTTTTTACCGGTTAGTTTCATGACTGGTTCAACAGGTATATTCTACAGGCAGTTTGCATTAACAATGTCTATAGCCATTATTATTTCGGCTGTTAACGCCTTAACTTTAAGCCCTGCCCTGGCTGCTTTATTCTTAAAGAATAAGCATACAGCTGATGGTCATGAAGCACCTAAAAAAGGTTTTGCCGAGAAATTTTATGCTGGCTTTAACGGTGGGTTTAATTATATGACCACCAGATATGTTGGGGCCCTAAAGATCTTGATCCGTAATAAATGGATCAGTATGGCTGGCCTTGCACTAATAGTTGTTGCTACAGTTTATCTGGTAAACAGAACAAAAACAGGCTTTATTCCAACTGAGGATCAGGGATTTGTGGCTATAGCTGTTTCAACACCATCCGGGACTTCATTAGCCAATACCAGTAAAATAATCAACCAGGCCGAAAAAGAGTTGAGAGGTTTGCCATCGGCAAGATTTGTGATGGCCTTGTCTGGCTTTAACTTTTTAACGCTATCCAACAGCCCATCAGCAGGACAAATCTTCCTGTTGTTAAAACCTAATAAAGATAGGGGAGCCGTTAAGAATATTGATGATATACAAAATATAATAAGAGGCAAATTAGCTGGCATACCAAGTGGTACCTTCTTCGTGTTCAGCTTTCCAACTGTTCCCGGATTTAGTAACGTAGAAGCCTTGGACGTACAGCTACAGGATAGAACCAATGGCAGATTGGATAAATTTAGCGG
>Ga0105239_10002738_pt1 | contig 22132 bp, 19 predicted proteins | sample KBSC44metaG_FD_92761 | JGI IMG/M metagenome (GOLD analysis project Ga0105239, IMG submission 92761) | Corn rhizosphere microbial communities from Kellogg Biological Station, Michigan, USA - KBS C4-4 metaG | ecosystem: Host-associated > Plants > Roots > Rhizosphere > Soil | place: Michigan, USA... | reverse complement strand
TTATAAATGGGGGATCCTGTTAGGACTATTACTTTTTGGTCTTGGCTCCTTATTATTTATACCGGCTGCCGATACCAGGGTGTACGCTTTATTTTTAGGCGCCCTGTTTATCATTGCCAGCGGACTTACCTTTCTGGAAACCGCAGCCAATCCTTATGCTTCCTTATTGGGACCAAAGGAAACAGCCACCCAACGGTTAAATCTGTCGCAGTCATTTAACGGACTGGCTACTGTATTGGCGCCTTATATCGGTGGTGAATTTATTCTTACCGGTAAAAATTTAACCGATGCACAAAGAGCAGCTATGAGCCCACAGGCGCTTGATGCCTATCTGGCGTCTGAAGCAGCTACGGTAAAAGGTCCCTACTTAACGCTGGGTCTTATTATCCTGGTGGTTGCACTGATCTTTGCATTCACCAAGCTGCCCGAAATAAAGGAAGAAGAAGGCAAGCCATCGAGCTTTGCCCATGCAACCCGCCATAAACACTTAATATGGGCCGTGATAGCGCAATTCTTTTATGTAGGTGCGCAGGTTTGTGTTACCAGCTTCTTTATTAATATCGCAGTAAAAGCTGCTCACATTGATGAAAAGATGGCTTCAAAATACCTGGCTTTTGGATATGGTATCGCCTTCATGGGTGGCCGGTTTGTAGGTACCTTCTTTATGAAATATATCAGTCCCAATAAACTCCTGGTGATTTACTCTGCAATAAATATTGTTTTATCTGCAATTGCTATTGTAAGCACCGGTATGATTACAGTGTATGCATTGATCGGAGTTGGGTTTTTTATGTCGATTATGTTCCCTACCATTTTCGCATTGGGCATAAAAGGCTTGGGCGCCGACACGAAATTGGGTTCCAGCCTGATTATTATGTCAATTGTAGGTGGTGCCTTAATACCACTTGGCATGGGCCGTATTGCCGATATCACACACAATATTCAGAATGGTTACATCATTCCATTGATCTGTTTTATTGTGGTCTTATTTTTTGGCTGGAAAGGCCATAAGATTAAATCAGCTTAAAAATGAAAAGTTAACAGGTTAACTTTTCACCAATCAACTAATCAATTAATTTCGCACCCATGTTTCGATTAGATAATAAAACAGCCATCATTACCGGTGGCGGCAGCGGAATAGGAAAAGCCATTGCAACCGTATTCGCAAAACAGGGCGCTACCATTCATATTTTAGATATGGATGAACAGGGCGCAAAAAATGTAGTAACAGAAATTATCAGTGAAGGCGGCAAAGCCAGTTTTCATAAATGCGATGTTTCAAAACAGGCCGAGGTAAAGCAGATAGTTGATGATATTGCAGCCAATGCTACTATCGACATACTCATTAACAATGCAGGTATTGCGCATGTTGGTACTGCCGAAACAACGGCCGAAGCCGACTTCGACAAATTGATTAATGTGAACGTAAAAGGTGTATACAACTGTTTGCATTCTGTTATTCCTCACATGAAACAAAAAGGTGGCTCCATCGTGAACATGGCCTCCATTGCTTCACTCGTTGGTATACCCGATCGTTTTGCCTACTCCATGACCAAAGGCGCTGTGGTAGGTATGACGCTTTCCGCCGCCAAAGATTATCTCAAATACAATATTCGTTGTAACTGCATTTCGCCGGCGCGTGTACATACACCGTTTGTTGATGGTTTCATCTCTAAAAACTATCCTGGCAAAGAAGAAGAAATGTTCGAGAAGCTGTCTAAAACACAGCCTATCGGACGTATGGGTCGCCCCGAAGAAATCGGCTACCTCGCTTTATACCTTTGCTCAAACGAAGCATCGTTTATCACCGGTTGCGATTATCCCATCGACGGAGGTTTTGTGAAGCTTAACAATTAATCTTTCAAATAGAATTATATTATGCGACCTGACACTTTTCAGGTCGCATTTTTTTTGCACTAGCTTTTGGTACTACTATCACCTTCCGTTGTGTCACTCACTTGTACGTTCAGAACGCTATTCAACATTACCCTAAACTTTCCTACATTCATAGCACAAAAGCTATTGCCATGCCCAAACGATTGCTCCTTTTTCATTTCTTATTTTTAATTTCTCATTTTTCATTCTCCCAGGATCCCTGGAAACTAACCGCTACCCAAATTGATCCTGCCAACTATTACGGCATTACAGTAGCCAATGGCATGATTGGTATTGTTTCTTCACCCGAACCATTTAAAGTAAAAGATGTGGTATTGGCAGGCGCATATGATCTGTATGGCCGTGGAAGGGTCAGTAATTTCCTGCGCAGCTTTAACTTACTGAACTTGTATCTCGATGTTGATGGCCGCCGCATCGATGCCAAAAGCGTTACCCATCTTACACAGGAGCTCGACATGCATCACGCATCATTTACCTCATCATTCGATTATACCGATAAAGCATCAGTAACATACACCTATTACTCATTACGTCATCTGCCCTATACTGTTCTGATGGATGTTTCTATCACCGCCAAAAAAGATATAACCATTACCGGCGCCAGCGTTATGGAAGCACCCGATGCATTGAAAGATGTACAGAACTATTATAATGAAATAGACAGACCGCATGTAGTGATCAGTCTGCTTACATCATCGGCTAAAAGCCCCACTGGTAAATTGTTACTCTGCGCCTCCAATACTTTTTTATTCAGTGACCCGCATGGTCAGGAGCCTCGTGTTATTCACGAAATGTGGGACAATAATATGCACCTGATGAAATTCAGTCGTGTTATTAAAGCCGGTGAAACTTATCACTTCTCCATTGCCGGTTCATCTATTACATCGGCTCATCACGATGATCCGCTGAATGAAGCAGAACGTATGACCATCTTTGCCAAACTGGAAGGCCGGGACCGACTGCTGCAGTTTCATAATCAGGCATGGGACGATCTGTGGAAAAGCGACATTACAATCGAAGGCGACGCCCAAAGCCAACAGGATGTACACAGCATGTTATATCATCTGTATTCCTTTACCCGTGAAGGCACGGCTTTGTCGCCTTCACCAATGGGTTTATCGGGCCTCGGTTACAACGGACATGTATTCTGGGATGCTGAATTATGGATGTACCCTGCCCTGCTGGTTTTACATCCCGAACTGGCTAAAAGTATGGTGGAGTACCGTTATCAGCGACTGGAAGCTGCCAAACGAAACGCTTTTTCAAAAGGCTATAAAGGAGCCATGTTTCCATGGGAAAGTGCTGAAACGGGCGTAGAAGAAACACCAGTATGGGCATTAAGCGGTCCCTTTGAACATCACATAACAGCAGACGTAGCCATTGCCGCATGGAATTACTACTGTGTAACGCAGGATAAAAACTGGCTGAAAGAAAAAGGTTGGCCCATTTTATCAGCCACTGCCGACTTTTGGGCGTCACGCGTTGAACGCAATGGCCCCGGTAAATACGATATAAAAAATGTAGTGGCGGCAGATGAATGGGCCGAGAACGTAGACAATAACGCATTTACCAATGCAGCCGCCAAAGCCAATCTGCAATACGCTACAGAAGCGGCCAAACTGTTAGGCATTACTCCCAATGCCGACTGGCTCAACGTAGCCAATAATATACCTATATTAAAGTTTGAAGATGGCGTTACCAAAGAACACGCAGCCTATAACGGAGAAGGCATTAAACAGGCCGATGTAAACTTACTGGCCTACCCTTTAAAAGAAATAATCAACCCGCAACAGATCCGCAAAGACCTGAGCTATTACGAATCACGTGTACCCAACGAAGGTACGCCCGCTATGACACAGGCTGTATTTGCCACTTTGTACGCCCGGTTGGGTGATGGCGAAAAAGCATATCATTTTTTTAAAGATGGTTATCTGCCCAATCTTGATCCGCCGTTCAGGGTTATAGCCGAAACCAAAGGAGGCACCAACCCTTATTTTGCAACAGGCGCCGGTGGTATGATCCAATCGGTACTAATGGGTTTTGGCGGATTAGAAATTACACCAAAAGGAATTATACAGATCAAGTCTGCTTTACCTGCCAATTGGAAAAGGTTAACTATCTCTGGTGTTGGGCCTGATAAAAAGGAGTATAGCCGATGACGGCCATTGAAAATCAACTCAAAAGGTTCAATTCTCAGGAAAAAAGATATCAAATTCCTGAGCCAGGATACATTGCTCAGGAAAACCGCCAACTTTCCTGAAAATTGATGTTACAATCCTGAATCCTAATGCACTTTACTTAATAACACTTCCGCTTTAACCAAAACAACCGACTAAAAAATTTTGCCTTACAGCATTTTCATATTTCTAATTGTCTTATTTTTAGCTAACTCAAAGCTACTGTATCTCGATTGAAACGAGTCGCTGCCATATTACTGCTTGCATTATTCCTGTTTAACTGGGTGGGATACCGCCTTTTGTCAGACTATATGCAGCATCGTGCCGATACTCGTCTTGAAGCACAACTCGATCAGCATCAATACAATGAATCTAGCCTCATAGAAATTCGTATTCCACTTAATATGCCGTACCAAACGGCTTCTTCAGGCTTTGAACGCTACGACGGAGAAATAGAATACAACGGCATTCACTATAAATATGTAAAACGCAAAATTGAAGACGGACAGTTAGTACTGTTGTGTTTGCCCAACGAAACCAAAATGCGTTTACAAAGCGCCCGCGATGAATTCTTTAAACTAATAAACGATATCCAGCGTTCTTCCCAAAGCAAAAATTCCAATGCAGTTTCATTAAAGAATCCTGTTACTGAATACTGGCAGGAACAAAATAATTGGTGCATCAACGCTCTCGTTGCGCTGCATAACCATTATACCTCCTATGGGATTATTTTGCCATCCTCTCCTTCACTTACTACTCCGGCACAGCCTCCCGAATGTTAATGGCCTTTTCCTTTTCAAATGATTTCTTGTTGGTATTATTTATAGCGCACCCCCTCGGTTGTGTCATTGATTTATTTTAATTGTAGCAAACATGCGTGTATTATTATTTGCTGCCATCCTGGTAGTAGCTGTATCCTGTTCACAACGTTCGTCAGATTATCAGCAGGTGCTTCATAACCCTGTATTATATAGTAAAATTACCGGTCAGCTTACCGACGTAATTACTTACGATATTTTTACGCCTCCTGTAGCCAGTCGTATTTATGCCTATTCACATTTAGCTGCCTATGAAACCATGATGCATGGTGATAGTAGTTTTACATCTTTAAAAGGCCAGTTAAAAGGGTTCGATAATGTAACAGGACCAGATTCGGGAAAGGTTATTGATTATCCCTACGCTTCCATGATAGCCTTCATGGAAGTAGGAAGAACACTAACCTTTTCAAAAGATCAGACAGATAAAATTGTCGATTCTTTGAAAATGCTGGCCCATCAGCATGGCATGCCTGAGCAAATGCAAAAGAACTCTGAAGAGTATGGCGTTGCCGTTGCCAAAGCAGTACTGGCATGGAGCAAAAAAGATAATTACGCTCAAACCCGTTCGGCAGCCAAATACACAGTGCCTAACGACGAAGGTAAATGGGTTCCTACACCACCCGGATATTTTCAGGCAGTTGAACCACAATGGAGAACCATTCGCACCATTGCTATGGATAGCTGTAATCAGTTTGCACCACCGCCGCCATGTGCATGGAGCAAAGTAGCCGGCAGCGACTTTTACAAAATGGCAAAGCAGGTACTGGATACAGCGGCCACGCTTACAGACGATCAGAAAGCACTGACCAATTTCTGGGACTGCAATGGTTTTAAACTAAACGTTGTAGGCCACACGATGTATGCCACAAAAGCCATGACGCCCGGCGGTCACTGGATGGGTATCACCGGAATTATCTGCCAGAACCAAAAAGCTGATTTTGATAAAACGGTTTACACCTATACCACAGTTTCTTTTGCTTTAATGGATGCATTTATCGCATGCTGGGATGCTAAATACACATGGAGCGTTGTACGTCCTGAAACAGTTATTAATAAATACATCGATCCCAACTGGAAACCATTTTTACAAACTCCTCCATTCCCTGAATATACAAGTGGTCACTCCATTATTTCAACTGCTGCCGCTGTTGTGCTTGAACATATTTATGGTTCGCAGGTTCCTTTCAAAGACAGCACAGAACGCGCATGGGGCTGGCCCGACAGATCCTTTCAATCACCACGTGAGGCTGCCAATGAAGCGGGCATCAGCCGCTTTTATGGCGGCATACATTATCGCCCATCAATTATTGTTGCCCGTGACCAGGGCGTTAAAGTAGGCGACTGGGTGATGTCGAAGCTCAGGATGAGAAAAGAACAACTCGCAAGCAAGTAATTAAACGTCCTTATACTCCAAAACAACTATTATGAAGAAGATTATCCTTTCATCTGTTATATATTTATTATTGGCTTATCATGCACAATCGCAGGGTTGTGTGGCTATTCGCAGCACCGGAGGCTTTTGTACAAGAGATCAGGCTATGCATAACGACGACTCAAAATGGATGCTTTCTGTTAGTAACCGTTATTTTAAGTCATTCCGCCATTTTGTAGGCACGCAGGAACAAAAGCAACGTCAGGAGTTGGGAACCGAAGTAATTAACTATGCCTATACCCTCGATCTGGCGCTCACCCGTAATTTTGAAAATGGATGGTCTGTAGCAGTAGATGTTCCTATTATTGCCAACACACGTTCATCTATGTATGAACACACCGACGTAGTAACAAAAAAATCGGTAGGCCGTTTTAAAACACACGCTTTCGGCGTAGGTGATATACGTTTTGCCGTATACAAATGGCTGATAGATCCTGCAAAGGCAACAAAGGGTAATGTTCAGGTAGGGTTAGGACTTAAGTTGCCAACAGGTGATTATAAATATCAGGACTTCTTTCATACATCAGATTCTACAACCATGTTAGGCCCGGTTGATCAGTCCATTCAATTAGGAGATGGCGGCACCGGCTTTACTACTGAAATAAATGCCTTTTATAATTTCAATCACAATATTGGTGTATACGGTAACTTCTATTACCTGTTCAACCCACGTGAACAAAATGGTGTTTCTACAAGCCGCGGCCTCACACCATCTGCAAACGCCGTGAAATATGGAACATCTGTAATGAGCGTGCCCGACCAGTTTATGATCCGCGCCGGAGCAAGCTATATGATTAATAAATTAACGTTCTCAGCCGGAGTACGTGATGAATGTTTGCCTTCAAAAGATATCATCGGTGGTAGTATGGGATTTCGTCGCCCTGGCTATATCATTTCTGTTGAGCCCGGTGTAAACTATCAGTTTAAAAAAGCCACTGTATATGCATATGTTCCCTTTGCTGTTAAGCGCGATCGTACACAAAGCGTAGCCGATAAACTACAAACTGCAGCAACAGGCGTACATACACAAGGTGATGCCGCCTTTGCTGATTATCTCATAAATATTGGTTGCGCATTTAAATTTTAAACCATGACAAAATATTGGAAGGCCTGTATATATACATCGATATTTCTGCTCATCATCGGTGCGCTACCCGCCAATGCCCAAACAGATATCGATGGCATTATGATGACCAAAAATAATTTCTGCGTCGGCGGTATGTATGGATACAGCAGTTGGAAAAATTACTGGGAAGGCACCCTAAAAAGAAACAACCTGAATCTGGGAACCGTATCCACGCAAATGATTAGCGTAATGGGTAATTACGGTATTACCGATAAGCTGAATATCATGGTTGGTGCACCATATATGATGACAAAAGCATCTGCCGGTACTTTACATAGTATGAAAGGAGTGCAAGATGGTTCATTATGGCTGAAATGGATGCCTGTTGAAAAAACGATTGGCAAAGGCGATCTGTCAATATATGGTATAGCGGGCGCTTCTATTCCGCTTGCCAATTATGAACCCGACTTTCTGCCTTTATCTATCGGCTTAAAAAGCAAAACACTTTCATTACGGGCTATGGGCGATTATCAGGTGGGTAAATTCTTTGCAACGCTTTCGGGAACTTATGTATTCAGAAGCAATATCAAACTTGATCGTGATGCCTATTATACCACCGAAATGCATTACACCAATGAAGTAAAAATGCCCGATGTGCTTTCCTTTAATTTCCGCGCCGGCTATCGTTACGGGAACTGGATTGCAGAAGCCATCGTTGACAAAATGAATACGCTGGGCGGTTTTGATATTACCCGCAACAATATGCCATTTCCAAGCAATAAAATGAACGCCACCAAAGTAGGTGCTAATTTCAAATACGAAATAAACGCTGTGCACGGGCTTTCTGTTATTGCATCAGGCAACTATGTTGTTGCAGGGCGTAATGTAGGCCAGGCCACGACAATAGAAGGCGGCGTTTTTTATATCATCAATTTCTCAAAAAAGGCAAAGAAGGCTTCCCTCGAATCTAAAAAACAATAACCATGAAAAAACTTATCATATACATAGCTATCGGGGGAATGATCACTAACCTGTCGTGCTCAAAAAGTATTTCAGACAGAAATCTTTCTTTCCCTTCTTTATCTCCTTCCAAAACCGACGCCAATGCCGGCACATGGAAAACAATTTTATTAACAGCACCCACAGATATTACAGTGGCAACTCCCGTTGCTACCAACAACCCTGACTACATTGCACAGATCAATGAAATCAAAGACTATCAGGCGTCATTAAGTAGCGATGAAAAAAGCATTGTGGCTTACTGGAGCGCCGGTGCCGTACTTCGGTGGAATGAAATATTGCGCGAGCTGGTAGCAAAACATAACCTGCCGCCTTATCAGAATCCTGATGGAACATATCCTGTTCCCAGTGCAAATAATCCGCTTGCCTATCCTACTTTTCCTTTTGCCAATCCACCTTATGCAGCACGTGCCTATGCATATGTAGATGCGGCATTATACGATGCATTGGTAACAACATGGTACTATAAAAAATTATACAATCGCGCAGCGCCTTATAAAGTCGATTCATCAGTTAAGGTACTGATTCCAAAATCTGATCTTCCGTCTTACCCTTCAGAAGATGCAGCGGTAGTGGGCACGGCAGTAGAAATGCTGAAGCTATTATTCCCCGGCGATCAGGATTATATTCAGCAAAAAGCTGAAGAGCATAAACGTGCGCGTATTATATCCGGAGCCAATGTTCGTAGTGATATTGAAGCGGGAGAAGCACTTGGCAAAGCTGTGGCCCAAAAATTTGTAACACGTGCACGCGGAGATCGGGCAGGCGCTGCCGTAGGAACACAAGCTCTTTGGACACAAATGGAACAGAATTGTATTGCTCGCGGCGAAGTTCCCTGGATCAGTCAGGAATCGCCAAAGCGCCCTCCCATGTTACCATTGTTCGGAAGCGTGAAATGTTTTCTATTCGATTCGCTTACTGCTGTTTCTATCAGACCAGGACCACCACCTTCTACTTCTTCTGACGCGTTTAAAAAAGACCTGGAAGAAGTTCGTCACTATAGTGATCATTACGACCGGGAACGTGTTCGCATTGTTCAGTTTTGGGCAGATGGTATTAGCACATCTACGCCTCCCGGTCACTGGGATGCTATAGCGTCTGAAGCATTTGTAAAGGAAAATTACAGTGAAGTACGCTGGGCGCGCAACATGGCTTTATTGAATATGGCCATGATGGATGCGGCCATTTGCTGCTGGGATGCGAAATTTACATATTTCAATCCACGCCCCTCGCAAATGGATCCAAAAATTAAAACTTATACAGGGCTACCTAATTTTCCGTCCTATGTGTCGGGGCATTCAACATTTAGCGGGGCGGCAGCTACCTTTTTGTCGTATGTGCTGCCGTCGCAGGCAACGAATTTTACCAGCATGGCGAATGAAGCGTCTCTTTCCCGCTTATACGGCGCCATTCACTACCGCAGCGATATAGAAGTAGGATTGGTAGTAGGTAATAAAATCGGACAATATGCTGTTGACCGGGCCAAAACAGACGGCGCCGATCAATAGCTTTGAGGCTATATATTGGGTTATTATTGGTTAAACCTCCCGTCTTCACGGGAGGTTTTTTATTCCCGGGGCTAAAGCTTCAGGTTATACTTCCTTTGTGAGAAACTTATCTTTCACTATTTTCGGCATGTCGAAAATGGGCTATATGAAAAAACAGTTAATCCTTCTTACCGGTTTTGTTTTTTATCTGGTTATATCAGTCGCGCAAACTACTTTGCCGGCAACGCCTGATAAAATTTATGGCGATCTGTTTCGTGATGTTCAAATGAACAAGGTATTCCCTGACGGTAAAACATTTGTAGACTGCATTCCCAAAAGAAATCCGAAAAATATTGTAACAGATTATAATGAACAGAAGGGCAACGCTAAGTTCGATCTGAAACAATTTGTACAGGAGAACTTTGAACTGCCCCGCGCACCACAGCTTAATTATATCACTCAGGAAAAAGATGTGGTCATGCACATTAAAAACCTGTGGGGTGTATTACGCCGCGATCCCGATACTATTGCTATAGGCAGTTCTTTATTGCCATTGCCTAATCCATACATAGTACCGGGTGGCCGCTTCAGAGAGGTATACTATTGGGATTCTTATTTCACCATGCTGGGTTTACAGGCAAGCGGCGAAAGCGAAATGATCGAGAACATAGTAAAGAACTTTGCCTATATGATCGATCTGTATGGTCATATTCCCAATGGTAACAGAAGCTATTACCTCAGCCGCTCACAGCCACCGTTTTTTGCACTGATGGTAGAACTGCTGGCCGAGTTAAAAGGCGATTCTGTCTATACCACTTTTTTGCCTGCGCTGGAAAAAGAATATCAGTTCTGGATGGAAGGCGCTGCTGCGTTAAAAACCGGCGAAGCCAGCAGACGGGTAGTAAGGTTAAACGACACACTTGTTTTGAACCGCTATTGGGACGATTACCCCTTTCCCCGCCAGGAAAGCTACAGGGAAGATGTTGAAACTGCCGAAAAATCAGGAAGAGATAAAGCAGTAATGTATACCAATTTGCGCGCCTGCGCCGAAAGCGGAATTGATTTCAGCAGCCGCTGGTTTAAAGACAAAAAGAACCTTGTTACCATAAGGGTCACCGACATGATACCGGTTGACCTGAATAGTTTATTGTATCGCCTCGAAACCGTACTGGCAAAAGCCAACTTCATTGCCCATAATGAAAAGGCAGCCGCCGACTATGCTAAAAAAGCCGAAAGACGCCGGATAGCCATTGATAAATATTGCTGGAATAAATCGCTCAAATATTATACAGATTATAATTTCAAAACACGGCAGGTGTCTGACATTGTTACACCGGCCGGTATGTATCCTTTCTGTGTATATACAAAGAACCTTGATTTTATGAGTTTGCTGGCGCGCCAGGCTGCCGAACAGGTAAAATCAAAATTGCTACAACCGGGCGGTATTACCGCTTCTCCCTTCACAACCGGTCAGCAATGGGATGCTCCAAATGGTTGGGCTCCCCTTGAATGGATGACCATCTGGGGTCTTGACCGCTGCGGACAACGGGAGCTTGCCCGTGATATAGCCGAACGCTGGATAAAACTAAACGTAGATGTTTTTAAGCGAACCGGTAAAATGATGGAAAAATACAACGTGGTCGACCTCAACCTTGAAGCCGGCGGTGGCGAATATCCTTCACAGGATGGTTTCGGGTGGACAAATGGTGTACTGCTGGCACTGATCAATAAATATGGCATGCCGAAATAAGGCAATTTGAAAATTTGAAAATATGCAAAATTGAAAATGAAGCCTACCTTGCACACATTTTCAAATTTTCAAATTAGCACATTAATAAATTGTTTAGATATGGTTAAATGGATTACGGCCGGATTACTGCTTACCCTTGCCCTGGCTGGCTGCTCACCCAATAATGTTACTGTAGACAACAGCCTGAAAAAATATTTCGAACAGAATAAAGTGACCGGTTGCTTTGGCCTTTTCGACAACGGCCAGGGACGTTTTACCGTTTATAACCTGCTCCGCTATAGCGACAGCGCTTATTTGCCTGCTTCTACCTTTAAAATTGTAAACTCGCTTATTGGCGTTGAAACCGGTATTGTAAAAGATACCAATACAGTAATGCAATGGGACAGCGTTGTTCGCCACCGCCCGGAATGTAACCGCGATATGAGCATGTGGGATGCTTTTCGCCTTTCATGTGTTCCGTGGTACCAGCATCTGGCCCGCCTGATTGGCAAACCAACTATGCAACATTGGCTGGATACACTGGGTTATGCACGCCGCTACGATACCTTCCAGATAAAAAACAATCTCGATACTTTTTGGCTCGATAACAGCGCCAAAGTAACCGCCGACGAACAACTGGGACTGGTAAAAAAACTCTATTTCGATCAATTGCCCTTTCAAAAAAGAACGCAACGCATTGTGCGGAGTATGATGCTGTTTGAAAGTAACTCCAACTACAGATTAAGCTATAAAACCGGCTGGGGAAATCGTGAAAATGGCAACTCGCTGGGCTGGATCATTGGCTGGATAGAAGAAAATAAACACCCCTACTTCTTTGTACTGCAAATAGAAACTCCTGATAAAAACGCAGATATCGCCGCCATCAGGCTGAATCTGCTGAAAGAGATCTTAAAGCAATACGGCTTTTTTGAAGGGAAGAAATAATTAACACGCCGATTTTACCGCAAAGGCGCAAAGCAAAACTTTGCGCCTTTTGTTTTTTTGTGAGAAACACTCCCGGCCTCCCTTCCATGGCTATATGACTGCCTCAGTTTCAATAATTTGTTAAATTGGTTTAATTATTGCTTATAGTGCTGGCAACCAGGTGCAGTAGTTGTTTCTGCCTCCGCGGTTTTTACTAATTTGCATACTGGTAAATTTTCAAATTAGCACATTTACCCTTTGAATTTCAGGTTCCAACATACCGAATACCTCATTGCCCTGGCCGTTATTCCGCTGGCAGTCCTCTTATATTTACAACTTATATACTGGAAAAGGACTACCACTAAGAAGATTGGAGATCCAAAGCTGGTGCAGGCACTGATAGCCAATTACTCGCCCGTTAATTTTTTACTCAAATTCCTGTTTTTTGCTACGGCCCTCGCCGCAGTTATTATTGCTGCCGCCAACCTGCAAAAGCCGGGCGTTATGGAAAATATCCAACGCAAAGGTGTAGATGTAGTGATTGCCATGGATGTCAGCAAGAGCATGCTGGCAGAAGATATAAAACCCAATCGCCTCGAAAGAGCCCGGCAACTGGTATATAAATTAATGGACCAGTTACCAAACGACCGCATTGGATTAGTGTTATTTGCTGGCCGGGCGTACCTGCAAATGCCGCTTACTACAGATCACGGTGCTGCCCGTATGTATATTCAGCAGGCAGGCCCTGAAGTTGTTCCTACGCAGGGTACTGTTATTGCCGAAGCCCTTCGTGCAAGTAACACCGCCTTTAACAGTAAGGAAAGAAAATTCAAGTCTATAGTACTGATCACTGATGGGGAAGATCACGATCCGCAGGCTGTGCCGCTGGCAAAACAAATGGCCGAAGATGGCGTTATGATCAACACCGTAGGTATCGGTTCGCCCGAAGGCGCTCCCATCATGGATCCCGCTACCAATGAATACAAAAAAGACGAGAACGGCAATACCGTTGTATCAAGATTAAATGAGCAGGAGTTGCAGCAACTGGCCAGTGCCACCAAAGGCATCTATGTAAAACTGAATGATGTAGATAATGCAGTAGATGCCATTGCAAAGCAATTAAATACCATTGAATCAACCTCGCTCGACGATAATGAATTCAGGGACTATGATAACTATTTCCAATTGTTCCTGGCATTAGCGCTTTTGTTATTGTTGGTAGAATTCTTTTTCCCTGAACGGAAATTCAAAACAGCTTGAAAAATTTTTGCTACATATTATTCCTGGGCATATTGCTTACTGCGTTTGGCAAAACTGCCACTGCACAAACCGAAAATGCATCCATCCGCGAGGGTAATAAACTATACCACAAGGGTCAGTTCGATAAAGCGCTTCCCGAATATCAAAAGGCAGTAGAACAAAATCCCAAAAATGATATTGCGCGGTACAATCTGGCCAATGCGCGATATCGTACCAGCAATTTTGAAGAGGCAGAAAAGGCTTATGATGATGAGATCGGTAATACTTCTGAAAATAAATATAAAGAAAGAAGTTTCTACAATAAAGGCGTAGCCTTTATAAAGGAGAAAAAGCTGCAGGAAAGTATCGATGCCTGGAAAAATGCCTTGAAGATCGATCCTACAGATGAAGATGCGCGGTTTAACCTGCAAAAAGCGCTGACCGAGCAAAAAAAGGGCGCCTCGAAAGATCAAAAACAGCAACAGCAGAAACAACAAAAGCAACAGCAGCAAAAGCAAAAACAGAACAATAAGCTCGATAAAAAGCAAATTGAACAATACCTGAAATCCCTGGAACAGAAAGAGCAGGAAGTTCAGCGAAAATTCCAGGAAAGCCGCGCCCGCGGTGTCACCCAGCCTGAAAAAGATTGGTAGACATTGTCTGAACCATGATTTTATACTATTTATACAATTCTTCCATCGCGGATTAAAGCCCTCAGTTGCTTTAATTATCAAATTACTCAGGATTTTAGTTGCCAGGAGATCATCCTGAAAATCCTTTAATCCTATAAAATCCAGGTTCAGACTGATTTATCGTAATTTTGCATTCCATTTAATAAGTATTATACATGCAGCTTTACTGCGAATCATTAACTGAATATAAAAGGCTGGCAACCCGCGAAGTACGTATTGGCGATTTGCTGCTTGGCAATTTCCATCCCATTCGTGTGCAAACCATGACTACCACCGATACCATGGATACCATTGCCACGGTAGAACAAAGTATCCGTTGTATTGAAGCCGGCGCAGAGCTGGTACGCATTACGGCCCCCAGCAAAAAAGAAGCAGAAAACCTGCTGGCTATAAAAAATGAACTACACAGAAGAGGGTACAAAACACCCCTTGTAGCCGATATTCACTTCACACCCAATGCAGCAGAAATAGCAGCCCGCATTATTGAAAAAGTAAGAGTGAACCCCGGCAACTACGTTGATAAAAAGAAATTTGAACAGATCGACTATACCGATGCGGAGTACGCTGAAGAAATAGACCGTATCCGCGAACGCTTTACCCCATTGGTAAAGATCTGTAAGGAATATGGCACCGCCATGCGCATAGGCACCAATCATGGCTCACTAAGCGACCGTATTATGAGCCGATATGGCGATACCCCCATGGGAATGGTTGAAAGCGCCATGGAGTTCCTGCGCATTGCCCGCAATGAAAGTTATCACAATATTATACTGAGCATGAAAGCCAGTAATCCACAGGTAATGGTACAGGCTTACCGGTTGCTGGTAAATGTTATGATGGATGAATTTGGCGAATGTTATCCCCTGCATCTGGGTGTAACGGAAGCTGGTGATGGGGAAGATGGAAGAATTAAATCTGCTATCGGTATTGGCTCTTTACTCGAAGATGGTTTAGGCGATACCATTCGTGTTTCACTCACCGAAGACCCTGAATTTGAAATACCGGTTTGTAAAGACCTGGTGAAAAGATATGTTGATCGTGAATCGGCAGTCGTGAATCGTGAATCGTCAATCGTCAATGGTGAATTACAAATTCCAGAGGTAAACAAACTGCCTTATTCACCATTTGAATACGCAAGAAGAAATACGCAAACCGTATCGAATATTGGCGGCAAACAGGTACCGGTAGTAATTGCCGATTTCATGAAAGCCGATACTATTACTCATAACGATCTGCAGGCAATTGGATATACATATAATACGGTAACTGATAAATTCACCATCAGCGATGCAGCGGCCGATTACCTGTACACCGGTAAAAAGCTGCTTGATTTTGCTTTACCCGGAACGTTGAAAGTGATCTGTGATCATGCTACCTGGTTGAAGGCAACGGATAAAGAGAAATATTATCCTTTATTTCAGTCTACCGAATACCTGAAGAGTACCGATCACTCCGGCATTTTAAATTTTGTTGCGCTGGATGTAAATACCGCCGCATCACAGGAACTGTTACAGGCTGCCCGCAGGGATAGATCGGTAGTACTCGTTTTATGGTCATCGCATGCACATGCCATGCCTTCGGTGCGGCGTTATATTATTGAGCTGATGAATCAGGGCATTAACTGTCCCGTAATACTGGCCGTAGAAAGCCATGACACTACCATTGATGAACAACTCATCCATTTTTCTACCGAAAGCGGTGCTTTACTGCTCGATGGCATGGGTGATGGCATCTGGCTGATGAATGAACCTGAAAAAATTCAAAATCAAAAAGTAAGCGGACGCACTTATCTGGAAACAAAGAGCAATCACCAGTTTATTAATAATACTTCCTTTTCTGTTTTACAGGCTACGCGTACGCGTATTTCAAAAACTGAATATATTTCCTGTCCTTCCTGCGGACGCACATTGTTTGACCTGCAGGAAACAACAGCGAAGATCCGTTCGGTAACCCATCACCTGAAAGGCGTGAAAATTGCCATCATGGGTTGTATCGTAAATGGCCCCGGCGAAATGGCCGATGCCGATTTTGGTTATGTAGGCAGCGGGCCCGGCAAGATCACGTTATATAAAGGAAAAGAAATTGTGAAACGTAATGTCGATAGCGCCATTGCTGTTGAAGAATTGATTAATTTGTTGAAGGAAAACAATGCCTGGGTAGAAAAGGCAATTTGAAAATGTGCAAATTTGAAAATGCAGTAACCGTAGAGTAGCTTCAACCACAAACAACAAACCACAAACTTCAAATTTCATATAATTGAACCGGATCGACCGCTTATCTGCTATTTTAACGCACCTGCAAAGTAAAAAAAGGGTTACTGCGCAGGAAATTGCCGATCGCTTTAACATCAGCTTACGCACTGTATATCGTGATGTAAAAGCATTGGAAGAAAGCGGTGTGCCTGTTATCGGTGAAGCAGGCAGCGGTTATACCGTTATGGAAGGATACCGGTTGCCACCGGTGATGTTTACGCAGGAAGAAGCATCTGCATTATTACTCGGCGCCAAGCTGGCCGAATTTCAAACGGATGCTTCGGTAAAAAAACATTTCAACGCAGCCCTGTATAAAATAAAAGCGGTTCTACGCACCACCGACAAAGAACATATGGACCAGTTAAGTGACCATATCACTGTTTTGTCGCGATTGCCCGAAGATGATTCATCAGGTCGTTATTTGGTCGATCTGCAAAAAGCACTGGGAGAAAAAAGGGTAATCCATATCCGGTATCAGTCTGGCGAAGAAGCAGTAACCGAGCGTACCCTTGAGCCTATCGGGCTTTGTCATTATGGTCAGGCCTGGCATTTGATTGGCTGGTGCCATTTGCGAAATAATTACCGCGACTTTAGGGTAAGCCGCATTCAGAACCTGCAACTGCTTGATACCAATTTTGAGCTGGATGCCCATCCTTCTTTACAGGAATACCTGCAGAGTATGATCAGAAGCTCTGAGCTGCAGGAAGTAATGATCCGCATCGATAAAAGCGTAGCACGCTACCTCGGCAATCAAAAATACTACTACGGCTACGTTCGGGAAGAAGATCTGGGTGACTGTGTGCGCATGCATTATGTTACTTCCTCTCTCGAATACTTTGGGCGCTGGCTGCTCATGTATACCCATCACGTCACTATCGAATCACCCGAAGCGCTGGTATCGGTAATGAGAGATTTGACAGAAGAAATTCGTCAGCATTATTTGCCAGTTGAGCAGCAATAAATATCTCCACTCTCCTAACCATCTGAAACTGAAGCATTTTTTCTGAAAAGAAAGAAATATCTCGCATTGTAGCTTTCGATTTTTCTCAAATTTTCTTCCTTCCTGCTGACATACTGTTGTCACTACCCCCCTGTTATTTTGTTCTTCCAAGACCATCACCTCAAAATTTCTGTTATGATACGCACCATCCATGACTTTCTTGATCGCTGGAAAGAAGAAAGCGGAGCCACGCTTAAGATCTTTCGCAACCTAACCGATGAATCGCTGAGTGTTGCCATTCCCGGCGGGCGCACTATCGGGCGACTTGCCAATCATATTATTGAAACGCTTACCGAAATGCCGCAACAAATGGGTTTGCCGGTACGGGAAGAATATGTCAATTACAGCACTGTTCAGGAACTGATAATACATTATAAAAAATACGCCGATCAACTAGCGGCTGCTGTTATCAGCCATTGGGATGATGAAACCCTGCAGGAAGAAAAGAATATGTATGGCATGTCGTGGCAAAATGGGTTTTCACTTTGGGTAATGCTGGTTCATCAGTCACATCACCGGGCGCAGATGACTGTTCTAATGCGATTTGCCGGACTAAAAGTACCCGGGATCTATGGCCCCAGTAAAGAAGAATGGCAGGTATGGGGAAAGGTACCATTGGCTTAAGTCCTGAGCGTCCTGAGCTAGTCAATGGATCGAAGGGTCGGGATGTCAACATTGTCTGATTTGCAGCGAATCAAACGTCACTTTAAAAACATCTTACTATGCATATCAAAACATATCCGTCGCTCACAGTATTATGCAGCACGCATGAAACTACTATACGACAGTTGCATCAGTTTGGACCGGTAATGGCGGAACTATATGCAGAAGCAGGAAGAAAAGGTTTTATTAATGGTCCTTTGCACCAGATCTATTACGGTATGGATGGGCAGCCGGATACTCTGTTCAAACTGGAAATTGCAATTCCTGTAAGAAAGGCTTTTAATTCATCGAAATTCAAAATAAAAGAATTGGACTTTTTTAAAGCCATCACCTTTCCGCATGAAGGACCGTGGGAGCAATTACCAGGCAGTCATGCACAAATAATGGAACGCCTGGCAGAACACCATATACCGGTGACGAACGAGTGCCGCGAGGTATTCTTAAATATCAACTTTATTGAGCCGGAAAAAAATATCACCGAAATACAGATCGGTGTTGAGGGAGAGAAGACTAAAATACAGTTAAGTAGAAAGAAGCAACTACAATTTGTATAAACAACCTCTGCGCCCTTTTAAAGGACGCAAAGGTTGACTATTTAGGTTTAGCCATGTAAAACGTTCGTTCCATCTTCTATCTGGGTCACATATACATCAGGCGTTTTCTTAAATAAACCATGAAACGCCTGTTGTATTTTTTCAGTAAAAGAGGCTACGGCATCTGTTTGAACGATATTGATTGTACAGCCGCCAAAGCCGCCACCCATCATACGGGCGCCCATTACACCGGCAATAGGCTGGGCTCTTTCAACAAGAAAATCCAGTTCAGTGCAGCTCACCGAATATTTTTTGCTCAGTCCCTCATGTGTGGCATACATCAGTTTACCAAAAGCAGCGAGGTCATTCTTTCTCAACGCTTCACAACCAGCCAGTAATCTTTCTTTTTCATATACAACATACGAACAACGGTCAAACACAATGGCAGGTAATTCATCTTTGTGCTGCAGCAACTGAGCCGGTTCTACATCACGCAAAGAATTAATATCGCCATAATGTTTTTTCAGTATCGCAACGCCTTCTTCACATTGCTGACGCCGAACGTTGTATTCGCTGCCTGCCAGTGAATGGCTCACCATACTGTTTACAAGTACTATTTTATAGCCGGGAAAATCAAAAGGAATGTATTCATATTCCAGACTGCGGCAGTCGAGCTTCATTACATGGCCTTTTTTGCCATGCAGACTGGCAAACTGGTCCATGATACCGCATTTTACACCAACGAATGTATGTTCGGTTTTTTGTCCGATGAATGCAAGGTCCATACGGCTGAAGCCTAACTGAAACAGTTCATTCAGTGCAAATCCATAGGCAGAACATAAAGCGGCAGACGAGCTCATACCGGCGCCAACAGGAATATCGCCATCGATCAGTACATCTACCCCGCCGATCTTTTTTCCCTGCTGCTGAATGTGATAGCTGACACCCAACAGGTAATTCATCCATCCTTTATGTGGTTCAGATATATCTAAGGGAAATGAGTAGGTTTCGTTGAACTGGTTGGCAAACACATTAACCGTATTGGTATTATTGGGTGCAATAGCTACATAAATCCTCTTATCTACAGCACCTGGCAAAACAAAACCGTTGTTATAATCTGTGTGCTCCCCGATGAGGTTAACCCTTCCCGGTGCACCGATTATCAGGGGTTCTTTGTTAAAACGCTCCCTGAAAACCTGTTGTAATTTTTTGATCATGTTACTTTCGGCAGATGAATTAATTTTAAAAAATATTCCTTTGTATATAAATCGATTCTATGAGTTTTAAAGTAAAACGTTTTTCCCAGGATGGGTTGTCGTTTGTCGCACTGCAAGATAATGCAACAAACACATTCATCACTATTCTGCCTCAATTTGGCGCATTATTACATGCATTTGAAATTCCGGTTGAGGGCGCTGCCCTGAATATTATCGACAATTACAGCGGTAAAGACGACCTGGACCAGTCGTTGGCTATTTCCTATAAAAGCAGTAAACTATCGCCTTTTGTATGCCGCCTGCGCGATGGAAAATACAATCTGGACGGACAGGATTACGAAATAACCAAAAAATTTAACGATGGCAATGCCATTCATGGCCTGCTATACAATAAACCATTTAAAATTGTGGATGACTTCGCAGATGATAATATGGCGGCAGTATCGCTCAGATACCACTATAAAAAGGAAGATGCCGGCTATCCGTTCGACTATGTGTGCGACGTGCGCTACACCCTGCTGCCGCAGCAGACTTTACAAATAGAAACTACCATATTGAATCTGAGCGAAGAGGCAATTCCGCTGGCAGATGGATGGCATCCGTATTTCCGGTTAGGCGGAATTATTGATAATTATGAATTTCAGTTCAGTTCCGATACCCTCGTTGAATTTGACGAGCGCCTGATACCTACCGGCAAACTCATTCACGACCCCTCTTTTGCCGAGCCTTCCCTGATCGGCGACAGACAGCTCGACAATTGTTTTGAGGTAAAACCCATTGATCAGCGGCCCTGTTGCGTAATGTACAATCCGGCCAATCAGGTGTGGCTTTCTATTTTCACCAACAGTCACTATCCTTATATCCAAATATATACGCCTTCGCACAGAAAAAGCATTGCTATTGAAAATCTCAGCGGCGCTCCGGATTGTTTTAATAATGGTATCGGACTGCTCATGTTGCCCCCGCGCCGTTCACAAACATTTACGGTTTGGTATCAGGCCGGTGTGGCTGAAAACGACTAAATTGCCCAAAATATTCGAGTAATGAAAATGAAGCACCTGAAGTATATCCTGTCTGTAGCGCTTTGTATTTTTCTGGTTAGCTGCTATGAGGTAAATGAAGAGATTCAGATCAACGCCGACGGAAGCGGCACCTATGTCACCAAAATGGATATGGGACAACTGATCGATATGATGCAAACTTTTGCAGGAGAAGATGCATTAACAAAAGAAGGTATGGATAGAGTGATCGATACGACCATTTTAATGAAGAATATGCTCGACTCTGCCAAAGACTTAACCGCAGAACAGAAAGATCTGATGAAAGATGGTCAGATGAAGCTGCAGATGAATATCAAGGAAAAGATATTCAAAATGGACATGAATTTTCCCTACAAAAACTATAAATCTCTGCAGCAGTTAATGAGCGGTCAGGGCGGCAATAACACCGGTTTAACCACTATGTTTAAAGATATGTTTGGTAATAAAGGTGACGGCGCTGAGCAGGCTGCTCCTCCCGGCGGACCGAACATGGATGACTTTGCCGGTATTTATGATGTTACTATAAAGAATGGTTTCATCAGCAAAAAAGTAAATGCCGAAAAATTCAAAGCCTTAACTGATCGTCCTGAAATGGCGCAGGTAAAACAGCTGAGCAGTTCAGGTATGGAAATTTTGTATACTACTACCATCAAATTGCCTCGTCCGGCCAAAAAAACCGATAACCCGCTCATTAAATTATCCGACGATAAAAAAACAGTAACCATGAAATACAACATGCTTGAGTTACTGGATGATCCGCAAAAGTTTTCGTATACGATAGAGTACTGAGCGTATACTTTACTGCATACAAAAAGCCCGATTTTGATGTCGGGCTTTTTTATTTTCTGTTTCGAGATTTTCGTTTTGCAACAGTTCGTGAAAGCTCTGCATGAAGCTTATATTCGAAAGCATCCCGGTCAGGTGTTCCAATCTTACCAATATGCCTA
>Ga0105239_10002737_pt1 | contig 22134 bp, 21 predicted proteins | sample KBSC44metaG_FD_92761 | JGI IMG/M metagenome (GOLD analysis project Ga0105239, IMG submission 92761) | Corn rhizosphere microbial communities from Kellogg Biological Station, Michigan, USA - KBS C4-4 metaG | ecosystem: Host-associated > Plants > Roots > Rhizosphere > Soil | place: Michigan, USA... | reverse complement strand
CGCGCCGCGCGCCCCCGTCAGGAGCCCTCGGCGAGCTCGGCCGAGCGATTGCGGGCAGCCTCCATGGCCGCCAGGAACGCGGCGCGGACCTTGTGCACCTCGAGCTCGCGGAGTGCGGCTGCCGTCGTACCACCGGGCGAGGTGACCTGCTCGCGGAGCACCGTCGGATGGGTGCCGGTCTCACGCAGCATCTTGGCGGAGCCGACGAGGGTCTGGACGACGAGCTCGGTGGCGGTGGCGCGTGGCAGCCCCAGGTGGACGCCCGCCTCGATCATCGACTCGACGACGAAGAACACGTACGCCGGGCCGGTCCCGGAGATCGCGGTGACCGCGTCCATCTGCTTCTCGGGCACCCGCAGCACCCGGCCGGTGGAGCCGAGCAGCTCCTCGGCGATGGCGAGGTGCTCGTCGTCGCAGTGCGAGCCGGGCGCGATCGCGGCCATCCCCTCGTCGACCAGGGCGGGAGTGTTCGGCATGACCCGGACGACCGGGACACCCTGGGGCAGCCGCGACTCGAGGAACGCCGTGGTGATGCCGGCCGCGAGCGAGACGACGAGCTGGCCCGGCCTGACCGCTGACCCGATCTCGTCGAGCAGGGCAGCCATGTCCTGCGGCTTCACCACCAGGGCGATCGTGTCGGCGCGCTTGGTGGCGTCGAGGTTGGAGACCACGGAGACGGCGTACTTCTCCTCGAGCTCGCTCGCACGCTCGGGGCGCTTCTCGCCGACGAGGAGCTCGGCGGGCGGGCGTCCGGCGCGGACCAGTCCAGAGAGGAGGGTCTCGCCCATGACGCCGGCGCCGATGATCGCGGTGGTGCTCACGGGCGACCCTCTACTTCTTGGAGACCAGGGACCGGACGAAGAATGTCAGGTTCTGCGGTCGTTCAGCGAGGCGTCTCATGAGGTATCCGTACCACTCGGTGCCGTAGGGCACGTAGACGCGCACCGTCTCGCCGGCCGCGACCAGGCGGCGCTGCTCCTCGGGGCGGATGCCGAAGAGCATCTGGAACTCGTAGCTGCCCGCGGCACGCCCGTTGCGGCTCGCCAGCGAGGAGGCGATCCGGATCATCCGCGGGTCGTGGGTGGCGATCATCGGGTAGCCCTGTCCGGCCAGCAGCACCTTGAGGCAGCGGACATAGGACTTGTCGACCTCGAGCCGGCTCTGGAAGGCCACCTCGGCGGGCTCGTCGTAGGCGCCCTTGCAGAGGCGGACCCGCGAGCCCTCGTAGGCGAGGGCGCGGCAGTCGGCCTCGGTGCGGTGGAGGTAGGCCTGGAGGACGGCACCGGTCTCGGGGAAGTCCTTGCGGAGCTCGCGCAATGTGGCCAACGTCGCGTCGGTGGTGGCGTGGTCCTCCATGTCGAGCGTGACGGTGGTGCCGGCGTTGCGGGCGGCGCGACAGATGGTGCGGGCGTTCTCCAGGGCGATCTTGTGTCCCTGCTGCGGGATGGCCTGGCCGATCGCCGAGAGCTTGACCGAGACCTCGGCGAACCTGGTCAGTCCGCGCGCCGAGAGAGCGCCGAGCAGGTCGAGGTAGGCCTGGACGGTCGCGTCGGCCTGGTCGGAGTCGAGCGTGTCCTCACCCAGGTAGTCGAGGGTGACCCGGAGGTGCTCGTCCACCAGGTCGGCCGTCGCGTGCACGGCGTCCGAGGTGTCCTCGCCCGGGACGTAGCTGCGCACGATCCCCGCAGAGACCGGCATCGTGCTGACCAGGCGCTTGATCCGGCCGCTGCGCGCGAGCAGCAGCAACGGCTGGCGGAGGAGCGACATGCCGACAGGCTACGCGGCCGGGAGGGTCCGGGTTCAGGGAGTACGACGACGAAGGGTGGCGGCGCCGAGGGCGAGCGAGGCGACCGCGAAGGCCGCGACGATGCCCAGGTCGCGCCAGACATCGCCGGTCGCGGCTGTGGTGACCAGGGTCTGCATGGCGTCGGTGGCGTAGCTCAGCGGCAGGAGACTGCTCACCGCGTGCAGGAAGTCGGGGAGCGAGGTGCGCGGGACGAACAGCCCGCACAGCAGGATCTGCGGGATCACGAACAGCGGCATGAACTGCACCGCTTGGAACTCGGTGCGAGCGAAGGCACTGACCAGGAGGCCGAGCGCGGTGCCGAGCACGGCGTCGGCCACCGCGACCACGCCGAGCAGGAGGACCGGGCCCTCGACGTCGAGGCCCAGCAGTCCCACGCTCAGCGCCACGGCGAGGGCGGCCTGGACGGCCGCGACCACGCCGAACGCCACGGCGTACCCGCCGAGGAAGTCGAGCTTGCCCATCGGCATCGCGAGCAGCCGCTCGAGGGTGCCGGAGGAGCGCTCGCGAAGGGTGGTCACGCTGGTCACCAGGAACATCACGATGAACGGGAACATCGCGAGCAGGGCCGGGCCGAAGCGGTCGAACAGTGAGCCGGGGATGTCCTGGAACATCCACCACAGCAGCGTCATCAGCACGCAGGGCAGCACGAGGAGCATCGCCGCCGTGCGGTGGTCACGACGCAGCTGCGTGAGGACGCGCTGGGCGACGGCGAGGAGGATCCGGGGAGTCATCGCTCGCTCCCTTCCTCGGAGCCGTCTTCCGAGCGGTCGGCGTCGACGAGCGCCAGGAACGCGCTCTCGATGTCCTGGGTGTCGGTCTTCTCGCGGATGTGGGCAGGCGTGTCATCGGCGATGATCCGGCCCTCGCGCATGAGGAGCAGCCGGTCGCAACGGTCCGCCTCGTCCATCACGTGCGACGACACGAAGACCGCGGCGCCGGCGGCGGCCAGCCGGTGGAACAGCGCCCACAGGTCGCGGCGGAGTACCGGGTCGAGGCCGACGGTCGGTTCGTCGAGCACCAACAGGTCGGGGGTGTTGAGCAGGGCGACCGCGAGGCTGACCCGCGACCGCTGGCCACCGCTGAGCCGGCCCACGACCTGGTCGGTCTGACCGGCCAGGTCGACCGTCGCGATCGCCTCGTCGACGGCCGCGCCGTCGGCGCCGAGGACCCGGGCGAAGAAGGAGAGGTTCTCGCGGACGGTCAGGTCGTCGTACACGCTGGCGGCCTGCGTGACGTACCCGATCCGGTTGCGCAGCTGCGCGCTCCCCGCCTCCGATCCGGCGATCGTGACCTGTCCCGACGTCAGCTGCTGCACGCCCACCAGCGACCGCATCAAGGTGCTCTTGCCGCAGCCGCTCGGGCCGAGCAGCCCGGTCACGCTGCCCTGCTCGATGGTGATGTCGAGTCCGTGCAGGACCCGACGACCGCCGCGGTCGACGACGAGGCTCCTGACCTCGACCAAGTTATTCACCATGTGTTGAATTATGTGGCCCGCGGCCGACCCCCGTCAAATCTGGGCTCAGGCCCAGGGGTCGGCGACGGTCAGCAGCACGTTGCGGTCGTCGCGTCGCCCCGCCGGGGGATGCTCGAGATGCTCGGGGCGACCCCCCTGCCAGTCGTTCGCGGCGAGCTCGCGGGACAGGCCGGCCATGCCCGCGGGCTCGTCGACCGACCCGGACCAGGGCGCCTCCCCGCAGTGGTCGACCATCGTGCAGGCAACCCGGAGCACGCCGTCGCCACGCAGGAGCTCGACGACCCGGCCCTGCTGCGGCCAGTCGATGAGCGAGGGGCAGGTGACCTCCCACCAGCCGGGCCGTGCCTGGATCTCCGTGCGGTGGGTGTGGCCGTTCAGCCACAGCACCACGCTCGGGTGGTCGGCGATCAGTGTCGACATCTCCGGGGCGAGCACGCGGGTCGGGTCCGCGTGCGCGTTGACCCAGGTGTCGAGGGGGTGGTGGCTGGCGAGGACGACGTAGGCATGATCGGCGTCGGCACGCTCCAGCTCCGAGCAGAGCCACTCCCACTGGTCGCGGTCCACCGAGCCCTGCCATCCGCCGTACGGGTTGACGGTGTCCATCACCAGCAGCCGGACGCCGGCGAGGTCGTGGCGGTAGTAGGTGCGGCCGTCGGCAGGGAAGCCGTGCCGGGGAGGGCGCGCGCCGGCCCGGTCGTGGGCCGCGACGAACTCCTCCCGCGAGATCACGCGCCGGGTCGGGTCCGGGGTGACGCGCACCGATCGCCCGCGCGCGAGCCGCGCCAGGGCCTCGGGGTCGCAGCCGTCGAGCGAGTCGACGAGCTCGACGACCTCCTCCGGAGTGATGTCGGGGCCGAGGTCCACCACGCGACGGGTCCCGGTCGATGCCCGCGCCCACCAGGACTCCGCGGGCAACGTTCCCTGGATCAGCCGGTCGTGGTTGCCGTGTACGGCGAGCCACGGCAGGTCGAGCCCGGTCGCCCGGAACGGCGCGCGTGCGGCGTCGAGCAGGCCGGGCACGACGGGGAACCCGTAGCGACTGCGGGGAAGATCCGGGCTCTCCCGCTCCGGATGCCAGTAGCGGTCGTCCTCGTCCGTGGTCGACGCCACCCCCTCCCAACGGGTCAGGTCGCCGGAGTCCGGTCGGACCTCGCCTCCGTCGAGCAGCGCGAGGTACCAGTCGACCTCGTTCGCCTGCGCGTTGTCGGTGTTGTCCCCGGTCACCAGGGCGGCGTCCACGCGCGCACCCGCCGCCGGGCCTCGGCGTACGGCGTTGAGCGAGCGCACCATGGCCTCGACCACCTGCGCCGTGAGCAGCTCCTGCGCGCGGTAGGTCCCGACCTCACCGATCACGTCACAGATCGGTGAGTCGGGGTCGACCCACCGGTCGAGGAGCTCGGCCCGGGCCGGCGACTGCGCGTCGCACACGTGCAGGTCGGAGAGGTGGGCCAGCGTGACGAGGACCTCCTCGGAGCCCGTCAGCCCGCCCCTTGCATCGCGGTCGAGGTGCGCCTCGCCGGGACCGGGCAGCAGCCGGCGATACCCGAGGGGTCCGGGCGGGGCGGCGCTCAGCGTCCGCTCGTGGGTCGTCAACGAAGACCGCCGTCAGGTCGCGAGCAGGACCGGCCGGTCGAGCAGCGAGATGGAGACGTGGGTCCCGGTCGCGAGCTCGGCGGCCCGGTGCGACGCGACGTCGGCGAGCACCTCGCTGCCGTCGCGGAGCGCGAGCCGCATGCGGACGCTCGACCCACGGAAGGTCGACACCATCACCACGGCGTCGCCCTGGTCGGCGGAGGCGGCCTGCACGACCACCGCCTCGGGACGAACCAGCACGTCGACAGCGGTGCCGGGCGGCGGCGCCGTACCCTCGGCATCGCCGGGCAGCACCTGCCCGAGCACCCGCACCCGGCCACCCTCCTCGGTGCGTCCGGGGATGTGGTTCATGGTGCCGACGAACTCCGCCACGAACGGCGTCGCCGGACGGTCGTAGAGCACGGCCGGGACGTCGCACTGCTCGAGCCTCCCGGACCGCATCACCCCGACGCGGTCGGCCATCGACAGCGCCTCCTCCTGGTCGTGGGTGACGAACACCGTGGTCACGCCCAGCTCCAGCTGGATCCGCCGGATCTCGTCGCGCAGCTGCTCGCGGACCTTGGCGTCCAGTGCGGACAGCGGCTCGTCGAGCAGCAGCACCCGCGGGCGTACGGCGAGCGCGCGCGCCAGCGCGACGCGCTGCTGCTGCCCGCCCGAGAGCTGGTGGGGGTACTTCTTGGCGTGCTCGGCCAGGCCGACCAGCTCGAGCAGCTCACCGGCACGCTCGCGACGATCGCGGGTGCCCTGGCCCCGCATCCGCAGCCCGAAGGCGACGTTGTCGGTCGCCGACATCGTCGGGAACAGGCTGTAGGACTGGAACACCATGCCCATGTCGCGCTTGTTCGCCGGTGTGTGCGAGACGTCCTGGCCGTCGACCAGGACGTCGCCCTCGGTCGGGGTGTCGAAGCCGGCGAGGAGTCGCAGTGCGGTGGTCTTGCCGCAGCCCGAGGGCCCGAGCAGGGCCAGCAGCTCACCAGGAGCGATCCGGAGGTCGAGGCCGTCGAGCGCCGACATCGCGCCGAACACACGGCGTACTCCGCGGTACTCGACGGTCGCGCCGCTCCCGACGGCGAACGACGACTCCGACAGCGGTGTGGTGATGGGGAGACTGGACATGTCTCACTCCTTCCGGCTCGCCGGACGCCGCACGTTGAGTGCGCCCAGCACCAACAAGATCACTTCGACCAGCAGCAGGCTGAACACCGAGATGGCCGCTTGCACCTGTCCGGACGTGGTCGGTAGCTGCGCCAGCCACACCGGGAACGGTCTGGTGTAGAGGAGGATGGCTGCGATCGTGAACTCTCCCATCACGAGCGCGAAGCACAGGAACGCAGCGTTCACCAGCGCCGTACGCAGACACGGCATCAGCACGCGGAAGAGCACGGTGAACCAGCCGGCACCGAGGTTGCGCGCAGCCTCGGACAGGGTCTGCGCGTCGATCGCCCGGATCCCGGAGTCGAGGGCCCGGTAGGTGAAGGGCATCGCCAAGATCACGTACAGCAGCGCCAGCAGGAGCGGATGGCTGTCCTCGCGCAGGAACCTCAGGACGTGGAAGATCGCACTCTCCTGCGTGCCCGCGGCCGCACCCGTCGGCGGAGCGGCCCACGCGTACACGTTGCTGACGCCCACCACCAGCACGATCGGCGGGAACACCAGCGGCAGCAGGGTGAGCGTCTCGACGAACGGGCGCCAGCCCGGCAGCCGCAGGTGCACGAGGAGCTGGGTCGGGAGCATCAGGCCGAGCGTGATCACAATGGTGACGGCCGAGATCAGGAGTGAGTAGACCAGAGCGCCGCCCAGGGTGGTCTGTCCGTTCGAGGTGGTGAAGATGTCGCGGTACGCCGTGAACGTGATGCCGCCCTGGCTGTCCTTGAGCGTGAACGCGATGGCCGCGATCAGCGGCCCGAGGAAGTAGATCCCGGCCACGGTCAGGATCAGCCAGCGGCCGTACCTGCCGTTGCGGCTGCGCCGCGCGGCGGCCGAGGGACGCCGCGGCGTCACCGCGAGGTCGGCGGGACCCGCGACGTCGCCGAGGCCGGCGGTCATGCGGGTGCCCCCTGGCGTTGTTCGACGGGGGAGGGAGACGAAGAACGTGGTGGGGTGCTCATGCCAGCCACCTGCTGGTGCGTCGCTGGAGCAGCTGGTAGATCACGGTCAGCGGCAGCACGAACACGATCATCAGCAGGGCGAGCGCCGCGCCGAGGTTCCCTTGGCCGGCGAGCACGTTGCCGGACAGCACCGCGTCGATGCGGATGGTGATCAGGGGGAACGCGCTGTTGATCGCGTACGCCGTGGCGTACGCCGAGAACGCCGAGCAGAACAGCAGCAGCACCGCCCCCAGGAAGCTGGGCAGGAGGACCGGCGCAGCAACGAGCCGCCAGTAGGTCCACCGGCTGGCGCCGAGGTTCTCCGCAGCCTCGGCCCACTGGGGTTTCAGTCCTTCGAGGGCAGGCGCCATCACCAGCACCATCAAGGGGATCAGGAAGTACAGATAGACCAGGCTCAGCCCGGACAGCTCCGGGAGCTGAAGGCCGAGATCGTCCTGCAGGGAGATGCCGAAGTGGTCCTGCAGGAAGAGCGTGACGATGCCGGAGTTGGCGTCCAGGGTGGCGATGAAGAGGAACGCCAGCGGGATGCCGCCGAAGTTCGCGGTCACCGCGGCCGCCGAGGTCACGACCTGCCGGAGGAACGCACTCGAGCTGCTGACCACGGCCGTGGCGAGCAGCAGCCCGAAGATCGCGCCGAGAATGGCGGTGATCGCCGACAGCTTGACGCTGGTGACCAACGAGGTGCGGTAGATCCCCTGCAGCGAGTCGTGGATGTTGTCGAGAGTGAACGTCGTCTCGGAGTGCTTGACGAACTGCTGCGTGACCGGGTCACGGGTGGCGCCGGTGGTCGTCGTACGCCGGAAGGCCTCGAAGAGGATGAACCCGATCGGGACCAGGAAGACCAGGGTGACGTACGCAAGGAACGGCGTCAGCCCGAGCCACGCCAGCGGGACGCGGCGGGACCGGGTGGACCCGGTCCCGCCGGTCTCGTGGCTGTCGGTCACCCGGCTACCGCCGCCGCCCAGTTCTTGGTGACGGTGGCGGTCGCCTTGGTCACCTGGTCCTGGGTGGGAACGAACGGGTTCTTGTCCGTGACGGGCGGAACCTTGGCGACAGCAGCCTGGTCCGCCGAGCCGTTCTTCTGCATCGCCACGAGCTCGATCGGGCGGGCGTAGCCCTTCAGCCAGAGGTTCTGGCCACCGTCGGGATCCTGGCTGTAGAGGTACTCCTCCCAGAGCCGCGCCGCGGCCGGGTGGGGTGCGCTCCGGTTGATCGCCTGGGCGTAATAGGCGGAGACGAGCCCATCAGCCGGGTCGTTGACCTCCCACTTCTGGCCCTTCTTGGCGAGCTCGGTGCCCTCGGCGACGTTCAGGTAGTCCCAGTCGAGCACGATCGGCGTGGCCCCGGAGGCCACGGTCGCCGGCGTCACCTGGGTCTTGTTGAAGATGCCCTCGTCGTTGAGCTTCTTGACGTAGTCGATGCCCGGCTGGATGTCGTCGGCCGAGCCGCCGTTGGCGAGGGCGAGTGCCCAGACGCCCTGGAAGGCGGAGTTGGACTCCGTCGGGTCGCCGTTCAGCGCGACCATGTTCTTGTACGCCGGGTTGTCCAGCTCCTTGATCGTCTTCGGGCAGGTCCCCACCTTCGTGGCGTTGCACCCGATCGAGATGTAGCCGCCGTAGTCGGAGGTCCACAGGCCGCCGGTGTCCTTCTGCCCGTCGGGGATGTCGTTCCACGTCGCCACCTTGTACGGCGCGTAGAGACCGTCCTGGGCGCCCGACAGCGCGAAGGAGTTGCCGACGTCGACGACATCGGGAGCACTGGACTGGCCCTTGGTGGACTTCAGGGCGTTGATCTCGTCGGCACTGGCCCCGTCGGGGTTCTCGCTGTTGACCTTGATGCCGTACTTCTTCTTGAACGTCGAGATGATCTCGGCGTAGTTGGCCCAGGTCGGCGGCAACGCGATGACGTTGAGGGTGCCTTCCTTCTGGGCCGCTGCGACGAGCGCCTCCATCCCGCCACCCGCCTCGGCGGACTGTGCGGTCGCCCAGTCCGTCGTGGTGGTGGAGCTGCTGCCGGTCGCGGTCGGCGACGAGCTGTTGTCGCTGCCGCATGCTGCGAGGGCGAGCCCGAGTGCCGCCAGTGCCGCGGTGCCCGCCAAGCGGGTCCGTCGTGGTGTCTGCATCGTTGTGGTACTCCGTATCTCGACCGTTTCGAGCCCTCGGGTGGGCTGCTGCTACACCACATCGGGCCTGCTGCGAGTGCAGACTATGCCCGGGAAGACGCTGCGTGAACAGTCTGTGAACGACTCCTGAGGCAGCAATTCGGCCACAATTCGGGGCTCTATTTCACGGATTTCGTTCCGTTACTCAGGTCTCCGGTCAGGAAATGCTGGATCACCGGGGCGTACGTCGACACCACGGTCTCGGCCGGCATCGACGCGATCGGCTCGAGCCCGATCACGTAGCGGGTGAGGATCAACCCGGCCACCTGGCTGATCACCAACGGCATCCGGAGGTCGGGACGATCGATGCCGAGCGCCTCCCCGACCGGCAGCAGCACGACCGGCACGAAGCCCTGGGTGAGCAGTCGCTCACCCCCCGGCTGGAGCGCAGAACGGACGATCCCGACGAGCACCGGCGCGATCTCCGGGTCGTCCCAGAGGGAGAGGAACGCGCGGAGCAGGCGCTCCCCGGCGCCGTCCGGGCCACCGGCCAGGGCCGGACCGATCACGTGTCGCGGGTCGAACGGCAGCTCCATCGCCGCGAGGAACAGGTCGTCCTTGGTCCCGAAGTAGTGGTGCACCAGCGCAGCGTCGACACCGGCCATCGACGCCACCGCCCGGATCGTGGTGCCCGCGAACCCCTTCTCGGCGAAGGCCGAGCGGGCCGCGTCGAGGATCGTCGCCCGGGTGTCCGGGGCTCCCGGCCGCCGGCCACGGCGCGGCGCACGGGAGGTGGACGGCATGCGCGAAGGCTACGCCGGAGGGGCGCCGGCATCCGGGGTGTGCCGGCGGAGCAGCGCGGCCGCCTCCTCCTGGTAGGCGTGCTCCGCCCACTCCAACGGCCGGCCGCCGTGCGCGTCGTCCGCGATGCCGGGGTCGGCCCCGGCGGCGAGCAGTGCCCCGATGCGCTCGAGGTCGCCGCCCCACGCCGCGTCGTGCAGCGCCGTGCGCCCACCGACCTTGGCGTTGACGTCGTCCGGCAGGGCAGACCGGTCGCACACCTCGACGCCCGAGACGTCGACACCGTGCCGCGCCAGCAGCTCCAGCCGGTCCGTGAACCCGTGCTCGGCGGCCCAGTGGAGCTGCCGGTCGAGGAGCTCCGCCGGCGACTCCATGGCATCCCCGAGACGACGCCGCCAGGGACCGCGGTCGGGGCCGCCGAGCCCGTGGCGAAAGAGCAGCTCGAGGTGCTCGACCCCGGGCGTGAACATGCGGTTGTAGAGCGCCTGCCCGTCGTTGGCCTCGGCACCGCTGTCGAGAAGCAGGGTCGCGAGAGCGACGTCGTGCGGATGTCGCGGCTGCCGGCGTGGCCCCTGCTCGCCCTCGCCGAAGGTGCCGGTGAGGGCGGTGAACGGCGTCGCGAGGCCGCGCCAGAGGAAGCCGGCGTCCGGGTCGGCCCCGGCGTCGAGCAGCACCCGCGCGACCTCGAGCACCTCGCCGACATCGCGGCCCGTCGGCACGCGGGAGTAGCACAGATACAGCAGCGGCTCCCAGCGACGCGGCCCCCCGGCTCGTCGACCCAGGGACCGGTCACGGTCGAGGTGTCGTCGTACGGCGTCGGGGTCGGCCGCCGTCGCGGCGGCCCAGATGCTCCGGTGGACGAGAGAGGGGTCTTCGGCGAGCAGCGCGGCCGCCCGGTCACGTCGCGGGGGCTCGTCGCGCTCGTCGTACCGCAGGCAGCCGAGGGCGCAGAACAGGTCGGCCGGGTCGAGCGCGTCCTCCGCAACCGTCGCCGGGTCGCGGCTCAGGGCGCGGGCCGTCTCGACGTAGCCGACCAGTGCGGGCCAGCCGGCGAAGCCGTAGCGACGGGCCACGGCGAGCTGGGCGTCGTGGAGTGCGAGCGAGTCCGGCGCTGCGCGGTCAGGTCGCGGGTGCCACTGCGTCAGGAACCCGAGCGCGTCGGGGTCGGCGGCGCGGACCCGGCGTTGCAGCTGGCGCGCCTGCTCGCGGAGCTTGTCCACGGACGGGGAGTCGGGCAGGGAGCTGGGCATGTCCTGGACGTCCTTCCGGTGGGCCCGGTGTCCGCGTGGTCGGACCGGGAAGGAGGTCGGGCGACTCGGTGGTGGAACGACAGGGAGGCTGGGCCTCTTCGAGCGGACGTCGGGCGTTCCTGCGCGCCTGGTCGGATGGTACGCCGGACCCCGACCGGTCAGGCGCGGAAGTGCGTGCGCGCGAACTCCAGCGACTCGCGCAGATCCGCCTCCCGCTCCTCGCGGGTGCCTGCCTTGCGGGTGTTGATCTCCAGCACGATGTGCCCGGTGAACCGGACGCTGGACAGGTACTCGAGGAAGCCCTGCGCATCCATCCTGCCGCGGCCCGGGACGAGGTGCTCGTCCTTCGGCGACCCGGAGCCGTCGGTCAGGTGGACGTGGCGCAGCCGTTCGCTCAGCCGCTCGGCCATCTCCACCGGCAGGCTCTGGGCGATGGCCGCGTGCGACAGGTCGACCGTCGCGTTGGCGTAGTTCTCCTCCGACGGGTCCCAGCCGGGCAGGTACATCTCGACGCCGCGCCGCGGCGAGGCACGCCACGGGTACATGTTCTCCACCGCGAAGGCCAGGCCGGTGGACTCCTCCATGGCCGCGATGCCGTCGACGAAGCCCGCGGCGTACTCGCGCTGCCAACGGAACGGTGGATGGACGACCACCACGTCGGCGCCGACGGCGTGCGCCATCTCGGCCGAGCGCTCGAGCTTCCCCCACGGGTCGGTGCCCCAGACCCGCTGGGTGAACAGCAGGCACGGCGAGTGGATGGCGCAGACGGGCAGCTCGTGGTGGTCGGACAGCTGCTTGACCGCGGCGGTCTGCTGGCTGAGCGCGTCGATGCCCACCATCACCTCGACCGCGTCGTACCCGAGGGACTTGGCGTAGGCGAACGCGTGGGCGCTGGACTCCGGATAGACCGACGCCGTCGAGAGGGCGACCAGGCTCACTGGTCTCCCTTGTCCGACAGCTGGTCGAGACGCTGCAGGATGACGCCCTCACGCAGCGCCCAGGGACAGATCTGGAGGTCGGCGAGATCGAAGATGTCCATCACCGCCTCGGCGACGAGGGCGCCGGGCACGATCTGGTGGGCGCGGCTCGGCGAGACCCCGGGCAGGGTGGCGAGCTCCGCGGGTTCCATGCCGACCAGACGCGGGATCCAGCTCTGCAGGTCGGCGAGACAGAGGGCCCGGGCGACGAGCGGTCCCATCTCGCTCGGCGCCGCTCCGCAGATGCGGGCCAGCGACCGGAACGTCTTGGACGTCGCCGCCGCGACATCCGGCGGCCCGGCGCGCAGGAGGTGACCGGCGTCCTGGGCGATGTCGGCCCGGATCTTCTTGCGGAGCGCTCGGATCCTCGCGTCGTCCGGCGTCCCGTCGCTGAAGTGGTCGCGCGCCAGCCGAGCCGCGCCCAAGGGGATCGACCAGGCCACGTCGGGCTCCTCGTCGGGGCCACCGGCGATCTCCAGGGAGCCGCCGCCGATGTCGAAGACCGAGAGCCGTCCGGCCGACCACCCGAACCAGCGTCGTACGGCGAGAAAGGTCAGCCGGGCCTCGTCGTCACCGGGGAGGACCGCGATCCGCACTCCGGTCTCGTCGGCGACGTGGTCGAGGACGGCGTCGCAGTTGCGGGCGTCGCGGACGGCCGAGGTCGCGAAGCCCAGCATGTCCTGGGCTCCCCTGTCCTCCGCGACGAGGACGGCGTCGGCCACGAACGTGGTCAGCGCCTTGATCCCGCCCGGGGTGACCTCGCCGCCCTCGAGGTGCTCGGCCAGTCGCAGCGTCTCCTTGTGGGAGTACGCCGGGAGCGGAGCCGCGCCGCGATGTGCGTCGACGACGAGCAGGTGCCCCGTGTTGGAGCCGATGTCAAGGACGCCGAGGCGCATGGGTCGAATCTACCGGCCGGTCTGCCCCTGCGAGGCGCGTCCTAGGCTGGTGAGGTGCCCGAGGTCGATCTGGTGTTCCCGCGCGTCTTCGTCGAGTTCGCCGACCCGGCCGACTCCGACCAGGTGTTCCGCTGCGACCTCACCTGGCTGACGTCGCGCTACACCTGCATCTTCGGCCAGGGCTGCCGAGGCATCTACGCCGACGCACCGGACGTCGGCTGCTGCGCTCTCGGCGCGCACTTCGCGGACAAGGCCGACGAGAAGCGCGTCGCGTCGTACGTCGACCAGCTCGGCCCGGATCTCTGGCAGTTCCATCCGAAGGGCAGCGCCAAGAAGTCCGACTGGATCGAGAAGGATGCCGACGGCGAGCGCAAGACCAAGGTCGTCGAGCATGACGGGCAGTCCGCGTGCATCTTCCACAACCGGCAGGACTTCGTCACCGGCGCCGGCTGCGCCCTGCACTCGCTGGCGCTGCAGCAAGGACGCAACCCGCTGGAGACCAAGCCGGACGTCTGCTGGCAGCTGCCGATCCGCCGCACCTTCCGCACGGTCGAGCGTCAGGACGACACGTCGTACACCGAGGTGTCGATCGGCGAGTACGACCGGCGCGGATGGGGACCGGGCGGCCACGACCTCGACTGGTACTGCTCGGGCAACACCGAGGCGCACGTCGCGCCCGAGCCGCTCTACGTCACCAACGAGGCGGAGCTGGTCGCGCTGATGGGACGCGCGGCGTACGACGAGCTGGTGACCCACTGCGAGCAGCACCTCGCCGCCCGCGACCGGTTGGCGATCCATCCGGCCGACCCGAGCTGACGCACGGTCCTCCGGCACCGTCTCGACGTCGAGAGAAACCGACCCCCTGTCCGGATCGGCGTACGACGTGGCGCAGAATGCTCGGCATGCGCCTGGACCATCTCAGCTACGCCGCCGGCCCGGACGGCCTCGCCGGCACCGCCCAGCGCATCGGGGGGTTGCTCGGCCGTGAGTTCAGCGAGGGTGGCATCCACCCTCGCTTCGGCACCCGCAACATGGTGCTGCCGCTGGCCGACCACACCTACCTCGAGGTGGTCGAGGTGCTCGACCACCCCGCATCCGACAAGGCCCCGTTCGGGCAAGCCGTGCGCGCCCGCTCGGCCCTGGGCGGCGGCTGGCTCGGCTGGGTGGTCGCGGTCGACGACATCGCGCCGCTCGAGCAGCGGCTCGGTCGCGAGTCGGTAGCGGGCAACCGCCGTCGCCCCGACGGCACCGAGCTGCTCTGGAAGCAGATCGGCGTCAACGGCCTGATCGCCGACCCGCAGCTGCCGTTCTTCGTCCAGTGGTTGAGCCCCGACACGCTGCACCCCTCGACCGGCGGGGTCGACGACTGGTCGCTGGCCTGTCTGGAGATCGCGGGTGACCCGCAGCGGGTGAGCGAGTGGCTCGGCGAGACCGTCGAGGCGCCGCTGGAGGACGTCAAGGTCGAGTGGGTCGCGCCGCATGGCACGCCCGGCATCATCGCCGCGCAGTTCCAGACCCCGAACGGCCTCGTCCGGGTCTGACGCCCTGCGTCCGAGACGGCGAGGGGGCCGATGACGGCTCGGCCCGGTGCCGGACGAGGGGACGACCGGACTCGCCATCACCACGTGCTGCCGCGGGGCACGGTCCGCAGCCCCAACATCTGGGAGCACCCTGCGACGTACGAGCTGGAGAACCGCGCGGTCGACCGCGACGGGGTGCTCGAGGCGGCGATGTCGTCGATCGCCGACTGGTCGTCGCGCGACGTGCTCGACCTCGGGTGCGGGTCGGGGTTCCATCTGCCGTTGTTCGCGGCCTCGGCTGCCCACGTCTACGGCGTCGAGCCGCATCCCGCACTTCTGCGGTTGGCGGCCCGTCGTACCCGGGGGCTGGCCGACGTGACACTGCTGCACGGCACCGCGCAGGCCGTGCCACTGCCCGATGCGTCCGTCGACGTGGCGCACGCGCGGTGGGCGTACTTCTTCGGCCCTGGCTGCGAGCCCGGGCTGCGCGAGCTGGCGCGCGTCGTACGTCGTGGCGGTACGGCGTTCGTCATCGACAACGACCCGACCCGGTCGACGTTCGGGCGCTGGTTCAGCCGCGGGTACCCCGAGATCGACCCGGTGGCCGTCGAGCGCTTCTGGGCGCGCCAGGGCTGGACCCGCGTGCCGCTCGACCTCGAGTGGCGCTTCGACCAGCGCGCGGACCTGGAGTCCGTGGTCCGGATCGAGTTCACCCCCGACGTCGCCGACGCGATCCTCGACGAGCACGAGGGGACCACCGTCGACTACGCGGTCAACCTCTGGTGGACGTCGTACTGAGCCCGACCTTCTTGGCCGATCCCGATGGTTGTTACGTGTTGCTTCGGCCAGGAAGCAACAGTTTCACCGCGTAAGCGGTGAAACCGGCAACCGCCTACCCCGACAGGCGGACGGCGAGGGTCGGGGAGAGCAGCACGCCGGGCCCGGCCACGGGTGGGGTGGAGAGCAGTCCTTCGAGGGCCTTGATCAGCTCGACCGCGACCTGCTCCAGGGGTTGGCGCACGGACGTGAGTCCGCCCGGCACCACCTGGGCGACCTGAGAGTCGTCGAAGCCGACGACGGCGACGTCCTGGCCCCAGTGGATGCCCCGGTCGCCGAGGGCGTGCAGCACACCCATCGCCATCGTGTCGGACGCGCACACGAACGCCGAGGGATGCGCCTCGTCCAGGAGCACCGACGCCGCCTCGCGGCCGGACGCCACGGTGTCCTCCACTCGCGACGCCAGTCCCGTGGTCGGCAGGTCGCGCGCGTGCATGGCTCGGGTCCAGCCCGAACGCCGGTCCTCACCGATGAACGAGTCCTTGCGCCAACCGATCCAGGCGATCCGGGTGTGGCCCTTGTCGAGCAGGTGGTTGGTGGCCAGCTCGGCGCCGGCCGCCCCGTCGACGTCGACCCATGGGTGGGTGGCGTCCGGGTTGTCCCACGGCCGGCCGAAGGCCACGAACGGCGCGCGCCGCGACGTCAGCCAGGCGGCCTGCGGGTTGCCGAGATACGTGTCGGTCACGATGAACGCGTCGACCGCGGTCGAGCGGAGGAGGTCGTCGTACCCCCCGAGCGGGTCGGCGTTGCTGCCCGAGAACAACAGGATGTGGTACCCGCTCTCGCCGGAGGTCTCCACCAGCGTGTGGACGAAGCGGTCCATCGCGGCGTTCGCCGTGCCCTCCTGCGCCGGGTTGAACTTCAGGCCGATCAGGTGCGAGGCGCGGGTGCGCAGGTTGCGGGCCGCGCGGTTGGGCGAGTACCCGAGCTCGGCGATGGCGTCCTGGACGCGGGCCAGGGTGTCCGGGCGCAGCAGCTCGGGGTTGTTCACCGCGTTGGAGACGGTCTGACGGGACACCCCGGCGCGCTCGGCCACGTCGGCGAGGGTCGGCGGCGTGACCGAGAGACGTCCGGACCAGGACATGGAACGCTCCCCTCGCGATCGTCCTCTTGATCGATCCAACGGCTGAGGATACCGTCCGCGACCGCTCCCGTCCGCGCTACACCCACACGGGTGCCAGGTCCCCGCCGACGTGTCTGCACGACGCTGTCGGCGCCTCCGCCTAGCGTGCGGATCATGTCGAAGACCCCTCGTCCGTCCTACCGGTGCTCCGAGTGTGGGTGGGCCTCCGCGAAGTGGGTCGGGCGGTGTGGCGAGTGCCAGGCGTGGGGGTCGGTCGCCGAGGCTGCAGCACCACGAGCGGGGGCCGCGGCCACTCCGGTCACCCGCGCGGCGGTGCCGATCGCCCACGTGTCGGTGGAGACGTCGGCGTTCCGCAGCAGCGGTGTGCCCGAGCTCGACCGGGTCCTCGGCGGCGGTCTCGTCCCGGGCGCCGCCATCCTCCTGGCCGGCGAGCCCGGCGTCGGCAAGAGCACGCTGCTCCTCGAGGTCGCGGCCCAGACCTCGCGGTACCAGCGCCGCACCCTCTACATCACCGGCGAGGAGTCGGCGTCCCAGGTGCGGCTGCGCGCCGACCGCACCGGGGGCGTGCACGACGAGCTGTACGTCGCCGCCGAGACCGACCTCGGCGCGATCCTCACCCACGTCGAGCAGGTGCGACCCGAGGTGCTGGTCGTCGACTCGATCCAGACGATCGGGGCCGCCAGCATCGACGGGGTTCCCGGTGGCGTCACCCAGGTCAAGGAGGTCGCGGCGGCCCTGATCCGCGTGGCCAAGACCCGCAACATCACCACGATCATCGTCGGCCACGTCACCAAGGACGGCTCGATCGCCGGCCCGCGCGTGCTCGAGCACGTCGTCGACGTCGTCCTCCACTTCGAGGGCGACCGCAACTCGCGGTTCCGAATGGTGCGTGCCCTGAAGAACCGGTTCGGGCCCGTTGACGAGGTCGGGTGCTTCGACCTCGCCGCCGAAGGCATCACCGCGGTCACGGATCCCACGGGTCTCTTCGTGGAGAACCACCGGTCGCGCGTTCCCGGCACCTGCGTCGCGGTGGCCATGGAGGGTCGCCGGCCGATGCTCGCCGAGATCCAGGCGCTGGTCGCGACGACCCCGCTCGAGCGTCCACGCCGTACGACGTCCGGGCTCGACTCCGCGCGGGTGGCGATGATCCTGGCCGCCCTCCAGCAGCACTGCCGCATCGCGCTGCACACCCAGGACGTCTTCGTGTCGACCGTCGGCGGCGCGCGGCTGGCCGAGCCGGCCAGCGACCTCGCGATCGCGATCGCACTGGCCTCCGCGGCCATCGGCTCCTCACCTCCGCACGGCGTGGTCGCGCTGGGCGAGATCAGCCTGGCCGGAGAGGTGCGCAAGGTCCGCGACCTCCCGCAGCGGATCGCCGAGGCGGCCCGGCTCGGCTTCCGCGTGGCCGTCGTGCCGGTCGGAGACCGGAGCGCGACGCACCAACAGCGCACCGTCGACGGGATGACAGTGGTCGAGGTCGCCGACCTTCCAGGTGCCCTGACTGCCGTCGGTCTCACCGCGCCGCGCCGTACCCCCGCCCGAGGGTCGGACTAGGCGCGCTTGCACATCAGACGTTCGGCAGTGGACCCTGCCGGTATGGCCGCCTCCGACCCGGCACACGCGCCTGCCGAGACCATCCGCGCCCGTGCAGTGCCGATCGGCGACCACGGTTTCCTCAGCGACGGTGAGGTGTCCGCGCTGCTCGCACCCGACGGCTCGGTGTCGTGGATGTGCGTGCCACGCTTCGACTCGGCCAGCGTCTTCGGGTCGATCCTCGGCCGCCTCGCCGGGTCGTTCCGGATCGCGCCGCTCGACGTCAGCGTCCCTGCGAGCCGACGCTACCTGCCCGGCACGATGATCCTCGAGACCAGCTGGGGCACCCCGACCGGATGGATCATCATCCGCGACGCGCTGCTCATCGGGCCGTGGCACCACGCCGACGACCGCTCCGCGACATACCGCCGGACGCCCAACGACTACGAGGCCGAGCACATCCTGCTGCGCACCGTCCGCTGCGTCTCCGGCGAGGTCCAGACGGTGATGGACTGCGAGCCGGTCTTCGACTACGGCCGTTCTCTGGCCCACTGGGAGTACACCGGCACCAGCTATCACCAGGGGAGGGCCTCCACCGAGGGCGGCGGCGTCCACCTGACGCTGACCAGCGACATGCTGCTCGGCTTCGAGGGCGGCCACGCCGGGTGCCGCACGCTCCTCAAGGAGGGCGACCGCCGGTTCGTGGCCCTCTCCTGGGGCGGGGCCGAGCCGCCCATGACCTACGACGACGCCTACTCGAGGCAGGTGTGGACAGCCCACCACTGGCAGCACTGGCTGGCTCGCGGACGGTTCCCGGACCACCCGTGGCGCAGCTATCTCCAGCGCAGCGCGCTGACGCTGAAGGGCCTGACCTACGCTCCGACCGGCGCCGTGACCGCGGCCGGCAGCACGTCACTGCCGGAGACGCTGGGTGGCAACCGCAACTACGACTACCGGTACGCCTGGATCCGCGACGCCACCTTCGCCCTGTGGGCGATGTACTCCCTCGGCCTGGACTGGGAGGCCGTCGACTTCTTCTCGTTCATCGCCGACATGGCGGCGGGCGACCAGGACCTGCAGATCATGTACGGCATCGGCGGCGAGCGTGAGCTCGAGGAGTTCCAGCTCGACCACCTGCCCGGCTACGCCGGTTCACGTCCCGTGCGCATCGGCAACGCGGCGTACTCACAGCGTCAGCACGACGTGTGGGGCGCCCTGCTCGACTCGGTCTACCTGCACTCGAAGGCGGCCGACCACCTCGACAACCGGATCTGGCCGATCCTCGAGCGCCAGGTCGGAGCGGCGCTGAAGAACTGGCGCGAGCCCGACGCCGGCATCTGGGAGGTGCGCGGCGAACCGAAGCACTTCACCTCGTCGAAGATCATGTGCTGGGTCGCGGTCGACCGCGGCGCCAAGCTCGCCCGGATGGGTGGTGGCGCCGCCCAGGCGGAGGAGTGGGAGCTCGCCGCCGCCGAGATCAAGCAGGACATCCTGGACAACGGCGTCGACGAGCGCGGCGTCTTCACCCAGTACTACGGCAGCACGTCGCTCGACGCGTCGCTGCTGCTGGCCCCGCTCCTGCGGTTCCTCCCGCCGGACGACCCGCGGATCCGGGCGACCGTGATGGCCATCCGCGACGAGCTGACCGTCGACGGCCTGGTGCTGCGCTACAAGGTGGAGGAGACCGACGACGGGTTCGCCGGGGAGGAGGGCACGTTCACGATCTGCTCGTTCTGGCTGGTCTCGGCGCTGTGCGAGATCGGTGAGCACGACCTGGCTCGGCAGCTCTGCGCCAAGCTGCTGTCCTTCGCGGGCCCGCTCGAGCTGTACGGCGAGGAGATCGACCCGCACAGCGGTCACCACCTCGGCAACTTCCCCCAGGCGTTCACCCACCTGGCCCTGATCAACGCCGTACTCCACGTGATCGCCGAGGAGACCGACGGCGGTATCGGCGACCGTCCGGCGGGCTAGGGACCGCCTGGCACCCCCTACACTGACGCCGCGGCTGCGCATCGCGGTCGCCAGTCTCGACGAGGGGAGGCCGGCGTGCCTGGCGCGACGGGGAGCGACGACACGATGCGCCTGCGCGCGACCCTGTCGGCGATCGCACCGGGCACGGCCCTGCGCGACGGGTTGGAGCGGATCCTCCGCGGACGCACGGGCGCGCTGATCGTGCTCGGCCACGACCGCACCGTCGAGTCCATCTGCACCGGCGGCTTCACCCTCGACGTGCCGTTCACCGCCACCGGTCTCCGCGAGCTGGCGAAGATGGACGGCGCGATCATCGTCGACCGCGACCTCACCCGGATCACCCGCGCGGCCGTCCACCTGATGCCCGACCCGGCGATCCACTCCGAAGAGACCGGCACCCGGCACCGGACCGCCGACCGGGTGGCGCGGCAGACCGGTCTCCCGGTGATCTCGGTGTCCCAGTCGATGCAGATCATCGCTGCCTACGTCGGCGAGACCCGGCACGTGATCGAGGGGTCGGCGGCCATCCTCTCGCGGGCCAACCAGGCGCTGGCGACGCTCGAGCGGTACAAGCTCCGCCTCGACGAGGTCTCGGCCACGCTGTCGGCGCTCGAGATCGAGGATCTGGTGACGGTTCGCGATGTCGCGGTCGTCGCGCAGCGGCTCGAGATGGTGACCAGGATCGCCCGCGAGATCGAGGACTACGTGCTCGAGCTCGGTACCGACGGCCGCCTGCTGTCCCTGCAGCTGGAGGAGCTGGTCACGGGTGTCGACCAGGAGCGTGAGCTGGTGGTCCGCGACTATCTGCCCGCTGGCCGACGCTCCAAGGGTCCCGAGGCCACCCTGGCCAGGCTCGAGGGCCTCTCGTCCATCGAGCTCGTGGACCCCGCCTCCGCTGCCCGCGCGCTCGGTCTCGGCGAGCATCTCGACGGGGCCGTTGCGCCGCGTGGGTACCGCCTGCTCGCCAAGGTGCCGCGGCTGCCCTCCACGGTCGTGGAACGGCTGGTCGAACACTTCGACACCTTGCAGAAGCTGCTCTCCGCCGGTGTCGACGACCTGCAGGCCGTGGACGGCGTCGGCGAGCTCCGGGCACGCAGCGTGCGCGAGGGGCTCTCGCGGCTGGCCGAGTCGTCGATCCTCGAGCGCTACGTCTGAGGGATCAGTCGACCGTCTTCTTCTTGCCGTGGTGCCCGTGGTGCGGGTGCGCGGTCTTGGTGACCTCGGCCGGGCTCGGCGTGGTCAGCAGGAAGGCGACGTCCTGCGGCTGGCCGGCGAGTGCAGCGACGTGCAGGTGGTACGTGCCGGGCAGCGCCCACGCCGTGCGCACCGGACAGCCCGGCTCCGAACGCCGCGCGTCCCACGTCAGCCTCACCCGGGTCGGCTCGGCCTGGCGGAGCACCAGGTCCTGCTGCGGGATGGCCCGAGCGCACTCGGTGGTGGTCCAGATCAGGTCGTTGCCCGAGGTGATCTTCAGGGCCAAGGTCCTCCCGGACAACGTCCAGGTGCACGCGGGCGTGTTCAGGCTGGAGATGTCGAGCACCAGCGAGATGTCGCGTCCGGCCACGGGGCTGGGCACGGACGGTGTGATCGCCACGTCGCTGGCCGCGCACGGACCTGACGGCATCGCCATCGGGGTGACGGGATCGTCGGCCTGCTTGCCATGGTGCTTGCCGTGCGAGGAGGTGTCGCTGGACGGACGGTACGTCGCAGGGCCGCTCGGGACGGTGCCCGCCGTGTGCGACGAGGTCACTGCCACGGTGCGTGCCGCGTCATCGCCCGAGGACCCGTCGCTCGAGCCGCCGAGCAGCTTCGCGATTCCCACGACGAGCAGGGTGGCGATGCCGAGGACCATCAGCCGACGCATCCAGTAGACGCGCGCCGGCAGTCGCCCACGCGTCCTTCCACTCATGTGTTCACGCTAGTCAGCCCCAGCCCGCCCTCGTGGTTGCCACTCCCGAGCGAGGACGTGCCAATCCGGCGAAGCCGGAGTGGCACGTCGGAGCGAGCGACGATGCGAGCCTGCTCGCGAGTCCACCATCGTGCCCGGCCGATCCGGCGAAGCCGGAGTGGCACACCGGAGCCAGCGACGATGCGAGCCTGCTCGCGAGTCCACCATCGTGCCCGGCCGATCCGGCGAAGCCGGAGTGGCACACCGGAGCCAGCGACGATGCGAGCCTGCTCG
>Ga0105239_10002736_pt1 | contig 22137 bp, 26 predicted proteins | sample KBSC44metaG_FD_92761 | JGI IMG/M metagenome (GOLD analysis project Ga0105239, IMG submission 92761) | Corn rhizosphere microbial communities from Kellogg Biological Station, Michigan, USA - KBS C4-4 metaG | ecosystem: Host-associated > Plants > Roots > Rhizosphere > Soil | place: Michigan, USA... | reverse complement strand
TCATCAATCTTGACTAATAAATATTTATAAGTATATGAATAAAGTGATCATTATTCTTGCCATCATTCTTAACTCTGTCAGTGGTAACGGCCAAGGATACCATTTTTCGAAATTAAACATTGGTGACAACGTTCCAAATGTCAAGCTCCGAAACGTACGGAATTATCCAAGTAAAGAAGTCAACATTTCTGATTTTAGGGGAAAATTGTTAATCCTTGACTTTTGGGCAGTTAACTGTGGCCCTTGCATTGCAGCTTTTCCTCACATGCAAGAGTTACAGCACCAATTTGGCAATAAAATTCAAATTCTTTTAGTTACAGATAATCCAATTGATCAAGTAGATAAATTGGCAGAACGAGTGGCTATAGTAAGAGAAACAAGATTGCCATTCGTGCTTGCAAACGAAGCCTTGTATAAGCTTTTCCCGCATACCAGTGAACCGTATCACGTGTGGATCGACGAAAAAGGAAAAGTAATTGTGAATACGAGTGGATATAATACTACTTCAGAAACAGTTTCGGCTTACTTAAAAAAGAAAGCTATCAATTTTTCGCAAAGAGATGATTGCACTGATTGGACAGACGAGAAATATAGATCTCTTTTGCAAGAGGGAAATGGAAGACAGATAAGATATGTTAACTCATCATCCTTTCTAATGAATTATTTGCCGTGCATAAAAATTTCTTCTTCAGGACCAATAACAGACTCTATTACGGGGAAAATCATTGGCTGGAAAGATATAAATGCACAATTAAAGGCTCTTTATGGTGAAGCATATCGCGGCACATGCCCGGAGTTCGGCCGGCTGCAATCTTATCCGCCTGATAGAATCATTTTGGATATCCCGGATGCTGAAAGTTATTTGCAACCAAGAGATTCAAGCAAAATGGATGATTGGAAAAAGCATGCCTTTTTCTGTTATGAATCTCGCATTCCATCGGTACAACATTGGAAACGCTCACAGGACAGCTTATTTATGAGACTTAGGGAAATTATGCGAGAGGACTTGAATCTTTACCTTTTTAAAGCAGTTCCTGAAAAGCGAACACTAAAATGCTGGATATTAATTAAAACTGAAGAGGTGGATAACTTAAAAAGTAAAGGTGGGGACAATAATGCAGAACTAACAGACAAAAAAGTTATTCTTCGCAACCTTGATTTATCAACTTTAGTAGGGTTTATTTCCACTGAAAATGAATCAATAAATACTCCTCCACTTTTAAATGAAACCAATGTCAAATACCAGGTCGATATGATACTAAATTGTTCTCTAAGGGATATCCCATCACTAAAGAGAGAACTTTCAAAATATGGATTAGATCTTATCGAGGCAGAACGCGAAGTCAATGTATTGGTTTTAAGTCAAAATAGTTTTTAACTAATAAATTAGGAAAATGAAAGTATTATACATCTCTCTTGCCCTAATCATAACAGGATCGGTACAAGCTCAAAAAAAGAATTTTGAAATTGTTGGTGAATTAAAAGGCCTCAAAAATAATACATGTCTATATCTTATACATAATAAAGATGAACATGGACCGGACACTCTTTCTCGTATTCAATCCAGAGGTGAAAAATTCATTTTCACTGGAGTTGCTCCATTTTATGGGGAAGCATATTTTATAAAAATTGACACTATTAAAACAAAATATGAAACCCCGATAAAAGGCTATATAACAATAGTCATTGACTATAATAAAATTTTGCTTAAAGGATCGATAGGACATTTAGAAATTGATGCCCTTTCAATTACAGGCTCCAAATCGCAGGATGATTATGTTTTATTCATGAATGGTCAAAAGGAAGTAATGACTAAGGAAACCCTGGCAGCAAATAATTTATCCCGCGTGGCGGTACCAGGTAATAAGGATACATTATTAATTCAGCGTTGTCAGGATGTTTACGACTCATCGAAAAAAGTCACCGATGCATTCAGGGTAAATTGGATTTCGGAACATTCTAATTCAACCTTGGCTCCCTGGGTAATACTCACATCAGTTCAGGATGTTTCAAAAAGGGCTGAGGCATTTGACAAATTAGGGCCGGTCGCTAAACAAAGTAAATATGGGAGATTTTTGTACAATGAAATTGCAAAGGAAAATATGACCGCTGTTGGAAAAGCTGCACCAAATTTTAGTTTCCCTACCATCGATGGGAAAGATATTTCTCTTACAGATGCAGTTAAACAAGGAAAGTTCACAGTAATTGATTTTTGGGCTTCATGGTGTGGTCCATGCAGAAAGACAATTCCCGAATTGAAAAATCTATATGATAAATACCATGAAAAAGGATTAAACATCTTAGGATACTCTGTTGACGAAAAAGATGAAGACTGGAAGATGGCCTTAGGACAGTTCCAAATGCCATGGGTCAACGTCCGGGAAACAATTAAAAATTTTGCCGGTGATTATTATAATGTTCAAGCACTACCAAAAACGGTTGTACTTGACCATGATGGAAAAGTTGTAGCAAAAGGGTTAGTCGGAAAAGATTTGGAAAAGAAAATTGAAGAATTACTGGTTGGGAATAAATAGAATTCTATGAAACAACTATTCTTATACAAATGTGCTGATGATATAAACCTATATTTTACCAAGATTTAAATTAAATACTGAAATGATGCCTTTAGCATATAAAACAAATAATTTATCAGATTGGTAAACAATAGACATTATTTTATTTTCATGTCGATAAGGTAAATAGAAGCTTCCAACATAAGTTCCGTTTTGAATTCGGTAGACATCTATTATAGCATTTTGCCTGAAAAGTTTGGGGGATTCATTATCAGCAATTAGCCCAGAATTAATAAATAAATAACCGTTGTTTACAAAGGTTATTTTGTTAATCAATGTTCTGGATGAGGAGGGCATAAGATATTCTTTGTTGCCTATTACGTTTGGCTTTATTGATACAGAATTGGTATTTGTTGTATCTATGGTTTTTCCTTGGTAAATCAAATTGAGATTGCTATCAAGACAAAAAAAACTATTTTGATAAAATTCAACAAATAAAATGCGCTTGGTAAAAGGATCATATTTCAGCCAGCCATCTGTTGAGAATCCTAGATCATTCTTCGGTTGTGGGACAATTACCTGTTGACTTTCAATTTTTCCCGTCATGCTATTGATTTTCTGAAAAGTCTGTCTAGTTCCCGAACTATCAAAGCCCCTTAAAACCATATACTTAGGTGAAATTTGTACTGATTTAGTAAACAGGGATGTCTTAAGCTTTAACCCACTAAATTTTTTTGTGTCCACTAAGCTTCCAATAAATAAGGCTGGAATATTGTTTGCGTGCAGATATACATTGGGCGAATCAACAAAAAAGGTATAAGCACTAAGTAACTTTTCGAAAAGTTTTATTGGAAAAAATATTGTGTCCTGATTTTGGAGCTTTTCATCCAACATAAAAAGCCATTGAGGATTCAACGTCGAAAAAAAAAGATGATCATTTGTTGTTCCAACTATATCCTGTATTGAATTTGAAATTTGTAATTCATTCAAAAATTTAAATTCTTTTGGTTCTAACCATCGGCGTGCAAATCCATTAGTGTGCTCATTTGGTAGATGAGAAAAACGAACTAATAATATCAGCGCTAGTGAGCAGATGCAAACAATACCAAAAAGTGTATAAAAGGTGCTTTTTTTCATGTTAAACTTATGGATAGCTTTAATAAAAAGGATAGACACCAATAAGCGGAGGCTTATTGGTGTCTAATTTGTTTACTGTGCGTTTTTGTTATAATGAACTGTTCCTTCTGTAATTCCACTTGTTATAGTTGTGCATGTGCCTCCAGATGGATCACAGGTTCCATTTGGCTCAAAGCAACAGAAAAATGTTTGAGTCTCATCACAAGTAAAATTTGCTCCTGCTCTAGTTACACTGAAAGTGCAAGCTCCTGCAGGAATACTAGCAAAGGCTGTACTAGGGGTAACTGTTTTTAATGTCGTTCCGTCGCACCAGCTGAATGCTTTAACGTCAGTTCCATTAACACAGGTGTAGGAACGCTTTGGATTCCACGTTTTCTTATTGAATGCGCCTTCGCGAGATGCAATTGTGAAACTCATTGCAAGAAGTGCAATAACTGCTGCAAAACCAATTTTAAATTTTTTCATAACAAAGATTGTTTTGTAATTAAATAAAACATTGTTTTCTTACTTTTTTACAGGGTGTAAGCATGAAAATAATTGGCCGGTTATTTTCCCCTGCTTAATGTACATTAAGTAAAAAAAGATTTATAATAATGAATCTAAATTGATTTAAGCTGGATTATGTCAATTCCTAATCCGGTGTTGAATGATAATGAATCGTTCCTATTTTGACCCCAATTTTTATAACAGTGCAATTTCCTGCGATGTAGGTTCCATTTCGCTCATAGCAGGTTAGCAATAACTGCTGCAAAACCAATTTTAAATTTTTTCATAACAAAGGGATTCAGTTGTTACTGAGCATGTGAGTTGTAATGAATTTGCCCTATTGTGACTCCGCTTGATGATAGTGTACAAGAGCCCGGAGTACATATTCCTGAACGTTCATAGCAACAGAAGAATTTTTGTGTTTCATCACATGTATGGCCAATCCCTCCATAAGTTACACTGAAGGAGCAGTTTCCTTGTGCAGGTACGTTAGCAGCACTTGTGCTACCATCAACTGTTGATGCCACAAATCCAATACAAAAGCCGAACCCTATAACATCAGTTCCACTAACACAAGTGTAAGCGTACCTGGAATTCCATATTTTTTTGTTGAACGCGCCGTCACGAGATGCAATTGTAAAGCTCATTGCGAGAATGGCAATAATTGCAGTAAAACCAATTTTTACACGCTTCATAAAAATATTTTTGAAGAATCGTCAAGATATGTGCGCCTACTATTTCTGTTTTACCTTTTTACTATCTAAATGGCAGATTCATTTTTTTCAACCTGAACTTGCTTTGCGTGAAGAATAACACCAACCAATGCTAAAACAGTAAAAGCAGAATTAAAAACCAAGTGATCCTGCCAGGACATTTGAGCTAACACCCCTCCGCAACTACATGGTAAATCGTATGCGTAATTAAGCATTAGCCAGATATACCCTGTGAATAAAAACATTAAAGCAAAAGAAGCATACAATCCTATTAAACGAGTTTTTTTGATGATTAAAGCCAATGCAATTAGCAGTTCGCCTGGTGGCATTGTATAAGCAATAAAGCTGGAATAATTTTGTATAAATGGAGACCTTCCCATTTGAAATTTCATGTTATTAAAGTCCATTAACTTATTTATTCCGGTATAGACAAACAGGATGATCAATAAAGCAGAAATAATTTCAACTATAGTATTTCGCCTGGTAAGTCCTCGCCCCATTTTCATAATAGCATTTCCAGTTCTAGCTAGGAGCGTTTTTTTAGGCATAGCTTGGGCAATACTTCCTCTATTCATAATAATACTTTTACTTGTAATAACTTGTTTCACTTTACAAAAACACCCGTCGCAGAGCTGGTGATGGATGAGAGCGATCATCCTTTTTCCGGCATATTTTTAAGTACGCATTACTCACCCTCGATTATTAGCTAAAAATTGCCTCACCAGCCTGCACGCGGGCTATATTGAAATACCTTAATGATTTTGAATTCGCTTTTACAATTGTTTTCTACAGACTTTGATAACCGTATCTGCCCTGGCAAGAGATACCGGGGCGTACCGGCATTAAACCTTATCCCTGATAGAACCATCAGAGGCATGTATCTGATGAAATCTATAGGACCTTGAAAAACCTTACTAATGTGATGGTACGTGAACATCGTAACCCGCTTTCATAAAGAGCAATCTCACTACGCTGCGATATAGTCTTTTCCTTATGCTGTAATTCAGTTTAATTGTTTTTCCCGTAATCGTGTACTAAAGCATATCCTGCTGCTTTTATTGATGAAGTCTAACCAAGGTTCGGATCGCTACGTGCGGGTGATTTCTTTCTTTCCGAATACAACAGCAAGTTACAACCGATTATTTGTGAAATTTCACCCTTTTCTGTTGAATTTTTCACGATGCGGTTGTGCATCTGTGATAGCATTTGTTGTTCCGAATATTTTTTCGGTGGGTGTTATATTGAATACTTTTTTGAAATCGGATGTAAAGTTTGCCCGCTCGCGGTATCCACACCTATAAGCGATCTGAGATACAGTCAGTTTGCCCTCCTCAAGCATAAGTGACGCACGTTCCATTCTCTTTTCCAGTTGGAACCTGGCAATCGTTTTTCCTTCTATCTTCTTGAATGAGCCATGTAAAAGGTTGGTGCCGATACACACTTTATCGGTAAGGGCAGGTATGCGAATACGTTCGAGCGGGTGCTGTTCAATATACTGTTTAATTATATCAACAGCGGCGGCTACAATGGGTGAAACTCGCGTTTCTTTTTTCATACGAACCAGGTTTAATGTCATTCAATCATTTGCATGGTCATAAGTTATGACCCATATCAAGGCCTGTATTGTCCTGATACCTGCATACACCTTTTAGGGTTTACAGCAAATAATAGGTGTGATCTGTGCATATGCATAGAATTAGATTTAATGATATGAGTCAGCATTCGCAGCACTTTATTCATATGCTACGTAAACTGCACTATATCATTGTTGCCTTTTCGTAAAAGAGGGTAATTCGGAAAGAATGGGTGGAGTAGGGGGAGTAAGAATTAGTTTTATGTATGCTGGCGCCGGTTGGCCTCAGACAAATAGCTGTATAACAAGTGATCCGGCTTACGGCAGGATTGACTTGCTCGCTTTACTATGAAATGGGATTGATTGCACTCGTAAGAGTGGTGGAACGAATGGTGAAAGCCGGTGCTGATAAGTGCTTTCATAATGGATAAAGTTTTGAATTAAGCATGGTATATTACGGTCTGGGCAGGATTTATCTGTTACACGGTAAACTGTTTTTAAAGGGGCAAACTATAACAGATGGTCGGCGAATCTGAATGCAAGATACCTGGTTTAATGATCTGCTTTGGAAATGATATGAGTCAATTTGGAAATACTTTGGGTCGATTTGAAAATAAGGTAGGCTATCCAGTAGCGTTTTCTTTCAAAGATTAACATTGGTGTCATCCCTATATTTTTGGCGCCATTGTTTGGGCGTCATATTTTCCAGCTTTCGAAATTGCTTTCCCATATTTTTTCTTGTTAATCCTACCTGGGAAGAAATATACTCCATGGTCAGCGCCGGATTGATTAATAGTTCTTTGGCTTTGTTTATGCGAACAAATACAACAAATTGTTTCACCGGCATCCCTTTTATCTTTCTAACTGCAATGTTTAGAGTAGATTTATTGGTGCCTACCATTTGTGCGAGTTCTATTAAAGTATAATGTTTGTAATATTCTTTTTCGATGATGGCAATCGCTTGCAGGGCATTACTAAGATCGTGGCTATTGATAGGCATAAGAAAAGGTTTTGTATAATATGGCTGGCATCATGTTTTAAAACAGTTGATATAATGCACTATAATTTCCCAAAATCTTTAGCTATGGCGCAGGCTTCTGCTTTTCAAATGGTGTATAACCGAATCGCTTTCTAAAATCTCTTAAAAAGATTTTGTCTTCGTTATATCCTAACAGGGTCGTCATCTGTTGAAGATCCACGTCATTACAATTCAATAAACGAAGAGCAGTCAACATCTTTTCCTCAAGCTTATGCTTTAACAAAGAGTAACCGAATATTTCCTTAAATCCTGTACTGAGCTTATAAACACTTAACCCGCTAATTGCAGCAAGCATTTGTATTGTGTACACTTCCTTCGAACTGCTGATCATCTCCGCAATATCACAAATTCTGTTAGTCTCCTGTAGCGTAAGTGCTATGTTTCTTTTTACAACATCAGGGCTTACTGAAAGGATACATTTTTCAATCAGCCTGCTACCGATTATGTCCCCATCACTACTTATTCTGTTAACGTCAAAGCACCAGTCTCCCAATTCTTGCTGCCACACCCATGCCTCAGCTAGCGCTATCTTGTTATTAAGATTCAGTCTCCCCGCTACGCCTTCTGCAGCATTGTCTATCAATTGTGCCATTACCGGAAAATAATACTGCAGGTATAAGAGATAGTCCTTTGTCGGCAGGATATCAAGAAATATAAAGGTTTCGTTGGCTTCCATAGGATATTCAGTGGATCGATCAGGAGCATAGAAAAAGTTATTGCTGCGTTCATGAAATGTCTGGTTACCTAAATCCTTTGTAATCATATGATGCGAATGGCTGATGGCCATACGAAAGGTAACGCCAGGAGTATTTGTAACCACAGTAAGTATATCATTGACAAGGGAATAGAAACAACAATAGCGAATAGTGAAGAACTTCGTTTTAAATTGTTGAAATATATAACAATAGCTTTTTCGTTTGCCTTTTGCCACTTTTAATTCTGCCCCCGGAAACAGGAAGTTGGCGCCATGGTAATTATCTGCAAGTGGTAACTCCTGGCCTTTGGAGTATAGAATGATATCCATATAAGAAAACATTTATGTTCGCTTTCTTTGCTACTGCAAGCAACAGCAAGGATCTGAACTTGTTTTATAATATTATAATTATGTTCGTTTCTGCATATTGGAAACCTGTTTAGCTAAAGATGAAATTTCAAAACGGTTTTTTGAGGGAACGGAATATAAATTTGTACTGGTTGTATCGTAAGAAACACAAAGTGATCATGCAAGGAACCTGGGAATGCCTTACGCGTGATTAGTTGTATCGCTTATTATAGCTACGCCGAAATCCCTGATTTTGGCTACAGGAATATAATAATAAACAAAAAGCCTTGCTGAAAAGGAGTTATTTCTGAGAAGATGCGTCAACAACTGAAGTAATGTAGATAGAGTGCTACTTTGTCTGGCAGTGTGGCGGCTATGTGTAATGACCGGAAGAATTACTGCCTTCACCTATTGGTGGACGCTTGTTGAATGATCGCTACGGGTTGAAACAAATACTGTTCTTGGCACAAAGTTACAATTTGTTGTTCTAAATCATTTGTCCAAAATCCTATTTTTCTTGTCCAAAAATGCACGCATTCGTCGTTTATTATGTAAGTCAGAGCATTAAGCGGTATTTCGGTTCTTTAGGAAAAGAATAAACTTTGGTTTCATATGATTTATTTATAATAAGAGATGTTCTCATGCCCTTCGCTTCAGTTCTAAAAAATAAAGTAGTTATTTTCTTTTGCTCTTATCAATATTTGAACAATAGGTTTTAATCATTTCGTCTGCCTCTTGTTTATCATTGGAGGTATTTGCAAACTGCTTCGCTTTTTGAAAATACTCACACGCTTTTTCGAGCTTACCAAGTTTGACCCATAATGTTCCTTGCCAAAGAATGCAATTGCTCGTTTGATCATAATTATCATTCACTAAAGTTTGGAAGTCAATGAAGGAGCTCCTGCTACTATCCATATAAAACTTTACTATTGCCCTTTGATATAAAGCATCATTGTAAGGAACTTGAGTTCGTTCTACATCACCTGCCACAGGAGTGTTTTCATTAAACCATATATGAAAATCGCCTAGCGTTTGAAGAGACATTACCTTATTGAAATCTGCCAAGGCCTCCTTATAGCTTTTTTTAGATAAATAATCAATCCCTCTGTTATAATAAGCTAACTGCAACTGGTCATTCCGGCTTATAATATCCGTATAAATTTTAATGGCTTCATCGTACTTCTTTTCCTTACTGAGCGTAAAGGCTTTGTCAAACAATTCGTCATTGGTTGGAGTGCAGGCCGAAAACATGGAAGATAACAGCACAAAATATAAATATGATTTAATACTCATTTTATAACAGCCAATTAAGGTTTTATATTATTTGAAGAACCAGGAATGCTATAACACTCATCCCCCCAGCATTCGCGACACTGTAATGCCTGGGATTCAATTCCCTTTTGTATCAGACAAACTGTCCAGCGTATATTTCAATTGTTGAACATCTGATTTCCCATCGTAGGGAGAAACACTTTTCCATCGCTTGTAAATCTGCTGATCCGGTTTGTTCCACCAGATTTCTATAATGTAGTGGTAGCTGCCTTCCGTATATCCCACGGTTGAATTAGGGCTTGCAGGCGCAGTTAAAGACGCCACCACCAAAGCAACAACAACTGTTAAAGTAAGCACGGGCGCCGGAATAAACAATTTATACTCTTTTTTGATTTTCAATAAAAGCAAAAAAAAGGTCAAAATGAGTAATGCAATTATTATAAGTGTTGCAGCGTGCATCAAGGTGTTTGATTCCGGAAAATTATAAGGCTGATTACGGTTTATTAGAAGTTGTGCCAATGGATCATACAGCAAAAGATAGATTATGAATGCATTGCCGATGAGTGTTGCCAGGGCAATAGTCGTCTTTATGATGTCTTTGAATTCGTTCATAAGGTAGTATACAACGGACAAATATACAATGGCGTTCCTGGAAAAACGACTTGTATTGACAACCTGCCCACCATGCTGTTTTTTCATCGCTTGCCACCATCCCGTAGGAATTATTACTCGCACAGTGATTAATGACCCCATTCACGCAACTGTGTAAAATATCATTTCAAGGAGCAAAGGCTGAATTGCCGAGCGAGAGGTCCAATCTTGCAATGAAACGTCGGATGGTCATCGTACTACTTCTTCTCCATATACTGCTGAATAGTGGAGCCTACGACCTGTAGGGCATGATCGACAAGAGGCTTCCCTTCGATCTGGCGCCAGTTCGGTGGCCGGTGTTTCAGACTGCGCGCCCGGAACAGCGACCAGTTGGATTCAATCACAATAGTGCCATTACGGCCACGGACCTGGTACCGCTCCATGCGGTCGTCGACAGAAAGCAGTTCCACAATTTTGAATAATTCCTGTATTATTGACTATGCAACTGAGCATGATTAAATTATCTGAAATTTATATTAATCTTTTTTTTGCCATAGTGCTCTCGGCCTGTAGTACCGACATAAAGAGCCCACGCACTAATATAAGCGCCGACACTATTTACCGTAAGTCTGTTATTTCTGTCTATAACCATGACACAATATGGGCGCATGATACAATTTATTTTACGCCGACGGCCGTAAACATGCCTACTTCAAACTTTTACTATCTGGCTTATGGACATTCATCAGGCGCATATAAAGTGTATTTTCCAAGGGAGAAAGTAATATCATATTGCGATAGCATGTTAAGCGAGCTGGTGCCTTACCAGCGGGACGATTCAGGCATTTCCGAAAGAGTTACTTACGAACATTTAAAGAGCCAGGCCCTGAATAATAAAATGGATTCAGTTATCACTGATGACGAACTGCCGATCCTGCTCGAAAAGTTCGCTCCATTAGTGGTGAACTCAACCGGCGACAAGCCAGCGTTTGTCATAGTCGATCTATCACATGACGGTTTCTGTGGAGTCAAAACATTTAGCGTTACTACCAGATCCGGGGACACGGTGCAACTTGCGCTTAGAGTGATAGAAGATTTGAAGCTCGAAGACGTGAAAATTGAAACTCAAGACAAACGGCCTGTAAACATTATACGATGAGATATTATAACTCATTTTTATGAAAATATTTCTTGACCCAAAGTCAGCAGCAACAAGTGGGGGAGGGCTTTAAGATAATCTGTCTTTTTATCCGCTGATTTGATTAAATTGAGACAGCTTAAAAATTGCTATGACACTGAAAAATTTTCATATCGTCACAGAAAGCTAGTGGCAAACTCCTTGTTGCGGGCTGTATTAACGCTTTTTATTGTGTGAAAGTTAATTGGCCTCAACCGCGGTTTTAAAATCCGTTAAATCCTGCAAGATCGCTTTTCTCAAAATTCCCTTAAGAAATAACATTGGGATAGATTTTATTTTTGACATAATGCCCAGCGGTTTTGTTTCATGGGTACTGGTTAAAATGACGTTTCCATCAGTTCCAGATAGGCTGAGTGTAGTAATAAATGTAAATCCATCTATTTCTGCTTTTGTTGTATAGTACTTCATTTCGGCAGCGTCTGTTATCCATTTGTCTACAGAAGCGGGTTTTCCGAAGTACATTCTGGTTTCGCGCCATTTCAACCCTTCAAGGTTGTTTGCAGGATTTTCGAGAATTTCAATTCTTTCCTCGCTCCAATGCGACATGCAGGTTTTCTTTCTCGCTCCATTGTAACGTGTCCGGCAGTGAACGATTACTGAATTCAAGATGAATAACCCGTCGCTTGTTGTTGTTTGTCGTCCGGTTGGAAGCATGAAGTAATAAAGGTTTCATAATCATTATTCCGCCACTTTTCACCGGGCAGATTGTTTCCGTTTCTTTAGTCCAGTCAATATTATCCGGTCTGTAAATCCCTTTTAGATGGGATCCAGGAACAACTTTCAACGCTCCATTGTTCTCATCTGTATCGTCAAGGTGAATGCGAATGGTGAAGTTGTTTTCTAAGATGTGAAGCGGCGGCTGAACGGCAAATTGATCTTGTTTAACCGTCCATTGACCGTAACCTTCGAGGTCAAGCCGCTTGTCAACCGAAATAGTCAGGTCCTGGTGATAAGCTACAAACCAGTTTGATTGTTCGGGTTTGTCAAAGTAGATAGACTTTGTCAAAAAGTAGTCGTCGCCAAATAATTGTGAGATAATGGTGATTAGACGGGCGGTAAAAATCAGTTCTTTGGTTTGAGGAACTTCTTTGAGAAATTGTCGTATGGCAAACAGGTCAGCCGTCTTGCGAAATGTCGGCCTGGTTGTGTCAACCTCCGAAATTGCCTGAAGAATTGAGTCCACTTCTTCGGTCGTAAATATCCCATCGATAACAGCAAAGCCGTCATTCAAAATCCTCTCCTGTATGTCGTAGATGTTGTCCATATTAGCTCATAGTATGTTCGCCTTGAGGCTCAGATCCATGCTTACAGCATGGTTAATGATGGCGCCAACAGATATATAATCTACTCCAGTGCGTGCATAACCCACGATGTTATCAAGCGTAATGCCGCCAGAGGCTTCTGTTTCGTATCTGCCGCCTATTAATGCCACCGCTTCTTCAATCTGCGCGGGAGTATAGTTGTCCAGCATTATCCGATGTATATTGCCGGTAGCCAACACTTTCTTTACATCATCTATATTGCGTGTTTCCACTTCTATTTTCAGATCAAGTCTGTTGGTGCGCAGGTAATTATTGGTTTGCTCTATCGCCTTCTCTATGCCGCCGCAAAAATCTATATGGTTATCTTTCAGCATCACCATGTCGTACAGCCCCATGCGGAGGTTCATGCCGCCGCCTGTACGCACCGCCTCTTTTTCATAAGCCCTGAACAAAGGCGTGGTCTTGCGGGTGTCTAATATTTTTGCCGGGTATTCTTTTATCGCGTTCACATATTGCCGGGTAAGCGTAGCAATGCCGCTCATGCGCTGCATACAGTTAAGCACCAATCGTTCGGCCTTCAGTATAGTATGCACGGTGGCAGCTACTTCAAAGGCTATTTCGCCATTGCTTACTTTATCGCCGTCATTTTTGTGAGGGGTAAAAACTGCGTTGGGCTCTATGTGATAAAATATTTCTTTAGAGAGGCTTATACCCGCAATAATACCGTCTTCTTTTATTTTCAATATCGCTTTGCCCCTGGCGCCGGCAGGTATGCTGGCCAATGTGGAATAGTCGCCTGTTCCCACATCTTCCAGTAATGCAGCTTCAATAAATTCCTTTATATTCATTATTATAATGTTGTATGGCGTGCAAAATCAGTAAATTCTTGCAATATAGGCAGTTTGTCACTATTCAGGTAGTAAGTGATTTCTTTGACCGCCATGCGGCGGATTGATGAAAGCTAATCTTGATGGATTTGTAGAAGATTATAATTTAAACTTTGATGTAAAAGTTAATTGGCTTCAACCGTGGTTTTAAAATCCATTAAATCCTGCAAGATCGCTTTTTTAAAAATTCCCTTAAGAAATAACATTGGGATAGATTTTATTTTTGACACAATGCCTAGCGGTTTTGTCTCGTGGGTACTGGTTAAAATGACGTTTCCATCAGTTCCTGATAGGCTGAGTGTAGTAATAAATGTAAATCCATCTATTTCTGCTTTTGTTGTATAGTACTTCATTTCTGCGGCGTCTGTTATCCATTTGCTCACAGAAGCGGGTTTTCCGAAATAACGCAAACACAAGTATGCAGATATTTACGATCTTGACTTGAAAACTTTTGGCAAAGAAGAAAAAACATTTACTATAACTATACTCAAAAAACCAGGTTTAAGGCACTGATTGACCTGACCACAGCTTTAATTAAGGAATTTGATGAAACAAACTAATTTGCGAAAGTTCTTTGTTTGTCAATAGTATAACAACAAAAAAAATTGCGACTAATATTACAAGGCCAATTAGGCCAATGAAAACAGCTCTCCAAATGGAATACGTTTGCCCGCCTTTTTCAATGTGTTCCTTAACGGCGGCGCCTTGATATTTTTGTATTAAGTACTGTGCAATACCACTATAAATCAAGGGTATGATGTAGCGTGGAATTTCCTCGATGTTTGGAATTAAAAATAGTCCGCCAAAAATTACAATAGTTGCGATGATTGCAATTGTCCACGCTGATTTTGCTTTGCTCTGTTGACCAAGTTGTTTAAAATTTTCTGCAGCTATATACCCTGCTACTAATGGACCTCCAATAAACGTCGCTGTCCAAACCGCACGGTCCTTGTAAAGTTTAAAGTTTGGCGGAGCTGATAATAAATTTTCTTCCATTTGGTTTTTGAATAAGCGTTAGTAGTTATAGTTTTCAAAGATAACAACGGTTCCCATAATTTCTGCGAACCGTCTAATTTCTTTCTACTCCGCTGAGTCCCTGATTGCTACGCATGCTCTTTACTATACGCAGAAAATAGGTCAACGGCTTCATATAAGCCGAACCCAATCCCTCGTGAAAGCTGGGATAGTTCTGTCATGCTGTGTGTTAAAAACACAGAAACGGTTTTTTTCATCGGGTCTGCTGACCACCAGCCTCCGTAGGTACCTGGCCAACCTACGGACCCGATTGAACCGGCGCAGGGCATGGAGGTATAGTTGTTTTCCTTCATCACTACAGCAAGCCCCAGTCCAAATCCATAATGTTCCTGAAAAATCGGTGAGCCCATCAACCTTGAACGTTCTCTTTGCAAAGGGGTTAATTGGTTCTTACACATGGTGGCAATTGTTTCCGGCTTCACAACCTGAACTCCATTGGAACGTCCCTTCTCAACAAAAATGCGTGCAAAATTTAAATAGTCGCCTAGGGTTGACCACAGTCCGCCGCTGCCTGCTTCAAATTCTAAATGGGCAGGGCGTTCTTTCAGAGCCATTTTTGAGGGAACGGTTTCGAGATTGACGAGCCTGCCAGAATGGTCGAAACCCATATTCGCCGCACACCTGCTTCTTTTGTGCGCAGGAGCAGTAAAAAAGGTATCTGTCATACCTAATGGATGGAAGATTTTTTCTTCCATTACCTTGCCCAGTGGTTTGCCTTCGATAGTCGCGATAAGCAGGCCCAATAAATCTGTAGATTTGCCGTAGTTGAATAGCTCACCCGGCTGGCTTACCAGGGGCAAACTAGCCAGGCCATTTATCCATTGCTCATTTGTTAGTTCCGAATCAATATCGGCTCCTAAAACCTTGAGGTAATCATCACGAAGCTGTCCACGCTGAAAATCCCCATACGTAAATCCAGCGGTATGCGTTAATAAATCAAAGATGGTAATAAGCCGGTTTGCATCCTCGTATTCCCCTGGCTGCTTTAGAACTTTCATGTGGGTAAACTGGGGGAACCAGTTGGTGATCGGGTCGTGTAAGCCAAATTTCTTTTCTTCGCTCAGAATCATGATAAGGACAGACGTGATCGGCTTTGTCATGGAAGCAATTCTGAAAATGGTATCCGGGTTCATTGCTTCACGTGTTTCCAAATCCTTGTACCCGACGCTTTCACGATAGATCACTTGTCCATCCTTCCAAATAAGGCAGTTAACGCCGCCCAATTTTTTATTCTTAATAAATTCTTCAAACATGACCGGCTTTTTTTAATGAAATACTTTGGACTGTTACATGCTGATTTCGCGCCATTTCAACCGTTCAAGTTTGTTTTCAGGATTTTCGAGAATTTCAATTCTTTCTACTCCCCAATAGTTTCTGCAAAGTTCTTGCTTCTGAGATTGTCATGAAATTACGGCTGACTCTTAAATTTGAAAATAGCTATTCTACAGCTTCCCTTACCGCTATTTTGGCAAGTATTTGCTAAGCGCACTTTCCTCAAAAAGTCGGCTAACGTCATCCCAAACATATCTACATGCATTTGATTTTGTTCCATCTGCGTTTTGCTTTTCGACGGACTGTATGTTTCTTCCACCAAGATGGTCATAAAATCTTTTTGCTTTATGGTTGGTTTCAAAAACCCACAGATACATCTTTTTGATATTGCCTTCGTGCAATACAGTTTTAGCGCAATTGCAGATTAAAAGTCTTCCAATACCAGATTGTTGACAGCTTTCCGACACGTGCAAATTGTCGAGTAGTGAACCGAACGCAGGGTCGTCATCAAGGTAAAGACAAGAAAAGCCTGCGATAGTTTCATTTTGAAGTGCGAGGCAAACTCTCTGATTTACCATAGGAGAGGTTAGTCTTTTATGCCAAAACTCTAACCGTTCTGTTTCTACTTTATTATCCAAATATGCGTCACTGAATATACCACGATAATTCTGCCGCCAACTTTCTGCATGCAGCTTAGCAATTGCAAGATAATCTGTGAAATTGGCGAGTCTTAATTCAATCATAGTTGCTGCGTAAATAGGTTGCGCTTTGGTGTTAGCGGCTGTTACTTGTTTAATCGCCTAATAAGTTTTTCGACGCCATCTCGCCATGCTTCAAACTCCTCTGTTTCTTCCCAGAGTTCCTTCAGCTCGGACTCGTCAGTGAGGACTTTCTGCAAGGCTTGACCAGCCATCTGTTTCAAGCCACTAAAATCGTAATTCGGATATCTCTCAGAAAATGTATCTATATCAAGCGGCTCATCTCTTTCTGGTGACGAAAACTTCGTACCATTTGTCTGACCGTCCACGTAGGCCGCCGCCACGATTACTGCGTTTCCCTGGTCACACTCTAAGTAGTCTGCTTTTAGAGCATCTTGAAATGCATTTTGAATAGTCTGTTTTGGATTTTTTGACTCTTCTACATCAGCCATAAAATCAAATGCTGCGTCATCTTCAAAATAACCAGTTCCCCAAGCTCCCATAGTAGATTATTTTAGTTTTAGTATTACGTGGTCTTACGGTATATCTGCTACTCTTCATCATTTTCATTGCCCAAGTTTGTTTGGCAAGCCAAAGCAGATTATTTCAGGTTGTTTGTAAGTCTCAAAAAGTCCTATGCTGTATGCAAAAGATGGCGAATAGTGAGAACCACTTACTATTATTACCTGAAGTCCATACTTGTCAATATTTGTCTTGGTCCGAACAAGAAGCTCGTCCTTACTAATGCACTTATGTTCTTTTTCTGTGTTCATTACGGAGTGTTGCTTTACAGTTACCACTAGCGCTCAAATTTACATAATACTCGTACAATCAACTAATTGAAAAATAATATGCTGACAGTTCGCAATAATGAAAAACGTACTTTGAAAATAATCTGTTCCGTCATTAAAGCACGTGGATTTCTTCCAGCAACAGCTTCGCCACAGTTTGAATCCTATGTCTATCTATCCGGGCAGAAGTCAATTGCCTTTTACTATATCGTCATGGATGTAAAATAGCGCATCCTGTTGTAAATCTCAATAGCGTACATTACATTCGCTGGCATGCGGGCCTGTGGCCACCGAAAAGTTGACCAGGCGCCGGGCTGACCCGGATCGCTATCGTTTTTCTTTGTTTTAAGCGTTTGACATAGAATGGAAATCATTACACCCTCTTCCCTTATTGGCGCTGAAATAAGCGAAGTGCGCGTCACACGCCTGAGACGGACGAGCCATAAAGCATACAATCATGTTATACGTATATTAAGCTGGCCAACAATCAAATCATCGGTTTGTAATCCCAATGTTAGATATGAAAGCAATAAAAATTTTAGGGCTTGTTGTTCTGGTTGTTTTTGGAGCCGTAGCAATAGCCTTGATAATCTTTGTAAGAGCCTGCAACGACGGGTTCGGTTATCGCGCTGGCAGCGGGCTCGGTTCTCTGGTAGACATTGACGGCGAGAAATACAAAAGTGAGTATCTTGAAAAATATGTTGACACATTTTTTACAGCCTATCCGCGTTACAAACCGCGGTCAGGCGACCTCACGGAATCGATGACATCCGGTTATGAGTTTCTAAACCTGACCAGCATCTATTTTGACAGCTATCCCAGAGAAACGTACTGTGTACAGTGGAGCGGTACAGGCTTTATCAGTGTTCGTTTCGCGTATGATTATGAGAAGGGGGAAGAGGTTATAGAAAATGAAAGGGCCAATGCAATGGTCGCCGACAGCATAAAACAAAGAATGACTAAACGCTTAAAAACCGAGGTGCTGAGCAGAATAGACTCTATTATTTCAAAATCCGCAGACAGTTCAATAGCAATCTGGAAACCGCCTGTTTAATTTGACAACTTGATTACACTTTTAGCAAATACTTCGTTTGTTTTTAAGCAGCCTGCAAATTTTGCGAAAATGAGCGGCTATATCATAGTTGGTCAGTATTAATTGCTAAATGAAAATATTTTTCGCTCAGTTCAGTTTGATTAATTCCGTCAAAAGCGCCTGCAATCGGCCTTTATTTATTTTCCTCCTGGGATTATCCTTCGTCTGGGCATGGTATTACGCAAACCGTTGTTGTTTCTAGGCTTTCTCCATAGGCATCTGAATCATATGTTCCAGGTAATTGCTCATATTCCCTACTGCAACGCCAATTAGTAATTCAATGAGGTGTTGTTGAGTGTACCCCGCGTCAATAAAATGTTGAATAATGGGCTTTGCAGCAAATCCCCTTGATTCCACCATATCTTTGGTAACATGTACCAATACATTCCACTTTTTATCCTCCAATTTTTTTTTGCTGATAATGGAGGAAATAACATCCTCCGATATGCGTAACTTTCGAAGTGCCGTCGCGTATACTGCAGTACAATATGGGCAATTATTCTCTACCGAACTCGCCAGCAAAACAATGTTTTGCTCTTCAGGGGAAAAGGACGACCGCTCCCATTGATTTTCAATGTTGAGATAAGCATTAAGCGCTACAGGTGCAGAGGCGAAAGTTCCTAAGAAAGTCGGGACGAACCCCAGCTTTCGTTGTACTTGTTCAAGTTGTTTTTTAGTGTCACCACTTGTTGTTTCGATTGTTCTGATCTCAAATGACTGCATCGTAATCGTTTTTTAAATGACTAAATAAATGATCAATTACAGGCGGCCGCCTGATAAAAGCGCATCTACAGCCCGGATAGATCGATTGTGTGCGCTGATCAATTTCTCTAACGGACTAATATCAGATTGTTGGAGATATGAAATTGCTTGTTAATATCGTGCTAGCAATAATCTCAAATGTGCAGACCAGGGATAAAACCTGACAAGGTTTTTTTCGCGATAGTCAGACATGTTAGTACGTTTTTATCACGTCTTATTAGATGCAACCTGCCAGGGTCTGTGACAAAAACAAAAGGATCTTTGAAACTGTCACACGATAGCATTATTTGTGTCAAAGGGCTATTTTCGTCTAAAAAATTTATTAATGTATGCTTGCTATGACGGCCCATTGCTGTATAAACGAAGTCGGAAAACTGACGGGTCCTCACAGTGCCCGAAAAACTTCAACATGAAGGAGTTAAGTTATAGGGCGACAAAGGATTTTAATCGGTTATTTTGGAGCCCTGCAGCCAGAACTACTGTTTGGCGATTGTACCGCAAAAAAAAATCCGTTTTTTATATTTGCATATGGTTACAGATCCATCTGCAAATGTGTCGACAGGCGATATTGATACGCTTATCAGTGAACTGGAGGTTGAGTTTGTATGGCTGTCGCATTGCCTCGTGAGCCCCGGCTTTCGTCTTGAAATGGGAGGCACCGGCTTCCCAGGCATTCACTATAATCTCAGCGGTAGAGGCAGGATGCTGATTGCCGGGTTACAGCCTATTGAGCTGTTACCTCACACACTCATTGTTGTTCCCCATAACAGTCCATTCACTATCGAAGTTTTTTCTGAAAACGCGCATTCCCAGGAGCTACAAACAGTAAATGGAAGAAGTGTTATGCAGAAGAAAAATGAAATCCACCAATTTGTGGCCGGTGATCCCGAAAAGGCTGAAGTAAATTTAATCTGCGGTTTCTTTAAAGCATCGTATGGTCAGACTATGGACCTGTTTGCGGGACTGCAATCACCGATTATTGAGGTATTTCAAACAAACGAACAGTTAGGAGAACGGTTGCGGTTAGCAGTAGTTGAGTTCCTGAATCATGAAGTCGGCTCCGGTGAAATGAGCAGCTTACTGCTAAAACAGGTGATCATTCTTTTGTTAAGGCGATCCGTGGCATCGATCAGTTTATGGCGTGAACGCTTTTCAATACTTCGGGATGCGCGTATTGCAAAAGTAATAGCAGCCATGGCGGCAGACCCCGCCGATGGACATACCGTGAAAAGCCTGGCTGATATCGCCTGTATGAGCCGCTCTAATTTCATGACCACTTTTAGCAGGATCATAGGTAAATCACCAATGGCAACATTGCGGGATATCCGCATGAGGCATGCCGCGCGGCTTCTGAAGAATTCGAACTTATCTATTGATCAGGTCTCGAAGGAGAGTGGTTACAATAGCAAGACCAGTTTTGCCAGAGCTTTCCGCCAAACGTTTGGCAAATATCCTAACGAGTCCAGATCGGAGTCTTAAAATGACGACTGAAAATCCTGAATAAGCATCCCAAAGTCTTAACCTGTATCAGCGCTGTTTTCTGATGGTATTGAGTGGGTAACTTGAGCGTCCAATCAAAGCACTGAAAGATGGATACATTTGCTTTTGCAACAAACTACATCAAGACACAGGAAAAATTAGTTATTGAAGCTGCTCAAAATGGGTGTCGTTCTGCGATTGAGACGCTGATCAGGGAACATCAGCAATTTGTTTATAACGTAGCATTAAGGCTTGTAGGCAGACCGGAAGATGCTGCAGATATATCCCAGGAAGCATTATTAAAGGTGCTGACCAAATTACCACAATTCAATTTCAAAAGCACTTTTAAGACCTGGCTTTACCGGATTGTTATGAATCACTTTCTTAATACAAAACGCTGCAAGGCTGAAAAAGAAGTGTATTCGCTCGATGAATTGGGTGATATGTGTGCCAATCTTTATAATGAAGAAGAAATCTCGCCTGGAGAAGAACAGAGTAAGAAGGAATACGTCCGCTTTTTAAGGAATAAATATATGGCCTCAGCCTTACTATGCCTCGATCGCCGGCAAAGGATCGTATTGATTCTGGGTGCTGTATTTCTCATTCACTCGGCGGAGGCGGCACAGGTACTTAATATTACACCGCAGAATTTTAGAAAACAATTGCAACGGGCCAGAGAAGACCTGTTTCAATTTATGGAAAATAAATGCGGGTTGATGAACCCGGCTAATCCTTGCAGGTGCCGCAAAAAAACAAAAGGCTTTATTAAAGACGGTTTGATCGACGTCGCAACTGTACAGTTTCAGCCTAAAGCCGTGCAATCGATTTTCGCCGTGGTGGGGGAGAAGAATAAATCACTCGATAAACTAATGGAGGGTAAATACCTGCATTTGTTTACTGATCGGCCAAATGCTAACCCGGTTCAAAGGGAAGCGCTTGTGCGGCAGATCTTGGAAGACGCGGAAATCCGGGAGATCTATGAACTTTCTTAATTGCGAAGACGGTTACGCACTGTTGCCTGCATGTGGTTTGTCCTGCATGCTTTTCCATTCGTGTTCTACTCTTGTCATCAATAGGCCATTGTCAAACTGTATTGAACCTTTGGGAAATACACTTTCGTTTTCATAAAAACTGGAATGAACGTTTGTCACCTGAAGTGGTCTCACGCGCCATGTGTAAGCATGTAATTTAAGTCCTTCGTATTTGTCCTTGTTTGGTGAGTAACCAACTGCTCCCTTCTCAAAGAAGTCAGAAACATTTTCCAATGTTTGAAAAATTGAGTTTTGATCAAAGT
>Ga0105239_10002735_pt1 | contig 22142 bp, 20 predicted proteins | sample KBSC44metaG_FD_92761 | JGI IMG/M metagenome (GOLD analysis project Ga0105239, IMG submission 92761) | Corn rhizosphere microbial communities from Kellogg Biological Station, Michigan, USA - KBS C4-4 metaG | ecosystem: Host-associated > Plants > Roots > Rhizosphere > Soil | place: Michigan, USA... | reverse complement strand
TCGTTTTATAGATCTCGTCCTTCCGTAAGGCTGTATACACCCGCGAGCCACTAAACGAAAGGAAAAGCCCCCCCCCCCCCCTCCCAAAATCCAGAGAGGAGTCCACGACGAAAAAGGATTAGAGCTGTTGGACGACGACCTTACGGGCTGCACATTCAGGGGTTTCTGGCAGGACACACAGGCACAGGGTTTGGTTCGGAGCTTAGTCGGAAAAGTCTATTTTAACTGATGGGATTGCATTCCCATTACTTGCTTTGCTTTGCTTTGCTAAGCTAAGCGGATTGACTAATTAATTGACTGACTGCCTGAGTGGCTGGTTGATTGATTGATTGAAGTCTCCTCTACTTACCTCCGTACATATGATACTATTGTCTTACTTTACATTTACGTTCGCATACCTCTCCCCTTGAATTAATTGATCAATTGAAAACCACCAAAAAAGCAACAGCAACCACCACCACCACCACCGCCGCCGCCAAAACCCACCAAAAACCTTAGCATTGAATCCGGTCGAAGAGGAAGCCGTGTGTACACACGTACAGACATCTATAATCTATGTTTTCTCCACTATATGGAACTGAGATGGCATGGGATTGATTGAAATTGATATTTAGGGACCCGCGACGGGATGAAATCATAGGAGACTTGAAGTTATCTTAATTATCTCTTAGGGACGAAAAGCGAGCAGCACACAGAGACTGTAGGGACCGGGGGTTTCTTTTTTCGCTTTGGCGAACTCTCTTCTTCACCATCATCATCATCATTTTTTTTCAAAAAAGGTGGCTATGTGTATATCTATCTATACTAGCTATCGAGTATCCGGCCTTTCTTGCTTCGTCGTGACGATAGATAATTAAACCCGTCCGCGAAAGAATCGAAAAGGCCTGGGGAGCGGGGGTGGGAAAAGCGAGGCAGAGAGCAACCCTTTGTTTAGCCCTCCCTCCTTCCTCCCTCCCAGCCTAGATTGGATGGAAGGGAATGGAAGTAGAGTGGGATATCTCGCTCGCGCGCGTCATATCATGTCATGTCATTCCATGTCATCGTCATCCATGGTATGGTGTGTACATTGACGCATTCTGTGTTCAAGAAAGAGGGCTCGAGAGATTTGGCATATATGTTGAGAGAGTCGTGTCCTGCCATTGTATGTCTCTCGTCGAATCGAACCGAAGTGAACGAAGTGAAAGAAACATGACTGATATCCGCCGAGATGGGCAGACACGTAGCAATATATTGCTTGGCCCAGCATCAGTTTCTCATGGGGATGGCGCAGGCGTAAACAGAAGCAAATGAATCGCGTGTTTTCGTTAAATGGCTTCGTGTATTCCGTGTGCGTGTGTGTGCGTGTGCGCGTGTGGAAAGGAGAGCATGATATCGAATCAAGCTCATTCTGTTTGAAAGAAAGCGGAAGATCGTGGGGTTGAGGTTTGGCATAAAAGTCCCCCGGATCATGAGTCGCTGGATGTTAGACAACCATTTTCTGAACGATTGGATCTCGGATTGTCGTGAAGTGAAAACGGGGGGAGGGAGGGAGATAGCCGACAGGTTTGGAATAGCAAAGGGGGACCAAAAAATTAAATCGAAAGAGAGAGAAAATTTCACAAGAACACGGCGGACCAGCTGAGCTCACTCCTCCAGACACAAATTTGAGAGCTCGCCGGCCCTTAACCAGGAATTTTAAAGACACTGCTTCACGATCCTTAATTTGAAAGCGCATGGTTAGCTCTCCACTTCTGCTTCTCGCCACCACCACCACCACCACCACGAGCACGACCAACAGCCGACTCCTTGGAGGCGTTCTCGTCACCGCCGCCTTCTTGACGCTTCTTAACCCCACCCATGGTCGAGAAGGATTGATATTTAAAATCGATATTCCTGATATTGGGATTGCCGGTGTAGTAATAGACACCGTCGGCGCCCTGGTCATCCCACCAGTTCCACCGCGTGGTGGCGTCTCCTTTTGTGCTGGCGCGCTTGACGACATTCACCTGCGTCTGCGTCTCCGAGTCGTCGGAGGGGTCTGGCACGGCGCACACACACGGCATTCCTGTCTTGGAATGGTCTTCGCCGTCCGGGGACGTTGGCTGGCAACGGCAGTACATGCCGTCGGAGGGAAGAACGACGGTATCTTCGCTAGATGAGCCGCCGTCGCCGCTGCTGCTGTCATCGTCGCGTTTGCTCATTCCCTTGTTGCCCCACCCACGCTCGCCCTGGCCCTGCGCCTGGTTACCAGAGGGTGCATCGCTGGGCTTGCCGCCCTGCCACTTGCCATCTCTATTGTTTTGTGCCCAGTTTGCTGCACCGCCATCTTTATCTCCCTTACCCTGGCCGTTGGAGTGACCCTCACGGTTCCCACCGCCGCCTCCCTCGTGCGGAGCCCGCTTGTCGAACGTCTCATCGCCAAAATCGTGGTAGAAATCAGGCACGAATTCTCGAGCTTCATGCTGAATGCCCGAAACATCCCTGCCGGCCTCGACCTGCGGAGATGGCAACGCGCCTGCGCGTGCCAACGCGAAGGCCAGGAGGGCTGCGACTGTTGGCGCTGTGAGTCTCATCCTTTTTTGTCCCGGTTTGTCCGGTTTGCAGGAGTCAATGTGATATTCTTTATCTGAGTCTTCGTGCTCCTAGAGAGGGGGAATTGAGGGAATTTCGAAAGTTTTGAGGTCAAGAATAGTAATGGGGATCTGTCCAAACCTTTAAGGGCTTTATCAAGGCCGCGAGAGAGTCCCGTCCCATAAAACGCGCCTCATCTCAATGCGGTTGGAATTACTCGCTTACCTTTGACCAGCGGACTGGATAAAGAAGAGGGTCCAATGTTATCGAGTCCGCCGCGCGTCAGCTGCACAAGAGAATCGTTATTCTACAATCCCTTGGCATGGGCGGAAGCAGGAACTTGTTGCCCCAAACAGTGTTCAATTAGTTGACGCACAAAGAAGTCGAGGGAACGACATGCCCCGAAGGCTCATGGTCAGCATGCCGGAAGATGACCTGAATAGAAATAGATGCGACCTTGCGAAGGCTCGTGCCTTCAAAACATCACATAGAACTGAGAAGAAACGATGGTTTGTCGGCCTGTTGCGTGGCCGGAAATGTATCTCAATAGGGATTTGTTTGGGTCTAACCGCTTTGGGACACATATTATCTCAGACTCTTGATGGGAGAAAGGAATTACAAAGCGGCGCATCGCTTGAGTGTTTATTGTTTGCAAAAAGGTCAATGTTTTCTGCTTGAGAATAGAATTTCGGCTAAGTTAGGGGTATGGGAAAATGGGGTAATCGCTAAATCGCTGTTAATGTGATAAAAATTCATCAGAAAGCTGGTATTGAATGGAAAGCACAACATCCGGTGAAATGAGGTTGACTCGAGTCTACACTGCCACAGCATTCTCCTGAACCGTCTCCTGTCCTTCATTGACTTCCTGTGCAGGTGTTTCTGGCTCGACTACATCTGACTTGGAGGCATGATGATTTGGCTCTTCAACAGCGGCCTCTCCCTTGACTTCTGTCAGATGCCCTGCTTCTTCCAAATCTTGTTCGGATTCTTCGTCCTTAGTCACCTCAATGGCTGAATCATTGGAGACTATCTCGGCGGGTGACTCCTCCTTCGGATCAGAAGCAGTCGTATCTTCGACACTTGGTTGAGGTGCTTCGTCCTCCCGTACTTCAGCATGTGGTACCTCAGGCTCTGGCGCTTCGGCCTGCTTCTCGAATGCAACCGGTGCATCCTCTTTGACCTCTGTGGCTTCATCTTGGCTAGGGAGGATGGATTCTTCCTCTGGAAGCACGGTTTGATCAATATCAGCTTCGCCTGCCTGTGTCTGTGTCTGTAGCTCTGGCTCTGGCTCTGGCTCTGGCTCATGATCCTCCTCAATCTCGTTCTCATGCCCGTTGGCGGCTTTCTGTGGATTCAAAAGAGGCATCTTCGGTGGAGGTGCTTTCTTTGTTGCCACATCCTTAGCTCTATGAGAAGTTGATGTTCTTGGACGCGGAGGACTGTTGACTTGGATTTTCTCGTGTGTCTTCTGCGCACTGCTTGTGGTAGGCCGCATCATTCTTGCTAAGAACCCTTCATCGGGTTTACTTGCTTGCACGCTGACTCTGGATTTGGGTCGCTCGTGCTTGTCATGTCCATTTGCTAATGAAGCACGAGAAGGTTTCTTTGCCAAGGTAGAGGTGGTGGAAGAGACACTCGTGCGAGGCAGTCGAATGGACAATGATGATGTCTTTTTCGTAATCGATTTGCGAGAATCGAGCTCTGTGGGTGAATGATGTGCATCTTTTGCGGCTGACGCAGCAGTATTGGCTGTTGCACCAGCCGGCAGTCTCACAGGTTTTGTGGGAGATTTGGTTCGTGTGACTTTGGGCGATCTGGCAGCCTTGGGCGATGCTGGGGTCTTTTCTTTCCTCGTGGCTTCACCTGTCGACTTCACTTTTGTATGCGTGTCCACCTTAGGCGCAGGCGGGGCTCTTTCTTGCTTTGTAGCGGGTTGTTTTTCGGCTTTAGCCTGTTGAGCTTGTTTCGCCGACTCCATCACACCCCTGATCTTGGCTGGCCCTCCTTTAATGCTTGCAACAGGTGAAGTTGGGGTCTTTGGAGAAGGCTTGGAGATGATAGGGGATTTGGGAGCTGACTTCACGGCCAGTCTCGTCGGGGGAGGCTTGACGGGCTGTGCGGTCTTAGTGGTCTGTAAGGTAGTTGCCGGGGGGGGACCAGGTTTGCCGTCCGATTTCATGTTCTTGACCATCGTGGCAGCCTTGGTGGTATCAGTCTCTTTCGAAGCGGCCGATCTCGGGGTCTGGTTCTGCAATTTTCCAGATGATAGAGCTCCGCCGAGATTTTTGGCATTGGGGGTTGCTGAAGTGGCTTTTGGGGCCTTTGATGGGGTTGACGGATCGAACGAAGAGCCTTTCAATATGTTTCCCAATCCACCTTCGACATTTCCATTGGTAGAGGAGGGGGCCCTGGCGAGCTGCGGGCGAGTCTCCTGTTTCATATCTGACTCTGTCCTGGTGGTTGAGGACCTCTCGAGGTTACTACCGTCGACCATTGCGTTCTCTTGAATGCCACCTAGGCTGCTGACTTCACTGGCCCTTCTAAGACCAAGGATGGGGGGACCTCCGTTCTCGCCTGGTCTCTCGACTGCGACGAAGCTGGCACGAACTTTGCTGACAGGTCTACTGCCGTTGGAGAATTCTGATGGATTGGGGGATCGGCCTCGGCTCGGGGGAGATGTCGATTGATCACCAGCTTTGTTCTCGAACATAGCCCGAAGGTTCCTGACGCCGCCATTTCCGGAATTAGCAGACATGGTTGATGGAATCGGCAAGCGCAAGTCAAATCAGACGGAAGATGACAAGTGCAAGAAACTAAGGGCAGCAAGAGCAAACTGCAAATTTAAGCTGCGATGGATCAGGACGCGAAAACGGTCATTGTGGGCGACTAGATTATAAGACAGGCGATGGAAAGCAGCAATGAGTAACACAAGGTAAACACTGTGGGCAGTACTTGATAGTGTAGGTGGTAAATATTAAGTAGCAGTTTAGGGCAGGGTAGTAGGGTATGAGGTGGACAGTGGATTGAAAATGGATGGTGGTGGTCTGGTCAAATCACAGTTGGTGGATCCGGGGTTTTGGCAAGAAGGCAGACAAGGAAGACAGGGGGTTGCTGATGAGACGCGTTTTGTAAGAACAAGACAACCAAGACACTCGTCGACGGTTTGGTCTGGTTGCTGGGAAGACTTACACACGTTCTGTGTCTCCGTGTCCAATGGCTTGATCGGCCTTGATCGTTTGTTGATGACTGCCCATAGGACTGGCTCGGTAAGCTCTCTCCTACGTGAATTTTAGACCGCTAAAACCTAGATGCTCGAGGTCCGACGTCTGTGTGGTAACTGGCCGTCACTGGGAGGCTGTTTCAGGGGCTCTGCACGCAACCGTCCGTAACCGTAACGGGGAGCCCAGCAGAGGTGGCTCTTGCCACGTGATCGAATCACCACGTGATGGGCTTAGTCAGCGTGAAGGAGGGAACGGGCACTCAGCGCTTACTTCAAGTCCAACATTGAGGTATCATCATAGTATGAATATCGGAGGAAATGAACTCTATTTGCACTCCATCTATCCTGTTCCCCTTGTAATAGGCATGATGGTGCGCCATCATGGTCTATAGTATTTTACACGTCCGCCTCTTGCTCCTTCTGGCCCTTGACAGATTTGACAGGCTTTGCACTCACCAGGTAAACCAGCTTGTCCGTCCAAAAGTGCGACACAATGGCTTGCAACAGTGGGACGCTCCCAAACACCGTTCCAGAGATTGGGAAAATGAAATAATCGATAGTAGAAGCCAGCGTCCACCTTTGACGGCGAGAGAATTCGCTTTCCAGTTCTTCATACAACCCGACACGCCGCATCTCCTGTTCCCTGGCTTCAACACATACTTGATGGTATCGCTCATAGAAAATGACGAAGTAAATTGCCATGAGAGCGAAGCCCATTGCTCTCATGTATGAAGTTATGTCGAGTGCAATGGACAGAATGCGGCAGTGGCTGATCGGATAGGGCAATGACGCATAAACAGCCGACGCGAGAAGAACAAGAAAGAGGTGGTTAGGTAAGAAGTGTGCCTCGAAGAGCCGAGTGAAGAGAACCAAATTTCTCCACGTGTATCTCTTGACTTCTCCTCCATGAATCGAATACTGTCCGAGCTTCAAGCGGAGAAGCACATGTGAAGGCAGAGTTGACTGGCTTTCAGTTGGATGGACACCATAGGATTCTTGTCGGTTCGACAGCCTGAACCACTGTCGTACAGCGAACCCGGTATCAAGGGAACCCCACATGTGTCGCAGGCCCTGCGAATATCTTGCTTGATGATTTGCGACCCATCCTCGCATCCCTACCTTCCCTGTGCTAACATTGCACTGACTAGCGGGGCTTGGAATCGAGATGGTGTGCAGATGACCTCCAGTGGCGAAATAGCATTTTAGGAGCATGTGCATGTCTTCTCCTATAGCCTCCGAACCAGTGTCCCAGCCGCCCGCCAGACAGGCAAGGGAAAGAGAGACGGTGTAAACTGCTGTGGGTATGGCTACTGCATCACGACGCAGGGTCCCATTGAAGCATGACAGCCCCGCTCCACACCACATAAGGTCTGCCATGCGAACAAGTCGGGGTACCAGATGTGCATTGCGATCAAACACGATTGGTGGCATGTAGAAAGTAACATCTGACAGCCCAAGCTCCCCACGAGTACGTAGATGGTGCTGGAAAATGAGCTCAAAGTATTGGCTCAAAAGGTGAGTGTCGCCTTTGCCCGTCAGTCGATCAATGCAGCAAGACAAGATATCGAGACACTCACTATCCATTACCGTTATTAAAACATCGGTCCAACTAGCGCTGTTGACATATTTCCTCTCAACCGCCTTCGCAGCCCAGCTAACGTTGCTACTCTTTCCAGGAGCCTCTCCTTGAATGTCGCCAGGATGCAGAGTGAACTGAAGATCGCGAAATTTATGTTTGAAAAGTTGACTGAGGCTCGTCGCCACTGCAACGGCATTGGGATCCCGTTGCTCCATGGCTAGAAATACCTAGTGTGCTGTTAGTGAGAAGATGGCTTCAGGCTTAATGCAGTCATATGCGTACATCGTATGATGTCTTTGCGTGGCGATGGCTAGCAAGGACTCGCAAGGACGCCTCAAGTATTTCCGCCTCCTCTTTGTAGCTAGGGATGATGATGGCCATTGTCGCACATGGGGTTTCTATCCCCTCGGCTTTGATATTCTCGTAGTTAGGGGAATGACTTGGCCCAACTCCCCTGGCTAGTCCTTGTGGAGAGTTGTGGGCGTCGTGAATTTGCTTTGTAGCGAAATGCACGGCTGCGCACAGCCTGATGGGAAAGATAAGTGCTAGAAGGTGGAGGAAAACGGAGTAGAGAACGAAGAGTGTTTGCGCAATCAATGACGCATTGTGGTGAAGGAGGAACGTAGGATAGTAAAAACTTATCCATTCCGTCTCGACTATCTTCAACGACAGTTCCAACAATATGAGCAGTGAAAGCGTTGAAAGGCCGGGAATGCAGCGCGAGAACCACTTGCTCACCCCCATTTTGTTGGTTTCCTGGTCGAGCAGCTTTGACGACGGCGACGGGCAACGAAATAAAAGCTTCCAGTCCAAAAGGCTGTGGAACGAAGAGAAGTCCTAGCGACAGAGCGAAGGAATTAGCCCGACATTATGATGTTTCCGAAACTTGTCTCGTATTTTTCAGATCCAGCAGGATCGAGGCTGGTCCTCGTAAAATTGGGGCACTGGGATCCATTGCATTTCGGAATGACCACGGCGCTTCCTGATCACACATCTTCAAATTCTTAGCTGATGTCCACACCCGTATGTCGAACATCTTGTGGAGTGTTTTCGTATCTGCCCACCATAGAATACAACCCGTGGCCATAATTAGCCGACAACCGTCAAACTTTACCTTCACAACGCCTCCTTGGGTGTCATTTTCAAATCAGCCAATCAGATAGCCAACATTGAGTGGGTGGGCCCATTCATTTGCAGCGAAGCGTTGAGCCACGCAAGCAAAGGTATTGGAGCTAAATTGCTTTGTGACTTAGTGTTAGTGTTTTGAAAATATTTTGAATAATATAAGGAGTCGCGGATGAGGTTCAGTCCAACAAGTGGTGGCCAGAAAATTTCGAAGAAAGAGAGATAATGATGTGGAACTTGGAAGAAGCGATTTATATTCCTTCTTTGCCCTGCTTATGGTACACCAATCATGTTGGCAAAGCGGGTTCGAATGTATCCGGATCTGCCGGCAGGCTTCGCTGCCCGTTTCCTATGTATTTCTTTACCGCACAACAGCTCGATCAGAATACGTAGAGCTGCACAGGCCAGGCTGATGAGTTTCCCACGATGCCAGAAACTGTACTGAGAAGAAAAATCTCCCACACAGTTCGCCGTGTGAGTGTGATGTTGTGGAAGGTTGCAGTAATTCCATCCTTCTTGTTTATCATTTGGTGCTCGGCAGTAACCCTCTTCTTCCTCGTCCTTTGGTATCGTGGACAACGTCTTGCGAGCCTCTCCGGATACCCATCCAATTCCAGAATTGAACATCAGCTCAAGACTCATCCTAGTCTAAGTGCACAACTCTGTGTGCCGCCGCTCCGGACTGAGGGCCGGAATATAGTCAACGACACTGGCTCCCGTTGCAAGCTTAGCTCCGTCAATTGGTATGGAGCAAGTGATTTGTTCATGATTCCGGGTGGACTGGACACGCGGCATCGGAGTCAAATTGCAGCAACAATCCGCAAACTAGGTTTTAATAGTGTTCGCTTACCATACGCCGATGAGATGGTGAACAAGAATCCCACTATGGAGGCAATGCACTTGGGCGCCAACAAAGACCTTGTGGGGAAAACAGCCCTGGAGATATTCGCCGCAGTGGTCGACGCCTTGACTGACGAAGGGCTTGCTGTCATCATCAACAATCATATCACACAGTCGCGATGGTGCTGTGATGGAATGCCATGTGACGCATCTTGGACCAATCAAGGCATCCCATTCTGTCCTGTCCATCAGACAGAGGAAGACTGGATTGGACATCTTGTCACGGTGATGCAGCCTCACATACAAAACCCTCTGGTCGTAGGCGTGGACCTCCGCAATGAAGTTCGGGGGTTGTTAGGATCACGGCTATGGACCTCGTGGGCCGCGGCGGCCGAGAAGGCTGCCAGACGGTTACACCTGCTTCAACCGAATTGGTTGATGATTGTTGAGGGAGTGTCTTCCGCAAATGACCTTTCTGGGGCAGCCAAACGCCCTGTCCGTCTCCAGTACGACGACAAGTTAGTGTACTCAGCCCATGTCTATGGTTGGTCTGGTTGGGGATCACTTAACCCATATTGGTATCGCAAGTATGATTCTTTTGCAGAGGATATGGACCGAAATTGGGAATACTTGCGGGAAAATAAGACTGCCCCTGTATGGGTCGGTGAAATTGGAAGTCCTCGAGCTCCTGCAGCGAGAGACTTGCATTATTGGAAAAATCTCATGAGGTATCTCCAAACCACAGATGTTGATGTAGCTTATTGGGCTCTAAATCCTCGGAAGCCAAAGGACAATGAAGTTGAGTCGTATGGTCTGCTCGAGGACGATTGGCAGACTCCCATCTATGACTATCGGTTATGGGATCTTGCAAAACTGAGAAAGTGACTATCTGTAGCTTATTGCAAGCTAGGAAAAGGTCACTCACATGAAAATACTGAAACAGAAAGCTTGAGCCAAGTATATCCATAGAGTGTTTCCCAAAAGATGCGCTCCTGTCCCATTCAATTTCAACACGGACTGCACTGTATCCAAAGTAATCAACAGGAAATGTCATTTCCCGTGATCAGCGCGACGAAGAACGCGACGAAGGAAGCAGCTGGACTATCCGTGATATTTATCGCGGGACAATGTAACACCGCAACCCGAGGCACGTTTGTGAGCTACGATAACGATAATGGCGCAGTCGTCCATACTCCGCAGGCGTACTCCGTCCTCGTATCCACCAGTCGCAGTTTGTCATCGTCCACGAAGTCTTCAGCTTTGGTTCACAGATGTGGGCACATGCATGGTATCTCTAAACACGCTGAGAGTTGGTGTGTAGCCGGTCTACAGGATGACTTCAGAACTAGATCCTCTCCTTCCCTCAAACCCGCCGGCGCCAGAGATACGCGGTCATGGGTACTCGTGCGGCAAAGAGATTCCTCAAAATATAACTCCCCTAGAGCCACCGCTATTCGCTCGACAGCCCTTTGACCACGAACAGGAGAGAGAAGAGGGTGACGAAGACACCGAATCAACAGCTCAATCCGTACTAGGCACCTTTGGCTCAATATTTACTCTTGTGGTGTTTTTTGCATTCGTTGTCCTGCTGTTGAGCCCCGAGTCTCAAAATAACAAGCCGATTCCTTCACCAAATATACCAGCGACAATAGATGAGCGAGTTTCGGCTATCCTTGATGGCACACCTTTAATCGATGGACACAACGATTTGGCTATCTTCATCAGGGCGGCTTATAAGAACAAACTGCATGGGGCATTCAAGGACAAGTTCGTCAACGGTGGGTTAGAAGCGGATGTTGATCTTCCCCGCCTACGGCAGGGGAAAGTTGGGGGTGCTTTCTGGAGTGCTTTTGTTGTTTGCCCGGAGGATGCGAGTGATAACTTTTCTGACGAGACATATGCTACTGAGGTGTTCCACACTCTGTCGCAGATCGACCTGATACGACGCATTCAAAGCCAGTATCCTACAAACTTCACATTTGCTACAACGCCCTTGTCATCGGCGCTGACCAACTTCCACGCTACAAAGGCATTGATATCACCTATCAGCATTGAAGGTCTCCACCAGATACCACAATCGGCGCCTCTATCCACTCTACGCCTGTATCATGCATTGGGTGTACGGGCCGCAACGCTGACCTGGAATTGCCACAATGCTTTTGCCGATGCAGCACTGATCTGGTCCGGAGGAGAGACCACTGTCGCAGGGTATCATCGAGGTGGCCTCACACCCGCTGGTCGGGACGTGATACGTGAGATGAATCGCCTGGGCATCCTTGTTGACATTTCTCATACCTCATACTGGACTCAAAAAGCCGTCTTGAGCAATAGAACGTCCGAGGCACCTGTGATATTCTCCCATTCCTCGGCTTTTGCATTGTGCCCACACCCGAGGAATGTCCAAGATGATATCCTAGATCTAGTCAAGGAGACCAAAAGCTTGGTCATGATCAATTTCAGCCCGGGCTTCATCTCCTGCCTCCCACCACCGAATTCTAGTGTCTTGCCGGAGCTCTATGAGAACAACAACACCATCCATCAAGTTGCCAGGCATATTATCTATGTGGGCGAGAAGATTGGCTATGATTATGTTGGACTAGGAAGTGATTTCGACGGCATGGGTGACCTCACTCCAAGAGGGCTAGAGGGAGTTGACAAGTACCCCAACCTAGTGGCTGAACTCCTTAAGAATGGTGTATCAGACCACAATGCAGCTAAGGTCGTTGGTGGAAATGTACTCAGGGTCTGGCGAACAGTTGACGATGTTGCAAATGCCCTCCAAGAAAAGATTCTTGAGGGCGAGGACCAAGTCAGTGGATGGTAATTCTGCTTCAACCAGAGCTCGGTGCGTTTCCCAATATTGAGTCATAGCTTGGAGGTTTGACTCTAAACGGCTGGGTTCCTCCAATCACAATTATACAATGATACTACATACTACAAGCAGCCTTTGTTTCATCCTACGGGCGCTCCACTCTCCAGCCCTCTTGAAGTCCAGCGTTTATAACTACTCCCTGCGACCCAAGACTACCCCTTTTCTATTACTTATTACAAATAATATGGTTGCTTCCTAAAATGGCAATATGAGCTTCCAATGGCATTGGACACACCGACATATACCCCCCTTCTTTAGACTTTTCTCAGCATCCTTCAGACCCTTGGTAATCTAGCCCCCAACATACGTACATCAGCCACTTCCTTCACCTCCTCTGCAATCACACTCGCTTGCTTGGCGTCACCTATCCCGAGCACCAAAGCAACTTGGTCGACGAACTTCTCCCTCAACTGGTCATCAGTCATCGGGATTTCAAGGCTTCCAACAGCGTGTAGAATATGGCTATGCAATTTCTGGCCATCGCCGAACTCAAGCACTATCTCTGCTTCATCTGCACTGAGGTTTTCATCCGCGGTGGCAGCAATCTTGTCCCGAACAGATGTAATCTCTTTGCTCAGCACCACACGGTCTTCATACTGCGCCGGCCCTGCTTTTCCCAGTACAAGACCCACCGCGCCTCCATGATAGACAGAGAACTTGGCCTGTAAGCCATCGGTAGGTGTCTTCTTCCCCGTCAATTCTAACACCAAGGGATGTACCCTGGAATGTACCCTCCTCAGGTCAGACGACGACATGCCCTTCTCCTTCATCTCCTTGTGCAGCTGAATGCACCCATCAATGACAGGATGAACCACGATCCCGCACGGAAATGGCTTGAATGAGTTCTTCTCGATCTCCCAGACTTTGCCCAGCGAGGCGATTTGGACTTCGAGGTCATTCGACACACTCACAACATTTGTCCAACCTCTTTTCGCCTCGAGCGCTTGCAGGGAACTGGTGTAGCCGTTTGAGGCGAGAATGGCGGACATGAGCCCGTTTTGTGCAGACCGACCGACATGGAAAGACTTAGTATCGGACCCAAACATCTCTCGCAAGCCAGTCACTTGCGTAGCAGCAATGCCAATCGCATGTGCCATCTCTAACTCCCCGAGACTCATGAGCTTGCCAACTGCAACGGCCGCTCCAATCGATCCAGTCGTACTGGTGATATGCCTACACCGAGCGTTCTATCATCAGCAGATGCGCTGACCAACTCAATGAGGCTCAGGATCACTTACCAACCAATATCATAATGCTCAGGCCATACTGCTAACCCGACCTTACACTCGGCCTCAATCCCTGCCACTAGCGCAAGCATGAACTCGTTCCCACCGACCTCCCGCCCCAGCGCCTCCGCCTGCGCAAGTAGCGCGCTAGCCACCGGCCCCGTCGGATGTATTATCGTCTCTAGATGCGTATCATCATAATCATGGACATGCGAAGCAATCCCATTGATTAAGGCTGCATGTGCCGCGTCCGTTTTCCGCTCGCCATGCCCGAGAAGAGTCGACGTCGCGGGTCCAAAAAACGGCTGCAGCGCCGTGAGAGCCGTGGTTGTCGTCCGGTGCTGCGACCCTCCCAATGCGCAGCCCAGCCAGTTGTAGAAGCTGCGTGATGCCGCGGTGATCACGGATGGTGGGAGCGAGGTGTACTCCAGCGAGGCAGCCCACGAGGCCAGCTGTCTTGTCGCCATGCTTGGTGGATGTCGTATTGCAGTTAGCCCCAATACAATCGTGCCTTTCGTTCTAAGGCTGAGCTATTTGGAGCGATGGTCGATAGCGATCCGTCCGCAATAGGGAAGACCTTCCTTGAGTAAATGGATACTCAGAACAGGGGCCGAATCCTGATCTGTTCAAGCGCGACAGCCTGGTACTTGTTTATATTGAGTGCTCAAGACCCCTCGTCAACACGGAGCACCACTATTTATTATGCCTAGCATGCACAAGACTCAACACCCTGCAAGGAGGTCCCAAAGCGACCCAAGACAAGATATCTGATAAAGTGAGTCAAGGCTTTCAGCTTCGCAGCATTGGCGAATGCTTAGCGCATATGTAGATCTAGGCAAAATACGAGGGTGTGTGTGTGGTAACTTGTACGACCCTCCAAGGAAGGAGCTAGAGGTGGTGAGATAGCCATCCACCACAAATCATTCTGTCTATTAGATATATACTATGTAACTCCAATTAATAGTCCGACATCGCTACCTCGTGCGGAGGAAGAGAGTAGAGGGGATTCACTGGGAAAAGCCTTGGGTCAGGAGTTCTGTCGGCGTTTCTCCGATTAGACCTCAACTTGAAGAAGATGAAGTCATTATTGCGGGGATGTCTATTTGAATCACAAAGGATTAATTGAAGAGGACCAGAGGACCACAAAGCATAAATAGAGGTTTTGATTATCATTCCAATTTTCATCTCGTAGTTTCGCAATTAACTAAAATATATACTTGGTTGGACTGGTTATCTCTCGCTGAGGTATGTCCAGACGAGTTTTTGTGCTCGTATTTGTCATTCAATACTCATCCTAATGATCATATTAGCTCCAAGACAGCAAGGGCATGCATGCATGTTCCTCCTCTTGAGTCAATGGCATTTGGATCTGGATATTAGATTTATTTAACACCTTCATATCAATTCGTACTTCATGGCGCGAGGATACCAGCAGCGACCTCAATAGCGGCCGCAGATTTCTCAACCCATTCCTGAGCCTGCGTCTCGTTATTATATTCAATGATCGCCTCAGTGATTCCCGGGTACAGAACAGGAGCATAGCCAGTGTCCAGACCAGGGGCAAAGACCACATGCTTGTAGAATTCTCTGTGTGGCAGACCGCCAGAGGAAACAAATCCACGACTGAAGAGCTTGAGTTTGGTGTTGACGGCGGTAATTTCCTCCTCTGTTGATGCCGTGGAGATGGCCTCGGTAATTGCTGCGGCAGATTCGTTGAAAGTGGCGATGGCCTCTTCCAGTCGACCGGTGTCTACGCTGGTAGCGTTGCTTGCGTCCAGCGTCGTAAGGAGCGTTTCATAATAGTCAGTCATTTGCACACCGTAGTTTTCGACGTCCAAGGGGATGATGTCGTCGTTAGCAAGATGGTACAGAAGAAGTGCTGTAAACTGACCGATGACTTTGTGCTGGAGGTATTCTGGATCACCGTATGTTGTCATCCAATGCCATGTATCATAGTTTGAGTGGTAGTGGTAAACCGGGTCGTTACCACTTCCTCCAGAACCGATGTCGATGGCACTGATTCCGTTATGCAGGAAGGTCGTGTAATCACTTCCAGAGCCAAGAACACCCCATTCTCCTTTGGTCAAGCCAAACCAGACGTCATATAGAGTAAGATTGTTGTAGCCTCGGTATGGGTAGACGACCTTCTTCATTTGCTCCATGGCAATTTTGTGGAGATCTGGCGTTGCCGAGAAGTCAGGGTCAGGGCCGGAAGTCGCGACGTCGACGTTTAGATTTGCAATTGCAGCTCCCCTCAGCCATGGAAGGTAGTCCTCAACCCATTCGGTGGAGCCTAGTAGACCATATTCTTCTGCATCCCATGAGGCGAGAATAATAGTCCGCTTTGGTTGCCACCCGGTCTTCTGAAGGTTGCCAAATGCCTTTGCAAGCTCTATCAGGACAGCAGAACCTGAATTGGGGTCGGCGGCCCCACCAATGATCCAGGCGTCTCTGTGGTTCCCAACAACAATGACTTCATCTTGACTTGTTCCATTGATGACACCAATTGCATCCCAAATAGGTGTGATCTTGCCTTCCATTACATTCGACAGTGAGATAGTCGTTCCTGGTGCAGGTCCTGTTGAATAGGTGGCATTGAGCGCTCCGACCCAGTTTGTCCGATTAACGACCGAGCCATTGGTGCCATGGCCGTCAAGAGCCCAAAGCAATGGCTGCGCTTCGGTATAAGAAATAGGAATTGACGGGATCTGAGGAGTGACGGGAGAGATGTCGGCTCGTGGGGCGCCTTCGTGTGAAGCATATCCAGGAGTGGTCGGATCTCCTGGATATGTTGAAAGAAATTGCACACTTCCACGCTGCACTGCGGTGGGATTCCGAGCCGGACCATGGGGGTATGCAGCATAGCCATTTGCTTCGGTGATGTTACCGTCATCTGCTGTGTCCGTGAAGATGACGACACCAATTGCTCCACGCTCTTGAGCATTCTTTACTTTTAAGCCGCGGAAAGGCCCACCGTACCGCGCTAGAGCAATCTTGCCTTCGACGGATATGCCTAGCGCCTCAAGTCGTTCGAAGTCAACCTTCTGCCCGCGACCAACATAGACATACTCCGCCTGAGCATCTCCAGTTGCAGAATAGCCATGGAAGGTTGGAATGCTGTCTGGCCAGTTCGTCACGTCGTCTTCAGGTAGGGCTGCTTCCTTTAGCGTTGCTTCCCAAGTTGACCCATTGGAGAATGACAAGGACAGTGAATGGGACACTGGATAATTCAGGTACACGTCTAACAAAATTAGCTGAAGCACAATGATAGCACTGTAGACAACAAACAGTAAGTTGTCAACCCTGTAGTCCATCCAAACTCAGCCCAACGATCAGCCGTCCATTGAGCGAGGGACTCATTGGTACCAGCCAGATGGTAGCTATGAGCGTAGTAGTAATTCCAATTCTCCAGGCTGGCATTGTCAAATGAATTGACTAAAATGGCCTCGTTTGAGTCCAGCACTGGAGGAAACACTGTCTCTTGTCGCTTTGCTAAAGCAGCATGCGGGTCGAAGATTGCATGACTGGAGAGGTCTTTCGCGCATCCAAGCACAGCAGAGGCCTGGAGCAGTATTAATCCGCATGAACAAAGAGGCTTCATGGTGCAGAGAGCAAGAGCAAAGGCCCAAAGTTGGAGGAAGACATTTCTTCCGCCACCTGGGTCGCACGAACCTCATATACCAGGTACTTCCCCATCTTTCCTGGCAGCTTCACTGCTGCTGCTTTTCATGAATGAATCATAAATCACCTCACGGGCGATCATAAAGCAAGCAAAGCTGCTCGCCTGCCTCTTGTAGTATGGTAAGTGTACATGCCAAGCTTCCAAAGCTATACAAGAGTCGCTGTGATTCGAGAAGAAGTGGTTACCAGGGACAAAATGCAACACAACGTGGGAGGGGCTACCTAGAAGCCGCATGGGTTTCTTGCTTGGCGGCTTATTGAGCTGCTGCTGTGCTGTATAACAATCTTGGACAGCGTCATTGGAGATGTAGATGACGGAATTCCCTGTCCTTCGACCGCTAGCTAGCCTTTTGGGTGTCACTTGAGAGTTTGGAGCAAGGGTGTTTGCTCCCCTGCCAGCAACCACAGGTTTGACTTGTTGGAATTTCGCGAGGGTCAAGGCCCCCTGCTGTACCTCACCTAGGCAGACTTATTGAAGCTGCAGTGCTTGTGCAATCAATAGTGAGGTGAGCAGAGCGAGTATGCAAGTAAATCACGGTTCTGCACCCGTCGTACTCGGTAAATATTCAGGGCTGTCGGCGGGGATTGCCGCTCTCAAGGAAAAGGCGAGGGGCAAAAAGCTTATCAACGATGCTACCCCAGAACTGAGGCTTCCGTGATAAGAGCTCCAAATCCTTATCCTCACGTGCTTAGTTGTTTCCACCCAGAGGAACACGTGATGGCCACCTTTTGGAGACGTCGCCTTTTGCGGCATGCCAACGCGGGAAAGGGGGCCTCTACGAGACGTCAGACTGGCCCAATGAATATGTGTCCAATTCTGCAATTGCAGTGACGGGAGACTGACTGCCTCGACTCATTGTCCGCAATAACATTTTCTTTTATTCCTGAATTGAATTCTTGTGATCATTCAGAATCTTCCTAGACAACCTTTTCCGTCGGAGAAACAAGAGACATTGTGTACTCCGTATTGATCATCGAAAAAACAACAAACATCCGTCCTTGGACCAACCCCCCTTTATTGAGTACCACCAACTGCCCATATCAGATACGATGGTTAGTACACCGCCCAAAAGTCTCATGGCCTTGAGAAAGCCGAACGTCGCTCACGATTTTTGCAGGCACAAACACCAGCCCAGCGGCGCGCAAACGAGAAGCATGCCCGAGGCGTCGAGAAACGCATGGGAAAGCCTGAAACGGCGTACAAGAAGAAAGACGCCCGAAAGTCGCCTGTTGGCCTAGTGGCCGTTGGTAAGTGCAATACAATCCGCTCACTGAATGAGAAGAAGGCTTCGACAGTAGAGCTGGCCTTTTCCTCCTTTTACCTTTTTAGGGTATCTGGACTGACGAATGCAATAATAACCACAGTTCTTCTCATTTTCGTCGTTATTGCACCACTCTTCATTGAACAGTTGAAGATAATACCAGCAATCTGGAACTACATCGCAGACCTCTTGGCAAAGATTGGACTGCTCTCCAGATAGAGTCGAATCTTCGTTTCTTCGATTATTACTGGAGACAGCGGGTTCGGGTTAGGGAAGGAAAAGCGTCCATTGTCAATGTTCTAGACTCTATTCTGCCTCTTCGGAGCACATGGAACTCCGTTTTGGATGAATCATGCTTGTACCAGCTTCACTATTGTACACATTACTCAGGGAACTAGTTGAAAGCTAATGGCTCCTTGAGTTGTCTTTATTGACCAGCTTCATCCTCAGTACGGGATACCATTGGTCAAAAGCTGAAATTCATCATACACCTTCGTGCTCACGTTCCCTGCGCTCTTTTTAATGCAACCAAGCATAAATTCTGCCGCCTCCCTGTTGGTCTTTTCGAGGACAAATCGATTCCGGAAATTGCGCATCGTCTCAGGCTTGAAGCAGGGTAGGCCACTGTCCAGCATAAGACCGACAAGATGACTAAGCTTGTCACAATACTGTCTGCTACTTAGGAAAGCTTTAATCGTAAGCTCCTCAAACCATCGGTAAGCCTGAGAAGAGTTTGGATCTGCACCACCCATGACAGCAAGCATCTCAGGAGTAAGTTTGAAAGGAGCACGTTCAAACTTGACTCCTCCTGGAGCAATATCAAAACAAAATCCAAAATCGATGTGCAAGATATGTCCCTTGTCATCGATCATGATATTGCCGTTATGTCGGTCTTTGAATTGCAAGAGATAGCTGATGACCGAATACGCAGCCATACTCTTGACGAATTCACTTCTTGCCTCTTGGTAGCGGACGGAATGCTCCCCTCCATATTTAGTAATAAAGTAGTCGTGTAAGCCGTTTACCGCTTCTCGACCTAGCATATCACGACTGATCGAATTCGGCAGGACTTCGATGACACCACACCCGGGTGCTGTTGCGGTGACATGGTATGGGAAGACGTAGACATCGAGACCTATGGAGTTGAAAATGCCTCTAAAAGCAGCAATCATTTGCAATGCAAGCACGTCTTGCCGGCAATCGTCACCAACCTTGAAGATAGCACTCTGCCAGATTTCATAGGTTGTCGAATCGTTCTCATTTAGCCCAATGTTAGAAATATCACTTGTGTTCCTGCGGCTGTGCCCTTTTCGAGGGTTTGTCGGAGTTCTGGGAACCATCGCTCCAGCATCGACTCCAGTCTCAGGCGTGAAATCCTTCGTCTTTCGGATTCTAAAAGTTGCCATATACGGGGCTTTGGCGTGAGACTGCAATGGCTTTCCAGACTTTCGATCAATGCCGACTACTGTTCCGTCGGGGTTACAGGGGATATAGACGCCCACTTCGACTTTGATTTTGCGTAGTTCTTCCTCAATCTTGGCTTTCTTTTCTGGTTTGCTCTTCTTAATAAAGGGTTTCAACTTTCCCGAGATGTCAGTAACTTCAGCAAAGAAAGAGAATTCCCTTTCGTAGAAATCTTTATCAGGGCCAGAAAAGCTGGAGACAAGACTATCCATGACCTTGTCTAAGGTTGGTTTGACGGGATCTGGCTCCTGAGAGTCCTCGTCTTTGTATGCATTGGCTTTCATATTCCAAATAATTTGATGAGCAAATAGTTGAGAGAATTTGCCAGCCTCGACGATGTACCGCTCAACGTAACCAAGCGAATCGTATCGCAGGCTCTGGACAATTTGCGGCACATAAAAGAAGGTGACATCAACAGAGTGGCTTTCAAGTGCCCTCATTGCGTACTGAAGCACCAGTGGATGATTGCCATATGCTGGAAGGAAATATGTTACGGCCTGCATCGGATTTACAGGAGCCCAATATAACAAATATTTCAGCTGGAATGAAACATCTGGCGGCAGTGCCTCACCCAAAAGCAAATCAATACCGGCAGGAGCGGGAATCGCTTTCTCTGGAAAGTTACACAGCAAGAACCGGACCTCCTGGCGAAGCTGGTCGTTCGCTGAGCGATGCAAGAGCTGAAGCGCAAGGGCCGCATCTTCTGCCCATGCAACCCGTGCAAAGCCACTTAGCTGTGGCTCTGACCGAGACTGTGATCCTGTGAATCCTAGAGGTGATAACCACACTGTCAAACGGCTGATTTCATGAGCAAGAAGTGCCTCAAGGAGGAGTTGCTTCTGCTGAGTGTCCTTCCTTGCGTTCGACGATGCAAAAATTGGTTGCCTCGAACTCTCCAGTTGCGACAAAACCTCCCTCATCACTTGAATCTCTGCTTTCATTTGGAGACGATTTCCACCGAATGACCAAGTTGGAGGCCAGGCGAACCAACGAAGTCCAACGGAAAGAATCAAATCGCGTAGCTTCCACAGGTACAATTTATTGGTGGTGGTGCTTGTTTTATAGACTCGCAACGCAAACAGTGTCACGTGGAATTGCGTCTCGCGCAAAAGAGGATGCCAGTTCAGCTTTGTGAAAGCCACAAGAGTACGCTCAAGCATGCGAAGGAATGTTCGCTGAGTGTTGGCGCTTCCAAGTCTGATTGCATTAAAATGACTTTCGAAGAATTGTATGATTCGGAAATGTGGTGAGATGATGTTGTGGGTGGTTTGTGCCTGGCTTTGAATGGCAGCTCTGTCAGAGGGGGCGAATTCTTCCTTGACATAAAAGGGGTCAGGGTGGTGAAAGCTGTGGTTGAAAATGCCCTCCTTACGATCGATCGTCCTTTCCCAAGCTTGAACTACCTCTGTTAGGATCCGTGACTCCATCCTGCTATTTTCGTGAATCACACCTAGCCATAGGGAGATCCCAAGTTTGATTGATTCCTTTGTGAATATCTGAAAGGGGATGCTGACCAGGTGATGGACGATTACAGTCTGTGACTTTTTGCTTTGGCATAAGAGTGCCGCGGCCCGTCGCAAGACATCCTTAACCTCGGATGTTTTTACGGCAGTTCCGTGGCTTGTTCGCGAATACAGGTCTGCCAAAGACTCTTGCAAATCGGAAGTGACAGTTGCGGACGCTCTTGTGAAAGAAAACCTGCGCCCTATAGAGTTATCCATTGGAAGGATACCCCGCTGATGTTCTGGAATACCAGTAAAGCGGTACTCTTGTCGTGTAGTATACTGAGCCATGAAATCAGAACCCATGTTGATGTTCGCAGAATCCGCCTTTCTGTCCAGAGCGCTAAGTCTCTGATCCGAGGGAGGGATCATGGATCCCATCTCGAGTGCGAACGATCTTCCAAGCGATACATGTCCATAACCCCCGGTGTCATCGAACTCAGAGAGGTAAGTTTGGAGGAGGCCTTTAACATCCAGAGGTGCAATTGCCATAACGCTTGTAACCCACCGTCTTGCATCATTGTTCAAATTGTTCAAAGTGCGCTGACGATAGGCGTAGTCGTCTGAAAGCTCAATCGTAACTTTACCCCGAGTAGAAGTTAAGGTTGATCGCCACTCGTATTCGTCCAAGTCGGCTTCAAGACAGCTAGACCACATCAGGGACAGCAACTCAAGTAATGCATATAATGCTGCTTTCTGGCACAATGCGGAGGGAGCATGAGCAATGATATGATTAGCAGCCAGCCGCGCGACCTCCTGCATTTTACTACTGCGATGGCAGCACATGCTTAAGATCTGTGCGAGCTGTCGCGATGCATATG
>Ga0105239_10002734_pt1 | contig 22144 bp, 17 predicted proteins | sample KBSC44metaG_FD_92761 | JGI IMG/M metagenome (GOLD analysis project Ga0105239, IMG submission 92761) | Corn rhizosphere microbial communities from Kellogg Biological Station, Michigan, USA - KBS C4-4 metaG | ecosystem: Host-associated > Plants > Roots > Rhizosphere > Soil | place: Michigan, USA... | reverse complement strand
CCGTTGGCACCGGCGATGGCCACCAGCTGCGCATCCGGGGCCAGGGCCTCCAGGTCGAGGGTCAGGGTCTCGCGCCCCAGGCCACTGCGGATTCCCTTGAAGCCGGTCAGCGTGATCGACAGCCCGCCGCCCAAGCGCGGACCTTGTCCGCCATCGAACGGCACTGCGAGATGCCGGCCGCCCGGCTGCGCACGACCGGGACCACCCTGCCCTCCAGCCGCACGTCGGCGGCACCTTCCAGCGCGCGCTTGATCTCCGCACGGTCGACGGCATCGCGCTCCTCGTCGCCGACCACCCAGCGCACCCGCACGAACGCGCCGGCGAGTTGCTGATCGCGCACGGCCGCGCGGAGGCTGTCCAGGTCCGGCTTGCCGTCGAAGAACAGATCGATGGTCCGTCGCGCCGGCGTCGGCACGAGCTCGCAGCGGGCGACGGCCGCGCCCACGTCCCACAGCATGAAACCCTTGTCGCCCTGCTCGCCGTGGTGGAAGCGCCCGATCGAGCCGGCGTAGCCGATCACCCGGCCGTCCTGCTCCCAGGTCTGGTGGCGATGGATGTGGCCGAGCAGGAAGGCCTGCGCCCTCGACGCGAACAGCGTGCCCGTCGTGAACTCGTGGTCGAAGCCCGCCATCGGCACGCCATGCTCGGTAACGCAGCCCGTGACGGTGCCATGCGACACGCCGATCGTCGGCACGCCGGCGCGCCGGGCGAACTCGTGGATACCGGCGTAGCCGGCCAGCAGCGCGGCCAGTTCCTCGCCTTGAGCCGCGCCGGCCTCGGCGGCACCGACCGTAGCGGCCAGGTTGGCCTTGTTCACGGTCGGCACGCAGCTGAACAGCGCGAGCGCCCGAGCCGGGAGTTCGTCGAAACGCCAGCCAGGCGACGCGCACCAGGTTCCTCCCTCGATCAGGGCCACCTGGCCGATGCGATCCGCGACATGGACGGGGTAGCGACCTCCGAGCAGGCGGAAGATCGACAGCGTGCCCGGCGGCTCATGCGAGAAGGTCCCTTGCAGCATCAGCACGGGGCAGTGCTGGGCCAGGCGCAGCACCCGGCGCGCGAGGCGCTCGACGGCCGGGCTGTGCACATCGAGGGCGTGGTCGGTCGCATCGCCCGAGACGACGGCGACCTCCATGCCGCGCCGGATCGCCTCGCCAATGGCGTGGTCGAAGCAGCGGTCGGCCTCGTCGAGGTTCTTCTCGCTGTAGTGCAGGTCCGAGAAATGGCCGATGCGGATCATGGTGCGCCTCCCGGCGGCAACGGCGCTCAGCACGGCCTCGGCCGCCGGCGGAGACTCCAGCTCCAACGACAGTTCATGTCCATTCAGTGTCATCGTGCTCTCCAGGTTCGGCGCAGGTCCGTGCAGAAGCCAACAGCAGCCGCGCGGACCGTGCCAGATCAGTTGAAGATTTCTTCGCCCCTGACCTTCTCGCCGAAGCTCCGGGCGTCGCCACCGAAGCCGGCGATCTCGTCGAGTGCGCGCTTGCGCCCGCTGGCCGCGACTTTCCAGCCCTTGCCGAAGCGCTTGTCGGCATAGGCCTGGTAGCGCTCGGCCGAGATGCCCAGCGCCTGCGCGGCGGCCAGGACCTGGCCCACCTCGGGCGCGTCGCCGGCGCCGACAGCCGCGCGTCGGTCGCCTTGCGGCAGAGCGGTGGACACCGCCGGCGCGCGCCACGGAGTTGCAGCGGAGGAACCATGTCGCTCGGTGCAGTCCATTCCCGCGCTGCGCGTGGACGCGCGCGGCATCGCCACCGCGGGCTTGTCCTCCCTCGCGATGACACCATCGTCGTCCGCCGCGATAACGTCGCGTCCCTCGAGCCGGCCGGCGGACTCGGCGGCGCGCGCATCGACCGCCTCCATGCCGTCGTCGCCGCGCAGCAAGGCCGTCGGGTCGATCGGCGCTTCGAGCTCGATCAGCCATTGCGGCGTGCGCACCGCCTGGCCCTCGTCATTGATGCGCGACACGTCGACCAGCCGCTTCGTCACGAAGAACGGCGTGCGCGAGCCGTCCAGGAAGCCGGCGATGCGCCCGCCGCGCATGAAGCCGATGGTCTGGAACTTCTCGATCGCCGACTGCATGGCGTAGAAGCTGTTGGTGGGCAGGTCGAAGGCGCTGATCGAGCGGATGCCGGGGATGAAGAAGATAAAGCGGCCGGACAGGTTGCAGGCCTTCTTCTGATAATCCGGGCACGCTTCCGGATCGCAGACGCCGCCGTTCTCCTGGCGCAGGACCGTCTTGCGGCCGCCGAAGATGCGGATCGCGCGGCGCCCTTCCCGGTCGAGCGGCACCGCTTCGTAGGTCTTGCAGTAGCGCGTCTGCCCGTCGGCCGAGTACTCCGACCAGTAGGCCCGTTCGTTGGCGCGCCACGCGACCATCTCGTGCGGCATGACGTGCTGCCAAACGTCGGCCGGGAACACCACCGGAAAGCGATACAGGCGCCGCACCCCGTCGCCGCGGTCTTCGCCGAACATCGCCATGATCTGCTCGGCGAGGGTGGGGTTCGGGAAGTCCTCGCCGCGCACGGCGAAGTACGGGACGTTCTTCGGCGTCAGCGGTCGAGCCAGTTCGGCGACCTTCTCGCTGATCTCGCGTCCGATGCGGTCGAAGCTCTTGCCCGCCGCGAGGCCCGCGTCGTACAGCGCCCTCGCCTCGGCCGAGGCCTCGGCCTTCTTCGTCAGGACCATGATGCCGGCCCGGATGCGTCCGTCGACCGAGATCTTGCGCGTCGCCGACCGGCCGAGCAGCGTCGGTGGGACCAGCGCGCCACCCTGGGTCAGCGCCAGCGCCGTCGCGCGCCGGCCATCCGTCGATCCATCGATCATCGTCATCATCGGCTCCTTCGTCAGAACATGGGTTGGAAGTGCTTCATCGTCGCGCGCGATCGCGCGCCTTCAAGGTCTCGCGCGCGTCGCTCGCGGCCGTGCGTGCGGCGACGCGCGCTCGATGTCGAGCTGGAAGTCGGGCAGCCCCTGCATCAGCAACCGGCCCCAGCGCTTGGTGACCAGGCGCCGGTCGAGCACGGTCACGACGCCGCAGTCTTCGGTCGTGCGGATCAGCCGCCCCACCATCTGCCTGAAGCGGACACCGGTCTCGGGCAAGGTGATCTCGATGAACGAGGAGCGGCCCTGCGCTTCGATCCATTCGCGCCGGGCTTCCTCCAGCGGCGTGTCCGGGACCGAGAAGGGCAAAAATCTGCAGGAGCAGAAAATGCGCAGATGCCGCAGGACGTTCTCCAGAAACGGCGGGCAGTCCTGCGCATTTCGACGCGCTCAGAGCGAGTCCAGCCAAGCCAGCACGCTCGCATCGCGTCGCCAGCGTGGAGGCTTCGTGATCCTGGCGGCTGGGTCCAGCAGCTCAAGCACCGTCCGCTTCGTCTCCACGGTTGCACGAGCGTAGTGATTCGTCGTGTCGAGATGGACGTGTCCGAGCCAGTCGCGGATCACCGTGACCTCGGCACCTGCGGCAAGGAGGTGGACCGCGGCGGAATGCCTGAACCCGTGGGGGGTCACGTTCTTCTCGGCCAGCGACGGAGCGAGGTGCGCGGCACTTTCGACGTAATGCGCAAGCTTGAAGCGCACCCCCGAAGCGCCAAGCGGTGCCCCGTAGCGGTTGACGAACAACGGCTCGTTCGAAGGCCGGGGACATCTCTTCAACAGCGCCTTGAGCAACACCACAGTCTCCGGCCACAGCGGGCAAATTCGTTCCTTTCGGCCCTTGCCCCGTAACCGAACGCAGGTCGGTGCATCGAATCGGATAGCTTCAGGACACACGTCCAGCGCCTCCTGGATACGGGCGCCGGTGTTGTAGAGGAAGGACAGCAGCACGTGGTCGCGTTGACCTTCCACCGTGGTCCTGACTGGCTGCGCCAGGATGGCGTCGATCTCGCACGTGTCGAGGTGCAACGGCTCCGTCGTCGCGCGCTTCTTGAGGGGAATGTGCAACACCGCCGCGCAATGGGCGATGGCCGCCGGCTCGCGCTCGGCGACGAACCCATAGAAACTTCGCAACGCGGTGAGTCGGCAGTTGCGCGTGCCGATCGAGACCTTTCGGTCGCGCTCGCTGTGCTGCAGGAACGCCGCCACGTCAGCTGCCGTCAACTGCTCCAGCGTGAGCTCGACCACCGCTCGCCGGTGTCGTGCGGCGGCAAACTGCAGAAACAGCCGCCATGCGTCGCGATAGGAGCGTACGGTGTTCGGCGAGACGTTTCGCTGCTCTACCAGGCGCTCGTAGAAGAACGCCTGCAGCAGTGCCGGGAACGAATTGCTCGGCTTCATGGCTCCACTCCCTCGCAAGCAGCGTGCAACACATGTGCTGCATAGCCACGGAATCGTTCGCTTGCCTGCTGCATCAATTCCGGCGTGGCCTTCAGGTACACCAGCGTCGAGCGCAGGTTCTTGTGACCCATGTAGGTCGTCAGGTACGGCAACCTCGGCGTGACGTCGATACCCTCGCGATACCATGCCAGCAATCGGGTGCCGGCAAAGGCGTGCCGAAGGTCATGCGTCCGAGGGCCGACGCGCCCTGCCTCGGGTTTCATGCCGGCGCGTCGTAGTACGTCAGTGAGCAGCTTGCTGGCCATCGTGTCCGAATAGCGTCCTCTGTGCTGCAGGTGCCAAAACAGCGCAGACGAGCTGTCCTGCGGCGCCCCAGCAGCCCTTCGCGCGTTGATGTAGCGCTGCAGGGCATCGAGGACGCTGGCGGCTACGGGCAAGGTTCGTGACTTGAAGAACTTGGTGTTGCGGATCAAGATCTCGCCCACCTGCAGGTTCACGTCGCCGAGATCGAGACGCACGATCTCGCCCAGCCGCAGCCCGCAGCAGTAGGCCAGCGCAATCATCGTGTAGAGCGACAGAGGGCGTAGCGGCGCAAGCGGCGACGGAGTACACAGGGCGGTGTCGAGGAGATGCTCGACTTCGGCGGGCGTGAACACATATGGCTGGCGTCGCTCAATGCGTCGCCACAGCAGGGGATCCCCTCGTGGCAGCCCCACTTGGGGGTCGATGCGCCGCCAGGCCTTCGCAAGGTCGTTGCGCAATTGTTGGCATTGCCACGCGTGCGAGACGGTCCGGCAACTCGACGCCCATTGTTCCAGCAACTGTGCCGGCGCGGCGCCGGCAAGGTCCGGCCGCGTCTGAAGGAAGCGATCGAAGCGTAGAAAGCGATTTGCCTGCGTCCGGTACTTGCGGCCCAACGCTTGCATCAACTGCACATGGCCGCGCAGGAATTCCCCGAGGAAGCTGGCGAACGGCGGCGGTCGGCTGGCGGCCTCGAGAGCGGACTGCGGATCGTTGTTGAGCAGCGCTCGCGCGACGGCGGCTGTGCCCCGCAGGCGGTGTTCGGCGCGCAGTTGCGCGAGCGGATTGGCTGCGATCAGGCGCTTCTCGGCGAGGAAATCCATGAAGCGATCGACAACGCGGGCCCGATGCAAGAGCGTTGGCAAGGGCCAATGCGTCGCCCGTTCGCGCAACCATTCTTCGACAAGTGCTTGATCTATCGCCCAGCCTCGTTGTTGAGCCAGCCGCTGGAAGGTCGTAAGGGTGCCTCGATAGCAGCGCGCGCTGACTCGGCTGCGCAGGTGCAATTGGCGCAGGTAGCGGTCGATGAAGCCGCTGTCGCGGTCAGTTGAGTTCTTCATGGGCGGGCCTCCTGTCCGGGAAGCTCCAATGCGACAGCGCGAAGATCGTCGCTCGCCAGCTTGAGGTATGGAGCCGTCGAGGCGACGGAACGGTGTCCGAGCAGATCGCCAATGGACTTGGTGCTCACCGAGGCGCGCAGCAGACTCACCGCGCGCGCATGACGAAAGGTATGAGGCCCCTTCTTGCCGGCCGGCTTCACGCCGGCGGCTTCGAAGCGTTTGCGAACGATCAGGTACAGGCTCGAACCGCGCATCAAGGCTGAGAAAGGCGACTTGACCCTGACGAAGATCTCGCGAGCGGCTGTGGAAGGACGGCCGTCTCGCAGATAGTCCAGCAGCGCATCCCCCACCGCGGGGACGAGCGGCAAGCACGAGCGCGCGTCGGTCTTCGTGTGGCGAATCCAGAGTCGATCGGCGCGCCAGTCCACGTCCTCGAACCGCAGCCTCGCGACCTCGCCGGCTCGCAGGCCGTAGGTGGCAAGCAGGATCAGCACCGCGTGGTCTCTGAGCCCCGAGGGAGAACGGTCCTGTCGCGCCGAGGCCAGCACGGCGGCAACTTGTTCCGGAAGCAGCGCCGAGGGTATTGACTCGAAGGCATAGAGCGTGGGCGAAATGACGCCGGACGCGAGGTCACGCTGAATGTGCCCAGTGGCATGCAGGAATCGCAGGAAGCAGCGAAGTTTGTGCGTGACGTTCTTGCGTGATACCCGCCTCAGAGGCGGGCACCTACCCTTCAGGAACTCGTCCACGTCCGGCAACTGCAGGTCGTTGAAGCTTGCAACGCTTGCGCGCGTGCAGACGTACCACGATAGAAAGCGCCGAGCCTCGTCAACGTGGGCAACTGTGGAAGAGGCTGCGAGACCACGCCACTCGCGCAGCCATTGCTCGAGCTCGCTGCACAGCGATTCGCGCCAAGAGTCTTGCGGTGTCCTGGGCGTTGGCGCTATTGGCCATTGACCACGCAGGAATCGCAGCAGTTGATGGATGCCGGCGGTGTGCGAACTGCGCCAGGCAGTCATCACGCGGGGTGCACATCCATGGGAGCGGCGATAGCGGCGCAAAGCGCCTCTCAGGTAGGCCTCGACGTGCTGCGGTTCGACATCTTCCAGTCGAAGGCTTGCTTCGGCGATGTAGCAAAGGAACTGCCTGGCATACACAATGTAATTGTGAATGACCGTCGGCCTGTAACCGGAAAGCGTCAACGCATCGCGCATTTGCGCCAGCAACCAATCCGGACCCTGCGTCGGCACCGGCGGCCACGGGTCGCGCACCATTCGGAGCAGGTAGTGAATTGCGACGGTGTACAGGCTGCGCCAAGCTCTCATCGAGGTCGGTACTCGTCCGTGACGTCGACGGTATCGGCGCAGTTCGTGCTTCAGAAACGCCTCCAGGTGGTGGGGCTCGGCGTCGTCCACGCGGAGCCCCGAACCGGCAAGATGGCTGAGGAACTGCCTGGCGAAGACCACGTATCGGTTGACGACGGCGTGGTGGTATTGGGCAGCCTCCAATGCCTCTCGCATGCGAGTCAGCAGCGCATTGGAATCGGTCGGTCGGGTGGACATGATTTGTTTCCTTGGCGGTTGCGGGGCATCGAGGATGGCGCTGTATCGAACGTGACTGCGCGCGGCTCGGCAGCGGGCGCGACAGTCGAAGCTTGCAGTCGAGATGTGCAGGCACGGCGGTCGGCGAAGTCGATCACGGCCGCCTCATCGCGTTGAGCTGCAACGGGCAGCGGCTCCCCCGGTAGGCAACAATGGGGCCGCTTGCCAATGAACCAGGACTATGCCTATGTACGTCATCGATGCGAGGCACTACCTCAATGACAAAGGCGACATCGCCGCTGATCGGGGAGCCGCGCGTAAGATGGCTGAGTTCATGCTCTCGGTGATTGCGCACGCTTCTGACTTCGACCGCCCCGAGGCGGCCGCCGGTCCGACGTGCTTCAAGTGCAGGAAGCGCGATGGCTGCAGCGTGGATACCGGGATCGTCGGCGACGGGGCGGTCATCTGGAAATGCCCTACCTGTGGCACACGGGGACGCATCGCGAACTGGGAAGGGACGTTCTGGGATCTCAGCTCGGGCGTGCCCTCGGACTGACCCTTGCATCGATCGTAGGTGCACCTATGTCGAAAGTGACCGCCGAAAGCCTCGAGACCTTCTTGCAGCGGCAGGACTCATCCACGTTGGCGGCTGTTCTCCTTGAACTGGCCGCCGACCACGAACCGGTGCAGCAGCGCCTGACTCGGATGCAGCTGGCCGACCGTCCGGACGAACTCGCCGCGAGCTTCAAGAAGACCCTGGTTGCATGGCGGCGCTCAACCAAGTTTTACGGCTACGGAGAGTCGCGCGAGTTCGGTCGCATGCTGGAGGAGTGGCTTGACCAAGTCGCGCGCGAGCTGGTGCGTAGGGATCCAACTGCGGCGGTAGCATTGTTCGAAAGCTTCATCGAAGCAGATGCCTCGTGGTTCGGACGGGCCGACGATTCCGATGGTTGCATCGGCGACGCGGTACGGTCAGCCTGCCGGCACTGGTTGAAGGCAGCGGCCCTCTGCGAAGCGCCTGCAAGCGTATGGCCGGAGCGACTGCTGAAGCTGGCCCAGGCGGACGACTATGGTGCCCGGGAAGAACTGCTGCGAAGTGCTGACCTGCTGCTCGCGGAGCCCGCCCTTCGGGAACTCGCGGGCTTGTTCGAATCGCGCATGGCCGATGCCGTCGCCGTGTCCAGCGCGTCCAAGGACAAGACATTGCCGCATGAGGTCTTCAAGATCTCGGCCGCGCTGTCGTTGCTGTCCGAGGCACTTCACGACCCGGAAGTGAAGGTCCGTGCGGTGCTGAGCTACAGCCCTCACCCCAACGCGTTGCAGCAAGAGCAGTTCGTTCAAGCCTATCTTGACGCAGATCGCCCTGCAGATGCGTTGAACTGGCTGCGGGGGTCGTGGGGTCAGATGGAAGACAGCAGGCAGAGTTTGCTGGCTGATGCACTGGGTCGCCTCGGCCGCTTCGAGGAGAGTGCGCCGATCCGGCAGCAGATGTTCGAGCGCACACTCTCTGTCTTCTATTTACAGCGCTGGCTCGAACACCTCCCGGAAGCCGGCCGCCCGCAGGCCCTGTCACACGCTCGCCAGCTGGCGCTTGACCACGACGACCCGACAGCAGCCGCTATCATGTTGCTGGAGCTCGGCGACGCCGAAACCGCCGAGGCGAGGCTGGTTGCCGAGCCTACTCGCATCGATGGCAACAACTATCCGGACCTGGTGCCGCTGGCGAAAGCTCTTCGTGCGCACGAGTGCCGGCGCGGCGAGACGGTCGTCTACCGCGCGCTCCTGCGCGGTATCCTCGACCGCGCCTACGCGCGAGCGTACGGTCACGCAGCCGGCTACTGGTCTCGGCTGGGAGAGATCGCCGGCTCTGGCAATGGCTTGATGCCGTTGCAGTCGCACGAAAGCTTCGAAGCCGAGATTCGACAGCGCCACGCGCGCAAGTCGGCCTTCTGGGCGTATGTGACGGGTAAGCGGCGCGCGCGAGATGACGAGGAAGACAATTTGGGTGAGTAAGGCGAAGGTCGACTGACGACATCCTCCGCGGTCGCGTGACCAGCAGCTCCCTCACGAAGACCGGTGCGCCTGGGACAGGCCGCCCGGGCAACGCGATAGGTGCGTCGCTGTTGACGCGGTATCGACCGGCTCTGCCGACGACGGACTGACGGACGAAGGCGAACGTTGAAACTATCCCAACCGGACCAACGAGGTCGCGCCCGCTCGCATGCGCAAAGCCAGCAAATGCGCAGCAAGGACGCCGTGATGATGCTCTCCTTGCCAGGTCCAGTGGGTCCGTCCTTCACATTGCGGATTCCTCGCGATAGCTCCCGTAATCGCCAGCTGGCGATTAGGGCAACTTCACGCAGATCACGTGTTCGCAATAGGCGCCCGGCAGGTCGACGCCTTCGGCCATGCTTTGCAGCCCGAACAACACCGACTGGTCGCCGCGGTCGATGGCTGCCCGGTGCCGGGCCAGCATCTCGCTCTTCGGCAGGGCTCCCTGCATCAGGGTGACCCGCCGCAGATCCTCGGCCAGCTGCTCGTGGACCGCGCGCATCTGGCGGGCCGAGGCGAACAGCACCAGCGTGCCGCGGCTGAGCATCAAGCCCGGCAACCGGTGAATGACTTCGCTGGTGTGCGCGGCGGGCTCGCTGGGATCGGCGCGCATCGCCGGGATGACCAGCCTGGCGTGGGTCCGATAGTCGAACGGCGAGTCGACCTGCAGGAACGCCACGCGCTTGAGGCCGGCCAGGCCTGTCTGGCGCAGGAACAGGCCGAAGTTGCCGCCCGACGTCAGCGTCGCCGACATCAGGATGGCGGCGCTCGCGCGGTTCCACAGCAGTCCGCGCAGGCGGCCGCTGCCGCTGATCGGCGCGGCACACACCAGGTAGTCCTGGGCGCGACCCTTGTCGTCGTCCTGGCGTTCGACCCAGCGCGCCACCGGCGCCTCACCGTCGGCATCCTCGTGAAGCAGCAGGTCCCAGGTCGCGTTGAGGTTCTCCAGCTTGCCAACGAAGAAGCCGATGGCCGCGAGCACGTGCGTCGCGAGCGCCCCCTCCGACGGGGCCCGCTCGAGCAGGGCCTCACGCAGCGCCGCGAGCGTCTTGGCGAGCGCCTGCCCTGCCTCCCGGATGGTTTCGCCGCCCGACCGGACCCAGTCGGGCAGCACGCCCCGATTGAAACGTCGCGCCTGCTTGTCTTCGAAAGCGCGCAGCGCGTGGATGCGTTCGCGCAGTTGCCCGAGCTCTGCCGCCAGCCGCTCGCCGCTAGCGCTGGCGTCGGCGAGCAGCACGGACGACAGGCGCAGCGCGAGTACCGCGTCACGCACCGCTTCGATGGCGCCCCGCAGCCACTCCTGGGCGCCATGCAGCGCATGCCGCGCCGACAGGTGCTCGACCAACTTGGCCGCCAAGCCATGCGCTTCGTCGAAGACATAGATCGTCTCGGCGGCCGGCGGCAGCACGCTGCCGACCTCCATGCCGAGGGTGGACAGCAAGAGGTCGTGGTTCGCGATCACCAGGTCGGCTTCTCGCACGCGCTGCCGGGCCGCATAGAACGGGCAGCGCGAGAATTCCAGGCAGCGGTTGCCCGAGCAGCCTTGTCGGTCCGTGCTCAGCTCGGTCCAGATCGCCTCGCTGACGGGGACCGGCAGTTCGTCGCGGTCGCCGCTCCAGCGGCCGGCCTCGAATTCCTCGGCCAGGCCGATGACGATCGTGCGCCGGCGCCGCGTCGCCGCGGTGTCCGGCGCCGCCCCGGCCTCGCCGTCGACCTCGAGCTCATGCTGGCCGGCGTCGGCCGCCTGGCCCATCAGCTTGGCCGTGCACGCATAGCGTCGGCGGCCCTTGGCCACCGCGAAGCTGAAGCCGAAGGGACTGATCCGCTGCAGCAATGGCACGTCCTTGTCGGCGTACTGCTGCTGCAGCGCGACCGTCGAGCTCGATACCACGAGGCGCCGTCGGCGCGAGCGCGCCATCACCAGCGCTGGGACCAGCGCACCGAAGGACTTGCCGGTACCGGTGCCGGCCTCGATCGCCGCGATGTGCTCACCCTCTCCCGGCGCCGAGTCCTCGCAGCGGCAATGGGCCAGCGTGTGGGCGACGGTCGCGATCATCTCGAGCTGTGGCCGGCGCGAGCGGAAGCCGTCGATGCCGTCACGCAGTGCGTCCATCCACGCGCGGATCTGCCTCTTCTCGTCATCGGTAAGCATGGGTTCAGGCGACGGGTCGGGCCAGGCACTTCAAGCCGGCGCCTTGGGCCAGCCGAGGGTGGACAGCCACAGGTTCTCTTGCGCCGATACGCGCGCACGCAGCCTCGACGCCGGGTCGTGCCCCTCGAGACCACGCTGACGCGCCTGGGTACGCACGACGTCCCCCTCGCCAGGATCGCGGGCGGCGTAGCGCGCGCTGTCGCCATACCGACTGACCGGGCTCCCGCAGCACGTGCTGGGGTCGGGAGCGCATCCAGCGGCGCCCAGAACGCCGTCCCGCCGACGGCAGCGGGGCGTGCGCGCGTCGCCTTTGTGCCGGCCGAGCTGCAGACGGCGCCCGCGCAGCCCGACCGAAGGGACGCTGCGACCGAGGGTGGCCGCGATCTCGGCCCGGGACAAGCGCTGCCAGTGCGTGCGCAGGAAGTCGTCCTCGCTCGCCGTCCAGCGGCGGCGCGCCGCCGCAGGGATGTAGCCGCCGCGACGCGCCGCCTGGATGACGTTGTGGCGTCGCAGGCCGGGGTATCGCAGCTGCCAGCGCACAAGCAGCGCGTCGACGGGGGCGTCGTGCCGTCGAACTCGGCGGCAATCTCGCGGCACTCGGCGTCGGACAACCGCGGGGTGCGGCCGGGGCGCTTCGTGGCGGGGGGCGGTACGTCCTCGGACATGGCTGGCTTCCCGAAACGGGTTGCCTGATGGTCCGCGGGTCGACGTCACCGTCAACCCGGAGCGGCGTGCCAAATACGGCCCCGTTCCGGATTGCAATCTGGCACCGGCGGGGCAGGCTCACGGTCGTGCGGCCGCAGTGGGCAACGACTGGACCCTGTCGAGCCGCACCGCGTCGCGCGTCAAGCTGCCGTCGTCGCGTCGCCGACGCTCGCCGCGAGGTCGGTCGGCGGCCGTTCAGGCACGTCAGTGCATTCGGGACCCTGAGGCCGCTCGGTGACGGGCCGGCACGCCGAAGGCACCCGCGCCGGAACCTGCGGCGGGAACGGCGGCAGGTCGCGCTCCGTGCGCCAGACCCATGCGTCATCGCCCAGGGCGCGCACCGCCTTGTCCTTGATGCTGCGGTCCTTCGGCGCCATGAAGGGGCTGATCACGTGCAGCGGCACCGGCCGCGCACCGGCATCCAGCAGCAGCACGTTCGCAAAACCGGCGGCGGTCTTGGCGTCGAACTTCAAGGGCTTGACGAACGCCCGCCCCTCGCGCTGCAGCGCCTCGATCAATCCCAGCTCATACAGGCCCTCGAGCGGAATCCATTGATCGCTGACGAGCATCAAGCTCAGCGCATCCACCTGGTAGAGGTGCTCGCGCTTTGCGTAGATCAGTGCCGCCATCAGGATCCGCGGTTTCTGTTCGACGTCGGCGTCGACGGCTTGCAGGGTCAGGTGATAGGCGCGCTCGGCGCGTTCCCACGCCTTGGTGTCGATGACCAGCGGCACGTCGGGCATGTGCTTGACGATCAGGCGGCGGCCGCAGGCGGTGACTTCCACGCCGACCCACTGGCCGACCAGGATCGCCATCCTGAACTGCACGTCGGCCTCGGGCGACATCAGCATCGCCAGCTTGCGTCGGCGCCGCTCGCCGATCTCTGCGGCGTCCGCGAGCCGGAACTGCTCGGGCACGTAGAGCCGCTCGTCAAGGCTGCATCCCTTCAGCATCACGCCCTGGGCCGCCGCAGTGAGGTGCTTGCAGAGGACCGCCTGGCTGCGTCGGCCGGCCATCCGCGGGTACCACCGGTTGAAGCCGGCGCGGTCATACAGGAAATGGAGCACTGCGCGCAGGCTCATGCGCTTGCGCGGCGCGCTCACGGTCGGCGGATCGTCCACCGCTTTGCCGCGAGGCATCGGCTTGCCCGCGACGCGTGCAAGTGGGAACGCGGTACGGATCTCCACCTGCTCGGGGGCGTGCTCGACGATGGCCTCGCCGAGCAGTTCGCCGAGTCCCGAACTCCCGGCTTCGGGTTCGAACGAGTGGCAGCTCACGTGGTGCAGGTGGCCGGTGCCGGGCATGCGCTTGATCACATAGTCGGCATGCTTGGCCACATACATCTCGACGCCCCCCTGCACGCACATGCAGCGCGGGCGTTCCGACGTGTCGTAGACGCGCGAGAGGGCTTGCTGCAAGGCCGGGTCCAAGGCCGCATAGGACCGTCCGCGAACGAAGTACTTCGGCTGATCCATGGACGGTCCTTCAATGGCTGGTGCCGCGCTAGGCGAGGTCCTTGACCAGCGTTTCGAGCGGCGGGGCGGGCCGGCGCAGCAGCCGCTTGACGGAACTGAGGTGCGCCAGGCCGAGGAGCTCACGAACCTGTTCGGCGTCGGCACCGCGGTCGGCCAACCGACAGGCCACCTGATTCCGGGCACTCTGGGCCGTCACGCCGATCCAGCCGGTGCGGGTGAAGATCGTCCGATACGCCGCTATCAGCGCCGGGCTGCCGGGTCGCCCATCAGTTTTGCGGCGGCGCAGTTCGAACGGGCGCCCCGCCTCGGTGAGGAACAACGCCGTCCTGGGATCCAGCCCACGGTAGTCGCTCGCATCGCGCATGCCGTGGCCCTTCACTGTTCGCTCGTGCAGGTACGCATCGATCGCCGCGCAAGCGCGCGTCGAATGGAAGTAGAGGGGTCGGGGACGGCCTCGCGCGGCCGCCTCGGCCCGCAGTTCGGACACGGCGCGCACCGAGCCGTCGTGGCTCAGGTAGTCGCGGACCTCCAGTCGCGCGATCTCGATCGGTTTCGCGCCAGTGCAGAACAGCACGTACAGCAGAGCGACGTCACGCTGCGGATTGCCGCTCAGCCGGCGCAGCCGGCTGGCACCGGCTGCGAGATCTTCAAGGTCGACGCGCCCCCGACGCGGTCGAACGGCCGCAGCGGCGGGGTCGAAGGCCCGCACGGCACCCATCACCGGGACGGCGCAGTGGCGGAGCAACTGCAGCGACGCGAGCGCCGGATCGTCGATGCCGGGCAGGCCATCGACGCGGGCGACGTGGCGCAGCAGCGCCTTGACCTGGCGTTCGACGGTCGACGAGCCGACGCCGAAGCGAGTTGCCGCCTGCCGATAGGTCGCGCCGCCCTCGAGCAAGGCGCCCAGCATCTGGGTTGCTTTGTGGACCGTCTCCGCTTTCATGGATGCCGTCGGTAGCGCCGCACTGCGCGGCTCGTCGGCCAGTGTTCAACGGGGAGGTGCTGCCGCGAAAGGGCCAAACCCGTCCATCGAGACACCGCGTTGCGGTGATGCGCGTGGCTCATGACACAGCACCAGGCCGCCGCACCCTGCCTTCTGTGAGGCGTGCAGGGAGACGCCGCGACGACCGCCGGTCGACGCCCCGTGCTCCGCGCGAACCTGAGTGGATCGCTACGCCCACCCCGGCCCGTTGGCCGTTAGCACTGCCCATCTCGGACCCCCTCCCCTGGAGCTTCCGGTGCCTTCCGGCCGGTGCCGACAGCAGACTTGCCTCCATGGAATCCACTGTCCGCCCACTCGATCCCTCAGGCCGCCATGTCGCCACCCTGAAGGCTCCGACGACTCCCGAGACCCTGCTTCGACATGCCCTCGGGATAGTGGTGTGCATGACCGACAAGGACGAACGGAGCCTCGCGGTGCTCGTCAGTGGCGCCGGAGGGAGCTCCTTCCGATCGGCCCGAAGGTGCCCGCAGTACCGTGCAATCGGTGAGCAGGAGCCGACGAGCTGGCTGCGCACCTACCTGTCTCGCCAAGCGGACATCGACGAGGAAGCTCGCAGGGTGGCTCGTGAACGAGGGCGCCGTGTCGTGCAGCTCATCGAGCATGACGATCAGGAAGACACGATGCCAGCGACTCTCTCGAGGCATCGAGCCCTCCAGCCCCTCAGCCTTCGAAGGCACGCACACAGCGCCCCGCAGCATGGCCCTTCCCTGCTTGGGATCCGCGAGGTCTCAGCCACGAATCTGACGACGGTTGCGCGCGGCACCCGCATCACCAGCAGGGCGGATCGTAGCGAGCTGCCGCGTAATCGCCGTCCTCATTGTCCATGCGCCTCATGAGCGCAGTCACGGCGTCGCGGCGGGCTGCGGCCTCGGCGCAAATGGTTGGCGGATCTTCGCGGCCAGAGCGCACGGTGAATGACCGGTCACCCGCCAGCCACCGTTCGAGCTCGCCCTGGCAGGCCGAGCAGACGCCCTTCCCCGCGCCGCGGTCGACCGCCAGCCAGTGGCAGGCGTGCCCGCTCGGGTCCTCCCGGCAGGCGGCCGCGTCGTGGCAGCCGCAGCCAATGCAATAGGCCAGAGAGATTTTCATCGAGCGCAGGCTCGGCAACTCTGCCGGCTCGGCGTTGGCATGTCGGTTCATGCTTGAGCTCCTTTCGTTGCAGCCACCGGTCGGCCGACCGGGCGGAGCGTCTCTTGCCGGAACACGTCAGGTGTTCCGGGCGGCATATTGTTCAAGTGCCCCCTGTGTGCCACGCGCCGCCGCCGGCCCGTGCTCGGGGCGTTCCTGGACAGCGCGAGGAACGCGGCCTCGTAGGCCGCGCCCACGCCGCCGTAGAGGTTGTCGGCGAAGTACCTCGTGGAGAGGCCGGGCGGACGAATCTGCCACCCATCGCCCGCCCGCACCAGATACATCGGGCATTCGTAGCTCACACCGTCGACGATCTTCTTGCGCATGGCCTGTCCCCCTCCATCATCGGCGCGTCCGTCATCGGGAGAAGCTTCGTGTCTCGCCTGCCGCCCGTCTACCCTGAAACTCGTCCCTTCGGGGGGTCCGTTGCGGGGGTCGGCTCGGCTTACACCCCTCGACGCGGAAGCGGTGCGGTCTCGGTCTGGGCGCCGATCACCTGAAGTCTCGGCTCCTGGTCATCAGCCGGCCAAGCAACGGCGTCAGATCCTCGATCCGTCCGGCGATCAAGTTCTTGACAACACCGTCGCGCTGCCACGTCCCGAAGACGGCCAGCAGCCGCGAGCCAACCAGCACCTATGGCTGACGCTCGCGCAACGACTTCCAGCGAATGTATGGATGCCGCCGCCGAACTGAGCCATCGCGCCGACGCTCCGCTACCACCCGAATACCTTGCCGAACCAAATGTGGTGCGGGCCGACTGCAAAATTCAGTGGCTCACTCGATCGTCGTCATGTCCATCAAAAGCGGCGCAGGTCAGCGTCGGCGCCGACAGGGCGGACAGTACGCCTCATCGACTAGAAGCACCACGCGAACCGTGACCCTCGCTCCAGCCCGGGAATTTACGCGCAACTCGTTCAGCGACCGGCGGAAAGTAAGTCGTGCAACGTGTCCACCCTCAATAACGTTGCCAATGGAAAATGCGTGTGCGACCACTCGTCACGGCGATTGACGTTGGACCAAGGAGTCCATAGCATTCTCCACACGTTCAGCCCGCTGCCTGCGGTGAGCTGCGCAAGCAATCCAGCTTCGTGCTGGCGTTAGCGGTCGTGACCCGCATTCAAATCATTGTCTCGATACCGGGCAAGCGAACATCACCGCCGGCACAGTTCGGCCGGTAGAGTGGCGTATCAACTCGAAGCATATTCGGGGAACGACGCTGTGTCGAAAAGCCGTTCATGGGCGCTTGAGACTCAACCCGAGCGGCTCCTTCGACGCTCCCCGCACTTAGAGTTTTCAATCTCGACACTTGCACGCGTGTGCCGGGAAGACATGCTCATCGTCAAGAGATAGGCTGACGCCTACCCAATACCACTGACTACCAGCGAGCGACGAGCTCGCGTAGAGCAAGCGCGTGCGCTACTTCAACACCCAGGGTCATATGATGGACGCCACTGTCTCAATTGCATTATTGCGTCTGCCCGATGTCATGAAGGTGACCGGGCTTGCACGATCGACCGTCTACAAACTCATTGCGGAACGCTCATTCCCCGTACCCGTTCGGATCACAAACCGATCCGTGGCTTGGCATGCGAACGAGATTCAAGCTTGGATCGGAGAGCGGGCGCGAACGATCTAGCCTCCGGCCGCAAGCTGCACGTATCGATCGGTATCGAAGGCCGACTTTCATCGGGCAACGTAGCCGGGTTGGGGGACGCACCTGTCCGGGCGGCACCTGCGCGCAATATTAGGTGACGCTCTGGTACACCCAGGAGCGCCGCGACGGTTCGTGGCGGCCGCCCGCCGACGGTGGGCCGGCAGCCACTCGATCGACGACGCCATCATCAATCGGGCCTTGATGATCCGTCAACCGGTCGAGATCTAGTCTGCTCGTCGATTGCTGCGTATCCGTCCGGTCAAGTCACATTGCTGGCTCAAATTTCAATCGGAGCGGACGGTCCGCTGGTCCACTTATCTCGGGCCGGGTCGTGTTCAAACGAGAAACGAGTGGAGCCAGCTCTCCGTACATCAGAACCCTGACCATCATCGCCGGATGGAACGGCTGACTGCGCGCCGCCGCCTGCGTATCCGGCATAGAACGCATTGAGGTTCAACGCATCGACCGCGTCACTGATGAAGTACGCCCAACGTCGTCGGCATCTCGCCCAACGACAAGTCCATCACTCGGCTCGTCGGCGCCATGATGCTCGAGCAGAATGACGAACGGAGCCTCGACCGCCGATACATGCTGCTTGAGGGTCTTCGAACCCTCAGCGATGTGTCTCCGACTCGCTTGTCCGCTGTGGCTCGCGGAGTACCGCGCATGACAGCCTGTCCGGGCTATCGACTTACATCCTTTCGCGGGGCACGGCCGAGGCGCCCCGCACCCCACGCGTGACGCGGGGTTTGCTGATGGTATCTGTCCGAGATCCCCCGTTCTTGCGCCGGTAGCTGATCGCCGATCGTTGAGCTCTCGACGGAAGCGAGTAGTTCGTGATGGAAGACGCCACGGTGGCGCCGGATCAGGCACGAGCGCAGGACGGAGAACGCGCCCAGTTGCAAGGCGCTGCTTTCTGGAAGGCGCATGAAGCGCGCAGGGTCGAGCAGGGGCTGAGCGCCGCAGCGTACTGCGAGGCCAACGGCTTGGCGAAATCGACCTTCCGGCGCCACGCGTCTGTGCACGACCCGGAACACCGGAACACCCCAGGCCCCATCGCTCATCAGGCGTTCGACCAGCGCGGCCAGCTGATAGAGCTCCAGGCTCGTGGCGTTGCTCAGCGCCTCGATGAGCGCCGCGTCCTGCATCGGCGGCGTGCGCATTGGGCCGTTCACGCCGGCTTCCAATGCATCGGCAGCAGTTTCTCGAGCCGGGTCATGCCCGTCATTGACGGATGCGCCGGTGCGGGTGAAATCTGTGCTGGGCGGATTGCACCACGAAGACGGGCTGGTGACGGCGTCGTGAGCGCACAGTCAGAGTCGACGGGATTGCTCGCCAGCGGAAGACACCCTTCTCAACGTACTGCCGTCAGTTTCCGCAAGCGTTCGAACGACATTTTTGCGGAGCACAGCTCACGCCACGCTGCCAGTGCCCAATCGCGCGACCTCATCCAGCACGACATCAAACTGCGCGAGGTCCAATGGTTTGTGCAGGTAGTACATGAATCCTGCCTTCATCGCTGCGGCGACGACATCGTCCGTGTCCTCCGAGGACAGCGCAACGCATGGTATGCACACAAAAAGCGGTGTCTGGCGCAGCCGTTGGGCCAGCTCGATGCCGGTGGTGTCGCCGAGGTTGATATCCAAGAGGAAAAGGTCCGGCACCAGCGCCTTGGTCACCTCGAGGGCCTCGGCTCCGCTGAAAGCCAAGGCGAGTAGCCAATCCTCACGATGCTCGATCGCTCCACGAACAATCTCGACGTTGACCGGATCGTCCTCAACATAGAGGACCGTTCGTCTCGGAGCAGCGGCCCCTGCCCGGCTGGTAGGTGCGGCGCCAGCGCGGCTTGGACTTGCAAGCGGCTTACCCCTGCCGGTTTTGGCGACGCCGGTACGTGGAATCCGCCCATCGGGCGTGGTGTCGGCTGTACCTGCGGACACGCGGGCATCGGGGACCACTGGCGACTCCTGGCAGATGCCGGCTCCCCCCGGATCTGTGAGGTCGCCGCAGGCACAACGGTATGGCTTTTTGATGGTCCCAACGATTATGGAAGCGAGGATACATCACTGCGGGCGATAGGCGCTTTCGCCGAAATGTTGGGGATTCACCTGCTCCCTATTGCCTTGCCCGATTCAAGCGTCATCGTGGACGACTACTACTTCGCGGCGGCGCGCTGGCCGGCGACCGCGCGCGTTGCGCAGAGCGCAGCGGCGCAGAAGCGCGCGAGCGCTTGGCCACCCTGGTGGCGGGGGTTTCTTACGCGTGGTGCGGTCGGCCCCGCCGCGTATGATGGTTCGGTCGTGAGGTGTCATCGACCTAGAGCGTCATTGACTCGTCAACCGAAGGACCCCTGCCTTGGATTCGCACCGACGTCTGGATGTGGTCCGGCGCGACGCAGAGTACGTGCTCTTCAGGGTGCGCGACCGGGTTGCCACCAACCCTTTGCTGGCGAAGGTGCCAGCGTTTGAACCCGCCTCAGCGGGCAGCGTCGAACGGCTTGGCCACGAACTTGCTCTGAGTGCCCACCTCGATCCCGCCTGGGCGGTTTGCCCGCTGGAGCTGGTTCGCTGGGACGGCCGCCCGACCTTATTGCTGGCAGACCCCGGCGGAGAGCCGCTGGACAGTCTTGTCGGACGGCCGATGGAATTGACGTTGTTCCTGCAACTCGCAGGCGCCATGGCGGGCGCATTGGCGCAGTTGCATCGGCGCGGCATCGTGCACAAGGACATCAAGCCCGCGAATGTGCTGGTCGCGCCGACTGCGGGCGAAGTCCACCTGATGGGTTTCGGCATCGCCAGCCGCCAGCCACGCGAGCGCCATGCGCCCGCGGCAGTCGAAGACTCGGCGGGCACGCTGGCCTACATGGCGCCCGAGCAGACGGGACGGATGAACCGGTCAATCGATGCGCGCAGCGACCTGTACGCGCTCGGCGTCACCTTCTACGAGATGCTGACGGGGGTGCTGCCGTTCGAACCGACAGATCCGATCGAGCTGCTGCATTGTCATCTGGCGCGCGAACCCCTGCCGCCGGACGCGCATGTGCCCGGCATTCCCGAACCCGTCTCGGCTATCGTCGTGAAGCTGCTCGCCAAGGCCGCCGAAGACCGGTACCAGACGGCCACCGGCCTGGAGGCCGATCTGCGTGAATGCCTGTCGCAATGGCGGGAGGACCGGCACATCGGCGGCTTCACACTCGCCTCGCACGATGCCTCTGAACATCTGCTGATTCCGGAAAAGCTCTACGGGCGTGAGACCGAGATCGACGCCCTGGTCGGCGCTTTTGGGCGGGTGGTGGCCGACGGCACCCCGGAACTCATGCTCGTCTCCGGTTACGCGGGAATCGGCAAGTCATCGGTGGTCAACGAGCTTCACCGGGTGCTGCTGCCACGCCGCGCGCTCTTCGCGGCCGGCAAGTTCGACCAGCACAGGCGTGACATCCCTTATGCCACGCTGGCGCAGGCGCTTCGAGCGTTGGTGCGGCAGATCCTCGGCCAGAGTGAAGCCGAGCTGAGCCAATGGCGACTGACGCTGCAAGCAGCACTCGGCGCAAGCGGGCATCTGATCGTCAACCTCATTCCGGAGCTCGAATTCATCATCGGCCGGCAGCCGCCCGTTCACGACGCTCCAGACGCATCACAGCAAGACGCTCAGCAACGCTTCCAGATGGTGTTCCGGCGCTTCCTGGGTGTGTTCGCACAGCCCGAGCACCCGCTCGTCCTGTTCTTGGACGACCTGCAATGGGCCGACCCCGCCTCGCTGGGGCTGATCGAACACCTGATCGGCGAGCAGGACCTGCGCCACCTGCTGCTGATCGGCGCCTACCGCGACAACGAGGTCGACGCCACCCATCCGCTGACGCGCGCGCTGGACGCGATCCGCCGCGCCGGACAGGTGCCGGTGCACGAAATCATCCTCGCGCCGCTCCGCCTCCGCGATGTCGAGCGACTTCTCGTCGACGCGCTGCACTGCGGGCGGGAGCGTGTCGTAGACCTGGCGGCGCTGGTGCACGAGAAGACCGGCGGCAATCCCTTTTTCACGAACCAGTTCGCCTCGGCGCTGGCCGACGAAGGGCAACTCGTGTTTGATCCCGACCGGTCAGCCTGGACGTGGGACATCGCCCGGATACGAGCCAAGCGCTTCACCGACAACGTGGTCGATCTGATGGTCGCCAAGCTGAGCCGCCTGCCGGACGCCACGCAGGCGGAGCTGAAGCTGCTGGCGTGCCTGGGCAACAATGCGGGCGCGGCCCGCCTGGGTCTGCTGCAGGGGGTGGCGGAGGCGCAGATCCACGCCACCCTATGGGAAGCGGTTCGCACCGGGCTGGTTTACCGCAGCGATGGGGCCTACGCGTTCCTGCACGACCGCATCCGGGAAGCCGCCTACTCGTTGCTGTCGCCAGCCGAACGCGCGGTCGAGCACCTGCGCATCGGCCGCCTGCTGGAGTCGCGCATCGCCCCGGGGGACATCGACGCCGAGGTGTTCGACATCGTGAACCAGTTCAACCGCGGCATCGGACTGATCACCCTGCCAGCCGAGCGCACGCGGCTTGCCGAACTCAACCTGATGGCGGGCCGTCGCGCCAAAGAGTCGACCGCCTACGTCGCGGCGCTGCAATACCTGGCTAGCGGTCAGTCGCTGCTGCCGCAGGACGGCGCCCGGCCGAGGAGCCGCGACCTGGGCTTCGCGCTCGCCTTCCACCGGGCCGAGTGCGAATACCTCACCGGCGATCTGGCATCGGCGGAACAGCGCCTGGCCCTGCTGGCCGGGCAGGTGCGCAGCGGCGCCGAGCTGGCCGCGG
>Ga0105239_10002732_pt1 | contig 22152 bp, 19 predicted proteins | sample KBSC44metaG_FD_92761 | JGI IMG/M metagenome (GOLD analysis project Ga0105239, IMG submission 92761) | Corn rhizosphere microbial communities from Kellogg Biological Station, Michigan, USA - KBS C4-4 metaG | ecosystem: Host-associated > Plants > Roots > Rhizosphere > Soil | place: Michigan, USA... | reverse complement strand
GCCAAGGATTCTTCGGGTAGAACTCCTTTTTAGGACTAGCTCATCGGTATCCGCACCAATTCGGGAACCTGGGTGACGCTGCCCTAATAGTATTGTGGATTGACGATTAGTATCCTACAATCCGAAATTTGAATTGAGATCTTTGTGATTCAACGCAAATACAGCAATTTGGGCTTTTCATACGGATTACATGAAAATTACTGTGGATAACCTTGAAATGTTCATTAGATCTCCTCTTAGATCTAGAATTCGTTCGTTCGAACTTGCAGTGCTCTGTTGATGTCGTTCCGAGTAACGTAACCCTTGATACAACATCCTGCCATTAACAATTGATGTTCGGTGCGTGCTATGGCTTGACCTATGCAGGCGCTAGGGCTCCTAAGAATATTACAGGCACGGCATCGAGAGCAGAGACAGCCATCGTGGAGCCCCAGCTTAAGCGGCGTAGTTGGTGCCTGTTACAGAGCCCCAGATATAGCTTGCCCAAATGGACATACCTACCTAAGGTAGGTATGCGTGCATGCGAGTAGATGCGGAGGCCAAGGGGCTCGATTCTTTAAGCTCATTGTACAGTGCATAATACCGAAAAGGTGAAGCCCTAATAGCAAGCAATCGAAACCTACCGCACCTACATTGGGTGTCATGTGGAGCAAGCCCTTTCAGCAGACCAGGAAATTGATCATCCTGAGCCTGGCAACTGATAGACAACGATAATGTAAACAAAACCCCCGGTACTCATGTCGTAGGTGTTGATCATTTCACTAGCTCCTGCCCTCAGATTAAATTTCATTGAATACAACATATTGCCCGATCGGGAAAACATTCCCTGGTCCTCCGCGATCGGCACAAATTTTTCCCCAAGGACAATGAGTCAAGGTCGCACGCCACTAATCAGATGATGCGTATTGCAAACAGACTACTTCACGACGAGACCGATACATGAATTACAACCATATAAACATCGGAATTTTCAAAAGTACATTATCATGCTTGCAGCAGTCGGGCAACCAGTGCCCAACACGGAGCATGCTGTCAGTGTGTCACTGCCGTCATGGAAAGCGACGGTGGGTTACGAAGAGGGAGAGGAGTGGGTGGTGTCGAAGATGAAGACGGGATATCCGAGATTCTTCATCCATCTAACGATCCAGGAGCTGCAGAGGGAGGTTCTGAGACTCCATGGACGTATCGGAGAGGCTGTCATGCTCTTCCCAACAATCGCGGTCGCTAATCGATGCGAGAAGTTCTTCTACGATAAGGTTGAGGACCTTGCACCAGGATTGGCACGTGTTCTTCAGCTTGTTCCAGTCATCAGCAAAAGCAAGAGTCATGAAACAGTCTCGTCTGGGCTCGCCTGTGTGTTCTTTCCCAAGGAGCACTTCAGCGTTGCCAAGCAGGTCTGGCAACATTCAGGTGACGGCATCTCTAGTCGAAGGGGAGAATTTTGTCTCAAAGCTCTACGAGATGGATTTCTGAAACCAGTATCAGTGTCGGCGCCAGTAAATCCCACAACGGAAGAAGTCTACACGAAGGGTCCCCGCCGATATCAGCGCCCGGCCTCACAGAACGGCATAACCCCGCCTTTCACAGCTATCTCTGAACTGGCACCAGTGGAGCATGGAAACCCGGAAATAGAAGGCAAAGACTACTTTCAGTTTGTTGAAGAGCGCTTTGGGCGAAATCTCAACGCGAAGCTCGCGTCACAGGCCAAGCTGGCCATTCGACGACGTATCAGTGGCTGTCTCACTGACGACTCCGATCTAGATCAAGCGCTCGCTAACTCCCCTAGTAATTGCGATGGTCGCCAGATAGGACTCAGAGACCATGATGTCTACCTATACCCGTGCGGCATGTCTGCAATCTTCAACACGCACCGAATCCTCCTGGCCAACGCCAGTGCCAAAGGGATGGAACCGCGGAAATCAATCTGCTTCGGCTTCCCCTACATCGACACTCTAAAAATTCTAGAGAAATGGGGCGCTGGCTGCAAATTCTACGGCTTCGGCAGCTCTGCGTGCTTGGACGACCTGGAGAAGAAGCTCGAGGCGGGAGAACGGTACCTCGCGTTGTTCTGCGAATTCCCCAGTAACCCGCTCCTCAACTCGCCAGACTTACTGCGTATCCGGCAACTCGCGAGCAAATACGACTTCGCGGTCGTCGTCGACGAGACCGTAGGCAATTTCATCAACATCGATGTGCTGAGCCACGCGGACGTTGTGGTCAGCTCTCTCACCAAGGTGTTCAGCGGTGATAGCAATGTCATGGGCGGCAGCGCAATGCTCAACCCGCAGTCGAGGATTTACGGCGAGCTTAAGGAGACGCTGAAACGAGAGTACGAGGATAACTACTGGGCGGAGGACGCGGTGTTCATGGAGCGCAACTCACGCGATTTCCGGGCGCGCATCGCGCGCATCAATGCTAATGCCGAAGCCATTGCGGAACGGCTGCAGGCTTGCCCGATCGTCAAGGCCGTGTATTATCCGAAGAACAGCCCGTCAAGACCCAATTACGAGGCGTGCCGTAACCGCGATGGTGGGTATGGTGGGCTCTTGTCCGTCTCGTTCCAACATCCCGAGCAGGCCGTCACTTTCTTCGACCAGCTCGAGTGCCAGAAGGGACCCAGTCTGGGCACGAATTTCACACTCGCTTGTCCATACACGATCCTCGCGCATTACCTGGAGCTGGATTGGACGAGTAGTTGGGGCGTAGAGCCAGATCTGGTCAGGATTAGTGTTGGGCTGGAGGAGGCGGAGGACCTCACGGGCAGATTCGACCGCGCGTTGAATGCTGCAGAGGCAGCAACGCCGGCTGCTAAAACCAATGCTTGAAAACGGCAGTGAACCGAGAAATGGAGCTCTCGTGGTTCGTAAACATGATGATTCTCATGGGTAGACGAAAGAAAGGAGAATGGAGTTGTGCTGTTCAACTCAGCCCATACTCATTACCTCTGCGTACGTGAGACCCTGGAAAAGAAAAGAACAGCTAGAGGATAGAGATTTCTAGCAGCCGTGCCGGAAAATACATTGTGGCCGCTCTAAACACGTAGGCACTCAGAAAGAAGAATGGACTGAGGATAGTAATACATGCCCTTTAACTATTTCTTGCCAATTTCCAACCGTAAGCATCCCGAAATCTCCAGGCTGTGGTTTCAGGGTATATGGACAACGCTGGAGGGCAAAAGTCAGGCGTATTCGGTTCAGTGTTCACTTTCCGCTCCGCCCCGCCGCCCCCTTGGAACAGCTTCCCCGCATTGGCATTGCATGCATGTGTTTGCCTCCGCCGCTCACTCCACCTGTCACCCAAACAGTACGTCATTCTGACATTTTCCATTCCACACGACCGAGTGCTAATTAGGGGACATCACATCCTCCATGAGTTTGATGTGCTACAGACCGTTTGCTGTGATGTGATGGTCGTATCGCATAGCGATTTCTCCACATTTGTCGCAGTACTCCGTACTATAATCGCTCACCTCGTCGGAGCGACAGAAATCCGATTGCCACAAAATCGACCACAAACGTTGGATGAACCGTGCCTGTTCCTCATTCTCTCGAGCAATCCTCATCTTCATTGTCGGCAGCCTCTCAATCCTCTTAATCACCCAACTGTCTCACACTACCTCCGACTACTTCCGCGTCTTCCAGGCTCACATCTCAGACCTCCTTCGCCTCGACCCCTCCAGCACAATGGCATGGCGATGTAGCGGCCGCAGCAACGCGGAGCTAATCAACAACCTGTTCTCTAGGGGCCTGATAACCGCTCCTCGGGTACGGGACGCCATGTCGGCCGTCGACCGTGCACACTACTGCCCGTCGTCCCCACAATCCGCCTACGAAGACTCACCCCAAACCATCGGGTTCAAAGCTACAATCTCCGCCCCACACATGCACGCTTCGGCGTGCGAGTCGTTACTAGGCCATCTGCCTGAGAACGGCGGGGCGCGGGTCCTGGATATCGGGAGCGGGAGCGGGTATCTCACGCATGTGCTTGCGAATCTGGTGTGCGGCGTGGATGGGAAAGGGGACGGCAAGGTCGTGGGCATCGACCACATCCAGGGGCTGGTGGATCTCGCGGACGGGAATATGCGGCGCAGTGAGAGCGGGAAGAGGTTGTTGGAGACTGGAAAGGTGGAGCTTGTGTTGGGGGATGGAAGGAAGGGTTACACGAAAGGGGGCCCGTATGATGCTATTCATGTGGGCGCGGCGGCGCGGGAGATGCATGCCGAGTTGGTCGAGCAGTTGAAGTCCCCCGGCAGGATGTTTATACCTGTGGATGATGAGGATGTCTGGGGTGGCCAGTGGATTTGGGTGGTGGATAAAGATGAGAATGGGAGGGTTACCAAGACGAGGGATATAGCGGTCAGGTATGTCCCGCTCACGGAGGCGCCGAAGTGACAATCAAGGAGAGAGGGTGGTGGTGGGAAGGATGGGAAGTGGTGTAGAAGGCTATTTGGGCGATGATGACCCATTTTGTGGAAGGAATGGAATGCTACATTTGAAAGCTTGTGAAGGGATTCGATCGATACTCCCTGACAACGGGACCAGGATGGAATTGAAGATGCTGGAGTCCTGAATCATGGAAAACGGGTGCGATATTAAAGGAATGACCCAATCTCCACGAGCGCGCATCACCGACAACGCACAGCAAAACGAAAAATTTGTTGATGGTCAAACCACAGGATCGAGCGAAAAGCGTTGGGACCATAGCCCCCTGGCTCCAAGCGAACATCGGAGGCCTTCAGCGGATTCTTCAAGATAGAAGCCGGTGCTCTATTTTGCTAGTCAGTAATTTGTACGTGACGCTGATGAACCTCTCGGGCCTTTGGCTTAGGTGGTCGACGAGGTAGATGAATCAGAAAGAAACGATTTGCTCGGTGAGCGGCGGCTGAGCCAGGGGCTAACAAGTTGAATGGGCTAGCTTTTGCCAGGAGGGCAACACTAGAGAGTTCGAATTTGCCATACAAGTCTAAGCTGCTACATTGTACCATACTTTTGATTCGACCGGAGACGGATCGAAGCGTCTCTTGGGCATTATATAACAAGGAGCCATTAAGCTAGTCCCTGCGGATCATATCTGATTATGCTCTCGCTGTTCCTCAAGAACTAGCGCGTTCAGCCCTCCTTGATGGGCTCCTCAGCGACATAATGCAAGTAAGCGCCGAGCAACTTGATTCCCTCGATATAATTCCTGCGGTCGAGCTTCTCATTGATACTGTGTGCGGCGTCCGTGCTGGAACCCATGGGGAGAAGTAAGACGTTTTTCCCTGTGGCCTGCTCAAAGGTGATGGTAACAGGAATACTGCCTCCTTCACGAGTATAATCTGGATCGACACCAAACACCTCCTTCACAGCCTTGGCTGCGGCCGCGAAGTTCCAGTGCTTGGGACTGGCGACCCACCATTTGCCACCGTGCTGCTCGATAATGTCGATGGTGTTCTTGGAGTTGAGCTTTGCGAATTCGGCCTTGACGTGCTTAATGACCTGCTCGGTGACTTTAGAGCCCTCCATGTCAGGCACGGTGCGGATGGAGAATTTGCCAATGACTTTGGCGGGGATGACTGTCTTTGCGCCGGGTGCGGAGAAGGCGCCCTCGATGCCGTGCAATGACAGAGATGGGTACCGCCAGCGGGCCATCAGGGTCTGTTCCTTGTCTTGGAAAATGCTGGTTGTTGAGCCGAGGGATTCGTAGAGGTTGTCCATGGTGTATGCGATGGGGCCGTAGAGCTTCTTCTCGTCGTCGGTGAGGGGTGCGACCTGTTCGTTGATTCCAGGAATCAGGATCTTGCCGTTGCCGTCGACGAGGGTGCTCATCAGGCGGACTAGATCGGTCATTGGTTCTTGGGCGGTGCCACCGAATACACCAGAGTGCAAGTCCTGGCCTGGCCCGGAGACGGTGAGTGAGTAGTACATGACTCCACGAAGGCCGTAGGTCAGGCATGGCTTCTCGGTGCCCAGCCAGTAGTTATCGGAGATACAGACAGCGTCAGTGTCCTTGAAGTAGTTCTTGGCCTCGGCATTGATGAAATCATCAAGGCCCTCTGAGCCGTATTCCTCCATGCCCTCGAAGCAGCAGAGAAGGTTGACGGGAAATTCGACACCGGCCTTTTGGTGTGCTTCGATTGCATTCAGCCAACCCAGTACGGGACCCTTGTCGTCTGTGCTGCCACGACCGTACATGCGGTTCTTGTCGTCAATGGTCAGGGTGAAGGGCTCCGTGGCCCATCCATCCTCTAGCAGCGCGGGTTGGACATCATAGTGGCCGTAAACCAGGATTGTGCGCTTGTTCTTGTCGTTGCCATATCGAGCAATAACGACGGGGGGTAGATCAAGGTGTTCTTTGTGGGGCTGTTTCCCTAGTTCTCGCAGTTCGACTTCGGCGCCCAGTGCTTTTAGTTCTGCAGCAAGGAACTTGCCCATCTGTGAAAGTGGTCCATCTTGTCAGCCTGGCTGCTGTCGCCAGTGGTACATGTGAAGTATGTGGGGAGTGTCAAACGTACTCGAACCACTTCTGGTCTCTTATCTTCATCGGCCGAGACTGAGGGAATGGCAACGGCTTTGCGCAGGCCTGTGAGGGCGAATGTGTCAGATACAAATACCCCACCATGAGCACGAGATAAGGTGGGAGGGGACGCCCACGGTCAATAAAGGTTTCGGCCAATTCATCGACCCTGATACAAATTTAGCAGACGTTTATATAGTCAGGTCTTATACATACTTTTTGAAATAGGGCTCTAATTGAGGGGCCATCTTGTGATCTGTGATGTGACCGTAGTAGGGTTTCAATCGAGCAGTTGTCGCGGACAATGAGCGCAATTGAGTGAATTTGTGAGATGGGAGGGGGGATTGAGTGATCAGTAGATTGGGAGATAGACTGCGGTGGAAAATACGGAGGGGGTATCGGGACCACATATAATAGAATGTTGCTATGAGGCAACAAGGCAGAAGAGGCAAGTACTAGGAGGAGACCGTGCGGTTAAGTGCGGTTGAATTGTGTTTGGTTGGTGTTGCATTCAAAATTCATGGAGTTGGAGAGAGATGAGCTTCCCATGTCCGAAGACCAGAGGTGGTCCGACATTAACACGTCCTCTCTTTTTGTTGGTAACTAAATGCCATCTCCGAACAGAAATCAAGATAGAGTTCAATGATTTGTACATCGTCTGGGTATTGATTCGAATATAGTATTCTGGCACAGATCTACCTTTAACCCTACATGAAGTCCAACACACGGCAACAGCTCAAGTCCACCCTCATGCATCCCTTTGCCAAAGCTCCTTTCTGATTTCTCGGTCTTCTCGTGCAGTCCTCTTGGGCTTGCTCCAGGTGGACTTGACTGCAGCTGCTACATCCTTTTGCATCTTCTTGGTTCCAAAGGCGAGTTTCCCGAGCACAGCCTTAACAAAAAGGTGTGAACAATCGTACTTCGTTGCTAACTTGTTGATACTCCACTCGGTAGGATCCTGGTTTCGTAAGGCTCTCATTTCATCAGCTTGAGCTTCCGTTACATGATAGCGCTTTTCACTAGGCTTGAACATCGTCGGTGCCAAGGTTTGAGAGGGAGAGGCCTCGACCTTCCTGGGATCATTTTTGGGCAAGAAGATATTTGGTGTATGGAGGACATTCGGCATGCTCGGAGGTGGGTTATGAATGATGTGATCATGCTGCTCTGTCTTGGTAGGTAGGAAATCAGAGTCGGGTTTGATATTTAGTTTCGATCGTGTTCTTCGGGCAGTCGATTGGTGTCTCCGGAATGAAGGGACAAGGATTTGAGCGCATAGCTTGTAAAAGCGCGAGGAAGCCGTCAGAGGGGCCGTAGACGGTATTAAAGGTTGCATGATGCCAGTCTTGTCGCATCAAAAAAAGGTTGGCAGAAGCTGAAGCAGTTGTAGAAACTCCTTTTCTGGGCGTCACGACTAGGAGAGGAGATTTAAACAGCCATGAATGCAATCTGATGGAAATGTAGCGCCTGGATTTAACAGCTGTATCGAGAGATTGGGGCTTCAAGGAAAGCTGAGGCGAGGTGAGGTTGGCGATGTGGGTGCAGAAAGGAAGCGGCATCGACGAGGATGGCCTGCGAGCACCTCAATGGAACAAGCGATCTCCAGAGAATATTAGCTGGCTTGGCATCACTTAATGGGGGGATTCCTAGTGGACGCTATTGGGCACTAGGGCGTGTTAGAGCTCGTAAAAGTTTCCATATTGGGCCATGCATAAATATAGGACGGATCAGGGAACGGATCACGGGGCTCCAGTTGTTCCAGTCCACAGGTCCAAGTCACAGCCTTAAAATCCAGGAATGACGAACCTCAGACTTGGAAAGGGTCGGGGCTGAGGATACGAATCCGTACGACATGGAATTGCCCAGGTTTGAGGTTTGATTGGGGGATGCTTGGGCGTGTCACAAGACTTGACTGCAATCTGAGTTTTGATCATCTGCTTGTTGCTTGTTGCTCCTTGAAGTCCCCTCCCATAATGGCCCAATGATGGCAGTGAGTCTCCTCAGGTACCGAGTCCCTGAAGCAAGTAAATTTAGGGCGGTCGTTCAGTGGCAGTAGCACGACAGTATACCTATCCTCAATCGTTATGGTCGTGTTGCCCCCTCCATCCTCCAATTCCTCAACGCTGCTCAGTTAATGCTCCTACTGCTGCATCTTATTGACCACCTCCTTACTCCCTACGTCTTTGTACACTTCACATACCTCGTTTTCGATCTTTCTCATTTCTCTGTTGGCCGGCGAACAACCACCACGACTCCTGGCAATCAATATATACACCCTCATCCACCAAATACTCTCCCTACCAAGCCGCTCTCCGCCAATTTCCCATCCCACTTTCCTCTCTGCCTCCGCCGCCCCCATTACGTCGCCTGCCGCTTCCGTCCCAACCCCTTACTCCGTACTGCTGCTCGTGTATCAGTCCTGGGCACTGTGTTCACTATACTTACAAAAACCTCTCAATAATCCAACCTCCCCAGTCATGTTGTGAATGCCGGCCATACGGTCCTATTCTCCCACCAACCCTCCGTCATTCTTCGCTTGAACTCGACCAGACCAGGAACTCATGCTTTGCGCCGGATCCTCCACCATGTCTTCAAGAGATCCCTCCATCAATGCCATCCATCCCAAAACAAATACTCCCTCCACCGAGTCTAAAGACTCAGCTGCTCCCTTATTGAAGAACTCCTCCCACCCCGCTCCACAGGATCAGTCTTCAGCTCATCCCGACAGCGACCCAGCCAAGCATCGAAAGAGAGATTTCTGGAAGTTCAAAAAGCCAGACGAGGAGAAACACCAGCAAAAAGGCAAAATCAACGCCAATGTCAGTCCACGACTTGGTGTGAGCCCGGCTTCTCCCACCAAGTCACAAGATCCTTCCGCTGGGCCTGTCTCGCCTGGTCGCTCCCATCCATTTGCAATTCCAGCCTCTCCCAGCATTGGGATTCACAGTCAATCCTCCAGACCACAATCACCTGCTTCCTCCATGATCTTTGAGCGGAATGTCCAGGAAGATGTTGTGCTACCTGAGACATCCCCTCATCTTCCATCGCATGTGATCATGGAGAACCACATCGCACCCGCTCTGGATGCTTCGGCTGCGGCAATTACCAACGAGAAACTAGACCCAGATACCGTCGAAATCGTTACTCATGCAACCCATCAGCCTGCTGCTGTGACCATTACGGGTGTTGGCGCGGAGCATTCTTTGGCCTCTTCTGTCACTGAGGATTTTCCACCTGCACTACGACAGGAAACCGATGAAGGCTCCAATTATGGTTCTCTAGACCAAACAGATGTTCGTCGCCTGAGCTTCATTTCCTTTGCTGACGTGGTTCATGGCGAGCAAGAGCTGGTTGATGGCCGCCGTGATTCTGCTCACCTTTCGGGCCATCATAGCTTCGTGGCTCCGCGATCACCCTCGCCCATTCGATCACCTACCTCTTCCGCAGCCTTTGGGACATCACCGCCCACCAGTGTCACTGCATCGGTCAAGGGCTTTGAAACATCTCCCAACCGCGCACCCAGAGGTACAGGGAGCCCATTGCCCGGTCAAAGCTCCCCTCTCACACTTGGTAGTGAGATCAACGTGGAAACAATGAGGCAAGCACTACGGAAGACGGGCAGTGGAGATCTCAGTCATTTCCGAAGTCCCCCTATCAGCGCTATTGGGAACGACGACGGCACATATGAGCGACCTTTCCGGTAAGAGGTACAGCATTGGAACTGGAATCCGGTATTATTGCAATGACTCCCAAGGACACGACTGCCCATGATCTACGCTGGCGCACATCATGATTGGGATATAAGGTGTGGCGATGAATGGGTTAAATTTCTGCAGCGGGAGTCTTGAAGGGACATGTTTAGCTAGATGATTCTCCCTCTGAGTTTGGATACACCGGGCACACTCTCTCGTCCCTTGTTTTGTCAGAGGACTATCAGTTGGGATACCACTAGATACCACCAACTGCCTCCTTTCTTGAGGCCTCGTCAAGCTGAAATGGATTATGATGATTTTCAGATAGCCTGATAGAGCGAATTTGCACAATGATAAATTAATTAGCTAACCAATTCTTCTGTATTACCTAACCAGGAACTTTGCAGCTGACTGGTAGGTGACTGGGTGCTAACCACGTACTGACTACGATTAGGCAGCTATAATACGGAGTATCAAGCCCAGCCCAAGCTATCCTGTGCGAACTATTGTGATGCCTGAAGGTCTCTTAGTTGTCTCAGCTTGCCCCTCTTCTTCCTCCGCCCCTTGAGTCTTGGCCGTTGCCGAGGTCTGGTCGCTGCATTCCACCTCCTGGAACTTAGTTACAGCTTCTCCTCTTCACTCATTCCACTTCGTGCTGTCAATTGAGGAAATTTCCTTACCCCCGCGTCTGCCTTCCAAAGTCTTTACGTAGCATGTGGCTGATATGCCCTCGTACTCGGTTGGCGACAACTGGAAGCGGGGTTAGTGAAACCCTGACATCTAACGTGGTCCAGGTACCCTACTCGTACTATATGAACCCCAGATTATCCCTGTAGGTTAACTCCCCCTACAGTAGCAGTTTGGTGAAAAAGACACTTCAGCGGTGATAGCAGCAACCCTCTCCTCCATCTGGTGAACATCGAATCACCTAGTGATTCCAGCATTACAAGCGAGCGATCCAAGCCATCGAGATCTGGTACCAAAGCAGCCCACATCTAACAAACAACAGCACCAACGCTCTTGACCATGGCCGTTCAATCCGTGCTATCTACATTCCCGTCACCCAAAGAAATCCTCCTTTCTCCATACGTTTCGGGGCCCCTTCTTCTGTATCTCACCAAAATCAACCCAGCCGCAGCAGAGAAGATCCCGTGGTTCAAGGATCTGACACTTACACTTCCCTTCTCCCTCCCATTCAATCTTAGCAACGATGTGACCCTCAGAGCAACACCACTGCTGAAGACGGTGAAATACATCTTTGCCATAGGCGTGATCATACATCTCAATCGATTCTTCAACCGTCTGGCACTGAATTATGGCCATTTGAAGAAACAGGGCGTGCCCTGGGATTTCCAGACCGAAGGAATGGAGACTATCTTGATCACGGGAGGATGTAGCGGTTTTGGGAAGGAGATGGTCAAGCTCTTCTCGCAACACACGAGGAGCAAGATTTTGGTTCTCGATATCCAAGACCTGCCTGCGGACCTCCAGAATAGTATGTTCGCCTGAACTGAGGTTGAAGTCCTTCCCCTAAACCAGTACTGACATTTCCATCTAGTCCCCCGTCTGACCTACCACAAAATCGACCTCACGTCCAACGAAGACATCCACACCGTCATCTCCACCGTCCTCTCACAATCCCCACCAACAGTACTAATCAACAACGCCGGAATCGCCCACGCTCACACCATCCTTGACACCTCAGACGCCTTCCTCGAGAAGATCTTCCGCGTCAACGTCATGTGCCACTTCACACTGATCCGACTTATTCTACCGACCATGATGAAGCAGCGGAAGGGCCACATCGTCTCCATCGCCAGCATGGCCAGCTACACGGGGCAAGCGTCGTTGGGAGATTACTGCGCCACCAAGGCCGGAGTGCTGGGCATGCACGAGTCGCTCGTCCAGGAGTTAAAGCACCGCTACGAGGACCAAGGTGGCCACACGATCCAAGCGAGCATTGTGCACCCTATGTGGGCGAATACGCCTTTGGTCGGGAGCTGGGCGCCGGAGCTCAAGCAGTCTGGACAGCCTGTGTTGACCGCCACACATGTCGCGGAGCAGGTCGTGAGGCAGGTCCTCAGAGGGGAGAGCGGTAGCGTGTTTGTGCCCGAGAAGCAGCTGGCGGGCTCGATTATGAGAGGCTTGCCAGATTGGCTCGCCTTGACCGTGAGGGCCGGGTTGCAGAGTGCGACTGCTACGAAGGGTGCCTCGAAGGTATAAGGACTCTTGAGGTATTGATTTATATCAATCTGGTGCCTATTTTATACTTTAATTTACTAGGAGAAGACCCGGTTCTGGAGATTTCTGGCCTTGGCGGAGAATGGGAAATTCAACTGTGGCTGGCATTGTCCTTCATCCTCGATCCGCGATGCATGACTCAATTTCTCATCTCATCCTTTCAACATCCACAATACTGGCTATCAAATCCCTATCCCTTTTCATAAACGGTATTATCAGAATAATTGTTGGATGGGCGTGCATGTAAGAATCGGGTCACGTGGGTTAGTAATAAATCAAACTACTAACTCGTAGGTTTAGGTCGCTATTCTTCTTATTTTCCAATTGCTCACTTCTTTTTAATGGCCTTTGGTTTTCCATGGTCAATAAACTTGATTATTATTATCAATGCCGGGGCAGCTGTTTGACTCGCCAGTGATAGAACACCTCGCTGGCAATCACTCCATCATACATGTCCTAGCCTCTCGAACGCTGCCAGGAGAGGAGCACTAAAATGCAACGCAAGGCAAGTCCCTCATACCTTCTTTACGTCACTACACTATACATGCCTTTTTGGTTGGGAACGCTCCTATATAATCCATCAGCGGATTGAAATCGCTGCAGTGATTGAATTGTCGGTTGGGTAAATCTTCGGAGCAAGCCCAGAGGGGGTGTTTAATTGTTGATCCTGCCTCTTTACAACGTTTCCACAACACCTGACCAAAGACATTGTTCAACAATGGCCCTGATGAGAATGCCCAAGCAAGGCGGCTATATCCAGCCAGCATTCTTGAACACGTAGGGTTTATCGATCAGATAATCTCGTATACGTTCCCTCAACCCATCTCCTTGAACCTACGGCCGGCAACTGACAAGCTCAAGTTGCTCAGCCAAAATCATACGGCTATAACTCACCATATGTCGTCCGAGACAATGAAGCAATCGCAGCACATTTCCCAGAGCCGAATGTATCCCTCTTATCCCCCGCGTTTAAATTTCTTGACACTGTCCCGGCAGCGTTCGCGAATGGAACTTCTGGGCCAACGGATGGTATCGTTCTTGGTGATTAATTCTTCCCCTTATCCACTTATATTTGCGCCTGAAAGAAAGCTAACCAACTAGACCGATTCCTCAGCGACCTAGCCGCTCACAATAGTGCCTGGATGAGGTATACAACCGCGGACTTTCAATCTGAGGAAGGGCGGGACATACCCTACTTGGTATTGTCTCTGTCTACATCGACATCGACATCGACTCCGCCATTCTGCAATCTATCCCCCAACAAGCTACGAATCTGGATTCAAGGCTCGACCCACGGTGACGAGCCAGCAAGCGAGCAATCGATCCTCGCCTTCCTCGGAAACCTCGATTCCAACCCTGGACATGCCCGATCCCTCCTGCAGAACCTCGACATCCTGATCCTACCACGCTACAACCCCGATGGGGTGGCATACTTCCAGCGCCGTTTCGCCACCAATTTCGATCCCGCACGAGACCATATAAAATTCCGCTCAGAGACCACACGGCATATCAAGGCGCTGTTCAACACCTTCGCCCCCCACGTGGCGGTCGATATGCACGAATTCAGCGCGAAAGCGCGGTATGCGGAGCGGTATGTGCGCGTTCTCGACGGGCAGTTCGCGGTGGGCAAGAACCTGAACATCCACGCGGATATCCGACGGCTGGCCGACGATGTGTTTGGGTCGGCTATTGGCGCGGCGTTGGACGCGAAGGGATTGCGCTGGGCGCCGTACTCGACTGGGAGTGGCGGAGGCGGGCGAGGGAGTGCGGCGGATGATGATGATAAGGATGGTGATACTGACGGTGGACGCTTGAGATTCAGTGAAGCAGGCGGCGAAGCATGTATCGCGCGCAACGCGTGGGGATTAACCCAGGCCGTCGTGATCCTGTGTGAGACGCGGGGAATAGGGATCGCGGATCAGCATTTCAAGCGGAGGACGTTTACGGGTTTAACGATGCTGGAGGCCGTGGTCGACACAGCTGCGAAGCGGGCGAACGGGATTCGCGCGGAGGTTGAACGGCCAGCACGGGCTTTCGTCCACAGTCGCGAGGATATCATCGTCACTGACTCACCGAAGACCCTCAATTGCAGCTTACCGTTCGTTGATCTTCACGGAGAGGGACTAGTCAACGTGCCCTCTATCTTGGAGAGTAGCACACCACTAACGCCACAAATAACTCGCACCAGACCACAGGCCTACCTGATCCCACGCGCCTGGGGCGAACTCATTCCGCGGCTATCAGCGAACGGCATCCAAATCAACGCCCTCGACCACGCATTCGTCGGCGAAGTCGAGGTCCTGCAAGTCACATCAGTCAAGTTGGAACACGAGTACCACGAGGGCGCCGTTCGTGCGAAAGTGAGGACGAAGCCGCTCAGAAAGTCTGTCCACCTACCGATTGGAAGCTTTCGTGTTAGTACGGTGCAGAAGCACGCTGCGCTGGCGTTTATGGCGTTGGAGCCCGAGGCTGTCGATAGTTTTGCCGCGATGGGGATTATCCCACTGGTCCCCGGGGATGAGTATCCTGTTTGGAGGGTGTTGTGGGATTGAGAGCAGGGGAGGCGAAGTGAAGGAGGGCTTTGTACATGTGGATATGAGTTGCTCCGGTGCCAGTGAGGTGCCTTTTTCTCATTTGCTGTACATAGCTACATACAACAGTCTTATTCTCGTTTTTATCATTGCCGACCGACCCTGATACTGTACAATGGAATCCTGGGCAGGGAATGCCATGTGTATGCGATGTGAATCTCAGGTACGCACCAGTTACGCACATAAAGGGTTCAGCCATCTCTAAATCGTGAAAAACTTTCCATCCCATCCAACTCCTTCCTGGCGAGGCCTATTCTTCAATTACTCGCTTGTTCCTAGCTGATTGTACACACCTCCACCGCAGCTTATTCGTTCATGGTAACATCGTCACCCTTCTCGCCCTGAGCAACATCGTCGATCTTACGTTTCGAGCCTGTCGACGCTGAAACTGGCTGGCCTTGGTTTTCCAGCTGCTGTGTCCCGTTGTCGACATATTCCGATACCTCCCACTCTACTATCGTGGAACCGTCGGCGCCAACACCATGGCCTCGTCGAGTGCTGTGTCTCTTTCCTAGGCGGCTGCCCTCGAGGAGCTCCTCGAACCAGGATAACCCACCGGTGCGCCCATTTCGCTGGCTTCGTGTGAGCGTTTCGGGTTCTTGTTGAGATCCTCGCTCCTGGGCCGGCTGAGAAGGCATATCTTCAACGTCAATATCATTCGGCAACAAGTTCAGCTCCTCCAATGCCTTGAGATCCTGCGTGAGCAGACTTCCTAGCGTGACACTCAAATACTGCGCCTCCTCCGGGGGGTGCTCCGTCCAGTAGGTCAAATGTGTTCCACAATACCCGCAGAAGATTCGCTGGCAGTGGGGGGCGTGTAGAGGGGTGAAGATCTTGCGTATTGAGGAGTGTGTTTCATCGGGGAAGTGTGCTTGTGTCGCGGATGAGAACCATGTTAAAGGCACACGGAGCCATGCTGTCAATGGTGTTGCTTGACTTCGTCCTGTGGCGGGAGAGTGGGTGTTAGTTTTGAGATGTGTATATATATTAGACTTGGGGGATTGATTTAGATGGGAGGTGGGTGCTCCTTACTGCTCTCGCTGCTTTCGTCGAAGTATACCTCTGCTTGTTCCACAGCATCCTCAGGCACAGTGATTGAATATAAGTTACGTCCACAGTTGCAGGCTCCGTGGATCGGCCGGAGTCGGCTCATTGTAATACAATTGTGCTCGCTGAAATGAATGTATGCAAGTGATATATCAGAAGTGTAAATGGTCGTAGTGATGTGATCGGTAAAATGCTCTAGCTGTCTGATACACAACGGAATTCGTGAAGGAATGTCTTGTGAATTTGGTGCAGTACAAGATGCGGAGGAAGTTCAGGTCCCTTCGGATGTCTCTGGTGTTGCTGGCCACTCGGATTTAAGCTCGTGCTCCCAACGGCTATAACCGGCGCTAAATATCTTAGCGCCTCTTAGCGTCTCGACAATTTAAAGCTTATCTGAGGGACCTCCAAACTTCTTTTCAGGACTTTGACCCAGTACCAAATCCTTGTTGACGACTGGACAAGCGAACTTGGCGATAATAATTGTCCGTGAAAAAGCCCTGGACGAGTTTGTTCAAACTCTGGCATACGTGTGCTTAGTGGAACCCTGAAGCTGCAATTCCAGGACATTCTTTGAGGTGTTCTATACCTTCGCGCCCCCCAAGATCGGTAGCACTCTCGATCTGGGTTACGTCAGTCCTCAGACCACTTTTTGCATCTCCCCAATCGCACGAGAGGGCCTCCCAATATTTCTGCCGCCTGTATCAGCCTGTCGTTCCTTGGAACTCTGTCACCATGTCGAATGAAGACGACAGAGGCACAGAGTCGGGCGCCTCATCGCCAGCGTCATCGACCACCTCTGAGGCCAAAAAGACCACCACCACTCTGGCCAGCTCTTCAAAGAAATCAAAAGCCACCAAGCCTAGACTGACAGCGTCCCAGAAGAATTTCAACCACAAAGATGCCGAAAACAAACGACGCACAGCCATCCGTGAGCGCTTCACTGAGCTGTCTCAGATGGTGCCCGGCGCACAGGGCCAAGAACGAAGCGAACAGGTCATGCTGGGCAAAACCACCGATTTCCTGAGAGACATGCTTCAGGAGCAGAGAAGGCTAGAGACTCTGGCTGATGCTCAGGGTGTTGCCATTGATGAGACCGCTCGCCTGAGAGATGACGATTATGGTGGTGCCCGATGGGTCCAGCCAAACATGGCCGCGTACGAAGCCAGCAAGCAGAAGAAATCAACTGGTGACTCCCAAAATGCCACCAAAGAAGAAGATGAGATTGATTGACGTGGGTCTGTGCTATCATTACTGCGACCCTCGCTGTCGACTTGTGCTAGACATCGTCGTTGGCGGGCGGCGACAAGACCGTCTTTGTGCTTGCAAATTTGTCTCAGTACTTGTGGACTGCACACTTGGTAGGTGCTTGTGATGCTGGAGATATGGTACTGGGGAGCGTAGCAACGCATCAAGCAATACTTGGGATGAGCGCAGCCGCGCCCTCGAGCCACAGTCGAGCCTCATCACGATGCCGTGAGCTCCTTACGCTCCCCAGTACAATTCCTCTACAACTACCCGGGTGTTGGCCAAATCAAAACAAAGGTCAAATCTCAACTCTCTCAACTCTTTCAAACCTGCCACTCTTCCTTACCTGAACCATCACAAATCCTATCGTGTCTAGACAATCATGTCTTCCAACGCTGGCAATAGTGAGAGCCCAGGTTCGCAGCCCATCAGAGGTATTCTGAAACCGCCTCGTGCGAGTACTCCAGCCTCAGGTATTCCGCGGCCTTCCTCTCGATCTCAATCCAAATCGCCCTCAGCCCCAGCTCAGCAGACCACCGAGACTACGATATCCACAAAGCGAACTCGCAACAAAACCCCTAACTGGTTTACGTCTCCTCCAGCCTCTGCACATGGACCTGAAGATACAACGACACACCCTACAGATCCGCAAATGAAGTCAAAGCCGTGGGTTTCCCACGCAACTAAGAAGTTTGGATTTTCGAGAGGCGCACCCAAGAGCTCACAGCTCAAGCTCTCACATCCCAAACTCATACATCGCCGCGGTGATAACATGAACGAGGCGGAACCTCCTGTTCCTAGCGTATGTTTCACAATAATGATCGACCTGACTACCACTAACAAACTTTAGATTCCTGATGAGTTCATTACCCAGCGAGGTAACTCTCCAAGACCTTCTCCTCTTCGTACCTCTATCCCCAACGCGAGTTCTTATGACAAACCCTTGCCCGACTCTCCACCCATTAGTCCCAAAACCAAGTCTTATGTGAGTCGCTCTCTAATTGACTGCAAGGAGCAACCACTTCGTCGTTCTGCTGTTTCTCCTGTGACAGGGGAGCCTCAGCTGGTGGACTGGTCTCCCATTAAACCAACAAAGATCGCTAACAACAATGTCGATCAGAGTCAACAATCAAAATTCAAGCCAAGCTTGAGCGAGAGTGTGATTGAACACATGCCCAAAAACTTGACCTTGACTAGTCATCCTCCTGGAACCTTTACGACCGCTCCAACCACTCAAACCGCAACAGCAAGTTACGGCTATGGATATGGCGGCGACAATGGATCTCTTAGCTATATCTCGCCCATGCCTTCGCCTTCTCGCTCTCTTGCTCGCATTGACCATCCATTCGCTTCTCCTCCCCGGCTTCTAAAGCCAAGCTCTCCAATGTTGAGAGCTGTTTCACACCGGGGAGAAGCTGGCCCATCCATCCGGTCAACCAGATCGTCGACGCTCAGATACAAGAGCTCCCCCTCGACTCGCCACGGCGTCACAGACGCAGGCTCTCCATACTCCCTCCCCTCTGGCCCCAGAGCGGCCTCCAGATTTGACCCGAGCCAATACAAGAGCTCGATTCCGCGATCAGCTGCCGCCCGCCCCCAGGCCTCCAGAAGCCCTGGCTCCAACACAGCTTTCGTCAATGAGAGCTCGTCCGGCCCAAACGAAGGCCATGAAGATGGCTTACTTCGTCGCTCGCAAGGCAGTTCAGCTGCCGCTGAACTCGAAGGCTCCCACGGCCTCAACGAAGAGGGTAGGCATGATGCCACACGCCTTCGACAAACTCGAGGATCAGGCGCAAGCCTTCCTCCGTCTCATCTTGGCCTTCGTCGGCGGCAAACCCGGCGCAATCTTCGCGATGCTGCAAGCATCGCCCGTCGGCCGTTTCCTGCGCTCGGGGCCGCCGACGAAGACGATGATGAGACGGAGCGCCTGATCCCAGACGCCGACGATGACGATGACGACTACCTGCCTGAAGAGGATAGCGAACGACAGGACTGGGAACAAGGTATGCCATCTACCTCTGTTCGTGATCTACTTGAAGGCGACTCCATGCGCCACTCTTCCGGCTATTATGCCACCAGCGCCCGAGATTCGTCCCCGAGGGGACCTGAACCGGCCAAAATCAATATCCTTCGGACCCGGCCATCTACGATTGGCCAAGCTCTAACCACAAAGGACCCAATCAAGCAAAACGCGCCTCGATTTCCAAGCCTGGAGGAAGAAGACTTCAGCCAAGAGCAGTCCATCAACGACCAGCCTTCTCATGTTCAGGGCATCGGGCCCGGTGCGTCGACATCTGCAACTGTGAACCAACCATCTCGTACGTCCTCTTGGAGAAATCCAAAGTCTAGGCCTCCACCAATCGATGTCCTGTCTCCAAAGCAAGTCAAGGCTGAAAATCGTGTCTTAAAAGCACATCGCTCCAAAATTTTCGGGCTACGAAAGCCTAAGGGTGTCAAAACATTTGAAGAGAGCGTCAGTCCGGGCCCAGATTCTGCAATCGACTCGCATGATGGCCCTTCATCTAGCACGGCAGTCCGATCTGGAGTGCGTGGTCTCTTCGCCAAGTCTGCTGCCAAATCTCAACATGGTGGAAATCCCGTCACTAGAACTTTGAGAAAGATACCTAGCAAACTTGGTGCTCGTAACTTCGACACTGTTCGCCACAATCGTGTTCGACAATCTGCTAAATTCCCAAACACTGTTTTGGACCCTGCCTCAGTTCATGAGTCTTCACGCACCGGCAATAACAGCCAAGAGTCTGTTCTCACTGACCCGTTTGCTGATCCAAGTGAGTCAGCCGATTCAGCCGATCCAGTTACACCGTTCACTGCTGGCATCACAGCAGCTTCTGCTAGCTCCAAATTTGAATCTACATCTCAGGGCAATCTCGAATCTGCAGATCCAGTCCAACCCGCGTCCGCGTCTATGATCGTACATAGACCATCCTCAACAGCCATGAACACAACAGACACACCTCCCGATTCACTCGACAGAGCTACAAAGATGGTTCACCAGCTTCTGCAGCGTGCAAGTGAACAGGCTGATCTTGACAGTAGAAGCCAATTGATCGAGCTATCAAAATGCATGGTCCAAATCATTAACAAATGTCGGGACGCGGCAATGGAGGTAGAGCAGGCCAAGATAGAGGCAGCCAAAAAGGAGGTCACATGGATTGAAATGCAAAAGGAACTGGATCGTTTTGTACCCGTTGTCGCCGATAAGCTTGCCAACCTGCAAAACTAAATGGCAACGACCTCGTTTTGCAAAGAAAATCATCAACTCGCCTCAAAGGCTATCGAAACTTTGGCTTCTTGCGGAGAATTGGGCGACACAATCACATTGGATCAGCCAAGAGTGGTGCCATCTTCCGCTTTCTCAACATAAGTGCTCTAAATAACAGAGGAAAACCCAGAGCAGAAAAATACAAAAAAAACAACAACACTCAGAGCACAGCAGAAAATGCGCAGTGAAGAAAGGCTCAATCCAAAAGCGATGAGCATACGACAATGATAATAGCTTGAGCTGGGGCCAATAATACGAGCCGGCCAATTATGTACAAGTCAACATCAAAACCAAGAATATCAATCCCAAGGGTCCGTCGGACAATGCGAAAGAAGCCAAAAAGTTCACTTGGCATGCACAATGGTGCCCTGGCACACAACGAGGGTGAATGATGTTCAAAGATGGAATGGAAGACAGATCTGGAGCTAGAGACAATTGATCAATTAAAATGAACCTCAATCCACCTGTAGTCCGTAGGTACGAGTTGCTAATCACGCTACTACGAACTCGTAAGCTATCGTCGTCCAATGTGTTCTCCAACTTGAAGTCAGTAGACATTACGGCTGATCAAAATGTCACCGATTCCCAGGATTCCGTCCCATTTACAACTGCTTACTCATGTAACCCACTCATCCCCCCTACCTGTTCGCGAAATGTCTCATAAAAGTTCCTCGGGCTGACTCCTGGCAGAGTGGTTGCACTCACCGTAGGTTGCTTCGGAATGATTGACTGCGAAACTAGTGCTTCCGCAACTGGTGGCTGCAACGTCCCAAGCGGCTCCGATCTCAGCCCTGTCCACAACCCAGGCGACCCCGGCAGCAGAATCCCTTTCAGATGCGACAGCGCCGCCCTGGTATTCTCCCACGACGACAGTGTATTCGTAAGATGCCACATCGCATGCCTGGCCGGCAGCCAGAATTCGCTGTGGGTGAGCTTCCAGATTGCAGGGAGGGGCGCAAGCGTGATAACCAACCACAGCACTTGAGATCGGTATTCGCGGAGGTAGCTGCGCTCGTAGAGCCGCAAGGTCGCACTGGCGGTCTCAATCCAGTTGTCTTGCAGCTGATAGTAGATGCCAGCTGCGAGGCGGGCTTCCTCGACGGCCTCGTCAAGGGTTTGTGGTTGCGGGCTGCCTTGCTTTGCCCATGCACAGTACACTTGGCTGCGCACGACGCATTTGTAGTACGTGACATAGCTGCCGCGCTGGGGTTGGTGAGGTGTGTCATCGTTTGCTCGGCCCTTGCCCTTGCCGCCATTGTTTTCGTTTTTCTTCTGTCTCTGTTCCGCTTCGTCTTGCGCCATCTGGTGGTCCCACTCTGTGCCGGGATGGCGGGGTCCAGCGTTGAGGTCATCGGGGTGAGCGTTCTCTTGGATCTCTGCCGGCAGGATGGGGAGATGCTCTCTAAAGTATGCTTCGAGCCCGTCGAAGGAGCGGGAGTCGTCTTCGCTATTCTGGTTATCCTGCTGTGCTTCGATCTGCTCGTATTGGTCTAGGTCCACGCCGTGCGGGACCACGGCTTCCACCTGACCCCAGCATGTCATCTTGACTTGTAGTTCGTCG
>Ga0105239_10002731_pt1 | contig 22158 bp, 15 predicted proteins | sample KBSC44metaG_FD_92761 | JGI IMG/M metagenome (GOLD analysis project Ga0105239, IMG submission 92761) | Corn rhizosphere microbial communities from Kellogg Biological Station, Michigan, USA - KBS C4-4 metaG | ecosystem: Host-associated > Plants > Roots > Rhizosphere > Soil | place: Michigan, USA... | reverse complement strand
TCGCTTCGGGTTCAATCCTCGCGGCGGCCGGGCTGCGGACGATCTCATACAGGCACACTGCAACCGCCTGGCCCAGGTTCATCGACCCATGTTCTTCGCGGGTAGGAATCCGCATCAGCCAGTCGCAGTGGCTCATATCGGCATTCGACAACCCGAATTTTTCCGATCCAAACAGCAGCGCGACGGGGGCGCTCGCCAGCTTCCGAGCGATGAGCTTGCCGCCCAGCTCCAGCCGCTTCAGGGGATGTTCCACCGCGCGGTGACCAATAGAAGTGGTCCCGACCACCAATGCGCAATCCGCCACAGCTTCGCCCAACGTGGGAAATTCCTTCGCTTTTTCGAGAATCTTGTGAGCCTTGACGGCGGAGCGAGCTTCCCGGAAGGCAACCTCGTATGGATTCACCAGCCGCAGCTCGGTACAGCCGAAGTTGCTCATGGCCCGCGCGGCCGCGCCGATGTTCAGAGGATTGCGCGGTGACACTAAAACCACGCGCAACGGATGTTTATCGGGAATCACGCTGCATCGCGGCGAACGGCGTCGAGCACTCCGTTAATGAACGCGACGGACTCGTCGGTGGAGAATTTTCGCGCTAGCTCCAGCGCTTCGTCGATCACGACAGGGGCAGGCGTGCCCACATCCGTCATTTCGTAGACGGCGAGGCGCAGGATGTTGCGGTCCACTGCGGCCATGCGATCCAGACGCCAGTGATCGGATTTGGCGGTGATCCGCTGATCGATCGCCGGGGCCTTTTCGGTAGCTCCACGGACCAGCGCTTCCATGAATTCGTCCGGTTGCTCCGGACTTGGATCCTCGTCTTCCGAGTCCAGCGTTTTGTAGAACGCGGCAATCGCCTCATCCACGGGTTGCCTGCGCAAATCGCACGAGAACAAAACCTGGAGAGCGCGTTGGCGGGAACGGTGTCGAGCAGGCATCTTATTTCCCGAATCGCGCCATCTCGATCGCGGTCATGGCGGTCTCATACCCTTTGTTGCCGTGCTCGCCTCCGGCGCGAGCTTCGGCCTGGGCCAAGGTGTCAGTGGTCAGCACTCCGAACGCTACGGGCGTTCCGGTTTCGAGCGAGACCTGTAAGAGGCCGTGAGCGGCGGCGTCACAAACATAGTCGAAATGCGGCGTTTCGCCGCGGATGACGGCGCCCAGAGCGATGACCGCGGCATAGGATTTTGCCAGTTTCTGCGCCGCAAGCGGGAGTTCAAATGCACCGGGCACATGGAACACCTCGATGCCGCTGGCTCCAGCCTTGGTGAGCGCTTCCCGTGCTCCTTCCAGCAGCTTTTCGGTGATTCCGGAGTTGAATCGCGCTACCACCACGGCGAACTTCAGGCCGCGGGCGTCGCCAGTAAAATGTGGGGATTCACGGGACATCGTGGGATAATCAGGATACCGGTTCGGCTTCAATCATACCGCGCTCATACAACAGCAAGTAAGCATGGATCCCCAGAGAATCCGGAACTTCAGCATCATCGCACATATCGATCACGGCAAGTCCACACTGGCCGACCGTCTGCTCGAAGTAACGGGCGCGCTGAGCCAGCGCGAAATGATGGCACAGGTTCTGGACTCGATGGACCTGGAACGCGAGCGTGGCATCACCATCAAAGCGCACGCGGTACGACTGAATTATCGCGCGAAAGACGGCATCGATTACCAGCTCAACCTGATTGACACTCCAGGTCATGTCGACTTCTCGTACGAGGTTTCGCGCAGCCTGCAAGCCTGCGAAGGCGCGCTGTTGGTGGTGGACGCGTCCCAAGGAGTGGAGGCCCAGACGCTCGCCAACACGTACCTAGCACTGCACCACAATCTCGAAATCATTCCGGTGATCAACAAGATCGACCTGCCCTCGGCTGAGCCCGAGCGGATTCGCGAGCAGATCGAGCAGCTGATCGGTCTGGACGCCAAGGACGCGATCCTGGTGAGCGCCAAGCAAGGTATCGGCATCGAAGAAACGCTTGAAGCGGTGGTGCATTTGATTCCACCGCCCAAAGGTTCGCCCGACGCGCCTTTGCGCGCGCTGATTTTCGATTCCTGGTTCGATCCGTACCGCGGCGTGATCATTCTGACGCGCGTGCTGGAAGGCCGGCTGTACAAGGGCCAGAAGATCCGGCTGTGGTCGAGCGAAAAGGTGTTTGAGGTGGATGGCGTCGGGTATCAATCTCCCAAGCCTATTCCGTGCGACGATCTGAGCGCGGGCGAAGTCGGCTTCCTGTTCGCGAACATCAAAACTGTCTCAGACGCACAGATCGGCGACACGATTATCGATCACGCGAATCCCGCGTCTGAACCGTTGCCGGGTTTCGAGCCACTGAAAGCGATGGTATTCGCGGGCCTGTATCCTGTGGAATCGCACGAGCATGGCCTGCTGCGCGACGCGCTGGAAAAACTCCGGCTGAATGACAGCGCGTTTAGCTTTGAGCCTGAGAATTCAGCCGCGTTGGGCTTCGGATTCCGCTGCGGATTTCTGGGGTTATTGCACCTGGAGATCGTACAGGAGCGCCTGGAGCGCGAATTCAATATCGATCTCATCACCACCGCCCCGGGCGTGCGCTACAAGATCACTCTGACGGACGGGACTGTGGCTCAGGTAGACAACCCTTCCAAATTCCCGGACCCGTCGGGGATCGAGAAGATCGAGGAGCCCATCATCGAGGCGTCGGTGATCACGCGCGAAGAGTACATCGGCGAAATCCTCAAGCTGATGGAAGAGAAGCGCGGCAACCAGAAGAAGTTCGAATACATCGGCGGGGGACGGGTGATGCTGATGTACGAGATGCCCCTCAATGAGATCGTGATGGACTTCTATGACCGCTTGAAGTCGTCGTCGCGAGGATACGCTTCGCTGGATTATCACTTGGCCGGCTATCGCATCTCGAAGATGGTGCGGCTGGATGTGCTGGTAGCCGGAGAGCCTGTAGACGCGTTGTCGATGATCGTGCACACGGACTTCGCTTATGAGCGCGGCAAGATGCTGATCGAGCGGCTGCGCAAACTGATTCCGCGGCAGATGTTCGAAGTGGCACTGCAGGCGGCCATCGGCAGCAAGATCATCGCCCGCGAGACGATTTCCGGGATGCGCAAAAACGTGCTGGCCAAGTGCTACGGCGGCGACATTTCGCGCAAGCGCAAGCTGCTCGAGAAGCAGAAGGAAGGCAAGCGCCGCATGAAGCGCGTCGGCAAGGTGGACATCCCGCAAGAGGCGTTCCTGGCGGTTCTGAAGGTCGGCGGGTCAGCCGAGGAGTAATCTATCCGCAGCGCGACACAGTACTCTAACAGAATGCATCGCCTTATTCTTAGAACCGCCTCGGCTCTGATCTTTTGGGCGTCCAGCGTCGCTGCGCAGACGACCAATCCATGCCCGGCCAACGCGCGGTTCGGCGACCCGACGGCGAGTCCATCCTGGAATGGCTGGGGCGCGGGCATTTCCAACACGCGATTTCAGGATCAGAAAAACGCCGGCATCGCAGCCGCGGACGTGCCTAAGCTCAAACTGAAGTGGGCCTTCGGATTCCCCGGCGTGAAATCGGTATACGGACAGCCGTCCGTGGCTGCGGGGCGCGTGTTCGTGGGAGTGGATACCGGGGCTGTCTACTCGCTCGACGCCGGAACGGGCTGCGTGTATTGGATGTTCCAGGCGGAATCGGGAGTGCGGACCGCAGTCAGCATCGAGCGCACTGGTGCGCGTTACGTGGCGTACTTCGGAGACGGTAAAGCCAACGCCTACGCCTTGGATGCGGCCTCTGGCCAGCAGATCTGGAAGGTCCACGTAGAAGATCACGCTTCGGCCAGGATCACCGGTGCTCCCAAGGTCTTCGAGGGGCGCGTGTACGTGCCGGTTTCATCGGGCGAAGAAGGCGCGGGCCCCAACAAAACTTATCCGTGCTGCACGTTTCGCGGCAGCGTAGTCGCACTGGATGCCGCAACAGGCAAGCAAGTCTGGAAGACTTACACTATCGCCGAAGAGCCCAAGCCGGCTGGAAAAAACTCCAATGGAGTGCAACGCTTCGGTCCCGCGGGAGGCGGCGTGTGGAATTCGCCCACTATAGATCCGGCGCGCCACGCTCTCTACATCGGTACGGGCGACGCATATACGGACCCGGTACCCCAGACCACGGACGCGATCATGGCCATGGATCTGAATACGGGAAAGGTCCTGTGGTCGGTTCAAGAAACGCCCAACGACATTTGGCTGGCAGGCTGCAACGGTGCGACGCCGCCTGAAAATTGTCCGAAGGAACTGGGTCCGGATCACGATTTCGGGTCGCCGCCCATTTTGAAGACTCTGCCAAGCGGGAGAACGATCCTGGTTGCCGGGCAAAAGAGCGGCAACGTCTGGGCTCACGATCCCGACAATAAAGGCGCTGTGATTTGGAAGACTGCGCTGGTGAGCAATACGTCCGAATTCGGTGGAAAAATCGTGTGGGGCGGCGCGGCCGATGACCAGAACGCCTACTTTGGCCTGGGTCCCGGAGGGATCGCCGCTGTCCAGCTTCGAGACGGCGAGCGCAAATGGTTCACATTGCCAGAACTGGCTCCCGCGCTTAAGCAGCATCCCGGCCATGAGGGGCCATTGACGGCGATCCCTGGCGTGGTATTTTCGGGCGCCTGGGATGGGATCCTGCGAGCACTCTCGGCAGCCGACGGCACAGTGATCTGGGAGTACAACACTATCCAGGACTTCAAGACCGTCAACGGAACGGCCGCGAAAGGTGGCTCGATGGGTGCCGCCGGTCCGGTGGTGGCCGGAGGAACCCTGTTCGTTCCTTCAGGCTACGTGGGTGTCCGCAACGGACTCCAGGGCAATGTCCTGCTGGCCCTTTCGGTTGAGTAGCTAAATCCTGCACCCCATTTGGTCCTCGATCGGTTTAAGCCTTTTCATCAGATAGTTGACTAAAAGTCCTACGCATTCTTAGAGTTCCTGCCGATACCTAGCTTACGGCTAGTACCAGCTTCCCTGCATGCAGATTCACGCACTGCGTGTGGTTGGCTTGTCGCTGGGAGGTTCTATGTGGAACGGGGCCATCATGCGCGAACTTGGCACGAGGTGGGGGCGAGGACGGATCTGCATCTCGGCGGTGCGCGGAAGTTTAGCTTTTGCGTTAATCGTATCGCTCTGCAGTAACGGATTGGCACAAAAGCCCACGCCACTCGACCTATCCGAAGCCAGCCTTGAAGATCTAATGAACATGCGTGTGACCTCCGTGTCCAAGCGTGAGCAGAAGCTTTCGAGCGCCGGAGCGGCAGCTTATGTGATCACGCAGGATGACATTCGCCACTCGGGAATGACCAATATTCCGGACTTGCTGCGCATGGTTCCGGGTGTGGATGTAGCCAGGCTAAACGCGAACACGTGGGCCATCAGTATCCGCGGATTCAACTACCGCTATTCGACTAAGGTGCTGGTGTTGATCGACGGGCGCACGGTTTACACTCCCGGATTCTCGGGCGTTTTCTGGGACCAACAGGACGTGCCGCTCGAGGATATCGAACGCATTGAGGTCATTCGCGGACCCGGTGGGACCGTCTGGGGCGCGAACGCCGTGAACGGCGTCATCAACATTATCACCAAGAAAGCTAGCGATACCCAAGGCGAGTTAGTCAGTGTCGGTACGGGCTCGCAGGAAACGGCGAGCGGACTGGTTCAGTACGGAGGCAGCGCAGGCAGCAAAGGCTCCTACCGCGCTTTCGGAAAGTATTTCAATGTCGCGGACGCGATTCAACCGGACAAGTCCGCAGCTTCCGACGGCTGGCATGGGGTTCACGGAGGATTTCGCGCCGACTGGGACTTCTCGGGGAGAGACACGCTAACTGTTCAAGGCGATTTGTTCGGCAGCTCCGAAGGTCAGACGATTACCACTCTGTTCTCGAACCAGCTGCCCGACGCTCACACCTTCACCAACAAAGTAGCGGTCGGCAGCGGCAACATACTGGGGCGCTGGGGACATACATTTTCCAACGGTTCGGAGACAAAGCTGCAGCTCTATTACGACCGCGTTCGGCGCTTCGATCAGGCATTTGAGGTCCTGAACACCGGTGACGCAGACTTTCAGTATCACTTTCGACTGGGGTCCCGCCACGACATGTTGGCAGGTGCCGGCTATCGTCTGACCGACCACAGCTACACCGAGAGCTACGAGATCACGTTCGGATCGGGGCATCGACGCGACAATCTCTACAACACGTTTATTCAGGATCAGATACAGCTGGCGCCTTCGTTAACCCTGACCGTTGGATCCAAGTTTGAGCACAACAACTACACCGGGTTCGAATTCGAACCCAGCGCTCAAGTTGTGTGGACTGCCACGAACCGCCAAACAGTATGGGCTTCCGCATCGAGGGCTATCCGCCAGCCTTCCTGGTTTGATGCCGAGTCCAAGCTTGACGCCGCCACCTTTCCGCTGGGTGGAGGTGGATTCGGCTTGGTGCAGCTCGACGGAAATCCCAACACCAAAGCCGAGACGCTTTTGGACTTCGAAGCCGGTTATCGGATCCAGGTCAGTAAACAACTCTCGCTCGATGCGACAGCCTTCAACAGTCACTATAGCCGCCTGCAAAGTCTGGAACCAGGGACGCCGTACTTCACCTTCGATCCACTGCCTGCCCATTTAGTGACGCCGAGCTACTGGGATAACCTGGCGCACGCGCATGATTACGGCGCAGAGCTTTCAGCCAACTGGAATGTCACCGGTGGCTGGCGGCTCAGCCCGGGATTCAGCTATTTGCAGATGAAAGTTGGGACGGATCCGTCCAGTCACGATACATCCACGGCGGCCTCGGTCGGTGATTCTCCAAAGTATCAGGCCCAACTGCGCTCCACGGTGAAACTGCCGCACAGGATCGAGTGGGATACTTCGGCTTATTATGTCGGCGGCTTACGGATAGGCCCGGTTCCGAGCTACACGCGCCTGGACACCAGGTTCGGTTGGAGCATTAAAGAAGGCGTCGAGTTTAGCGTCGCCGGTCAAAATCTCTTGAGACCCGATCACCTCGAGTTTTTCGACGGGTTACAAGTCAATCCGACACTAGTGCGGCGAAGCGTTGTGGGAAGGGTGACGTGGCGATTTTAGTTCACAGAAACTTGACCTGCCGGCTCGTCTTACTGGCCATTGCGGCCACGGCCGGTCATGTTCATGCAGCGGAGTCGGTGCCTGACGAATACCAGGTTAAGGCGGCTTTCTTATTCAACTTCGCCAAGTTCGTCGAATGGCCCTCTATCGCGTTCAAAGGCCCTGAAGATCCCATTGCGATTTGCGTCATGGGTCAAAACCCTTTCGGCACGGCACTCGAGGATGTGGTCCGCGACAAGACCGTCGCGAATCGGGCTTTCGTTGTGCGTGGTGTTTTGAACACCCAACAGGCGGCTAGCTGTCAGATTCTTTTCGTGAGCGCCTCGGAGCGAAAACGCTTTCGCATCCTATTGGATGAGCTCAAGGGGCGCAGCATTTTGACCGTCGGTGAAGGGGATGACTTCATGGCGAACGGCGGAATCATCAATTTCAGATTGAAGGACGCGCGGGTACGGATCGAAATTGATGCGGGTGCCGCGAATCGGGCGGGTTTACACGTCAGCTCCAAGCTTTTGAGTCTCGCCGAGCGGAAGTAAGGCACAAGTGCGCTGGACACGGAAAAACTGATATGAAGTCACTACGATGGTTCGGGGCGATTCTGCTCGCCGCACTCTGTTTTGCCGCGCTGGCGACTGCGCAAGTATCTTCACAGACGCCGCCGCCATCAACCGGACGCAGTGATCTCGGCACGCTCGACCTGGAGTCGCTCCTCACCACCAAGGTCATTACGGCATCCAAGTTTTCGGAGAACCTGGCGGACGCTCCTGGCGTGATCTCCGTGATCAGCCAGGACGAGTTGCGGCGATTCGGGGGACTTACGCTCCAGGAGGTTCTGGAGCGGGTTCCCGGGCTGAGTCTCACTACCTCCTACTTTACGGACCGCAGCATGGTCGTGGCGCGCGGGGATCAAACCAAACCCAACGGGAGCCACATCCTTTTCCTCATCAATGGCCGGCCAACCCGCGAGGTGATGGAGGGCGGCCTGATCAGCGACTTGATGGAGGCGTTCCCCATTAACGCCCTGGAGAAGATTGAAATCATAAAGGGTCCGGGATCGGTCCTCTACGGATCGAACGCTTTCTCCGCGGTGATCAACCTGATCACCAAAAAGGCCGAGCACAACGGTCTCGCCCTGAGCGGTTTTGGCGGCGAGAATGGCGTCAAGGGCAACTCCGGACAGGTGATGATCCAGCGCGGCAGCTTCAACCTGTTTGGAGCAGGCCAATTTCACCAAAACCCCGACTGGAACCTGGATTACCGGATGCCTCCGTCGCTGGTGGGGTATCCCGCGGCTCCCGTGGTGCCCGCACTGCAAAACGTTACCCTCGAAGACCGTAGCGCCGGCGCTTATCTGGGCGCGAACTACAAGAATCTAACCTTCATGTCTTCTTACACGGAGTGGCGTGCTCCTTCCTTTGTTCGTGGCACGGTCGCCCGCAACACGTGGAGACGGGCCTTTTCGGACCTGGGGTACACCGCCAAGCCGAACGACCATTGGGACATGAACTTCAATGCGACCTACACGCGGAATACTCTGGACAATTACGCGTTTCCCACCATCGGCCGGGACTCCTATGAGCTGGTGTTCGAATGGACCAACTTTGTGGAATTGGGCCACCGGGACCGGCTGACGTTTGGAACGCTGTTCAACTACATTGAAGGAACCGAGACCTACTTCGGCTTGGGCTTTCCGATCGATATTTCCAACGGCACGCGTCCCGGAGGCGCTTTCTACGGCCAGTTGGATCATCAACTGAGCGACGCCGTGAAGCTGGTGGGTGGTTTTCAGGCAAATAAGGTTGAGGGCACCGGGATGAACGTGGCGCCCCGCGCGGGCGTCATCTGGAACCCCACGTCGCACTTCAGCGCGAAAGCTCTCTACAGTGGCGCCTTTCGTGCGCCCAGCCTCGACGAGACTCACCTGAATCATCCTGGCCTGGCCGGAACGCCCGGGCTCCTGCCGGAAAAAGTCGGCACCTTGGATTTGAGTGTGAGTTATCAGGCGAATCGTTCTCAAGCAACACTTACGTTCTTCCGCAGTCGGCTAACGGACAGCATCGTTGGAGTCCTTCCGTTCGGCCAAGCTCGCTACGTTTATGCCAATGCGGGAGAAACCACGATTCATGGATTTGAGCTGGAAGGGAAGCATTACCTGGGAAAGAACTTTTACCTGACGGGGTCGATCTCCTACCAGGCCGATGAGGATGCCAGCGCAGCGAACCCCATTCCTGTTCCGGCCGTCACGGCCAAGGCAGGATTCAGCTATCGCGCGGAGAACGGACTGACCATCGGAATGTTCGACAACTACCAGGGCGCGCTTCGCACGATTCCCGATGCGGTCAATCCGGGTCCTGTCGCCTTTCATCTGATCAGTACCCATGTCCGATACGACCTTTCTCGCTTCCTCGGGTCCAGCGACAAAGCCGGCGTCGCCTTGTTTGCTCACGCCGAGAACCTCGCCAACCATCAAATTTGGCTCCCCGATTTAGGGGACAACTCGGGCGACACCCTGCCGGTCAACCGCGGCCGGACGGTCTATTTCGGGCTGGAGTTTTCGCTGGGGAAAGAGTAATCCACGTATGCATGGCAGCAACCCTAACGAACGATTGAAGAGAACATCATGAAACCAATACGATTGCGACCAGTAACTTTGTTTTTGGCCTTGTCCCTTGCGGGACTGGCGGCCGCTCAGGTAGCATCGCAGGCGCCGACGGGAGGCGGAGATCGCGATCTGGGAGCGCTGGACCTGGAGTCGCTTCTCAGCACAAAGGTCATTACTGCCTCTAAGTTTTCTGAAAACCTGACCGATGCGCCGGGCATCATTTCCGTCATCACCCAGGATGAATTGCGGAGATTCGGCGGGATCACTCTCCAGGAAGTTCTCGAAAGAGTTCCCGGACTGAGTCTTGCCAGTGCCTACTTCACGGACCGCAGTCTCGTGGCGGCGCGAGGCGATCAAACCAAAATAAACGGCGGCCACATTCTGTTCCTGATCAACGGACGGCCAACCCGCGAGGTACTGGAGGGCGGCCTAATCACCGATCTGCTGGAAGCCTTCCCGGTGAATGCTCTGGAGAAGATCGAGGTGATTAAGGGGCCTGGTTCTGTCCTCTACGGATCGAATGCATTTTCCGCGGTGATTAACCTGATCACTAAGAAAGCCGATCACAATACCCTCGCCTTAAGCGGATTCGACGGGGAGAAAGGCGGGAAAGGCACTTCCGGGCAGTTGATGATCAAACGCGGAAACTTCAGTTTGTTTGGAGCGGGCCAATTCCACCAAAAGCCCAACTGGACGACCGCATACGGGGATCCGATTGCCCTCATCGGAACGCCCGGGGCTCCGTTGGTCCCGCCGATCCAGACCGTAACGGCGGAAGACCGTGGCGACGGCGCATATCTTGGCGCGAGCTACAAAAACCTTGCCTTCATGTCTTCTTTCACTGAATCGCATGCCCTTTCGTTCGTACGGGGAAGTATCGGAGACAACAAGTGGAGGCGCGGCTTTGCGGACCTCGGGTACACCGTCAAAGCCAACGACCATTGGAACATGAGTTTCAATGCGACCTACACCCGGAACACTTTCGACAATTTTGGATATCCCGATATCGGCCGCGATTCCAACGAATTGGTGTTCGAATGGACCAACTTTGTGGATTTAGGCACTCGGGACCGGCTAACTTTTGGAACGCTGTTCAGCCACGTCGAGGGCCAGGAGACCTACTTCGGGCTCGATACACCGATCCAAATATCTGACGGTTCGCGCCCCGGAGGGGGGTTCTACGGACAGTGGGATCATCAGCTGCTAGACAGCCTGAAGGTGGTAGGCGGCTTCCAGTTCAATAAGGTGGAAACCATCGCCGTGAACGCCGTGCCCCGGATCGGCGTGATCTGGAACCCGACTTCGCATGTCGGCGTGAAAGCTCTCTATAGCGGCGCCTTCCGGGCGCCCAGCATCAATGAAACTACGCTGAATCATCCGGCCTTGGCGGGAACACCCGGCCTGCTGCCGGAAAAAGTCGGCACTTTGGACTTGAGCGTGAGCTATCAGGCGAATCGTTTTCAAGGCGCTTTGACCTTCTTCCGGAGCCGGCAAACGGACAGTATCGTTGTCGTTCCCCTCCCCCCGAATCGGGCGAGATATCTGAACCTTGGTGAAGCTACGTTTCAGGGATTCGAACTGGAAGGAAAGTATTACCTGCGAAGGAATTACTTCGTCACGGGATCGGTTTCATACCAGGCGAACCACGATGGAAACGGAAATAGCAATATCACGCCGGTTCCGAATTTCGGGGCCAAGGCAGGTTTCAGTTACCGCGTGGATAACGGCCTGACCTTTAGCCTATTCGACAACTATCAGGGTTCCCAGCGTGCAATCAGCGACGCCGTCAATCCGAGTCCGGTCGCTTATCACATGCTCAGTTCCCATGTTCGATACGACCTTTCGCGCCACTTAGGGTCCCCACAAAAGGGCGGCATCGCTTTATTCGCGCATGCGGAAAATCTCGCCAACTACCAAGTATGGCTCCCGGATTGGGGGGAAGGCTCGGGCGATACCATGCCCTTCAACCGCGGCCGGACGGTCTATTTCGGCGTAGAGTTTTCGCTGGGAAAAGAGTAATCCGCGTATGCGTGGCTGGAAGACCTAGGAAAGACTGGAATGAGCATCGCAACCCGCTATCGTAATCTGTCCATTAAAAACAAGCTGCGTCTGGTTATCATGGCGACGGTGAGCTGCGCCCTGTTGCTGGCGTGTGCCGCGGTTTTGGTCTATGACCAGATTGCGGCCCGGGAATCGATGCGGAACGATTTGGGTGTTCTGGCGGAGATCTTCAGCGCCAATAGTACGGCGGCCATGACTTTCAATGACCGTCCGGCGGCCGAGGAGCTTTTCTCGACGCTCCGGGCCAGGCAGCATATCAGGTTCGCCGCCCTCTACCGGCTGGACGGCACTCCTTTCGCCAGATACCGCCGGGAGAGTTCTACCCCCGGGACGGTGACGCCTCCGCCACCCTCCGATCGCACCTGGTTCGAGGGCGACCGTCTGATCGTGTTCAAGAGTGTGTGGCTCAATGGACAGAAGATCGGCTTTGTGACCATCAAATCGGACCTAGAAGAACTCCATGACAGGCTCCGCCGCTTCGCGGAGATCGTTCTGGGAATCCTGACAGGCACTGTGCTACTGGCCCTGCTGTTCTCCTCACTCTTGCAACGCATTATTCTGCGGCCCATCGTCCACCTCGCCGAGGTGGCCCGGACAGTCTCATCGGAGAAGGCCTACGCGTTGCGCGCGGTGAAGCAGGCGGATGATGACCTGGGCCAGCTCACTGATAATTTCAACCAGATGCTGGAAGAAATCGAGCGCCGGGACGAAGAACTTACCCGGCACCGCGACCGGTTGGAGCAAGAGGTCGCCGTACGCACCGCGGATTTGGTGGTGGCCAAGGAAAAAGCCGAGGCGGGCAGCCGCGCCAAGAGCGAGTTCCTGGCGAACATGAGCCACGAAATCCGCACTCCCATGAATGGCGTAATGGGCATGACTGAATTGGTCCTCGACACCGACCTCACGTCGGAGCAACGCGATTACTTGGTTACTGTGAAGACGTCCGCGGATTCGATGCTAACGGTGATCAATGACATTCTGGATTTCTCCAAGATTGAAGCTGGCCGTCTGGAGCTGGACCCGATTGTATTCAACCTGCGTGATCACGTCGAGGAGACCGCGCGGGTGCTCGCGCTTAGAGCCCATGAAAAGGACCTGGAGTTGATCTGCAACGTCAAGTCCGACGTGCCCGAATTCGTGGTCGGGGATGTTACCCGGCTCCGCCAGATCCTGGTGAACCTGCTGGGTAACGCCGTCAAGTTCACCGAATACGGCGAAGTGGAGCTAGAAGTGAGCCTGGTATCCCAGGAGCGGGATGAAGTGGGATTGCACTTCACGGTGCGCGATACAGGCATCGGCATCCCGAAGGAAAAGCAGAAGCTGATCTTCGACGCGTTTACGCAGGTAGACGGTTCAACCACCCGAAAATACGGCGGTACCGGATTGGGATTGACCATTTCGGCCCGCTTGGTGGAAGCGATGAAGGGAATGATCTGGGTGGAGAGCGAGTCCGGAAAGGGAAGCGCCTTCCATTTCACTTCAACCCTGGGCGTCGCCCCGGAATCCGCCCAAACTCCGCCGGCGGACCAAGTTTCACTGGAGGGAGTGCGAGTGTTGGTGGTCGATGACAACCTGACCAACCGGCGTATTCTGGCGGACATGCTGTGGGGCTGGGGAATGCAGCCAACTCCGGTTGCCAGCGCAGCCGAGGCGCTGGCGCAAATGCGCCGGGCTGCCGACCGCGAGCAGCCGTTCCGGCTGGTCCTGACTGATGTGCACATGCCCGAAATGGACGGATTCGATTTGGTGGAGCGCATCAAAAGTACGCCCAACCTGACGAACGCATTCATCCTGATGCTCACCTCCGGCGAGCACCTCGGCGACCTGGCGCGCTGCCGGGAGCTGGGAGTATCGGCGTTTCTCACGAAACCCGTGCGGCGCGCAGAGCTGCGCGGCGCGATTGTCGCCGCGATCCCGGATCAGTCCCACACCTCAGAAGACCTCCGGAACCTGCATGTAATCACGGGACCAACCGCAAAGAAGCACAACGCCGGTTGCGGCGCTCATATCCTTCTGGCAGAAGATAACGTCGTGAATCAGCGGGTCGCGCGGGCGATCTTGGAGAAGGCCGGTCACCGCGTGGAAATTGCGAACACTGGACAGAAGGCTGTCCAGCTATGGGAAGAACAACTCTTCGAAATGATTCTGATGGACGTCCAAATGCCCGACATGGACGGCTTTGAAGCCACTGCGGCGATCCGTGAAAAAGAGAAGCATTCGGGTGCGCACGTGCCCATCATCGCCATGACCGCGCACGCCATGACCGGCGACCGCGAGCGTTGTCTAAACGCGGGAATGGACGACTATTTAACCAAACCAATTCATGCGCTGACGCTACTAGATCTGGTTACGGCGTACCGCAAAACGCCTTCCCCTGTATGACGCACGCCCCAGAAACTGGCGTCCTTCAGCCGGGAGCACCCCGGGCAACCTCAGGATTCGGATCCCTCATACGCTCAGTCGCGGGATTGCTTGCCAGAAGCTCGGGGAACTACCGCGTCGTACACGCCCACGCATACGGACAAGAACTTTCAGCCGCGGTGGACGATCTGACCCAGGAACTGCTGCACGCCAAGGAATCTGCGGAAGTCGCCAACCAACTGAAGAGTCAGTTCCTGGCAAATATGAGCCGCGAAATAAGAACCCCGATGAACGGCGTTCTTGGCACCTTAGAGCTGGTTTTGGGAACCAAACTAACTCCGGAGCAGAAGGAGTATGTGGGGCTTTCTCGGACCTCAGCCCAATCACTGTTGGCCCTGCTCGACGACATACTGGATTTTTCTTCACTCGAGACCGAGCAATTGGAACTCGGTAATATCGAGTTTTCGCTGGGGCACTGCATGAAGGGCGCGTTGAATACAGTCAGGGATCGCGCAGAAAAGAACGGAATCACTATCCAGGCCGATGTCGGCCCCGGTGTTCCCGACCGGCTTCGAGGCGATCCGGACCGGCTTCGGCAAGTTCTTCTGAAGCTCATCGAGACCGTAATGAAGGCTTCAGCCGAAGGAAGAATTCTTTTGTCTGTACGGTGCGACAAGGAAGAAGACGAGCCGGGTACAGCCTCGCATCGTTCCCGATCTCTTCTATTCTCGGTTCAGGGCAGTCGGCCTCGAATCGGCAAGATTCAGGCTGTTGCGACGGCTGAATCAGGTGCCGGAGAGAAGGGCGGCACCGGATTCAGCTTGGAATTGTGCGGGCGTTTAGTAAGGCTAATGGAAGGCCGTCTCTGGCTCGACACCGACGCCGGCGTGGCGGACAAGGTGTGCTTCACGGCACGATTCGCGGTCCCGGAACGCGTGATACCAGATCGTCCGGTCGCGATAGTGCAGCAAAGGAGCTCTTTGCAGGGAGCGTTGGTACTGGTGGTAGAGGACAATCGCGTCAATCAGGTGGTGGCGGTTCGTTTACTTGAAAAACGAGGAGTTCGTACGCGCGTGGCGAACAACGGGCGCGAAGCCCTAGAGGTGCTCAAGGGGGAGCCAATGGATCTGGTTCTGATGGACATCCAGATGCCTGAGATGGACGGTCTTGAAGCCACCCGCTTGATTCGCGAGCAGGAGAAAGCCACGGGCGCTCATCTTCCGATCATCGCGTTGACGGCTCACGCTATGAGAGGTGACCGCGAAAAATGTCTGCGAGCGGGAATGGATGGTTACCTGAGTAAACCTGTTCAAGGCGATCAACTGCATCGTGCGCTGGAAGAATTGTTGCTAAAGCAAACAGCTTAGTTCTACGCGCGCTACGGCAGCGGCTTTCCGTCCAGGACGAACGTCATTAACTTAGGGAACACGGTCTGTGCTGTCGTGGGGGGCGGGGGAGCGCCGGGTTCGGCGCTACGGGCCACTACGATTCCCTGGCCGCCCATCAGCGCGATGTACTGCTTGCCATCCAGCTGATAGGTGATCGGCGGACCCATTCCTCCGCGAAGTCCCGTCTGGATGTCCAAGAGTTTCTCGCCTTTGTCGGCGCTGTAGGCAACCAGACGCCCGTCAGGTATCACCTGGATCACCAGATTGCCCGCGGTAGTCACCGTTCCGCCGCCGATAGATCCGCCGCCCTGGGTTCGCCAGCGCTCCTTCTGCGCCACCGGGTCCCATGCGACCAGCACATTCGTTTGCCCTGCGGGAGGAGCTTCGGGGCCTATTGCAGGCGGAGCCGGAAGGGTTGGAGGGGGTGGGGGAGCAAAACCGCCGTCCGCCGGAGGCGCCCCACGTCTCACGCCGATGTTACTTCTACCCGGTTGATACTCGAAGGCCGGATCGATAGCGAAATTCGAACTGCTCACCATGGAAGTCGGAATGTAAACCAAGCCCGTGGTGGGATTGAACGACATGGGCGACCAGTTGTGAGCGCCTCCCGGTCCGGGAGAAATCTGGATGGTCTCGGCGCCGTAATGGGCTTCAGGATTGATGAAAGGGCGCCCAGTGCGCTCGTCCAATCCTTTGGCCCAGGTGACTTTGGCGAAGGGCTGGCCGGAGATAAACTGTCCGGAGACGCGGTCGAGCACATAATAGAACCCATCTTTATTGGCCTGCATCAGCACCTTGCGCTGCTGGCCTCGGATGGTGATGTCGGCTAACAGCAATTGCTGGACGCTATCGTAATCCCAGGAATCGCCGGGTACGACCTGGAAGTACCACTTCAGTTCGCCGGTGTCGGGCTTCACAGCGAGAATCGAAGCCAGGTAGAGGTTCTCTTTGCCCTTGGATTTGCGCAGCTCTTCGGGCCAGGGACCGCCGTTGCCGGTGCCGACGTAGAGGAGATCCGCGTCGGGATCGTAGGCCATGCCGTCCCAGATCGATCCGCCGCCCCCGAGCTTCCAGTAATCGCCCGACCAGGTTTCCGCAGCCTTCTTGAGCGCCGGATTTTCGAAGGGCTTCGAGGGATCGCCGGGAACCGTGTAGAACTTCCAAGCGAGTTTTCCGGTGGCAGCGTCAAAGGCAGAAAAGAATCCGCGGATGGGTAGCTCAGCGCCGGCGACGCCGATGATCACTTTCCCTTTGGCGACGCGCGGCGCCATGGTAATCGTGTAGCCTTCATTCGAATAGGACACGCGGGATTCCCAGACAGGCTTGCCGGTTTCCGCGTTTAGCGCAATCAGCCGACCATCGATGATGGGAGCGATGATCAGGTTCTGATACAAGGCAAGGCCCCGGTTCACCACACCGCAGCAGACTTGGGGGCGGGTTTTATCCTGATTGACCTCGGGATCCCAGCGCCATTTTTCCTTGCCGGTGCGGGCGTCGACAGCGAAAACAATGCTCCAGTTGGTGATGCTGTAGATTGTTGCGTTCGAGAACAACGGCGTGGCTTCCTGCCCTCCACCACCGCGGCCGACATCGATAGACCAGTTGAGGCCCAGCCGGCTGACGTTCGACGCGGTGATCTGATTGAGTGGGCTGTACCGAGTCTCACCTGGCGTGAGGCCGTAGGACGTCCACTCGTCCGGGTTCGCCGCACGGCTAGGCTGAGCCTGGACGAACGGTAGCGCGATCAGTGTTGCCAGCAGTAATTTATACACGCTTCAGTCCCCTCACCGCCTTACATCGAACCGTCGACGCCGCCCCAAAGGTTCATAGTATTCAGCTCGTCGCGGCCACAGGCTTTTAAGTACAGGAACAGCTGCGTTCGATAAGCCGCGAAGCCGCAGAGTGCAAGAAACACGATATGCGATCCGCGGCTGGATTTCCGGCCGAACATATCGACCTCGCCGCGGAAATCGGCGTCCGACATCGAGCCTAGTTCCTGGGCATAGAAGGCGCTCTGCTTTTCGATTGCGGCCAGGACCTGATCGAAGTTCATGCCATTGGCCGCGGCCTGGGAGGCGCCAAATGCCGCGCCATCGAACGTCCCAGTCTTAATCGCCGGGATCAAGTTGGGCCCCATGATAGTCAGGTACCGAAGCAGCTCGATGGTGCTGCGCTGTTTCGGTGTCGGCCTGTAGTCAAGCTGATTGCGATCCACTTTGCTCGCCAGGTGGAGGAGGATCCGAATTTCGTTCTGTAAGGAGGCGATGAGTTCTTCTTTGGTCAGGACCATATTTTCGTTGTTAGTTTTCGGGAGGTGGCGCTGCGCCTCGTCCACCACGACCGCCGCGGCCGCCCGGTGCGCCGGGTTGCCCCACGGCCAAACCGACCAGCTCGGCTCCGTTGCCCTGCGCGCCGTTCACCACAGCCACAATAAACTGCCGTCCGTTGACCAGATACGTCATAGTGGGCCCGACATCGGCTCCCAACGGCATTTCGTGGATGACGGCTCCGGTCTTTTTGTCGATGAATCGCAGATCGGCGCTGCCTTCGACCAGCATCGTCTTGGTGATCAGAATAGGAGAGCGTTGCGCGCCGCCCCAGTTGCTGGCGTCGATCCCGGCAGCCTTGAGGGCTGGGTTGTTGACGAGGGCGGCGGAGGGTTTCCCGTTGGGAATCATCCAGGCCTGATCGCCGGTATTGAGATTGAATGCCGAGATGCGGCCGTAAGGACCTTTGATCAGCGGCAGGTTACCCGCCACCGTGGTGCTTCCGCCGCGTCCGCCTGCGATGTAAGGCATCTCCGACCGTTCGCCACCCGGAACCAGCGACGAGAAGTACGGGTTGGTGACGGAAGGAACATACAGCATCCCGGTTTCAGGATCGACTGCGCCGCCCATCCAATTAGCTCCGCCATCGGTTCCAGGAAGCTGAATCGTGGCGAGCTTGCCCCCGGTGTCTTTGACGATCGGCGGTGTGTAGATCGGCCCCAGGACATACTGCGAGGCGACTTTCAACGCCTCAGCCTTGATTTCGGGCGTGTAATCGGCCAGATCGGCTTCGGTCACTCCCTGGCGATCGAAAGCAGCGGGCTTAGTGGGAAACGGTTGCGTGGGCGAATACCATTCGCCAGGCACGCTGCCCTTGGGCACGGAACGCTCTTCGATGGGCCATACCGGCTGGCCGTTGGTACGATCGAACACGAACGTGAACGCCGATTTATTCACCTGCGCCAGAGCCTTGATCTTTTTCCCATTGACGGTGATGTCGAGCAGGATGGGCGCGGCGGGAATATCGTAATCCCACATCTCGTGGTGAATCAGCTGGTAATGCCATACGCGCTTTCCGGTTTTCGCGTCGAGACAGACTACGCTATCCGAGAATAGGTTCGCGCCGGGACGCTGGCCGCCGTAGAGGTCGCCGCTGGGCGCCTCGACCGGAATATAGACGTAGCCGAGCTCTTCATCGCCCGTCAGCGGTCCCCAGGCCCCGGTGTTGCCGGTGAACGTATTGGAATCCTTGCCTCGGTCGTCTTTACCCCATGTCTCGGCTCCGAATTCGCCGGGTTGCGGGACGGTGTGAAAGGTCCACAGCAATTTGCCGGTGCGGACGTCGTAGCCGCGAATGTAGCCCGGAGTGTTCAGGCGGGTGGGCAGGGACACACCGACCTTAAGAGCCGCGCCAATTACCGCAACATCGCGAATGATGATGGGAGGCGAGGTAGCTCCGATGGTCCCATTCTGAACAACGGGCCGATCGAGGCCCAGCCAAAGATCCACGTGGCTGTCTTTTCCGAAATTCGCAATCGGCGCACCAGTCTTGGCGTTCAACGCAACCAGCTGATAACCGGGCGTCACGAACAGAATCCGGTCGTCGCCGCGGCCATCGCTCCAATAGCTGACTCCTCGATTGTTGGCCCGCACGGCACCGCGCTCGGCCGTATCGTCGCCGCGATAGGTCCACAGTGTCTCGCCAGTGGCGGCGTCAGCAGCCACTACGGTTCGTCCGACACCCGCTGTGAAGAAGAGTTTGCCGCCAGCCATCAGCGGAGTCGCTTCCCAGGCGGTTTGTGGTGTCGGGCCCATGTTCTGGGCTTTCCAGCGCCAGATCACTTGCAGATTCTTGACGTTGCTCGCGTCGATCTTGTCGAGAGGCGAGTACCGGGTGCTGCCTGAGTCGCCACCGTTGACCCGCCACTCCCCCGCAGCGGGGGTTCCTTGTTGCCCGTGTGCAGGCGTCAGATTCCATATGGCGAACGCGGCGCCCAAAGCCAGCGCCGCAGACTGTGTGCGGTTCATATCAGAACGTAGTGTATAACAAACCCTCTCTTGATATACTCGGCATTAGGATCTCCGTTATGATCAATCCACTCAAACCTCGTACGCTCGTTCTTACGCTCGCTTTGACCGCCAGTTTCGTGGCGTTTGCCCAAGAGGGCGGAAAGGGTGATCCTGACCGCGCTGTAGCGGGCGGCCAATTCCCTGCTGGTTGGGATGCACGTCCCGATCGCGGCGCTAACACCGGGATCAAGTTCTCCCAAGCCGGCGATGTCTACCACTTCCAGATGGGCACCACCGGAACCATGTGGCGCAATGACTGGACCAAGTCCGGAAACTACACCTACTCGGCACGGCTGACGCAGACCAAGAAGGCTTCGCATCCAGTGTCCTATGGCTTGGTGATCGGTGGGAGCAAAATGGGCCCCACGCCGACCTACACCTATTTCCTGGTCCGCCAGTCGGGTGAGTATTACATCGCCAACTGGGAAGGCGCAGGGCCAACGGCGGTGGTGCCGTGGACCGCAAATGCCGCGATCGTTAAGGAAGGCGCGGACGGCAAACAGCAGAATACGCTAAGCGTCCAGGTTCAAGGCGATAACGTAATCTTCAGTGTCAATGGCACCGAAGTCGCACGCCAGCCCAAGAGCAAGGTCCACGCCGATGGAGTGCTCGGGTTCCGCATCGGCCATACGCTGGATGTGGACGTCGATCAAGTAAAGAAGTAGTTTTAGTTCGTTGGATAGGCGGCAGATTGCAAGCGAGAGCTCATTCCGTGAGTTCGTACACTTTAAGCTTGGTGCCGCCTTCCATCAAGATTAGATAGTTCCGACCGTTCAGCTCTGCGAATCGCGAGCTGGCACTATCCCGCACAGTTATGTTGACCGTCCCGATTTGCTTCCCGGTCCTCATCGAAAAGATATCCTCCCACGCGTTGGTGACGACGGGGTTTCCCCACCAATTGCGATGAAAGTCAGTGCAATTTTCGTCCTTGAATCGACCATCGGGAGAAATGGTTGCACTGCAATAGGGTTTTGGGGCTTCTTTGGGACGGGCTTCGTAACTATCGCGGAGTTGATCGAGAAACTCTGAAAGCGGCTTCGGTCCGCCTGGCGCATGGGATAGCAGCGGGTCGCAGTCTCGTTCGCCTTCCCGACGCACAACTGCCCCGTTCCGCATCCACTCAGCGTAGTGGCACTGCTCCTTAGTTGTCAGATCGGGAAGATTGAGTAGCACAATCCGAACGTCGTTTCCGAAAGACGGCGACATACCCTCGGGTCCGGGAAGCGGCTTTGACGCTCTAAGCACGAGGTGTCCTGCAGAGTCCAAAGAGTATTGTCGGATTTCATCGCGTGACGCCGGAGAGTGGGCGGTTTTCAATACGTTGAACCTCTTGAGATCCACTACCGAGACGATTTCGTCAAATTCGCGCCCCCGCTCTCCGTCGGCGCGTCGCCCGTTTCCGGAGGATATGCACACCACAAATTCCCCGTTCGAGGTTACAAGCAGTGATGCATACCAGGGCCCTTCCGGTCGGGCGAAATCCTTTCTCGTCAGGCCTGCGACTTCTACGGTCTCTTCGCCCGGCTGCCTGTCGAGCCAGCCTCGAACACGTGACAGCCGCCACTTGCCGTCCTCCTTGGCTACGAAGGCCAGCACGTCCTGCTCCGGCGTGACCCCCATCCCAAACAGAACTTTCCTGTCCCGAGGTTGATGCAGATGGTATTCACGTATCTGCTTCACCTCGGCGCTCAAGCAGCCTGCGGTAAGAAGGAAAACGAGTGCGAAAGCGATACGGCGAGGCAGCAGATGCGGTCGAACGCGCATTCGATTGCTACCCCGGTAACCGGAAGGCGATAAATTCGCATTCGTACCCCGTACCGCCGATTGCCAGCACGATGTACTGTTTTCCGCCCAACATATAAGTCATCGGCGTGCCGGTTTGCCCGGCGGGCATGTAGACCGCCCCGGCGTCCTTGCCCGACGCCTTATCGTAGGCTCGCAGCATCGCTCCCTTTTGCCCGGAGGGTAGGGTGAACGTGTCCCTCTCGCCCGCGATCACCAGGGTCTTGGTGACCAGCGTTCCGATCACTCCCGCGCGTCCCGTGCGTGGGATCGTAAGTCCTTTAAGCGCCGGATGGCTGCGAATGTTATCCGGAGTCTCTCCGTGCGCAACCTGCCAGAGTATTTCGCCTCGATTCAGATCGATGGCGTTGATGCTGGCATATGGTGGTTTGACCAGCGGTAGCCCCTGGACCGTTAAGCCCCCGGCTTCGGCGGCCACATCGTTCGCCGATTTCGTGCCAGCTGCAGCATCGGCGCCGGAGCCTCCTACTGTCCGGGCACCCGTCTTTGCCGTGCCCTGGATGTAGGCCTCATCGGTCACTCG